>LXNI01002335.1_pt1 | contig 13473 bp, 13 predicted proteins | sample 809091 | NCBI WGS metagenome assembly LXNI01 (sample SAMN04870527, study PRJNA318959) | sponge metagenome | biome: 01000161; feature: marine sponge reef; material: water | host: Sarcotragus foetidus | place: Greece: Milos, Mediterranean Sea | collected 2013-05-29 | depth 5-7 m | reverse complement strand
CGGCGGGCCGCGTGGAGCGCTTCGAGCGCCGTTACGGCCAGCGGAAGCGGCGGAGCTGAACGGGCCATCAGTGCGGCGCGGCCGACGGGTGCTGCGAGCATCATCGATGAGCCAGCCCCACCGTCCCAATTCGCTGCACGCCTGAGGGCACCCGCTATGGCGCTCGACGCTGATCGCATCCGGGCGCTTCACGCGGCAAAGCTTCGGGCCCTCAGCCGCGATGCGCTCAGCCTCGAGTTGGGTGAGGTTTCGGGAACCGATGACGGCGCTCTGGCCGTCGTCACGGGCACCGAAACCACCGTCGTGTGCCTCGCGCAAGAACGCGCTGAGCGAGCCCTTGGCGGCGCGCTGGCGTTGGCGGTGCGCACCGGATGCGACGGCGTGCATGTCTTTGCCGAGAACCACAGCGGCGTGCTCGCCCGGCGGGCAGCGTGCTTCGAGAGGGCACCGATCGTGTGGCAGATCGAAGGGGCCCATGCCACCGTTGCCGAGGCGGCGGCGCGGCCCACCGAGCCCCCACCGCCGCGTGTGCCCGAGCTGGTAGCGCTGCTCGGTGCTGCCGGCGTCGAGGTCGCCGTCGAGCACGGCGTGATCACGGGTGAGGTCGAAGGTCTCGAAGTGGCCCGCATCGTTGCCGCGGCTCCCAGCGGCGCCACGGCAGCCGGCAACGACGACGACGATTCTGGCGATCCAGGCGAGGCCTCGACGGAGTGGCAGATCGAGGTAGGTGTCGGTGCCCACGATCGAGAGGCATTTTCGCTGCTGCACGCAGATGAGCCGACGCCCGAAGCCATACGTCGAGTTGCCGAGGTGGTGCGGGAGCACCGCGCGCCCGGCGCGTCGCCGCACCCGCTCAATCGCTTGTCGGCAGCCCGCTGGCTTCGCGCGCTCTTGATACGGCGTCCGGACCTCGTCGCCGCAGGCCGCCTGCGAGCGTCGTCGTCGCCGCTGCCTCGGGGAGGTCCGAAGGAACCGGCGCCTGCTGTGGCCTACGGTCTGACGCCCGACGGTCGCCGCCTGGTGGTGGTGGTGTGCGTCGGCATCGATCTGAATGTGGTGCCGTTCGCGGCCGATGCCCGGTTATTCCTCGATCCTGACGCCGAACTGGTGGTTGCGCTGCCTCGACGCGACGCTCACGACGTCATCAGGAAGATGTCGGCCAGGCTTCGCAGGCCTGCGCAGATCGTCGAGGTTGACGATCGGTGGAGCGCCATCACCGCCTCGAACTCCTGATCCGCCCACTAGCCCCGCAGTTAGCCTGAACGCGTGTCGGGCACCTTCGAAGCCTTCGAATCCGAGCGGCTCGACGCGCTCGAGGCCGAGCGAACCGAGCTCGAACGACAGCTGGGCGAAGGCGCTGCGGTGGGGGATCGCGCTCAATTCGCCGAACTCGGACGGAGGCTCGCTCGGATCGGCGAGATCATCGACGTGGCTCACCAGGCCCAAGAGGCACTTGCCGACGCCGAAGCCGCCAAGGATCTCCTCGACACCAGCGATGGCGACGACGCAGCCGAGGTCTCCGAGATGCTGGAGGCCGCGACAGCGCGGGCGGCAGAGCTCGACGAGCAATTGAAGGTCTTGCTGCTTCCGCGGGATCCGAATGACGGGCGCGACGTCATCGTCGAGATCCAAGGGGCCGAGGGTGGTGAGGAAGCCAATATCTGGGCACGAAACCTGTTCGAGATGTATCGGGCGTACGCGTCGGCACAATCCGGTTGGTCGCTGGAGCTGCTCGGCAGCCAGGACAGCGACATGGGCGGATTCACCAACGTGACGTTCGCTGTGCGCGGCCCGAACGTGTGGCGGCTCCTCAAGCACGAGGGAGGACCGCACCGGGTGCAGCGTGTGCCCGTGACCGAATCTCAGGGCCGCGTCCACACCTCCTCGGCGACGGTCAGCGTGTTGCCCGAAGCGGAAGAGGTCGACGTCGAGGTCGACCCGAACGATCTCGTGGTCGACACGTTCCGGTCATCGGGACCCGGTGGCCAGTCGGTGAACACCACCGATTCGGCCGTGCGGGTCACCCACAAGCCAACCGGTGTCGTGGTGTCGATGCAGGACGAGAAGAGCCAGCTGCAGAACCGGGCCAAGGCCATGCGCGTGCTGCGCTCGCGGCTCTTGCAGCTGCAGCAGGAGGCCCACGCCGCCGAAGTTGCGGCCCACAAGCGAGATCAGGTCCGTGGCGGCGGCCGTTCTGAGAAAATCCGCACCTACAACTTCAAGGAGAATCGGGTCACCGACCACCGGGTCGGCCTCACGATCTACAAGCTGGATCGCGTCCTCGCCGGCGAATTGGACGAGTTCATCGAGGCCCTCGCGAGCGCCGAGCGCACACAGCAGCTCGCTGCCGCCCTCGCCGGCGCCGGCGAGTGACGCGGCTGCCGGGCGAGAGGGACCGGATCCGGCAATGGCTGGCAAGGACGGGTTGACGCTGGGCGACCTGTACCGGGGGCTGCGCGAGCAGTTTGCAGCCGGCGGCGTGATCGAGCCCGAGGTGAGCGCGCGCCGCATAGCGGCGGAGGCCAGCGGCGCCAGCGCCGCGGAGGTCGCCCTGGCACCGCGGACGCCCATGACGCTGCGCATGGTCGCCCACGCCGACGCCATGGCCGCCCGCCGGTTGGCGGGCGAGCCGTTGCAGTACGTGCTGGGCAGCTGGGGCTTTCGCAGGCTCGATCTCGCAGTCGATCAGCGGGCGCTCATCCCCCGCCCCGAGACCGAGGTGGTTGCCGGCATTGCCATCGACTGGCTCAACCGCACGGTGCGACGCCGACGCATCACCGAGGTGTGCGTGGCCGATCTCGGCACGGGCTGCGGAGCGATTGCGCTGTCGATTGCTCACGAAGTTCCCCAGGCCCGCGTGTTCGCCACCGATCGTTCGGCCGATGCGCTGGCACTCGCGGGAGCCAACCTGGCTGGCCTGGGGAGTGCTGCAAGCCGGGTCTCGCTGCATCAGGGAGATTGGTTCGACGCACTCGAGGGAGCGCCCGATCCCGGCCTCGGTGGAGGTGAAGTGGCGCCGCTACGCGAGCGACTCGATGCGATTGTGGCGAACCCGCCATATGTGGCCGATGGCGATGTGCTCCCCGCCGAGATCGACCGCTGGGAGCCGAAAGCAGCCCTCTACGCGGGACCCGACGGGCTCAGTGCAGTGCGCACGATCGTGCGTGATGCCCGTGGCTGGCTGGCGCCGGGCGGTCTGCTGGTGCTGGAGATCGCTTCGGATCACGGCTCAGCGGTCAAGGACATGGCAGGCGCCCGCGGGTATGAGGGAGTTCTCATCGAGCCGGATCTCGCCGGCCACGATCGAGTGCTTGTTGCGGTTCGTCCGCACGACGAACCCGATGCCCACGTCATCGATCGGGCGGCCGATCATTTGCGAGCCGGCGAGTTCGTGGTGGCGCCCACCGACACGCTCTGCGGGATCATGGCTCGCTACGCCGACACCGATGCGGTCGCCCGTGTCTGCGAAGCGAAGGAGCGTCCCCGCAGCGAACCCATGCCGATCCTGGTGTCGGGGCGCACGCAGGCCGAGGAGCTGGTGGAGCTGAGCCCCGCAGCCCGAGCGCTCGCCGAGCGTTTTTGGCCCGGCGGGTTGACGCTCGTGGCCCGTCGGCGGGGCGGCCCCGATCCGCTGCATGGTCGCGAGACGCTCGGTGTGCGGGTGCCGGCGCTGGGCTGGCTGCGCTGGCTCATCGACGAAGTCGGACCGGTCACCGGCACCAGCGCCAACCGTCACGGCGCTGAGACTCCCGCCTGGGCCATGTCCGCAGCACAGAACCTGGCCATCGGGCCCGGACACGACGGTGTCATCGACGGCTTCGCGCCCGGCGGTGTCGCGTCGACGGTGGTCGATGTGACCGGAACGGAACCCGTGGTGCTGCGAGCGGGCGCCGTGCCCGCTGAGCAGATCGAATTCCCCAAGAATTCTGACAAATCTGGCACCTGAGCCGTGGTGTCGGCTGCCAGACTTGCGCCGTGACACACGGCACTTCGCCGGCTTCGACCAAGCCTTCCATTGCGCTCGCGGCCGACCACGCCGGCTGGGAACTCAAGGACCGGCTGGCCGAATACCTCCGTTCGTCTGGCTACGACGTCATGGACCTCGGTACCGATGGTCCCGAATCGGTCGACTATCCCGATTTCGGCACCGCGGTGGGGGAAGCAGTCGCGGCGCATACGGCCGACCTCGGCGTAGCGGTGTGCGGCAGCGGCATCGGCATTGCCATGGCTGCGGGCAAGGTGGCGGGCATCCGAGCCGCCACGGCGCACGACGAGATCTCGGCCCGGCTCGCCCGCGAGCACAACGACGCCAACGTGCTGTGCCTCGGTGCACGGCTCATCGATGCAGACGTGGCGGCTGGCGCACTCGACGCATTTCTCGAGGCGTCATATGAGGGCGGGCGTCATGAGCCCCGGGTACGCAAGCTCGACGGCAATCCGCGCGGCCGGGCCCATCCGCGGTCGGCGGGCTGGGCACCGCTCGGCGATCCCGAGATCGACGCTGCCCTGGAAGCCGAGTTCGAACGTCAGATGACCACGCTGCAGCTCATCGCTTCGGAGAACTTCGCGTCGCCGGCCGTCATGGCCGCGACCGGCAGCGTGCTCACCAACAAGTACAGCGAGGGCTACCCGCGCCGGCGCTACTACGGCGGCAACGTCAACGCAGACACCGCCGAGCAGCTCGCGATCGATCGGGTCAAGGCGCTGTTCGGCGCCGAGCACGCGAACGTGCAGCCCCATTCGGGCTCACAGGCCAACGCTGCGGTGTACCTGGCGCTCCTCGACATTGGCGACACCGTGATGGGCATGAGCCTCGACCACGGCGGGCACCTCACCCACGGCTCGCCGGTAAATGCCAGCGGCAAGCTCTACAACTTCGTCAGCTACGGGCTGACACGCAGCGATGAGCGGATCGACTACGACGCCATGGCCGAGCTGGCCCGCGAGCACCGTCCCAAGCTGATCGTGGCAGGCGCCACGGCCTATCCCCGCCGCATCGACCCAGCCCCGTTCCGGGAGATCTGCGACGAGACGGGCGCGGCATTCATGTTCGACGCAGCCCACATCGCCGGACTGATCGTGGGCGGAGTGCACCCGAACCCGGTGCCGTACGCCGACATCGTCACGTTCACCACGCACAAGACCATGCGCGGACCGCGTGGCGGGACGATCCTGTGCACGCAGGAATACGCCAAGCGCATCGACTCCGCAGTCTTTCCCGGCAGCCAGGGCGGCCCGCTCGATCACGCGGTCGCCGCCAAGGCAGTTGGCTTTGCCGAGGCCGCCCGCCCCGAATTCGCTGCCTACCAAGCGCGCATCGTGGAGAACGCGGCGGCGCTGGCCGACGCGCTCGGCGATCACGGCTTCCGGCTGGTCTCGGGAGGTACCGACAATCACCTGCTGCTCATCGACCTGCGCACGTTCGACGCTGATCTGACGGGCAAGGTGGCCCAAGAAGCGCTCGATGCGGCCGGGATCACGCTGAACCGCAACGCCATTCCTGACGATCCCCGTTCGCCGTTCGTCACCAGCGGCTTGCGGATGGGCACCCCGTCGGTCACCACCCAGGGCATGGGGCCCACGGAGATGGCCATGATCGCCGAATTCACGGCGCGAGTACTGCGCACCCCCGACAACGAAACCGTCATCGCCGACGTCCGCGCCGAAGTCGCGGAACTCTGCGCTGCGTTCCCGCCGTACGACCGTTAACGCTCGTAGCCTGTCCGCATGGCACGCGGCGCCGCCGGCACCGGCAGCGAGGACGGCCTGGCCAAGGCCATCGAGATCGTCGTGACGCCGGCGATATTTGCGGCTGCGGGTTTTGGGCTGGACCGCTGGTGGGGTACCGGACCATGGCTCGCGCTGAGCTTCGGCGTGGTCGCGTTCGTCGTCAAGCTCCTGGTCGAGTGGTATCGCTACGCCGAGCGGATGCAGGTCCATGAACAGGAGATGGCCTCAAGCCGTCCTTCCGAGCGGCGGGGCATCCATCGCGACACAGATCTTGACGAGCCCGCATCGTTGCCGACCGGCGTGTCGCTCGACGTCGATGCCGACGCCGACTCATCGGCGCCCCGCGGTATGGCTGAGACGCCTCAACCAGCCGACAACCAGACCGGACGCTCAGCGACCGCGCGACCGCACTTGTGACAACGGCGATGTCCGACGAGCGAGCCGAGTCCGACGACGGCGTGCACCCCGGGGGTGACCACGCCCCTGAACGCGATATCGCGTTCGACATGGCGCGCCGGAGCCTGTGGGTATTTCCCGCCTGGGTCGTCGTCAGCGGGTTCATCTGGGGCATGGGCGGCGCGCTCTCCTCCGCGCTCGGATATGTGCTGGTCGTCGGCAATCTCGCGGCCGCCGCAGCGCTGATGGCATGGGGCGCGCGCACGTCGCCCGTCGCGCTTATGGGAGTCACGCTGGGCGGCTTCATCGTGCGTCTCGCGTTACTCGCCGGCGTCGTGCTCGCGGTCAGCCCGCTCGGGTTTTTTGAGCCCGTACCCATCGCAATCACCATCCTCGCGAGCCATCTCGGTCTGCTTGTGTGGGAGATCCGCTATGTTTCCCTGCGGCTCGCAGCCCCAGGCCTCGATCTCTCACGTCCCGGCAAGGAGCAGAAGTGAACTTGCTAGCGCTGACCTTCCCTGACATCGGGCACCTCTTGGAGTGGCCGAACATCATTCCGGGACTCGACGACTCGGTGTTCGCGCTCAACAAGGTCGGCATCATCTACATCTTCGCCTGCGTGGCCCCGGTGGTGATGTTCGTGATGGCCAAGCGGCGCTACGCACAGTCCGAAGTCATCACCGCCCCGCGAGGCATCCAGACAGTGGCGGAGACGTCGGTCGGGTTCATCCGCGAGAACATCATCATGCAGACCATCGGACCGGACGGCCTGCGCTACCTGCCGTTCCTGCTGTCGATGTTCTTCTTCATCTTGTTCTCGAACATCACCGAGGTGTTCCCGCTCATCCACTTCCCGGGCAACGCTCGCATGGCGATGCCCGTCGTGCTCGCGCTTCTGGTGTGGGTGATCTTCAACACGATCGGCATCAAGCACCACGGGTTGTTCGGCTACCTGAAGAACGTCACCATTCCGCCCGGCGTACCCAAGTTGTTGCTGATCATCGTCTTGCCCATCGAGTTCATATCGACAATCGTCGTGCGGCCGTTCTCGCTGGCGGTGCGGCTATTCGCCAACATGCTTGCCGGCCACCTGTTGCTGGTGACGTTCGCCGTGCTGTCTCACACGGTGTTCTGGCTCGCGCTCACCGACAGCACACCCACGTGGCTGGTCATCATCACGCCGGCCCCGTTTCTGATGCTGATAGGACTCACGGGATTCGAGATTTTGGTGGCGTTCTTGCAGGCTTTCATCTTCACCATCCTCACCGCCGTCTATATCGGCGGCGCGCTGCATCCCGAGCACTAGGCCCAAGCCCACCCCAGTTCATCCAGTCCCCATCGACCATCGGCCGCACAGTGCCCCGGCGCTGCGGCCCCTGCCCCAAGAACCCGTACAACACAGGAGAAAACGAGTAATGGATTTGCTCGCACAAGCGGACACCGCAGTTGACGGCCTCAAAGCGCTCGGCGCCGGCCTCGGTTATGGCCTCGCGGCCATCGGCCCGGGCGTCGGCATCGGCCTCGTCGTCGGCAACGCCATCACCGCGATGGCCCGTCAACCCGAATCAGCAGGCATGGTCCGCACGACCATGTTCCTGGGCATCGCGTTCACCGAGGCATTGGCCCTCATCGGTTTCGTGGTGTTCATCCTGCTCAACTTCACCTAGGAGGCAGCAGTGAACGCACTTGTCGGCCTGCTCGCCGCGACCGCCGATGCGGATTCCAAGACCGGGAAGCTCGAGAAGCTCTGCGAGACGGTCACCGAGGACGGGTTTGAGCCCGGCGGTGACTCAACCTTGGGGAAGCTCGTCGAGGCATGCAGCGCGGACGATCCCGTATCCAACCCGATCATCCCCGAACTGTTTGAGGTGGTTTGGGGTTCGATCGCGTTCGCGATCTTGCTCTTCGTGATGTGGAAATTCGCGCTGCCTCCCATCAAGCGGGCCATGGAGGCACGTACCGAGCGCATTCAGGGCGACCTGGACTCGGCTGCGAGTGCCAAGAGCGAGGCGGAGGAGCTGCGTGCGTCGTATGACGCTCGCCTTGCCGAAGCCAACGCCGAGGCGGCACGCATCATCGAGGAAGCCCGCGCTGCCGCCGAGTCGGTTCGTCAGGAACGGCTCGCGGCCATCGAGCCCGAGATTGCTGAGCGCAGGGCCCAGGCTGAAGCCGACATCGAGGCTGCTCGTGCCCGGGCGATGGCCGAGGTGCGCGCCGACATCACGTCGATCGCCGTGGGTGCCGCCGAGCAGGTGGTGCGCGCCAGCATCGATGAAGCGGCTCACGCCCAACTGATCGAGGACTACATCGCACGGGTAGGGGACTGAACGTCCCGCCCATCGCCCGCCCCCGCCAATCCAGCAGGGTTGACAGGTGGGGCCGGGACAGGAGTTGAACAGATGACCAGGATCGACCCATGAGCGAGCGCACCGAGGGTTACGCCAGCGCAGTCGTGGCCATCGCACAGGCCGAGGACGTGCTCGACCGCGTGACCGAGGAACTGTCGGCGGTAGGCCGCTCCGCTGCCGGAAATGAAGAGCTGCGCCGCGTGCTGTCAGACCGCACGGTCCCGGCTTCACGCCGTATCGGCATCATCGAAGACCTGTTGGCTGATCAGGCGTCGCCGGTCACGCTCAATGTGGTGGCAATGCTGGTGGGGGCCGGCCGTGGCGGCGATATTGATGCGATCGCAGACGAAGCACTGACGCTGGCAGCGGCCAGCCGTGGCGGGGCGGTGGCCGAAGTCCGCTCGGCCGTCGCGCTCACCGAATCCCAGGTCGCACGGGTTGCCGAGGCCCTGACCCGCGCCAGCGGCCGCAACGTGACCGTCCATGTCGTAGTGGACCCCGAAATCATCGGAGGACTCACCGCCCAGATCGGCGACACAGTCTTCGACGGCTCGGTACGCACTCGGCTCGACAAGACGAAGGAGCGCCTGTCGTGACCGACTTGAGCATCAACATTGGCGACATCACCTCCGCGATTCGCCGGAATCTCGAAGGTTTCGACCCGGCGATCGAATCCGGCACGGTCGGACGTATTCTCGAGGTCGGCGACGGCATCGCCCGCGTCTCGGGCCTGCCCGGATGCTCGGTGAACGAGATCCTCGAGTTCCACAGCGGCGATGTGGGCTTGGCGCTGAACCTCGACGAGGATTCGATCGGCGCCGTGGTGCTCGGCAGCGTCGAGCACATCGAGGAGGGCCAGGCGGTGCGGGCCACCGGCCGAATCCTGTCTGTCCCGGTCGGCGACGCCGTGCTGGGACGCGTGGTCAACGCACTGGGAGAGCCGATCGACGGCCAGGGCGAGATTGCCGGCGCCATCGAGCGCCGCATGGAGATCCAGGCGCCGGGCGTGATGGGCCGCAAGCCCGTGCACGAGCCGCTGCAGACCGGCATCAAGGCCATCGACTCGATGACGCCCGTAGGTCGGGGCCAGCGCGAGCTCATCATCGGCGACCGCAAGACTGGCAAGACCTCGGTCGCCGTCGACACGATCCTGAACCAGGCCGGTTTGGGCGTGAAGTGCATCTACGTGGCCATCGGGCAGAAGGGTTCGACGGTCGCGCAGGTGGTCAACACACTGCGCGAGCGCGGTGCCATGGAGTACACGGTCGTCGTCTCGGCGCCAGCGTCAGACCCGGCACCGTTCAAGTACTTGGCGCCCTACGCCGGCTGCGCGATGGGCCAGCACTGGATGGAGACCGGCGACCACGCCCTCATCGTCTATGACGATCTGTCCAAGCAGGCCGAGGCCTACCGCCAGATGTCACTGCTGCTGCGCCGCCCGCCGGGTCGCGAGGCCTATCCCGGCGACGTCTTCTACCTCCACAGCCGTCTGCTCGAACGTGCCGCCAAGCTGTCCGACGTCAACGGTGCCGGCTCGCTCACCGCGTTGCCGATCATCGAGACCAAAGCGGGCGACGTCTCGGCGTACATCCCGACCAATGTGATCTCGATCACCGACGGGCAGATCTACCTCCAGGACGACCTGTTCAAGTCCGGCGTTCGGCCTGCGGTGGACGTGGGCATCTCGGTGTCGAGGGTGGGTTCTGCGGCGCAGACCAAGGCCATGAAGAACGTGGCCGGCACGCTCAAGATCGACCTGGCGCAGTTCCGCGACCTCGAGGCGTTCGCCACGTTCGGCTCCGAGCTCGACGCTGTGTCCGCAGCACAGCTCGGTCGCGGTTACCGGCTGGTGGAACTCCTCAAGCAGGGGCTCAACTCGCCGATGCCGGTCGCCGAGCAGGTGGTCGTCATCTATGCCGGCACCAACGGCTACGTCGACGGCATCGCAGTCGAAGACGTCAACCGGTACGAGAACGAGCTGCTTGCCTACATGAGCACGCGCCACAGCGCCTTGATGTCCGATATCACCTCCACCGGCGACGTGGACTCCGCTGCGCTGCAGGCTGCGGTTGAGGCGTTCACCGACCAGTTCGTGAGCACTGCCGAAGGCAGCGACAACGCGGCCGAAGGCAGCGACAACGCGGCCGCGGCGGGCGCCGACGACGCCGCAGAGGGCTGAGCGGGGACTGAGCACAGATGGCAAGCGGTCAGGAGCGCATTCTTCGGCGTCGCATCAGGTCGATCGACGCCACCAAGAAGATCACGCGCGCCATGGAGCTGATCGCGGCGTCACGCATCGTCCGGGCACAGGCGCGAGTTCGCGCCGCACGGCCGTACAGCGACAAGGTGACGGCTGTCATCGCGAATCTGGCCTCCGCCGGCGGCGAAGCCGATCACCCGCTCCTGCGCGAACCGGCTGAGGTCACCAAGGTGGCCTATGTGGTCATCGCTGCGGACCGGGGTCTGTGCGGCGGTTACAACAACAACGTCCTGCGGGCCACCGAGCGGGCAATCGCTGCCGACGCGGCGGACGGACGCGACTACGAGCTGGTGCTATCGGGGCGCAAGGCGCTCGGCTACTTCCGCTTCCGCGACTACCGCATCGCTGCTGGCTTCGAGGGCTTCAGCGATCAGCCCAGCTATTCCGATGCTCAGCAGATCGCTGCCGCAGCGACGGCCTTGTTCGAGAACGACTGCCAGCGCGTCATGCTGGCCTACACCCAGTTCCATTCGATGGGCAACCAATCCGTGGCAATCGTGCCGTTCATGCCGCTCGACACCAGCGATATCAGCGACGGCGACGCGGACCCTGACGCCAGCGCTGGCGGTCCCGACGGCGGCTACGAGTTCGAGCCCGAGCCCGCCGCCATCCTCGAACGGTTGCTGCCGCGCTACGCGGAGGCCCGGCTGTACTCCGCAGTGCTTGAAGCCTCGGCTTCGGAGCACGCGGCGCGCCAGCGCGCCATGAAGGCCGCCACCGACAACGCCGAGGACCTCAAGACCAACCTGACGCGTGTTATGAATCGTGCCCGTCAGGACGCCATCACCACCGAGATCATGGAGATCGTCGGCGGCGCTGAAGCGCTGTCGCAGACCGCCGGCGGCGAAGTCGACCTGCTCTCAGACACCATCGAAGCCCGTACCGCGAACTTGTTCCGTGCGCGCGAGTAATCCCACCGCACCTCCGCTCTGCTCCAAGGAGTGACAGATATGACGATGACCGAAACCCGAACCGCCGCAGACGCGGCCGAGCGCGCCGCTGGCCGCGTGGTGGCCATCGCCGGCCCGGTTGTGGACGCGGAGTTCCCGCCCGGCGCGATCCCCGAGATCAACACCGCCGTCGAGATGCACGTCGAGCTCGAGGGCCAGCCGGTCACCATCACCGGCGAGGTCGCCCAGCAGATCGGCGACAACCGCGTCCGAATCGTGTCGATGAAGGCCACCGACGGCCTGACGCGTGGCATGACGGTCGTCAACACGGGCCAGGGCATCACCGTGCCGGTGGGCGATGGGGTGCTCGGGCACATCTTCAACGTGCTCGGTCAGCCCCTCGACGGCGCCGATGTCACTGAGGACATCGCCGACCGCTGGGAGATCCACCGCCCAGCACCTGCGTTCGACACGCTTGAGCCCAAGGCCACGATGTTCGAGTCGGGTATCAAGGTGATCGACCTGCTCGAGCCCTACGTGGAAGGCGGCAAGATCGGCCTGTTCGGCGGCGCCGGCGTGGGCAAGACGGTGCTCATCACCGAAATGATCAACCGCGTCGCCTCCCAGCACGGCGGCGTGTCGGTTTTTGCCGGGGTGGGGGAGCGCACCCGCGAAGGCACCGACCTCTATCTCGAGATGGAGGAGTCGGGCGTGCTTGAGAAGACGGCGCTCGTGTTCGGCCAGATGGATGAGCCTCCTGGCGTCCGCCTGCGCGTGGCGCTGTCGGCGCTGACGATGGCCGAGTACTTCCGTGACGTGCAGGGCCAAGAGGTGCTGCTGTTCGTCGACAACATCTTCCGATTCGTGCAGGCGGGTTCAGAGGTGTCCACGCTGCTGGGCCGGATGCCCTCCGCCGTGGGTTACCAGCCGAACCTCGCCGACGAGATGGGCGAGTTGCAGGAGCGCATCACCTCAACCTCAGGTCACTCCATCACGTCGCTGCAGGCCGTGTACGTGCCAGCCGACGACTACACCGACCCGGCGCCGTTCACGACGTTCACGCACCTCGATGCCACCACCGAGCTGAGCCGCCAGATCGCCTCGCTGGGCATCTACCCGGCAGTCGACCCGTTGGCGTCCACCTCCACCATCCTCAGCCCCGAGGTGGTGGGTGACCGGCACTACAACGTGGCACGTCGCACGCAGGAGATCCTCCAGCGCTACAAGGAGCTGCAGGACATCATTGCCATTCTGGGCCTCGATGAGCTGTCCGAGGAAGACCGCATCACCGTCGACCGGGCACGCAAGATCCAGCGCTTCTTGAGCCAGCCGTTCTTCGTCGCCGAGGTCTTCACGGGCCTGCCGGGAATCTTCGTGCCGGTCTCGGAGACCATCGAGTCCTTCGAGATGCTGTGCAACGGCGACCTCGACGATCTGCCCGAGCAGGCATTCCTCAACGTCGGCAACGCCGAGTCTGCGATGGCCAAGGCCCGTGACCTGGCGCAGGCCGGGTCCTGAACGGCGCCGGCGCACCGAGACTGACCCGATGATGGTCGAGCCCCATGCAGGTTGAACTCGTCTCACCCGAAGCCGTGCTGTTCAGCGGCGAGTGCAGCCAGGTCGTGACGCGCACGGTCGACGGTGACATCGCATTCCTGGACCATCACGCTGCCTTCATCGGTGCCCTCGACATCGGGCAGACCCACCTGTGGGCGTCCGACGGCATCGTGACCCTGGCGCTCAACCGCGGTTTCGTCGAAGTCAGCAACAATGTCGTGACGATCCTCAGCGATGCGGCGTACGCGGCTGACGAGATCGACGTCGCCGCTGCGCAGGCCGACCTCGAGGC
>LXNI01002334.1_pt1 | contig 13477 bp, 13 predicted proteins | sample 809091 | NCBI WGS metagenome assembly LXNI01 (sample SAMN04870527, study PRJNA318959) | sponge metagenome | biome: 01000161; feature: marine sponge reef; material: water | host: Sarcotragus foetidus | place: Greece: Milos, Mediterranean Sea | collected 2013-05-29 | depth 5-7 m | reverse complement strand
TTGCTCCCTCTCCCCGTGGGAGAGGGTTGGGGTGAGGGTCTTCCGGGCAACCACCGCTGAGTTACGCAACAGTCTCTCCTGGGGGAGAGGCAGAACCTGTCCTGAGCCCGCCGAATCCAGAAAGCAGTCTTGCGCGCACCCACCAGGCCTCACCCACCCCGTTCGTGGTGAGCCCGCCCAGAGTCTTCGGCGAGCCGTGTCGAACCACATCCCCAGGCAACCACCCCGCCCCAAGTAAGCTGACCCGTCCACCCCCGTCGCCGCCTGCATGCCCAGGACCGCCGAACACACCGTCAACGTCGAACTCGCCCGCCTGCTCCGTACCAAGCATCCCCGCTGGCGGCAGGGAATCGGCGTAGAGCAAACCGGCGTGCTGGCTGACGCCCCCAGCGATCGTCCCGACATCCTCATCCAGCATCCCGGCGGCCTGCCCGTTGTTATCGAGACTGAGTACCACCCCGCCCGCGAGGTTGAGAAAGACGCCATCGACCGCCTGGGCGAAGCCGTCGCGGCCACCGGCGATGTAATCGAGCAGGCCGTCGCCCTCCGCGTGCCCGTCCAACTACGAGGCGTCAACCAGGCGCACCTGCCCCGGCGCGTGGCCGAAGCCGGCTTCGACTACTGCGTCTTCACCGAGGGCGCCGAAGGCCCCGACCGCTGGCCCGCCAGCGGCTGGCTCACCGGCGGCGTCGACGATCTCGCCAGCTTCATCGAACACACCGCCCTGTCCGAACGCCGCATCGCCCGCGGTACTTTGATCCTTGAGGTCGGAGTCCGACAAGCCGCCGGCCGCCTGCAGCGTGACTTACCGGAACGCCCGGACGCCATCCCTAAAATTGCCGCGGCTCTGCACCAAGAGCCCGGCGAGCAAACCATGCGCATGGCCATGGCTATCGTCGCCAACGCCCTGACCTTTCACACCAGCATCGCTGCATCCCACGACGTCCCGTCGCTAGAGGAACTTCGCAATAAGAGTCCCTTCGGAAGAATGCTCAAGTCACAGTTGGTGGGAACGTGGCGCTACATCCTGCGTGAAATCAACTACTGGCCGATCTTTCGAATTGCCTCCGACATCGTTGTCCCTATTCCCGACGCCTTGGCTACGGCTGTCCTCGATCGCCTGGGACTTGTCGCTGAGGCGCTTCACGAGCTTGGGACCGGTACTACCCACGACCTCGCTGGGCAAATGTTCGGACGCTTGATCACCGACCGGAAGTTCTTGGCCACCTTTTACACCCTGCCGGCCTCCGCCGCTTTGCTGGCTGAACTCGGGGCTGACCGACTGGACACAGACTGGTCCGACCCCGAGGCCTTCACCGACTTGCGCATTGCCGACTTGGCTTGCGGCACTGGCGCGCTCCTGGCCGCCGCATACCGGGCCGTCGCCGTTCGCCACCGTCGCGCCGGCGGCGACGACGATGCGTTACACGCAACCATGATGGAACGCGCCCTCATCGGCGCCGACATCATGCCGGCCGCGACGCACCTTACGGCCGCGACGCTGTCCAGCGCGCACCCGACGACGACATTTGATCGAACCCGCATTCACACCATGCCCTACGGTGACCCCGAGCCGGACGACCCCAGCGGACGTGCCACCGCCATTGGCTCGCTGGACCTGATCCTCAAGGATGCCCAGCCGTCCCTGTTCGGCACCGGCCAGCACGCCATCCGCGGCCGCGGCCAGCCCCTACCCATCCACTCGTCGCCTGCCCAGCAGCGTCAGGGCGACGAACTCCACCTGCCCCAGGGCTCGCTCGATCTCATGATCATGAACCCGCCGTTTACTCGACCGAACGCCCAGGAGGCTTCAGCCATCGGGGTGCCAGTGCCCTCGTTCGCCGGGTTCAATACCAGCGCAGACGAACAGCGGGCAATGTCAGCGGCACTCGGACGAATCCGCGGTCAGTTGAACCCTAGGGCGGGGCACGGCAACGCGGGTCTGGCGTCCAACTTCATTGACTTGGCGCACGCGAAAGTCAAAGAGGGAGGCATCTTGGCGCTGGTCCTGCCAATTGCCGTTATCTCTGGAGAAGCGTGGCGTCCAGCCCGACGGCTGCTCACATCCCACTATCGCGATTTGACCGTCGTGACAATCGCGGCCATCGGTGAAACCAACCGCTCGTTCTCCTCGGACACCGGTATTGGCGAGGCGCTGGTCGTAGCAGTCAAGCGAGAGAGGCCGGTCGAGGCCGACGAGTCGGCGGCGGATGTGCACTACGTGAACCTCCGTAGGCGACCGCAGTCGCTGGTGGAAGCCAGCGAGATCGCTCGTACCGTCGAACGTTCGCCAGAGGTCTATGGGAACTTCGCTGTCATCGGAGACGACGTGATCGGCTGTTCGATACGCGCGTCGCTGGCAGACAGCGGTTGCGCTGCAGTGAGCGAGCTCGATGTCGTAGCGGCTGCACGCGCCCTATCGCGCGGCTCACTCGATCTCCCTCGCATGCCTGCGGCGATTCCTGTTCCCGTGACGACTTTCGGGGCAATCGGAGTTCGGGGTCTACATCACCGAGATATCAACGGTCCGGAAATGAGCCGCCAGGGACCGCGAGGGCCATTTGATGTTGTGCCGCGACGCACTTCCAAGTCCGCCTATCCGGTTCTGTGGTCGCATGACGCAAGGCGCGAGCGGCGCCTTATGGTGGATCCAGATACGGAAGGCCGCGTACGGCGCAACTCCAACGCCAAGGCCGTTCGCGTCTGGAACACGGCCACTCGACTCCACATGAACCGCGACTTTCGTATCAACTCACAGAGTTTGGCCGCTTGCTTGACATCTGAACCATCGATTGGCGGAAGAGCATGGCCGAACTTCCGGCTTGTGAACCCGGTCGCTGAAGAGGCCGTCGTGCTCTGGGCAAACACAACTCTCGGACTCATCGGGTATTGGTGGGTCGGCAGCCGACAGCAGCAGGGCCGATCGGTCATGTCCATCACCGGCCTGCCATCACTGCTTACCCTTGACGTCCGCACTTTGACCCCGGACCAAATCGAGCGTTCCCAGCAGATTTTCAAGGAATTCCTCGACTACGAGTTCCTACCCGCCAACGAGGCCTACCACGACCCAGCCCGCCAGGCCCTCGACCACGCCGTCCTCATCGACCTCCTCGGCCTCCCCGAATCCATCCTCGAACCCCTAGCTGTCCTCCGCCTCCAATGGTGCGCCGAACCCACCGTCCACGGCGGCAAATCCACCCGCCCGCCCCACTAGCGTCGCCGCCACAGTCCCGTAGGGGTACACCCCTTGCGGGCACCCACCGCCCAGCCCCCAGCAACCAAGCTTCCGCCATCCCGGCGTCCCCGGAGGGGCTGCCCTGAGCTTGCCGAAGAAGGGGGACCCAGCAGCAACCCACTACCACCCCAGCGCAACCCGCCACCCCTGCCGCCCAACACCGCAGCCGCTGGATTCCCCCAAATCCTCCCCCCTCCGCATCCTCTCTTTCGTAGGGGCGGGTCTGTGACCCGCCCGTCGTCCGGGCAACCCCCATCACCTGTGCATTCAACCGTTCGTGGTGGGCTGGGCCAGAGTCCATCGGCGGCCCGGGCCAAACCACGCCCCGGGCGCCCAGCTCACACCCGTCCGTCGTTCCTCTCCTCCGTCATCCCGGCCTTCCCCTCCGTCATCCTGTGTATCCTCCGGTAGCTGTGGAATCCCCTTACCCACCGCATGCCCCGCGCCACCTACATACCCATCACCGGCTCAGTGCTGCGCTGGGCCATTGACCAGAGCGGCCTCTCCAACAGCGAATTCGCGCAAAAAGTCAGCACCGAACCCGACAACGTCCAGGCGTGGATATCTGGTCAGGCCCAGCCCACCAAGACCCAGTTCAACAAGATTGTCAGCACGCTCAAGCGGCCCAGCGCGGCGTTCTTCCTGCCCGAGCCACCCCAACACCTCAACCTGCCGCCGCCGCTACGACGCTCGGTCGGCGCCAGAAATCGCGCGCTCGATGCCCGGGAACTCCGCGAAATCCGCTGGGCGCGGCGTCTCCAGCAACTCGTCGCCTACTTGCGGGAAGAAGACGCAACCAACGTCCCTCCTCTCCCGCAGTTCGCGCCCTCCGACCCATCCAGCCGCGCCGCGCACGTTCTTCGTAACCAGTTGGACGTCCCGCTGGAACGTCAGACTCGATGGCCCAGCCCCGGCGCAGCCTTCAGCGGCTGGCGCGAGGCCGTGGAAGACACGGGCGTCATCGTGCTCCTGCTGCAACTCGGCCCCGACGCCATCCGCGGCTTCGCGTTGTGGCACGACGCCGCCCCTCTCGTCGCCGTCAACACGACCTTCATCCCCCAGGCGCGCGCCTTCACGCTGTTCCACGAGATCGGCCACCTGCTGCTGCGCCGGGACGCCGCGTCCGATGAGCACATCGGCCGCAATGCGAGTCTCGCCACCGGCTACACGGTCGAACGCTGGTGCGAGCGCATGGCCGCCGCGGTGCTGCTGCCCGCGCCCGCCATCCACGCCGCCGCGCCGACGGATATGTCGGAGGACGAGGCCTATCAGTACGCCCGCAGGCTCGCAAGCCGCTTCAAAGTCAGCGTGCGCGCCGCCGCGATCCGCCTCATCGAGCTTGAACTCGCCCCGAAAGAGCTCTACGGCTACGTCGTTAGCCAATCAGGCCAACTGGACCGACCCCGAAGAAATGCCGGCGGCGGAGGTCGTTCCGCCGCTCAGACCCGCATCGCCCAGGTCGGAGCCGCGGCGGCCCGCCGCATCGTCCGGGCCGTCGACGCCAACCGTCTCTCCGAGCGCGACGCACGCGACGTCTTGCGGCTCGGCGGTCAAGGCTTCCAGGATTTCACCTCGCTGGCGGAAACGAGCTAGAGGCGGTCTGTGGCGAGCCCGGTTTACGTCATGGATGCGAGCTCACTCATCAACCTGAAGCGCTACATCAAACCGGAACGCCAGTGAGATTTCTTCAACGAATCAATGACGGAAGTGGTCGAGAGCGGCGACCTGCTCATCGTTCCGCAGGTTGAAGCCGAGTGCGGCAAAGCGCGACATCCCGACGTGCCCGGCACCTGGGCGCTTGCCAAGGCCAAGCTGTCTCCGGCCGACAGAGACCCTGATCTGCAAACCGTTAGGATTATTCTGTCCACTTGGCCTGAGTTGATCGACCCGGAAGGCGAGGCCGAGCAAGCCGACCCATACGTCGTCGCCCGAGCCCTTGAGCTTCAGGACAGCCTCCAGGATGTCTGCGTTGTGACAGACGACACCACCAGTCATCTACCGGCAAAGGCGTCCCTGGCCGAAGTCTGCGACCACTACCAAATTCCCTGGATCAACCTGGCTGACTTCCTGGGAACCGACCATCTCGATATTCCACGTAACCAGCTCACCCCGACTGGCCGGCGAGCCCCTCCCAGCTAACCCAAAAGCCCCCGCCACCCGCCACAACCCCCACATCCGCGCCTGCTACCAGCGCCTCAGCGCCGCCGGCAAGCCGGCCAAGGTGGCCCTCGTCGCCTGCATGCGCAAGCTCCTCGTCCTCTGCAACGCCCTCTGCCGCACGCAGACCACCTGGGACCCCACCATGCTCTAACCCTTGACGTCTAACACAGGTGCTCTCAGCTCACTCCTTCCTCACCCCCGTCCCGAGCCAGCCGAACGGGAACCGAGTCGAACCACCTCCCGGCCATCTTCGCCTGCAACGCAATCAACGCATGCACTGACTGCAATGCAAGCACTGCTCGCATCCCCACCCCCGGCGCCGACCCGACGGGAGCACCCCATCGAGCCCTTTGTCCTCGACCTCTACTGCCATGAACTGCGCCTGGCGGTTGAGCTAGCCGCCAGTCAGCACACCGCTCGGGCTCAACGCATCGCTGACAACCGCCGCACGGCTGCCTTGGCGGCTCGCGGAATCCAGTTGCTGCGCTTCTCGAACCTCGAAGTCCATCAGGAAACGCAAGCCGTTGCTGAGACCCTCTGGCAAACCTGCCAGCAACTCCTCACATCAATTGACCGAAGACCAACGTCCGGCAGCTGCGGCTATTCACCCTGCCCAGTGGCGAGACACAGCCTGGCCCCAGCCTGCCGAGGGTTTCCGCTGCCCGCGGCGGAAATCCGTGAGCAACTGTGTTGAGGCGCTCGACTCTTCACCCTCTCCACGGGGAGAGGCAGAACCTGTCCTGAGCCTGCCGAAGGATTCCGCCGTCCTCGGCGGAAATCGGAGAGGGGTCTTCCGCTCGTGATCTCCACCTCAGCACGCACGCTCGGACGCAAACCAAAACAGGCCGCGCCGCTCTTTTCCCTCTCCGAGGGGAGAGGCAGAGCCTGTCCTGAGCCTGCCGAAGGATTCGGCCGTCCTCGGCCGAAACCGGTGAGGGGTCTCCCGCGCACCCAAGTCACGGCGAAAGCAACCCAAATCGTCCCAGCTCCCATGTCCACACTGTTCCGCGCAATCCCCCCTCACCACGTAATCCGAAACGGAATCGACTGCCGCGGCTCCCGCCGGTACACCGCTCCAAACCGGTCGTACAGCCAGTAGCACAACGCCTTGATCGCGTGATTGTCCGCGTCGATCGGCAACTCGGAGATCGGCCGGTTTTCCCGCGGTTCGTGGTAGCGGTAGTTCGCGAACTCACCGATCAGCGCCTGGCAGCGCGGGCTGATCGTGATCCGCGGCTCGCCGCTCCCCGGATCGCGCAGGAACGTCCGCAGCCGGTCGATCCCGTCGTTGATCCACACCCGGTGGGAGCGCAGCCGCAACTGCGCCTGCGCCGCCCAGATCTGGATCTGGCTGGGCGCCGCGTGATGCTGCCGTCCCGCAATATCGATCACCCCGCTCTGCACGTACCGCCACCAGGACCGCCGCTTGCACTCGTGGATCACCTGCGCCGCGATCGCGTACTGCATGTACACCTCGTCCAGCACAAAGACCTCCTCGCCCCGCTTCGCCACGGCCAGGACCGCATACGCCCCCGCGTACCCCGGGTCCACCGCGATCTCGATGCTGTCAAAGCTCTCGTACGGGTCCTTGATCGTCCGCACGTGCGCCGCCGGATGAAACTCCCGGAACACCAGCGACACCGGCGGACACGGCACCCCGCCCAGCCGTTCCTGGAACAGGTCGGACGGATACGCCACTGCCAGCCGCTCGATCTCCGGGTCCTCCCGTCCGCCCGGAAACAGCGTGCGGTTGGACCACGACGGAATCGAAAACGACGCCGCCTCGTCCGGGTTGTCGCTCTGCCAGGCCCGGAACTTCTCCGCGTACCAGCCCCGCGACCCTTCAAACGTCCCGCTCAGCCACAACCAGCCCCGTCTCTCCGCCAGCCGGCCGCTCAGCCGCAGGTACGCCTCGTACGACAGTTGCGCCGCCTCGCAGCCCAGGATTCCGTCCGGCGCCTGCCCCGCCAGCCGCGGCGCCCGTTGCGCCGAGCGCGTCGTGATCAGCGTCCCGTTGCGCAGCATCAGGCGGTTCGACTGGCCGGTCGGCGCGGCCAGCGTTTCAATCGCGTCCAGCGACTCCAGCGCTTCGATCAGGTACGCGAACTCCGGCCGGCACAGGTCATAGTCCGGCCCCACCAGCCAGTACAGCTTGCCCTCGAGGAACCGCCCCACCAGTTCCATCGCCGCGCTGCGGCTCTTGCCGGCCCGCTCCCCGCCGGCGATCAGCCGGATGCGCGCCTTGGAATCGTGCGCCGCGCGTTGCTCGGCGAACGGCGTATACCCGACGCGCGCCCAGAGTTGCTCACGGACGATTTGCGACGGCTGCATGCAAGTCCTCCAACAACGCCGCGAACGCCTGTCCGCTGCCCGCGCGCGGCGGTTGCCCAAACGCGTAGCTGAAGGCCAGTTCCACCGCCCAGCGCTCCCCGGCCAACGCCTTCTCCACCACCAGGTCCGACAGCTCCTCGGCCTTCACCAGCACCGCTGACCGAAACCGCTGCTCCGCGCTGGTCGGCCGCTTGCGGCCCCGTCGCTTGCTCACGTCGACACCCTTTCGTCATGCGTTCGCGTTGCCTCTCCGCCGCCCTGGCTTGCGAGTCGTACGCAGTAAGTGTACACTCTCCATATCCGTTTGACAACGTGGAGTTTGTCCATGTCCGCTTATGTCCGCCGTCTGTTTACCGCGCTCCCGCGCCGGCTCCCCGGTCTGTCCAGGCCCCGTCAACTCGCCTGGGGCCTGCGTCTCATCGCCGTCTGCCTGGCCAACGCCGCGGTGAGCCGGCTTTCGCTCGCCACCAGGCGTTGCATGCGCCGGACGCGCCGTCGGCTGGTCGGTATCCGCCGCATCTGGATCTGGCCCAACAACCTCGCCGTGGTGCTTCTGGTTAGACGCTCGCCCGGCTTCGCTATCCGATTACGCTGGCGCGCCCTCGACCCGCGATTCTTCAAGTCTGAAGTTCGCTGACCCGCATGACCGCCATCGTCAGCCGCTGGCCATTCGTGCCCCGCGCCGTGCCCTGCGTGGCCAGACTGGCTTCGTTCATGGCTCGTCTGTTCCCGGTTGCCCCGCGCTGGACGAACCACGGATGCCCACCCCGGAGCATGCCGCAGCGCGCCGTTTCATACTCGCGATTGTGGACGCTCGGCAGCGGCTCCCAGGCGCCCCGGATCCCCCAAAAAAGCACCCGCCCGCACCTCAAGAGTTTTTTAGAAAAAACTCTTATTGCGCGCGAGGCCCCGGCTTTCGAGCCTCGTCACGCACCCCTGCCAACCCCCGCAGATCCCCCGTGGCGGCGGTCAGCGCCGGTCCAGGTAGCGTTCCTGCACCCACCCGCCGGCTTCCAGTTCCACCCAGGTCAGGCCTTCGGACTGGCGCGAGCGGCCGGTCAGATCCACCTGGGTTTCGAAGGGCAGGATGCGCAGCACGCGGCCCTGGGTGGTGGGTTCGGTTCGCACGTTCAGGCCGTCGGTGGCGTTGACCTCGCCGGTGCGCGACGGCGTGGGGGTGGGCGTAGGCGCCGGGGTGGGCGTTGCCGCTGGGGTGTCGGGTGTTGGCGTGGTGGGTACCGCCGGCGCCAGCACCGTGGGCACCGGGCCGGGAATGTTCACGCCGACGTCGGCGGCGGGCCGCGCCGGGGCCGGTCGCTGGCTGGTTACCGCCTCGACCTCAGGGCCCGACAGAAGGAAACGCAGGATGACGATGCCCACGACCGGCACCGCCAGCGTCCCCAGCAGCCCAATGGCCAGGGCCAGACGACTTTCGCGAGCCCAGCGGTCCCAGAAACTCACGGCTCGTTCCGCCGGTACATCGTTACCAGGCCACCGTATCGCACACCGGTCGCACTGGACGGTTTCCATAGACAGTCCAGCGGCCCCCCGCCTACAATTGCCCCGCGCCGGCAATGCACGTCGGCAGTCAGCGCTCCAGCGTCGGAGCGTTGGGACGTTGATCCTCCCGCCCCGACGGCAGCGATGCCGAGGGGCGTTTTTTTATCAAGCGGGCAGGCCAAGCCGCAGGAGGCGGGGGGTTGCCAACGCGAGGAGCGGCATAGCGATGTCTGAGACCTCTCGAGACGATCTCATTCAAGGCGTCATGCGCAAGGCGCGCGACGCCGACTGCCGGATTTTCGACCTCCGGTTCACGGACTTGCCGGGCACCTGGCAGCACTTCTCGCTGCCGATCGACAAGCTCGAAGAAGACCTCTTCGACGACGGCCTCGGCTTCGACGGTTCCAGCGTCCGTGGCTTCCAGCAGATCCAGGAAAGCGACATGCTGGTGGTGCCGGACCCGGCCACCGCCTTCGTGGACCCCATTCCCGAGGTTCCCACCCTGGTGATGACCTGCGACATCCAGGACCCGCTCACGCGCGAGTCCTACAGCCGCGACCCGCGCAACATCGCGCATAAGGCCGAGCAGCACCTGATCGACAGCGGCATCGCCGACAACAGCTACTGGGGTCCCGAAGCCGAGTTCTTCATCTTCAACAGCGTCCGCTACGACCAGACCGCCAACGCCGGCTACTTCTTCCTGGACAGTGAGGAAGGCATTTGGAACTCCGGCGCCGACGACATGCATGTGGCCAACCTGGGCCATCGCCCGCGTCACAAGATGGGCTACTTCCCCGTCCCGCCGAACGACAAGCTGCAGGACCTGCGCACCCAGATGGTGCTGGCCCTTGGCGAAGTCGGGCTTGACGTGGAGGTCCACCACCACGAGGTCGCCACCGCCGGTCAGGCCGAGATCGACCTGGTGTACGCCCCGCTGGTCAAGTCCGCCGACGGGATCATGCTGTACAAGTACATCGTCAAGAACGTGGCGCAGAAGGCCGGGTACACCGTGACCTTCATGCCCAAGCCGATCTTCGGTGACAACGGATCCGGCATGCACGTCCACCAGAGCCTCTGGAAGGACGGCACGCCGCTGTTCTACGACGAAAGCGGCTACGCCTTGCTCAGCGAGACGGCGCGCCACTACATCGGCGGCCTGCTGCGGCACGCGCCGGCATTGCTGGCCTTCGCGGCGCCCACCACCAACTCCTACCGGCGCCTGGTGCCCGGGTTCGAGGCCCCGGTGAACCTGGTCTACTCGATGCGAAACCGCAGCGCCTGCATTCGCATTCCAACGTACTCCAACAGCCCGGCGGCGCGGCGCGTGGAGTTCCGCCCGCCCGACCCCACGGCCAACCCGTACCTGGCCTTCTCGGCCATGCTGATGGCCGGGCTGGACGGAATCCGCAACAAGATCGAGCCGCCCGCGCCGGCCGACATGGACCTGTACGAGCTGGAACCCGAGGAAGCGGCCAAGATCCAGTCGGTTCCGGGCTCCCTCTACGAGGTGCTCGACGCGCTGGAAGCCGACCACGAGTTCCTGCTGGTCGGCGACGTGTTCACCCAGGACGTCGTCGACACCTGGCTCGAATACAAGCGCACCCGCGAGGCCGACGAAGTCAACCTCCGGCCGCACCCGTACGAGTTCATGCTCTACTACGACGCCTAGCGTCGAGCCTCAGCTTCAACGCTCGCGGCCCCCGGCAACGGGGGCCGCGGGGCGTTAGTTGCCCTGCGGCCGCTGCCGCGTCCGCCCGCGCCGCCGTCGCCGCCGCCGCCGCCGCGGCTGCGGGCCGGACCGCTTCGTCTCCTGGTCTGAGGCGGCTTCGGGTCTCTTGGCTGGCGCGGTTTGCGATCGTCGGCTGCGCCGAGGCTCGGGTTCAGCGCGTTCCGTCGCGTGCGTCTGTGTCGGCTCCGGCGGATCGGCGGGCGGCTCGGGTTCATGGCCGGGAGCGACGGCCTGGCCCAGCACATCCTTCAGTTCGTGGACGCCGCAGCTATCGCAGGCGCCGCTGGTAGCGCAGCCGCCACCGCCCTGTGCCTGCTCGGCCGCCAGCTTGTCCTGCACGTAGCCGTCATGCTCGTACTGCAGGCAGCACAGCAAGCGACCGCAGGCGCCCGAGATCTTGTCGGGGTTCAGCGGCAGATTCTGGTCCTTCGCCATCCGCAGCGAGACGGTGTCCAGTTCCGACAGGAACGTCGCGCAGCAGAGTTCGCGCCCGCAGCGACCCATGCCGGTGCGCATGGCGGCCCGCTCCCGCGGGCCCACCTGTCGTAGTTCGACACGCGTGCGGAACCGCGAGGCCATCTCGGTCACCAGTTCGCCCAATTCCAGCCTTGCCTCGCGGGACGAGAAGTGCAGGGTCAGCGTGGCGCCGTCAAAGGTGTATTCGGCTTTGACCGCCTGCATCGGGAGCCGCTTTTCCATGATGGCCCTGGCAAAGGCGCGTTCGGCTTCGACTTCCTGCTCCCGGTAGTTCGTCATGCTGGACAGGTCATCGTCGGTGGCACGCCGGACGATCGGCTTCAGTTCGCCGCGTAAGTCATTGAGGTCAAGCTCGGTGGCCGGCATGACCACGCGGGCGGCGGTCAGGCCGCGCGGCGTCTCGACGATTGCGTAGTCGCCCAGGGCCAGATCGGCGTCGGCCGGGTCGAAGTAGTAGAGGCGGCCGGCGCGGCGAAATCGAACACCGATGGCGCGGGCCATCGCGGCGGGCGCATCAGCGGCGACCACGATCACCTCCTTGTGCGTCACCCGGGTCAGGCTCTGGCCGCAGGGCCAGATCCTCGAGCGCAAGCCGCGGCGAGACGTTGGCGATCAGCGCCCGCTGCGTTTCGCGCAGCCGGGCCAGCCGGCCGACGGCGCTGGCGAGGGCGGCCCGACGTTCGGGGGGAGCGCCGCTCGAGTTGCTCCGCATCGCCGACCGCAGTGTATGCGACTGTTCCTCCTCGACCGTTCCCAACCAGGCGAGCGCCTCATTGGTCTGCGCCACCATGCGGCCACGCGGCAGCAGGCCGTCCACGGCGCGAAAGCGGGCGGGCGTTGACGCTTGCTCGAATGCGGCCGCCTCTTCGCGAGTTTCCCGATAGGCGTTCCAGGCCTCTGGATCGCTGGCCATGCGGATGGCCCAGCCGGGCCGCCCGCGGGCCGCCTGCGCGATTTGGCCTACGGTGTTGGCAGGAAGCGGGAAGCTGGCCGACAAGTGCGCCACGATATCGGCCAGCGGGACGGGCCCGAGTTCAATGACGCGACAGCGGGACACTATGGTCGGCAACACGTCGGCGGCTCGGGGCGCAATGAGGATAAGAATGGCGTGCTTGCCCGGCTCCTCAAGGGTTTTCAACAACGCGTTGGCGGCCAGGGAATTGATCTCGTGCGCCGCATCGATCAGGCCGATGCGCATGGGCTGGGTTGCGGGTGTGCGATATAAGCCCGCACCCCACTCGCGCACGCCATCGATCACGATGTCGCGGGCGCTGTCCGCGCGTCGCAGCACGTGCAGGTCGTTGTAGGCCGTAAGGACGAAGCGCAGGTCCACGCGGCGTCCATCGGCGGTCGTCAGCTTGTCAGGATCCGGCTCTTCGTCGGGATGACCGCGGCGCACGGCGGTACGCCACATGGCGTTTGCGTCGTCCAGGAACTTGAAAGGCTCCGAGGACTCCACGGGCTGAGGCAGGCCCGCGCACCAGATTTCCTGCGCCAGCCGGATGGCGAACGTACGACGGCCAACGCCGGGCGGACCGGTGATCAGGTAGGTCTGGGCGGCCCGACCCGCGCGCAGCGAGCCCTGGATTGCCCGCACCGCGTGGGCGTTGCCAACAAAGTGCCAATCCATCAGGTCTCGGTGGTCGCGACGGACACGATGTCGTTGATTGGAATTCGCAACTCCAGCGTCTGTTCCAGCTCAAAGGTCTCTGGACTGTAGATGGCGACGGTGCCTTGGTCGGCACTGCCCACGATCAGGAATCCGCTGGCGGCGTCCAGTGCGATTGCGCGCGGCGACTTGGCGACCGGCAACAGAAAGCGAGTGCTCAGGGACTCGACATCGAGGCCGGTCACCGTGTCGGTCCAGAGGTTGGTGGCAAAGAGCGTTGAGGTGCGTTCGTCCAGCGCCAGCCGGTTGATGCCTTCCTCCAAGCGGCGAGTCTGCTGAACCTCCAGCGTGGCGGGGTCGAGGCGGCTCACGCTGCCATCACGCAGGCTGCCCACGAACAACCGGCCCGCCGCGTCGCCGATGAGGGCTTCCGGCC
>LXNI01002333.1_pt1 | contig 13488 bp, 12 predicted proteins | sample 809091 | NCBI WGS metagenome assembly LXNI01 (sample SAMN04870527, study PRJNA318959) | sponge metagenome | biome: 01000161; feature: marine sponge reef; material: water | host: Sarcotragus foetidus | place: Greece: Milos, Mediterranean Sea | collected 2013-05-29 | depth 5-7 m | reverse complement strand
TACGAGCTCGAACACGATCAACCCGGCACGCTGTACGCCAGCATCTTCGACAGCTTCTACTGGGCGGTGCTGTCGCTGACCGCTGGTGCCGAGGGCTACCAGCCAGCCAGCTTCGGCGGCAAGCTGCTCAGCATCTTCATCGTGCTGATCGGCCTCGGCGTCGTCGCCGTGCCATCAGATCTGCTCGCCTCCGCGCAGTACAACCACGGCTCGCAGACCGCATGACGGCCGGGACCCTCAGAGCCGGCAGGCAACGATTGAACCCTCACCGAATGGGGGTGCTCGGGGCGGTGTAGCCGAGATGATCGGGAGCGAGCATTTCGCCCAGTATGAACCGCGAGAAACAACTAATAACAACTGCAAGAAATGACTGATAGAAGTGCTAGCATGTCACCGGTTCGTCCGGATGCGGACCGTAGGCGAGACACCCATGGCAGAGCGTCCCCTCATTCCTCGCCAGATTGAGCGCACGGTGCGCGAACGACTCGCCGCTTTCCGGGTGGTCGTCCTGCACGGTGCCCGGCAGACCGGCAAGACCACGCTGGCACGCCTGCTCGACAATGGCGGCAGTTTCGTCAGCCTCGATGATCAGGCGCAACGAAATGCGAGCGTCGAGGACCCGCGCTCGTTCATCGAGATCCGCCGTCGCCCGGTCATCATCGACGAGGTGCAACGGGGAGGCGACGCGTTGGTCCGCGAGATCAAGATCGCTGTCGACGCCGACCCCGCGCCGGGTGCCTTTCTGCTCACCGGGTCTGCGAATTTCCTGACAGTGCCGCATCTGAGCGAATCGCTTGCCGGACGGGCCTCGTTCGTCGATCTCGGCCCGCTCAGCGAGACTGAACGCGAGCGCACCGACGGACTCCTGGCGGAGCTTCTCTCGGGCAACGCTCATCGTCGCCGCACCGGCAGCACGGTCGAGAGCACGCGACTCGAAGACCGCATCCTCGCTGGCCGACAGATCGCAGACCACACACCCCGCGACTACGCAGTACGGGTGGCCCGAGGCGGCTACCCGGCCCTCACCGACATGTCGGAGCGCCTGCGCTCGGTATGGTTCGATGACTACATACGGGCGGTCGTCGCTCGCGATGTGCGAGAACTGACCGGTGCACGCAAAGTCGACGACCTGCCACGCCTGCTCGAAGCGGTGGCGGCGCGCACGGCATCCGAGCTCGTCGTCGAAGACCTGCGCCGCGATCTCGGTTTCGGAAGCAGGGACACCACCGCCGACTACCTCGCCCACTTGCGGATGCTCTACTTGGTGCGCACGCTGCCCGGATGGGCAGCCAGCGCGGTGACCCGCGCTCGGCGCCGTCCCAAGATCTACCTGACCGATACCGGTCTTGCAGCGTCGGCGCTGTCGCTCGGCTCGGAGCAACTGCTCGACCCTGCTGAGCGGATGCGAGGGCCGCTGCTGGAGACCTTCGTCGTCAACGAACTGGCGAAGCAGTCGTCGTTCGCTGACGAGCCCGTTGCGTTGAGCCACTTTCGCAGCGCCGACGGCCGGCGCGAGATCGACCTGATTGCGCAAGCTGCGGACGGCCGAGTGTTCGGCTTCGAGGTGAAGGCCGGTCGCTCCGTCAACCCTCGGCACTATCGAAACCTTGCGTGGATGCGCGACACCGTCGGCGCCAAGTTCGCCCTCGGCATAGTGCTGTACACCGGCAGCATCAGCTACCGGCTCGCCGATCGCATCGTCGCGCTGCCCATCAGCGCGTTGTGGTCCCGATGACCCGAGCCTCGAGATGGCGGATGCACAAGAGCTTCTCCTGGGCGGTGCTGTCGCTGACCGCCGGCGCCGAGGGCTATCAGCCGGCGAGCTTCGGCGGCAAATTGCTGAGCATCTTCATCGTGCTGATCGGCCTCGGCGTCGTTGCCGTGCCGTCTGGCTTGCTCGCCCCCGCGCTGTACAAGCACGACGCCCAAAACGCCTGACGACCGGGACTCTCCGAGCCGGCAGACATCGCTTGAGCCATCAGACGGCAGCCGCGGCGAATTCCGCCGACGGTTGCAACAGGCCGGATCGAAAACCATTGCGGTCTGCCGAATTCTCTCAGCTATACCGGGTGCCACGACCGCTCAATCGAAGGAGCCGCCGTGGCTATGGTGACTGGCATGGATCCCGAGACAGCAGGTGTCGAGGCCGAACAGTCGGCGGATCCGACAGTGCCCGTCGCCGCTGGGCTCGATGCCGACCTTCTCGCCAAGCTCGTATCGCAGGCGGTCGCGGCCCAGAACCGGCCGTGGCGCTCTGCGCTGCTCACCGCGCTGGCAACCACCATTCTCGCCGGTCTCATCGCCGTGGCCGCAGCGGGCTACACCGCGCTGCGCGCTGACATCACCGCGCTGCGCACCGAAGTCAGCGCCGTCGAAACACGCCTTCGCACCGAGATCCAGGATTTTCGCGCCGAAGTGAACGCGACCCTGCTGGACCACACAGACCGCCTGGCCCGCCTTGAGACCGATTCGCAACACCACACGGAGCGCTTGGCACGTCTCGAGTCTGCATTGCAACTCAGCCGAACGGCTCAATAGGGAGTCTCCGAGCGCTCAGCGGGCCGGGCTGCGGAATACCTGATCTTCGTGCCAGCGTCGATGGGGCTCGGCTACGGCGTCGAGATGGTCTCGGGGCCGCAGCAGTTCCTTGCCGCTCAGCGACCACACCATCTCTTCGGCTGCGCGGTCTCGGCCGACGAACTGAGCAGAAACCATGACCTCTCGGTCGCTGGTCAAGCCCAGCACTCCGCGGTCAAAGAGCTGGTGATGCATGGCGCACAGGCACAATCCGTTGGGGATGACATCGGGGCCGTTTACCGCCCACCATTGGATGTGCGCGGCTTCGAGGCCGACGGTGGTGCTGTCGAGTCGGCCGTCGAAACCGCACATGGCACATCGATACTCGTAGGCCCGCAGCACCTTGATCCGGAATTCGGGGTCCCGGCGGCGCTCGGGGATCGGGAGTTCGCGGGTCCGCTGTCGGGCGAGCGATGCCTCTATCCCGCCGAGATCCAAGCCGACGCTCTCGCAGATGCTCTGATGCAGACTCTCGGGCCAGTTGGACAACAGCAGCGATCGCGCCACCGCAAGCATCAACGCAAGGTCGTCGAGCAACGCCGAGACAAATTCCGGCGCGAGGGAACCGACGGCCTGCGCCTTGCGGAGTGTCCCATCGCTGAGCTGATCCGGCCTGATCGGCACCGTCGTAGCCACCGTCCACAAGCCGACATCGTTCTGCAATCGCCAAAACGGCTGCTCGGGATGCTGGACGTCGCGTTGAGGCCCGAAATCGTCGAGCCAAGCGCGCAGCTTCGGCCCAACCTGTTCGTAGGCCAGCCGCGAGACGCGGTCGTTGTGCAGCTGGGCGATGGCATGCAACAGCAAGAGAGGCTTGTGCGGAGCCCGCTTGCCTCGTTGCGTCCATTGCCTGATGTCGGCCACACGTGCCAACCAGTCCGCTGACTTTTCGGTGCGCTCCTCCCGCGGCCCCACGCAAGCCATCGTAGGACTCTGCGGAAGCTCTCTCAGATAAGCCCTTCGTCCTGCCCGCCTGGCGCACCGCAGCCACCGTCTCGCCCTCCGAGTCGTCGCACGCGTCGATTGCGCAGTCGCCCCGGCGACGTCGCGCATGGCGGCGACCCCCGCCAAGGGAACGATGGGACCCCGGCTGGGGTCACAGCCGGACCTCGACGGAGATCCCGAGCAACGCAGGCTTCGCCGAGCAGAACCAACGATTTTGCACATTATGATGTTTCATTCAGTTTCAATTCATCGTGTACAGCGATAGGAACAGGAGCGATCATGGCGGCTATCGTTGAAGACATGGAGGCCGAGGGTGCCGACGGAACGACGGCTGCGACGGCAACAGTGCGCCTCGACATCGCGGATCGGACGCTGCTCGACGAGATTGCGCCTGAGTTCGGCGGCCGGTCGGCAGCGATCAAGCAGGCCATCGCGATGCTGGCCGAGGATCACCGTCGCCGCCGCGCTCTGGACGCATTCATGGAAGAGTGGTCAGCCGAGTCGGGACCACCCGACCCAGATGGCGTGGCTGCGATGAGTGAGCGCCACTTCAGTCGACGGTGATATTCGACGCTGGCATTCTCGTCGCCATTGATCGAGACGAGCCTGCTGCCAAGGATTTCATCGAGGCCGCACGTCGTGCGGGCGAGACGCTGCGCACGACTGTCCCGGCGGTCGCGCAGGTGTGGCGGGACGGTTCGCGGCAGGCGCGCTTGTCTCGGCTCGTGGCTGCGCTGGACATGCACCCATTCACCGCCCCGCGACTCACCGGTTGACTATATCGGAAACCGAGTTCAAACACCGAAATACCCAGCGCTGATTCAGATGGCCCTAATCCGGACAAGGCGGATCGAGTCCTGCTTTGTCTCAAAATGATCAGCCATGAAGTGGTTGAACCAGCGACGAAGCACCTCCATAATCTCAGCGGCTGCCTCGCCCTTGGAAGCAGGTGCCAACACTTCAAGGATCGCGCTGACTTTGGACTCGTCTATTTCACCGTCCTCGTCGATGATGCGCAAGACCTCGGCGACGAGAGAGGTTTGGCTGATCGCCGTACGCACCCAAGAGTTGAAGTGAGGTTCCGGTAGTGCGGGTGGCAAGCCCATCTGCCGCAACTCCGCTTCCATATTCGGGAGCCTCACACGACCGACCGCATCAGTCTCGCCTCGGTAGACGGCGTACAGATCCTCCGGGTTCTTCGAACGTGGAATCCAATCCCCTAACGTCAGCAACTCCGCAAGATCCTCCGTCGCGAGTTCCGCATCCGGCAAGTGTTGAACGACATCTGCCAGATCGGCGAGAAGGCGTTGCATCGAGTCTCGTTGTTCCGAGGTCGCACGTAGGGCCAACCGAAACAGCTCTTCCTCGAAGGCAGCAATCTCGGGTGCGTCGCGATTGACTGTGGTGACGAGTTCAAGATTCGCGGGTTCTCGCCAGCCGAGCGCTGTGTCTGTGATGTTGGCCGAGCCAACGAGACAAGTGCGGTCCACAGCAAACATCTTTGCGTGTAAATCGTAGCGCAGATAAAGTGGAATATTTAGGGCGTCGGTTATGTCAAACACCTCGAGATCGCTAGCGCCGGCAAGGATGTCAGCAGGACGCCAGCGCGTAACGATGGCGACTTCAACCTTATCAGGAATCGCCTCAAGCACCTTTTTCAACGCTCGAGACCGGATGAAGGGCGCGACGATCAGACATGTCTCCCTGGCGGCGGCCAAGAGGGCGACAACTGCCTCGCCGGGATGCCTCATTCCATCGTTCTCAGAAAATCTCGCGCTTCGCGGCCCCAGTCCATACGAAGATCCTCAAGCGTCATTTTCAGGTCCGGTGGTGTCTTGTCTTCGTATCGGGCCCAAGCAATCATGATCATGCGCAATGTAAAGCTAGCCTTCTCAAGACGATCCACGATTTCTGCGAGGGACTGACCGCTGGTCTCATCGTCGAGCACCTCAATGAGATGTGCGTACACCGGGTGCTTATCGTTAACCCACAACTCAATTACATCGTTCACAGACTCCACGTCGAAGAATGCGTGATCGTGACCGAGCGTCGCGCCTTTCATGAGAATGCGCCGACCACTGTGAACCGTCTCCTCGGCCCATTGCTTAGCGACTTCAGGATCCACTCGCACTTGGCGCGCCGACTCCGCAATCTCGGCAATCTTTTCCTCGTCGGTTGTCTTCGGAGCAACGTCTGTCGAGCCCTTGACTCCCTGCTCGCTCTGGTCCTTTATGACATTCGTCGCAATATCTTCGACGGTCTCACCGGTCGTCGGATGCCGGGACCCGCTACCTGGTCCCGTGCCTTTCATGATCTCCTTGCGTTCCTTGCGCATGCGGCGGATCTGCTTATGGATCCAATCCCAAATCTCAAGAAGATGGCCGCGAGGGTCTGATGTCTCAATCAGACGCTCCCGAAACATCGAGAGTGTCTCGCCAGGATCGGCAACCTCCTCCCACTCAAATCCCGCGCCGGAAACGAAGGTGTGAGCGTGCTGCTTGTTGTTGACCACGCCAAAGATGTCGTCGAGAAGCGGATCGAATTCGACCTCAACACTCCACCATCGTTCCTCCGGTTCATAGCTGTTCACCCAAGATTGGCTGAGTTCGAGTTCGCGCCCAGCTCGGACAATGGACACACCTTTGTTGCGGTCGGCGTGCTTACCCCATGGCGCATCGCCAGCCCTGGCGTACGACTTTGGCCATTTGACATTGGACTTTTTTTCGTTGATCGCGTCAGGTCGCGCCAAGGCACATCGCACCCGAACTTCTCCTCCGACAAGCTTTCCGTCGGAGTCGGGCACATCGATTGTCCAATTGTGCTCGCTGAAGTGCTGAAACATCGGCCTGTCGGCGAACGGCGCGGGCGTCGAGGAGGTTGCCATCAAGTACAGCGGGTCGTTTGGCGCGCAGAGGCGCGGCTCTCCAACGAGTTCAAGCTCCTCATCCTTCTCGCGCGCAAGCTTCAGCAAGATCTCGATCGACTCAGTCGCATCGCTCAGGAACTTCCGGTACACGCGACCGCAGAGTTCGGCTGTGCGCTCGAGGGTCTTTTCGCCGCCTCGCCATCGGACCCGATCAAGTTGTGACCAAACGACTAACGTGCCCGTGGAATTCGCCGTCGCCTCCGACACGGTCCGCCAGCGGTAAGGGACGGGGGCTGCAATCGGTTCAGGAATGTCCCCCTGGCCGGCCCGCACGGCGTCAAGATCGAGATGACAGCGCATCGCGTTGTCGGAGCCATTCCGCCAAGTCCAGATATCAACGCGCCGACACTGTGAAATCGAGGCATTTGGAAGCCCGACGCCGAACCGACCGATTCCCCGAGCACGGCGGTCGAGCCGTGTCCCGTCACCGAAACGCAGAGCTCGGCGCAAGGTCACCGGATCCATTCCGTCGCCGTCATCGACGACCGCAATTTCGTTGACACGGGCCCGCGAGTACGGCTTGTCCGGATCCGGCGGAACCTCGCAGGCGATCAATTCGATGAGTCGAGCGTTGGCCTCGATCGAGTTGTCGACCAGTTCCGCTACCGCGTGATCGGTGTCCTTGTAACCCGAATCCCGCATCGCCTCGATGGTCAACGCCGGTGATACCACCGAAAAGTCGAGTTGTTCCGCTACATCGTCCATATGTCCTCCCAATTCATGAATGCCTGCGCTACATCACCGAAGCCGGGCAATGTCGTGTCGACGACGGTGACGACCTCGCACGTCTCCGTTCCGCCCGCCTCGGGGCCGCGAATCACTCGTCCCACCATCTGGCTGTACAGCACGAGCGACTTGGTGGGCCGAGCGATGAGCGCGGCACTGGCCGATGGTGCGTCGAACCCTGTGGTCAGCACACCGAAGTTGACGAGGATCCGCTTCCCTCCAACCCGTTTGAACTTGCTGATCACACGCGCGCGCTGCCCAGCGTCAGTTGTCCCGGTTATCGCTTCCGCGTCGATTCCGAGCGCGCGCAAAATGCTGGCCAAGAGCAACGCGTTATGGACCGAAGCCGCGAATACGAGGACGCGATCGTGCTGCTCGATCATCTCGAGCAGACGCTGGATGATTCGGAGATTCCGCCGCTCGTCAGCGCCGAGCGATTCACTGACCTCGTAAGAAATGTCCAACGTGGCCTGGAGGATGCGTAAGTCCTCCGGGGTCAGGGCCAATCCTGGTTCGACATTCAGCAAGTCGAAGCTGACTCGCGCCAGATAGCCGTCAGCGGTCAGTCTCTCGATCGGATTCTCCCCGTCAAAGTCCAGCGTGACTTTGTTTCGGTCGAACATCTCAGCCACAACAAGATCGGCGTCGATGTCGGACCACGTTCGTCCCGGAGTGGCGCTGAGGCCCAGCAGGCCCGTGCCGGGCTTTCGGGTGACCAGGGTCTCAACGAGATCGATGTACGTCGTCGCCACAGCCTGATGTGCTTCATCGAACACAACGAGCGACGTGCGATCGCCGAGGTTCCAGACTCTCTCCCGCTCACGCCCGTACAAGTGAAGTTTCGCCAGACCCGCGATGACGATGCCATCGGTGACCCCGTCGATATTGGGACTGTGGTCGGCCCAGAACCGAAGGCAAGGAACGGGCCTGTCTCCGGCGGCCAGCCACGTTTCCTGAAACTCCTCGGCCGCTTGCTCAAGCAGTTCGCGACCGGCAGCCAGCCAAACGACTAAGCCTTGCGGCCGCTGACGTAGGTGTGTCGCGACAATGCTCATCGCAGTCCTGGTCTTCCCGACGCCCGTCGGGAGATGCAGCATCACTCGGCCCGACTGTCTATAGAGGAAGTGCTCGACCTGCGAAGCAGCCCGCTTCTGGTGGGGAAACAGGCTCCGACGAGCCTCGACGAACTCCGGCGGCGAGGCATCGACGACGGCTGTCTCGGGGGTCGTAGCTACACCGAAGAATCCGAGTATTGCTCGGCGTTGAGCGGCATTGAGAGGATCACTCAGTTCATCTATCGCACATCCGAGGCGTTCAGCAAGTTCCGCCTTCTTGGGTGCGGGCAGAAGACCGAGAAAGTCGCTGCGGCGGATGGGGTCGTCAATCGCAGTCTCAGCAGAGAAAAGCCTCGCCAATGTACGAGGTCGATCCGGCCCCCCAAGTCGATCTGGCTGCAGCGTGCTCATCAACCGGTACGCCCCCGGTAGCAAGAGACGACTCGCCATGCGATCGTCCACTCTGCTGAGTAGTTCCTCTGGGCGTAGGCCCGGTTCGAGCTGCACGTCTACAGGGCACAAACCGTGCAGGCGTCTGTGTCATCGTCGTCGTCAAGAGCGCCTGCAAGCACCTCGATCAGCGGGATGTTGCGGCGGGCCGTCTTGGCACGGGCCAGGGCATCCGCGTGGCGGTCGAGGATCTCGGTGCGGCGGGAGCGGAGCTGGACGAGCGTCTCGCCGCCGCTCCATGTGTACGGACGACCTGCCATGGCGCGATCGCCGAAGTCGGCATTGCCGTCTACGCCGGCGTCGAGCAACATTTTCTGTTCGATGGCAATGGCTCGCTCGTAGAGCTCAGGGTGACGGTCGGCGAGGCCAATCCACTCAGCCTTGCGCTGGTAGAAGCAGAAGTAGCAACCCGAACGTGTGCGCCACTCGTAGTAGGCGGGCAGGCCGATACCGGCATCGTCGAGGATCTTCATGACGCCGTCGTGATCTATGCCGTCGTCGACGAATGGGAAGCGGCTCTCAATATTCGGCTTCGTTGAGATGTAGCCCTTGCGGTTCGCTTCGTCCGCTCGGATGGCTACGTAGGAGATTGCGGGCTCGTCGCCGATCCACGCTTCGATCGGCTTGATCTTCATCACCTTGGTACACCAGCGCATCTGCGGTGACGGCAGGGCACCGCGAAACACTTCGAACCAGTGGTCGAACCCTCGCTCTGAATTCAGACGGACGATCGGCTTGCCCAAGATGACCTCGAGCCGTGTCAAGAACTCGTACGTCTCGGGCAACTCGGCGCCCGTGTCGCAGAAGAAGTACTCCATCTCCGGCACCTGCCCGCGCAAATGGAGCGCCAACGCGCTCGAATCCTTGCCACCGGAAATGCCGCAGATATGGCGAACAGGCGCTGTCACAGCACACCGTCCGCGATCTTGGCCGACGGCGGGTCGGCATCGGTCTGCACGGGGCCGGATGGGACCAGCAAACGCTCTGCAAGTATCGCCATGATTGCGTTGTGCGCTCGTTGCGGCGAACCGACCGATTCAGCGATTCTCGCGAGCAAGTCGTCGACGGCCGGTTCCACCGAGGATCGCTCATCGTGCGCAACGCCCACGAGGCGCGCCTCTTCGGCGCCTGAGGGATCGGTCACAGAAATGCGCAATGCCTCGAATGGCAGGCCATCGGCTGCCCGCCGCTCGGCATGCAGCGCCCTCAGCCGGTTGAACGCCGCAAGCCTCTGCGGCAGTCGGGACCGAACTGCCGCCAAGTCCCGGTCAGTCCACTCGCTCGGTGCCTTGCCTGCGAGGACGGTGGCGACTGATGCCATCCAATCGTGGTCGTCGTCGTAGACGTCGTTGGAGAGCGCCAGCACGAAGCTGCGCATCTGCGGATCGAGCACCTCATCTATGAGTCCGACCGCCGGACCAGAGACTGCGGCACGGGCGCGCTCACCCGCGGCCGCAAGCAGCTCAGCGCACAGCTCGAGAACTAGTTCGCGGCAGCGTCCGGTGAGCTCGTCGAGGCAGAGCGCAAGGTCGTTCGCGAAATCATCGCGATTACCCCCCCCCCCCCAGGTGTGCCGTCACCGGCACGCGTAGCTGTTGCAGGAACGGGGGCGTAGCCCAGCGCAGTGGGCAGCGATTCGAAGAGCAGCACGTCGGGCTCAGTCGCCTCGGTGAGCGCGTCTCGTACAGCGAGCGCCCGGCGGCTCAGGTGCGACGTGCAGCGAGTCCAGTTCTCGAGCCTGCGAGTTCGAGCCGCGAAGTGCCGGGTCACCGACAGCACATTACCGACCCGGCGATTGCCGATGCCTGCGTCAATGCCAAAGCGTGCCGCAAGCGCATCGAGTGCGGCCTTGCGGGGGCCGGAGACGTTCGCAAAGTGCTTGACCTCGAAGTGCTCCGGATTGCGCACCATGCGTTCCGATAGGTCAGCCGAAAGGCCGAGCTGGAAGGTGCCGTGCTCGTAGATCGCCATGCGGTCGGCTCGTGCGAGCAACGCGGCTGTGACGACCACGGGGATGACACCGGCTTTGACGCCGTAAGGGGGCGACGCCAGGGTCGTGTACAGGTCCCGAACATTGAGGCGCGTGGCCTTCGCCGACTCGAATGCTTCTTCGATCGCCTCCCATGCAGGGATGAGGCGCAATTGCTCGATTTGTCGGCTGCTTTCCGATGGCTTGCTGCCACGGCGCACGCGTGGCTTGCCGAATATCGGATCGCCGCCGGCCCTCTTGGGGCGATGCAGTCCGGCGTGTTTCAGCCCGGCCTCGTACATGGCGACCTCAGGTCCGTAGCCCTTGAGGCCGAGCCGGTACTCGGTGCTGTGCTCGATCATGGCCTCCAGCAAGATTCGGCGGGCCTTGGCCCCTTGCGAAGTCAGATCGGAGCGGTTCAGCATCTCGTTGGGTACACGCGGCGCATCTGGATAGGCGAGATCCGCTGCTTCTGAGAGCGGCGCACTCCCCCGTCCTGGTCGCAACTCAACGCCAGCCTTGTCATCAAGCAGTACCCATCGGCAATTGTCTGTGCTGAACGCTGACGAAACCGCCGCTTCGAGATGCACCCGTGCCAAGGCCAGCCGCTCGCCTACTTCGCGTCGAGCGACCCAGTCAGCATCCACCTGTGGCGCCGAGAGAACGTCGCTCAACGCAGCCACAGCGCGCGCAGCGCTATCTAGCGCTGCAACATCTTCGGGCAGAGCCGCGACCACCGGTATTGACTGCGGCCGACGCACCCGCTCCGAATCGTCCGGTGCATGGCCAGAACTACGAATCGCTTCCTCAGAGAGCGTCGGTAGTCCATCGTCCGGATTCGCCACTAGCAGCAGCTCTCCGTCGATCGGATCGAGCGCTGCTGGCGGCACGACGACCTCGTCGCCGTGGGCGAAGCGACGACTGAACAGTCGTACGACGTCGTTCTGCGCGCTGTGTCGGGCAGCGACTACTGGCTCAAGCTCGTAGACGGCGCTCAGCACCTGGTGCAGTGGCCGATCAGCGACTCGGTCGTGTGCCCCCTCCAGCAACTCGGAGATATTGACATCTGATCCTTGCCAGATTCGGTATTCGTCGGCAAATGATCGGTACGTCACTAGACCGCGCTGTTCGAGGCCGGCGAGCACTTCGTTCGACGCAGTGTCGACGAGGCCGAGGACAGGAGCGCTGGCTCGCACTGCACCAGAAGCTGAGACGAGGTTCAGCAGCGCCACTGTCTTGGCGACGCGTTGCTCCGCAGACGACAGCCCGTTGGCATCTCGCAGTCGGCTCGCGATCTCCGTCCACCGGCCTGAGCGGCTGACGGCGCTGACGCCGGCGCCGCCCGTGGCCATGAAGTAGTCGTAGACAGCTTCGGGTCCGATCGAAGGCACGCCGTTGGCGGGGTCCATCTCCATACCCGCTGCGAGTGAAGCCACCGTGCCTGACTCGCTGCCAGCCAAGAAGGAGAACAGCGTTCGCTCGTGCTGACCGAACCGGTTGCACAGCTCGGGCAGAATAAGAGTCGAGACGGGGTGAAGCGGCCAACAAGATGCGATTGTGCCGGGGTCGCTGAGATCGGTGATGCCTGCCGACGCGAGCGATTTTGCGTGGTGCCTGGCCCACTTGTCGATGCGCTGGTGCAACTGTTGATCGCTAACTCGGAACGCCTGAGCTATCAGCGCTCTTGTCTGAGGGGCCGATTCGGTGAATGCGATATCGACAAAGCGACCTTGCACCTTCGCCCAGTCGCGACGCTGACGATCGTCGACTTCGGCGAGGTACTCCTCGAACGACAGGTGCTGCAGGGTGACCACGAAGATCGGCAGCCCGGCACCCTGTCCGGCCTCTGCCAGACGTTGCAGGAGATAGATGTCGCTGGACTCGTTGTCCCCTGCGGCCTCGAGGTTCTTTCCGAACTCATCGATGACGACAAGCAGTGGGTCTTGCGAGGCCATGCAGCGAGCAATCTCAACGAGTTCGCTCACCGATGGGTCAACCGGGTCTTCAGCTCGGCTGACACGTCGCTGTGCGAGCTTGAGCAATGACGACGCCGGGAACTCGGCTGAGCCGGGAACCTTGCCGTAACGCCGCGCCACTGCTCGATGAAGACCGCGAAGCACCGTTCGCGCGACTGGTTCACGATCGGCAGTGACCAGTGCTCGATAGAATCCTCGCGAACGGCTGCGGTGCCTTGAGAGCGCCTGATTCAGCTGGTTCTTGGCTGTTGGTGATGCTTCTGCGATCTTGTCGAGTGCGCAGTCTCGTGCGATACCCGGAGGTCCGAACGCCGCATCGAGCAGCAAACCCAGCGACGACTTGCCGGAGCCGTACGGACCTGTGACCGACCATGCACCGCCAGAAGGCCCGAGTGCGGAAGACGTAATGCGTTCAACGACATCGAGCGCCCGCGCAGTCACGACATAGCCGTCGAGCGGTTCGGCACTGTCCGCGTCGCGCTCGAAGTTCGCCGACCGTGCGAATTGGCTCCGCACCGACAGCACATCGGCCAGGTTCGTCACCGCCCTCGTCTCCCGTCGCGTTGCGCCTGTCGCACGTGCAAGCGAGTCAGGACGTCTTCCGTTTGGTCGTCTTCTTCGGACTCGTCACCGCGACATACCGGTTCGTCGCTCAAAGGCCCGGCAATTGGATCAAGGGGCACGACGCCGTAGTGCTCGGACAGCAACTCGGCCGCAACTACGTCAGCATCGCCCTTCCATGAGAGCTGGGGCACCCCTGTCGGCGTTGTGAAGTCCAACGAGTCCGCGACTTCGACTACAGGGGTCAGGGCGGTGAACAAATCGGAGGCATTCAACTTGAACACACTCGCTGGGGAGCCGCTC
>LXNI01002332.1_pt1 | contig 13489 bp, 10 predicted proteins | sample 809091 | NCBI WGS metagenome assembly LXNI01 (sample SAMN04870527, study PRJNA318959) | sponge metagenome | biome: 01000161; feature: marine sponge reef; material: water | host: Sarcotragus foetidus | place: Greece: Milos, Mediterranean Sea | collected 2013-05-29 | depth 5-7 m | reverse complement strand
TCGGGCGGGGGACGCTGTACTTGATGGCCACCACGTTGTCGAGGTCGGCCAGCCGGTTGCACAGCTGCGGAGACATCAGGTATCCGCTGTCGGGGTGGCTCCACAGCGCGATGCCGATGTCGACGGCCTGAGAGATGGTCTCGTAGTACCGGTAGACGGTGTCGTCGTGCTCAGAGACGAAGTGCAGCGTCGGGGCGTGCACCACGATGTAGTCCGCCCCGCAGCGCTCGGCGTGGCGGGCGAGGTCGATGACCACGTCGAAGTTCTGGTCCGAGCACGACATGATCGTCTGCGCCTGCCCGGCGGCGGCCTCGACGGCGAGCTCCAGGGTGCGCTTGCGCTCGTCGAGACTCATCGAGAAGAACTCTCCCTGCTTTCCGGACACGAAGATCCCGGCGATGCCGAGGTCCTCGGTCCAGTGGCGGATGTTCTCACAGAACCCGTCCTCGTCGATGCGCAGGTCGTCGGTGAACGGCGTCAGGGCCGCGGCCCAGATCCCCTTCAGCTTGGCCCGGGCGTGGGCCTTGGCGTCACCTCTGGCGTAATGCATGTCGCGGCGCGAAGCCCCCTCCTCTAGGCGATCGAGATGCTGTGGGAGATGTTCTTGACGACCATGTAGTTGTGCAGGCCCTCGACCCCGCCCTCGCGGCCGTACCCGCTCGACTTGACGCCGCCGAAGGGCGTCTCCGGCACCGACGCCTCGAGGGTGTTGATCGACAGGTTTCCGGCCTGGACCCGCTCGACCATCCGGTCGGCGTTGTCGGCCCGGTTGGTGAAGCCGTAGGCGGCCAGCCCGAAGGGAACCGAGTTGGTGCACTCGATGGCCTCGTCGAGCGAGCCCACCCGGTTGACGATGGCCACCGGCCCGAAGGGCTCCTCCTGCATCACCCGGGCGTCGTCGGGAACGCCGGCGAGCACGGTGGGCTCGAAGAAGTAGCCCGAGGATCCGATCCTGGAGCCTCCGGCGGTGACCTTCGCGCCCTTGTCGCGGGCGTCCGCGACGAGCTCGGTGATCGCGGCCAGCCGGCGGTCGTTGGCGAGCGGTCCCATCTCGACGCCGGACTCCAGACCGTCGCCGACCACCGTGGCCGCGGCCCGCTCGGTGAAGACGTCGAGGAACTCCCGGTAGATGCTGTCGTGCACGAAGAAGCGCGTCGGCGACGTGCAGACCTGCCCGGCGTTGCGCATCTTGCGCACCGCTGAGGTGACCGCGGCCGCTCTCACGTCGGTGTCCTCGCACACGATCACGGGCGCATGCCCGCCGAGCTCCATCAGCGCCGGCGTCATGTGGTCCGAGGCCAGTCCGGTGAGCAGCCGTCCCACCGCGGTCGACCCGGTGAAGGCGACCAGACGGATCGACTCGTGCGGGATCAGGTACTTGGAGATCTCCGAGGGCACGCCGTACACCAGGTTCAGCACGCCCGGCGGCAGCCCTGCATCGTGGAAGGCCCGGGCGATGTGCATCGCGCCCGCCGGGGTCTCCTCGGCCGGTTTGAGGATGATGGAGCATCCCGCAGCCAGCGCGCCGGCCACCTTGCGGGCGGGCTGGCTCATCGGGAAGTTCCACGGCGAGAACGCGGCCACCGCACCGATGGGCTGATGGTGGACGATGTAGTTGATGCCCGGCTCGCTGGGAATGACCCGGCCGTAGGTGCGCACCGCTTCCCCGGCGTCCCATTCGAAGAACTCGCAGCCCCGGATCACTTCCAGCTTTGCCTGCTGGTACGGCTTGCCCAACTCGCGGGTGATGGCGTGGGCGATCTCGGCCTGGCGCTCGCGCATGATGGCCGCGGCCCGGCGCAGCACATCGGCGCGATCCTTCGGCGCGGTCTGGCTCCAGACCGCAAATCCCTTGGCGGCGGCCTCCAGAGCGTCGTCGAGGTCCTGGCGACCGGCGCGCGCCAGCCGCCCGATGACCTGCTCGTTGGCCGGATTGACCACCGGCAGGTCCTCCGCCGTAGTTCGCCAGGTACCGCCGATGTAGAGCCCGATGTCGGGATATTCAGTCATCGTCGGGATAGTCGGTCATCGCAGAGGCGGACATGGTCTTGAATCTAAGTCCTCACCTCGGCCGACACGAATACCGAGTCTTCCCAGCCACATACCAGACGTGGTAAGTGCCGCCGCCCGCGCGTCACGCTCCGGATCGGGTACCGGCCTCGTCTCGCAGCGCGCCGATCAGCGCATGGGCGCTGGCCGGCAGCTCGCCACCGGATCGGGTGATGATGCCGACCGGGACCGCGGTGCCCTCGATGTCCACCTGCAGCGACACCAGGGCGTCGCGCTCGAACTCCCCGACGAAGATTCCTGACGGGACGACGGCAAGGTGCACGCCCCTCAACACGAGAGCCCTCAGAGGCACAGGAGCGACACACTCGATGACCTGGGCCGGAGCGCGGCCGCACCCCCGGATGAAGGCGGTTTCGATCTGGTGGCGCAGCGACGTGTCTCTCGGAGGAAGGATCCAGGCGTCCTCGACCAGCGCCGAGAGGCTTCCCCTGTGCCCGGAGCGCGGGTGGCTCGGCGTGCAGACCACGTGCACATCGTCGTCGTAGAGCAGCTCGACGCCCACGCCGGGCATCGAGGCCAGCGGGGCGACGCGCCCCACCACGAAGTCGATCTGACCAGACATGAGATCCTCGTGGAGCCGGTCCGGGGTCCCTTCGGAGATCGCAACGCCGACGCCGGGGAACCGCCGGTCGACCTCGAACACGGCATTGGGCAGGATGTCGGCAGTACCGGCTAGCAGGGTGCCGACTCGCACCTGCCCGCTGAGGCCGTCGACGATCTCGTGGGCGTGGCGGAGCAGGGAGCCCACCTCGGAGGTCACGAGCTGCATATGAGTGACGAGCGGAGCGCCGGCCGCGGTGACCGTCATTCCTTTGGGTCCCCGGTCGAACAGCTGCACGCCGAGGATTCGCTCGAGCTCCGCCAGCGAGCGAGACATCGCGGGCTGCGTCAGGTGCAGCACGGCGCTGGCCTCGCGGATCGATCCGCGGTGGGCGATCGTCGCCGCCACGATCATGTGCCGGAGCCTGATCTGCCGTGACAGCAGTTCGGCCGGGCGCATGAATTGATGATATCGATATGCGCCGGCCGGGATCCTTGCCCTTGTTGTGAGGGGATGCCTGCTTCAGTCTCGTCCGGCTTCGATGATCTTCGCGGCGAGCAGGTCCGGGTTCGAGAAGAGGGCCTCGTGCCCGCCGGGCATCTGCACGATCCGGGCCAGGCCCAGCCGCGCGCTGAAGCGGGGATGCCAGGCGAAGTCGCCGTGGGGCATGGCGATGTCCTCGGTGCAGTTGAGATAGGACTTCGCGATGGGCAGGTCCCAGAACCGCTTCAGGCTCAGCTTGTCCGACAGCGTCCTGCGCGGATGAGGACTGGTCAACTCGTAGGTTCTCTGGGCTTCGGCGATGTCCATGTCATTGCAGAACACCTCGCGCCACACGATGAAGGGCAGTACGCATGATCCGTCGCCGCGCTCGGCAGCGCTGCCGTCCATCATGTCCTTGTAGTGGGGCGGGCTGACATCGTCGATCGACTCGCCGTCAAGCAGCACGAAGGCGTTCCAGTAGACGAGCCGTCGGATCCCCTCACCGATCGTCTCGGCGACCGCGGAGATGATCGTCCCGCCATAGCTGTGTCCCACGAGAATGATGTCGTCGAGATTCGCCTCCTCGATGTACGCCACGGCCGATGCGGTGGCGGTCTCGTGGCCGATCGTGCGGTCGATGCCGTCCCCCTGGCCGTTGCCGGCGAGCGTCGGAGTGTGAACGGCATGGCCCTCGGCTCGGATGCGCCCGGCCACGTCGGACCACCCCGATCCGTCATGCCATGCCCCGTGGATGAGGACGTAGGTGTCGGCCATGGCGACATCCTCCTATGTGGATGATTCGTCTGTTCCACAGCGGTGCGGCACAGCGGTGAGGGAACAATTATCGAGCCTCACGACGCCCGCTGCCATTGCGATTCACGTCAGGAGGCTTACCGCTTCTGATATGACAACGCGCTAGGCGAAGTGAGCTACTCTCGGGGAGATGCACTCCTGACTAAGGGAGCGACCGCGCGACAGAGGCTCAACCGAGCATTCGCGGCTGAATTCCTCGCCCCGGCCGGGAGTCTCGCGAAGCGGATCGTGCACCCGACTGTGGACGGAGAGCAGGTAGACGACCTAACCGAGGAGTTCGGCGTGTCGACGCGGGTTATCCAACATCAACTCGAGAATCACCGGATTGCCGAATTCGCCCACAACTGAAGTGTCGGAAGTGTGGGTCCGGCGTGGGAGAGCTCAGTGGTTTGAGGTGCCCGGGGTGGGACTCGAACCCACATGCCCGCTAGGGCAGCCCGTTTTAAGCGGGCCGCGTCTGCCAGTTGCGCCACCCGGGCACGGTCGCCAAGCTAGCCCGTCCCGTCCAGCTCGCCTGTTGCAGGTGACTGCGTTGCCGGCGCGGCGGCCAGCAGCTAGGCGGCCACCGCCCTCTCCTGCGCCGGAGCGCCTGAGTCCGGTCGTGCCGGCTCGTCCTCGGGTACCGGCTGCTGGCCGGAGTCGCCGTCGACCGCGAGCCACAGCGCGGAGCGGGCCAGGTCTGCCCGGGCACCCGTGAGGTAGTTGGCCACCACGATCCCCTCGATCATGTCGGCCAGCACAGCACCCCGGGGACGGCCCTTCAGGCGCACCGACACGATCGGCGATCCGTTGCGGCGGCGGATGGAACGGTCGAGGTCTCCACGGGACGGCGGGCTGGCGAACACCGGCACGACCAGATCCCGCAGGCGGGCGGCCCGACCCAGGGCGCGGGCCGCCGAGCCGAAGTCGAGCGATGTGATTCCCATGACCGCTATGGTCGCGCCGGGGTGTGACATGAGCCCCTCTCCCACTTGCAGGACCCGCTTCGAGCCCCATGCACGCCGACCAGCACAACCCGGCCCAGCAGGAAGTCGTGACCCTGCTCGGGGCTCCGAGAGACGCTCGGCCCGAGTTCGACCCGGGACTGCGCGACGAGCTTCGAGCTCACCTCGAGGACCGTCTGGAGCCGCTGGTGGAGCGCATCGGAGCCGATTCGTTCGACGACGACAACCTGTTCCTCAGCAAGTACATGCTCACCCAGGTGCTCGGATGCGAGCGGAAGTTCCTGGCCCAGCGATCCGAGCCGTTCGCGTGGTCACCGCCCATTGCCCGGGGCACGGTCATGCACAAGGCGATCGAGCTGTCCGTGCACTGGAGCGGTGAGAACTCCCCGCTGGTGCTGGTGGACGAGGCGATGGCCAGCCTCCAGAACGCCGACAAGGGAATCGCCGACTACCTGACGACCTGCTCGGAGTCCGAGCGGGCCGAGCTCCGGGCCGGAACGAGCGCGGCCATGACCCAGTTCCTGGAGTGCTTCCCGCCGTTGAAGCCGGCCTGGCGGCCGGCGACCGAGAGCCCGATACGGGCCTCGCTGCACGGCGGGGTGATCGTGCTGTCAGGCAAGCCGGACCTCACGCTGGGACAGCCCGACGGCGCCGTGGCCGGTAAGGTGATCATCGACTTCAAGACGGGCTCGTTCTCCCCCGCCCACCGCGAGGACCTCCGCTTCTATGCCCTGCTCGAGGCGTTGCGGATCCTGCCGCCCCGCCTGCTGGCCACGTACTACCTGGACCAGGGCCGCATCCACCCGGAGGAGGTGACCGAAGACCTGCTGCTGTCGGCCGCCGAGCGGGTGATCGACGGCGCTCACCGCTATGTGGAGCTGGTGAGCGGTCAGCGCCACCCGACCGTGGCACCGGGCCCGGCATGCCGGTGGTGCCCAGTGCAGCCCGACTGCGAAGAGGGCAGGGCCTACCTCGAGGAGTCAGCCGAAGGCCGCGCCGAGGACTGGTGACCGGGCTGTAGGGCTACGAGTGAACGCAGCCAGGTAGCAGGCACCCCGCGCTGAGGGGTTGCGTCTCCCGCTCCCGTTCGCTGCGCTCACGGGCCGCTCGGGCCCCGGCCTCGCTTGACGCCCCGCTGATTCGTGGGGTGAGTGGCGGGCCTGGCCGCTCGGCCTCTAGGCCCGCCCGTCGCGGCGGGGAGGCGACGGGGTGGTCGGATGGACCTCGGGCATCACTTCCGGGGAGTACTCCCCGACCTCGACGTCCAGCTGGCGCAGCCAGCCAGCGGCGTGGAGCACTGCCGTTCCGCCCAGCAGCAACGCGCCGTAGACGCCGAAGGCGGTCCGGGCGCCGGCCAGCTCGATCAGCTGGCCCAGAGCGAGCTGCCCGAGCGGGTTCGACGACATCAGCACCATCACGTACAGCGACATGACCTGGGTCCGGCGCTCCTCGTCCACCTGGAGCTGGACCGCAGTGTTGAGCGCGCTGGCCGAGGCCAGGTGAGCCGCCCCGATCGCGGCCAAAGGCACCAGATACAACACGAAGGTGGGAGCCACCGCGAGTGCCAGGACCGCTATGCCGTAGACAACGAGCGCGACCCGTTGGATCGCGGACCGCGACACCCGCTCGCCCAGCGATGCCACCACCGGCGCAGCCGCCACCGCACCCACACCGAGCATGGTGAGCATGAGTCCGAAACCGCCCGGCCCCCGGTCGAACACGTCCTCGGCGAACACCACGGAGAGCATCTGGATCGGCAGACCCACGGCCCCCAGCAGCGAGACGGTGACGAAGGCGACCACCAAGCCCCGCCGGGCCCTCACGTACCGGGCCACGGTCATCGTGTTGCGGATCAGCCTCATGCTCGGAATCCCTCTGCCGGCCACCGCGGTGCTGGAGTCGACCCGGGCCAGAGCGAACACCACCACCAGGGCGCCGGCCGCGCTTACCCAGAATGCGACGGCCGGACCGGCTGCGGCCACCGTGATTCCCCCCAGCATCGGGCCGACCAGCCGGGAGCTGTTGAACTGCGTGGAGTTCAACGTCACCGCGTTGAGGAGCAGATCCCTGGGCACCAGCTCACTCACGAAGGCCTGCCACACAGGCAGGTTCAACCCGCCCCCCACCCCAGAGGCTGCGGCCAGAGCGACATAGGCGGCCGGCGAGCGCACGCCCTGCATCCACGTCAAGGCCATGGCCACCGCGACCACGCCCATGAAGGACTGCGAGATCATCAAGATCCGGCGCCTCGAGTAGTGGTCGGCCACCACTCCCGCGGCCGGCGCGACCAGGGCCATGGCCGCGAACTGCGCGAACCCTGCGAAGCCAACCCAGCCGGGGCTGCCGGTCAGGTCCCAGACGACCGCGGGCAGCGCCACGTACTGGAACCACCGCGCCGAGTTGGCGGTGACCCCGCCGAACCAGAAGTAGCGGAAATCGCGATGTCCGAATGATGCGAAGGCCGCTGGTGGCACCGAAGCACCGTATCGCCGGTGCCGCGCCATACTGCGAACCATGCCTTTCGTGAACATCGACGTCTCCGACGGCGTGGCCCGGCTCACGCTCAACGACCCCGGCAAGCGCAACGCCATCAACCAGACCATGAACGACGAGATCTGCGCGGCCCTCGACGAGCTCGAGCCCGACCCGGCGATCGGCGCTCTGGTGGTGACCGGCGCCGGCAAGGGATTCTGCGCGGGCGCTGACCTCGACGACCTGCTCGCCGCGGAGTCCACCGGCATCACCCGCATCTACGAGGGCTTCCTGCGGGTGGCCCACTCGCCGCTGGCCACCGTCGCCGCAGTCAACGGCGCCGCAGTCGGGGCCGGGATGAACATGGTCCTGGCCTGCGACATCGTGCTGGCGGGGCGCCGCTGGTCCCGCTTCGACTCCCGCTTCCTGCAGATCGGGCTGCACCCCGGCGGAGGACACACCTGGCGCCTGCGGCACATGACCGACCGCACCACCGCCATGGCCATGGTGATCTTCGGCGAGGTGCTGTCGGCCGACGACGCCCACCGCGCCGGGCTCGCCTGGCAGGTCGTCGACGACGACGACCTCCTCGACCGGGCCCACGAACTGGCCGCCAGAGCCGCGGCCCAGCCCAAGGAACTGGTGGCCCGGACCAAGGCGACCATCCTGTCTCTGGACGAGGTCACAGACTCGGAGGCGGCTGTCGACCGCGAGCTGCACCCGCAGCTGTGGTCCATGAAGCAGGCACCATTCAAGGACCTCGTCCGCAGGCTCCAGTCGCAGATCACCTCCAAGGACTGACACGCCCACACGCTGATCACGGGAGGAAGCACCCTCGCTCCGAAGCGATGTAGTGTCGGTGGCCGCGCGGGGCGACTAGAAGCGCACGCCGGAGCCTGGTTGAGGGGAGGTCATGGAGAAGCTCTTGGTGGCCAACCGGGGCGAGATCGCGATCCGCGCCTTCCGAGCGGCCACGCAGCTCGGGATCCGTACCGTCGCAATCCTCCCCGTCGAAGAGGAGCGCAGCGGCGCCCTGCACCGGATCAAGGCCGACGAGGCCTACGTGATCGGCGAGCCGGGCCGACCGGTGCGGGCCTACCTCGACCACAACGCCATCGTGGCCAAGGCGGTCGAGGTTGGGGCGGACGCGGTCTACCCGGGATACGGGTTCCTCTCCGAGAGCCCCGACCTGGCCGAGGCCTGCCACGCCGCCGGGGTCACCTTCGTCGGACCCAGCGCGGCGGTGCTGAGGCTGACCGGCAACAAGATGCGGGCCCGGCGCGCCGCCGAGGAGGCCGGCCTGCCGGTGCTGCGCCAGTCGCCGCCCATCGATGACGCCGGTGGGGCCGCGACCCTCGCCTCCGAGATCGGCTTTCCGCTGTTCGTCAAGGCCTCCTCCGGCGGCGGCGGACGGGGCATGCGCAGGGTCGAGCGCCCCGCGGACCTGGTCGAAGCTGTCGAGGCGGCCCAGCGCGAGGCGGGCAGCGCCTTCGGGGACTCCACCGTCTTCTTGGAGGAGGCCATGACCGGCGTCCGCCACATCGAGGCTCAGGTCCTCGCCGACGGCGACGGCAACGTCGTGCACCTCTTCGAGCGCGACTGCTCGGTGCAGCGCCGCTTCCAGAAGGTGGTCGAGATGGCGCCGGCGCGCGACCTCGACCCTGCAGTGCGGGCCGGCCTGCTGGGCGATGCGGTCCGCTTCGCCTCCTCCATCGGCTACTGCAACGCAGGGACCGTCGAGTTCCTCGTGGACGGCGCCGGCCGGTACGTCTTCATCGAGATGAACCCCAGGATCCAGGTCGAGCACACCGTGACCGAGGAGGTCACCGACGTCGACCTGGTGGAGTCGCAGCTGCTGGTCGCCTCGGGGGCCACCCTTGTTGACCTCGGCCTGACCCAGGACAGCATCAGCCTGCGGGGCTTCGCCCTGCAGTGCCGGGTCACCGCCGAGGACCCCTCCAACGACTTCCGCCCCGACACCGGACGGATCGTGGCCTACCGCCCGGCCGGCGGCGCCGGGGTGCGCCTCGACGGCTGCGTGTACCAGGGGGTGGAGATCACCCCCCATTTCGACTCGATGATCGAGAAGATCACCTGCCGGGGCAAGGACTTCTCCACCGTGGTGCGCCGCATGCAGCGCACACTGGCCGAGTACCGGGTCCGCGGCGTGTCGACCAACCAGCCGTACCTGCAGGCGATCCTGGCCGACGAGCAGTTCAGAGCCGCGCCGGTCACCACCAGCTTCATCGACGACCGGCCCGAGCTGACGGCGGCTTCGGTCGGGGCCAACCGGGCGACCCGGCTGCTGCGGTACCTGGCCGACGTGACCGTCCACCTCCCCCACGGCGCCGCCCCCACCAGGGTCAGCCCGGCGTCCAAGCTGCCTGGCGCCCACAAGGGCCGGCCTCCGGCCGGGTCACGCCAGCGGCTGCTGGAGCTGGGCCCCGAGAAGTTCGCGTCCGACCTGCGGGCCGCGGACGTGGTGCAGGTGACCGACACCACCCTGCGGGACGCCCACCAGTCGATCCTCGCCACCCGGCTGCGGACCATCGACCTGGTGGCCGGGGCCCGCGAGATGGCCCACACCATGCCGCAGCTGCTGAGCATGGAATGCTGGGGAGGCGCCACTTTCGACGTGGCCCTGCGGTTCCTGCACGAGGATCCCTGGGAGCGCCTGGCCCGGATCCGGGAGGCCGCCCCCAATATCTGCACCCAGATGCTGCTGAGAGGCCGCAACACTGTCGGCTACTCCCCCTACCCGGACTCGGTGGCCGGCCACTTCGTGGAAGAGGCCGCGGACTGCGGAATGGACATCTTCCGGGTGTTCGACGCCTTCAACGCGATCGACCAGATGGCCCCGGCCATAAGCGCGGTGCTCGAAGCGGGGGCAGTGGCCGAGGGCGCCATCTGCTACTCGGGCAACCTGTCCAGTCCGGCCGAGGACCTGTACACCCTCGACTACTACCTCACGGTCGCCGAGCAGCTGGTCTCCGCCGGAGTCCACATCCTGTGCATCAAGGACATGGCCGGCCTGCTGAGGGCAGGCTCGGCCGCGATGCTGGTCACGGCCCTTCGGGAGCGCTTCGACCAGCCGGTGCACCTGCACACCCACGACACCGGAGGCGGCCAGATGGCCACATACCTGGCCGCCGTCGAGGCCGGCGTGGACGCTGTCGACGCAGCGGCGCCGCCCCTGTCGGGAATGACGTCGCAGCCGTCGATCGCCTCGGTCGTGGCCATGACCGATGACACGGCCCACCAGACAGGCCTCAGCCTCGACGCCATCGGCGACCTGGAGCCCTACTGGGAGGCGGTCCGGCGGGTGTACGCCCCGTTCGAGGCCGGTCTGCAGTCCCCCACGGGAACCGTCTACCGCCACGAGATTCCCGGCGGCCAGCTCTCCAACCTGCGAGCCCAGGCCCGGGCGCTGGGCCTGGGACACCGCTTCGAGGAGGTGGAGCGACTCTATGCCGCCTGCAACGAGCTGCTCGGCCGGCCCATCAAGGTCACGCCGTCGTCGAAGGTGGTCGGCGACCTGGCCCTGCACCTTGTCGCCTCTGAGGTCACCCCCGAGCAGTTGCTGGAGGACCCGGCCAGCGTCGACCTCCCCGACAGCGTCATCGGCTTCCTCCACGGGGAGCTGGGCACGCCCCCCGGAGGGTTCCCCGAGCCGTTCCGCACTCGGGCCACCGAGGGCCGGTCCTGGTCGCCGACTTACAAGGACCTCACCGAGGCCGACGAGGCCGGGCTGGCCACCGACCGCCGGGCCACGCTCAACCGGCTGCTCTTCCCCACACCGTCGGCGGATCATGCCGAGAGGACGGACCGCTACGGCGACCTCTCGGTGCTGCCGTCGCTGCTGTTCTGGTACGGCCTCGACCCCCACGAACACGACACTGCAGTGGTGCTGGGCCGGGGTGTGCGGCTGTTGCTGGGACTCCGATCGATCAGCGAGCCCAACGACGAGGGCATCCGCATCGTCGGCTTCCGGGTCAACGGCCAACCCCGCGACATCGACACGCTGGACCGCACGGTGGCCTCGGACCGACCCGAGCACGCCAGAGCCGACCCGACCATGCCAGGCCATGTAGCCGCGCCGTTCAGGGGGGCGGTCAACGTGTCGGTGGCGGTCGGTGACCGGGTGGAGGCCGGCGACACCGTGGCCGTGATAGAGGCCATGAAGATGGAGTCGTCCATCTCGGCTCCCGTCGCGGGCACGGTGGAGTCGATCGCGGCCGCGCCCGGCGGGCTGCTCGAACCCGGCGACCTGATCCTCGAAATCCGCCCCGCGGGCCGCTCGGCCAGCCCGGAGACCGAGAGCTAGAGCCCTGCGCTAGAGCTCGCCTACCGGCGCGGCCTCCTAGCCGGGGTTGTCGATACGGCCCGGCACAAGCTCCGAGACGGGGGGCTCGGCTCGACCATCGCGCCCGGGCGCGATCCACTCCGAGATCAGCTCCGGGGCCCGGACTCGCCACTCCTCCTCGGTGATGGCGAAACGGTGATGGTCCTCCCACACCCCGTTGATCTCGACGTAGCGCTCGGCCAGGCCCTCGTAGCGAAGGCCGAGCTTGGCCACCACCCTCAGGCTGGCCGAGTTGCGGGGCACGATGGCCACCTGCAGGCGGTGCAGCCTCAGCTCCTCGAACGCGAAGCGGGCCGCCACCACCAGAGCCTCCGGCGTGTAGCCGTTGCCACCGACGGCCTCGTCGATCCAGTAGCCGACGTAGCACGACTGGAAGGGCCCGCGCTGGATCGAGGACAGGTTCATCTCGCCCCGGAAGCGGCCGTTGACGAAGACCCCGAACCCGTAGCCGGTCCCGTTCTGGCGCTCGCGCCGGCGAGCTGAGCAGCGGTCGGCGAAGGCTCGGGGATCCTCGGTTGAGTCGAGGCGTCCCGGCAGGGCCCGGGGCTCCCATTCCTTGAGTCGGTCACGGTTGCGCCGGCGTACCTCACGCCACTCACCGAAGTCGTTGCGTGTCAGGGGCCGCAGCAGCACTCGCCGCCCGAGCACGGTGCTCACGGCCGCGCACTCTAGCCTTCGCTGGCGAGCGCAGCAGGACCCGCCGCGGGGCACGGTCCCGTCCGCACGGCTTTCCGGTCGGGCAGACTGGCGCGGTGACCGAGGATCTGGCGGAGGCCCTGACTCAGGATGATGGCGACGCGCCGAGGCTGGGAGTGGCCGCGGTGGTGCTGGCCGCGGGGGCCGGCGTCCGCTTCGCCGGCGAGCGCCACAAGCTGCTGTGCGAGGTGGGGGGCGTGCCGCTTGTGCGTCGGGCCGTGGACTCGGCGCTGGCCGCCGACCTCGACGAGACCATCGTGGTGATGGGGGCCGTCGACCTGCTGGAGGTGCTGCCCGAGGAGGTGACCGTGCTGCAGAACGAGGCCTGGGAGCAGGGCCAGGCCACGTCTTTGGCCGCTGCGGTGAGCTATGCGGGCTCTCGGGGGCACCGGGCGGTGGTCTTCGGATGCGGCGATCAGCCCGGAGTGCCGGCTTCGGCCTGGGCCGCGGTGGCCGGGGCCGACTGCGACCTCGCGGTGGCCGACTTCGGCGGATCCCGCCGTCCACCGGTCCGGATCGGCGCCGCTCTGTGGAGCCACCTGCCCCTCACCGGCGACGAGGGCGGGCGGGTGCTGATGCGCCGCAGACCGGAGCTGGTGCAAGCGATACCCTGCGAGGGGAACCCCGCCGACATCGACACCCTGGAGGATCTGCGCAAATGGAACTGAACGACTCATTCGAGGTGGCCCACGGGATAGACGCGGTGTGGAATGTCCTCACCGACGTTGAGCGGATCGCGCCGTGCCTGCCGGGGGCGCAACTCACCGGCCGCGACGGCGATGCCTTCGAGGGCCTGGTGAAAGTCAAGGTCGGACCGATCTCGTCGCAGTACAAGGGGAAGGCCTCGTTCACCGAGCGCGACGACGACGCCCACCGGCTGCTGATGTCGGCCAGTGGGCGCGACACCCGTGGCGCGGGCAACGCGTCGGCCGAGATCACGGTGGCGCTGGAATCGGTGACCGACGAGTCAACCAGGGTGAGCGTCCATACCGACCTCACCATCACCGGCAAGGTCGCGCAGTTCGGCCGGGGTGTGCTGGCCGACGTCAGCCGCAAGCTGATGGGGCAGTTCGCCGACAACCTGGCCGCGCTGGTCGCCGACGATGC
>LXNI01002331.1_pt1 | contig 13491 bp, 14 predicted proteins | sample 809091 | NCBI WGS metagenome assembly LXNI01 (sample SAMN04870527, study PRJNA318959) | sponge metagenome | biome: 01000161; feature: marine sponge reef; material: water | host: Sarcotragus foetidus | place: Greece: Milos, Mediterranean Sea | collected 2013-05-29 | depth 5-7 m | reverse complement strand
GATCGTCCTGATGACCTATTACAACCCGGTGCTTGCCTACGGGATCGAGGACCTCTGCCGGGATGCCGCCCGCGCGGGCGTGGACGGCCTGATCGTGCCCGATCTCCCGCCGGAAGAAGGGGCCGACCTTTCCGGCGCCTGCCGGCGGCATGGACTCACCGTCGTGTTCCTGGTGGCGCCCACGAGCACCAAGGACCGGATCGAGCTGGTGGACCGCCACACCACGGGATTCGTCTACTGCGTCTCCCTGACCGGCGTCACGGGCGCCCGCGGAAAGCTGGCGGACGGGGTGGATGAGTTTATGGCGCAGGTGCGGTCCCACACGGACCGACCCCTTGGCCTGGGATTCGGCATATCGTCGCCGGACCAAGCCAGTGAAGCCGCCCGGCTGGCCGACGGGGTCATCGTGGGCAGTGCCATCATCAACGTAATGGAAGAACACGCCGGCGAGCCCGATTTGATTCGGTTCGTGGGCGAATACGTGGCTTCACTGAGAGCGGGCATAGACAGGAAGAGCCCGGTAACCGCGCCGGGGTAACTTCGAGCGCCGCGCCGGGGTAACTTCGGGTACCGGCTTCGATGGGAGCCGGTCGGCACAGGAAACGACCATGACAGCAGTTTCAGCCAGCCAGGGAGATGCGTGTGGGAGCCCAGGAGACCGGACCGGTCTTCGCGGCTCCCACGTATTCCAACCACCATTTCAGGTATGTTTCGGATAGCATCCAGCATTCCGCATTCGGGGAGGAACCATGGTCCGGGGCGTTCGAGGCGCCATAACCGTTGAACTGAATTCCGCCGATGCCATTGGAGAAGCGTCCCGACGACTGCTGTCGGCGATCGTCGACGCCAATCGCATCGAATTGGAACAGATCGCCAGCGTCATCTTTTCCGCGACGAAGGATCTCGACGCCGAGACGCCCGCGTTGGGGGCGCGCCAGATGGGATGGACGTCGATCCCCCTGTTCTGCACCCAGGAGATGGAAGTCCCCGACGGACTGCCCCGGTGCTTGCGGGTGCTGGTTCATGTAAACACGGAAAAACCGCAGGATGAAATGCGGCATGTATACCTGGACGGGGCCGTCGTGCTCCGGCCGGACATCGCCGAGGGAGGCTGAAATGGTGGTTGTAATGAAACTTCAGGCTACAGAAGAACAGAAGGAGCACGTCCGGGAGACCATCCGGGCCTTCGGCTGTAAGCCACGGGATATAGAAGGCGACGAGATGTCCATTATCTGCGTAATCGGCAATACCCTGAGTCTTTCGCCGGAACAGTTCGAAATCCTGGACGGCGTGGACCGGGTCCAGCGTATCCAGCGGCCGTACAAGCTGGTGAGCCGGGAGGTACAGCCGCATAAGACCCGATTTCAGGTGGGCGACGTTACCATCGGCGGCGACGGCATCACCATCATCGCCGGTCCCTGTTCCGTGGAATCCTACGACCAGTTCCTGGCCGCGGCGCAACACGCGCGGGCGGCAGGAGCCCACATCATTCGAGGCGGAGCCTTCAAGCCGAGGACGTCCCCCTACAGTTTCCAGGGTCTCGGAGAGGAAGGCCTCAGAATCATGGCCCGGGTCAGCGAAGAAACGGGTCTGCCGACCATCTCGGAGGTGATGGAACCGGAGACGGAACCCCTGGTGTCGGAGCATGTGGACATGTTGCAGGTCGGCGCCCGGAACATGCAGAACTACCCGCTGCTGAATGCCGTGGGACAGAGTTCCAGGCCCGTCATGCTCAAGCGGGGGATGTCGGCCAACCTCGAAGAGATGCTGCTGGCTGCCGAGTACATCCTGGCGGCGGGGAACCACAACGTCATCCTGTGCGAGCGGGGCATACGGACGTTTGAAACGTGGACGCGGAATACCCTGGACATCTCCGCCGTCCCCGTGTTGCAGAAATACACCCATCTGCCCGTTTTCATCGACCCGAGCCACGGGACGGGCAACGCGGATTTCGTGGGACCGGCGTCCCGGGCGGCCGTGGCGGTCGGCGCGGACGGGCTCATGATCGAGATGCATCCCAATCCCGAGCGCGCGCTGTCGGACGGAGACCAGTCCCTGACCCCTGAAGCGCTTACCTCGCTGATCCCGGAACTGCAGGCGGTCGCGGCTGCCGTGAATCGTTCCATCGACTGAGTCTGGCTATGCGAGTCACCATCATCGGTTTGGGCCTGCTGGGAGGTTCCTTCGGCATGGCGGTCCGCAGGGCGGGCGCGGCGGATCGTGTCGCGGGCGTCGACCTGGACCAGGCCACGCTGGACCGCGCCCGAAGGCTCGGCGCTATTGACGCAGGGTACCTCGACCTGGCCGCGGGCGTGGCCGGAGCCGATGTGGTCGTTCTCGCCACGCCGGTGCGGTCCATTCTGGAGATGCTGCCCGGCCTGGTACCGATGCTCGGCCGGGAGACGATCCTCTTCGACCTGGGCAGCACGAAGGAAGCCATCGTTTCCGCCGTCGCCGGCCTGGCCGGCATCGGGCGGTACGTCGGCGGCCATCCCATGGCGGGCACCGAGCACGCCGGCATCGAGCACGCCGATGACGGGCTGTTGCGCGGGGCGGCTTTCGCCCTGGTTCCGCCGCCCGCGGCGGATGAAGGGGCCGTGGATCTGATTACGGACCTCGTCCGCCGGATCGGAGCCCGACCCGTGGTCATTTCAGCCGAACGCCACGACCGGATCGTCGCCATCACAAGCCATCTTCCCTACCTGTTGTCCGTCGTGCTGGCGCTCGCCGCGGAAAACATGGCACGGGAGGAAAGCCGGACGGGGGAGTTTACCGCGTCGGGATTCCGGGACACCACCCGGCTGGCCGCCTCCAATGTGCGCGTCATGGCCGACATCTGCCTGACCAACAGGCAACCCCTGCTGCGCGCCGTCGAGGAAGCCAGGCGGTTGCTGGACGGCCTGGCGGCGCAGATCGAACAGGGGAACGAATTGGAACTGGTGAAGACGTTGACGCAGGCAAAGGAAGGCCGGGCCTCGGTGTCAGGTGAAAGGAGAACCGGGTGAAGCGGTACAGGACCGGCTTCCAGGGCGAACTGGGAGCCTTCAGCGAGATGGCGGTGCTCGAGTATTTCGGCGATGAGGCGGAACCCGTGCCCCACGGGTGGTTCGACGATGTATTCCGCGCCGTGGAGCAGGGCCGCTGCGACTACGGGATGCTGCCGATCGAAAACACGCTGGCGGGCAGCATCCACGTCAATTACGACCTGATGCAGGAGCATGATCTCCAGATCGTCGGCGAGATCGTACTTCGCATCGTCCACAATCTGATGGCGAAACCCGGCGTCCGGCGGGAGGAAATCCGCCAGGTGCAGTCCCATACCAAGGCGCTGGAACAGTGCGTGCGGTTTTTCCGGGAGCATCCTTCGTTGAAACCCGAAACCGTATACGATACGGGAGGCGCGGCCAAGATGCTCAGCGAAGGAGAGGCCCGGGACGTCGGCGTGATCGCGAGCACACGGGCGGCGGAGCGCTACGGCCTCGAAATCCTGGAAAGGGGGATCGAGGACAACACCCAGAACTATACCCGTTTCCTGATCCTGGCCAGGGAAGCGGAACCGTCGGAAGGCGAGCGTTTGAAGACATCCATCGTCTTCTCGGTTCCCCACGAACCCGGCATGCTGTTCAAGGCCATGAGCGTGTTTGCGTTGCGGGACATCTCCATCAACAAGATCGAATCGAGGCCCCTGGTCGGATCCCCCTGGGAATACCTGTTCTACCTGGATTTCGACGGGCACGCGGAAAGCCTGCTCTGCAGCCGGGCGCTCAACCATCTCCGGGAGATCGCGGCCAACTTCAAGCTGCTGGGATCCTATCCCGAAGGCCGGATCGTGGACCGGGTCTGAAGGACCGCATCATCCGCGATCTGGCGCACCCTGCGAATCGGCCTGCCTGAGCTCCAGTCTGGGCTCGACGAAGAGCGTTTTTTCCCGGGAGAAAATGATCTGGCCGGGCGCGCCGTTCTTCATCTTCCGGACGTAGCGCCGTTCCGTGTAGTCCACCGGCACCGTGGTGGAGCCCCGGCCCTTGCTGAAGTATGCGGTCAGGCACGCCGCTTCATAGAGGGTCTTCCGGCTCGGCATCTGCGTTTTATCCTCCCGCCGCAGAATGACGTGGGAACCGCCGAGGTTCCGCGCGTGGAGCCAGATGTCGTCCGGCGCCGCCGATTTCGTGAGCGCTTCGTTTTCCCGGCTGTTTCGGCCTACGAGCAGCAGGTGCCCGCCGGAGGTCAGGTATCTCCGCGGGTGAATGTCTCCCTTGGGCTTTTTGCGGGATCGTTTCGAGGCGTCGGGCTTGCGGGCCGCCTTGACAAGGTCCAGCTTGATGCAGGCCCGGTGGGCTTGCTCCAGCGATTTCCCGTCCAGGTCGCGCTCCAGCATGTCGCGGATGCCCGTTACTCCTTCCAGGCGATTGCGCGCCCGGGCGATCCGCTGCGCCACCGCTTTCCGGCCGTCCCGGGCCTTTCGTGCCTGCCGGAAGTACCACCGGGCGTTTTCTGACGGGGACAGGCCGGGTTTCAACGGTATGGCGACTTCCTCCCGGCTTCCGCTGAAATAGTCTTCGACGATGGCTTCCTCCAGGCCCGCTTTCAGCCGGCCCATGTGGGACGTGATCAGTTCGCCGTACCGGCGGTATTCCTCCTCCCGCTCCATGTGTTCCTGGTCGCGGCCCAGGTTCTCCGTTAATCGCTCCAGGCGCCGTATTTCGTCCCGCAGGGCCCGTTGAACCCTGGTCTTCAGCTGCTTCGTCGCCTCGTCGGCCATCCGCTCTTCGTAGAACCGTTCCACGGCGGCGCTGATGGACGCGTGGCGTTCGACCTGCGCCTCCGGCAGGGAGCGGACCGGTACCGCTGAAACGAACCGGGCCCGGCCGTCCGGCGATCTTCCGATGCAGGGCGCCCAGTCCCTGGACTGAACGCGGTGGACAAGGCCCCGCAGGCTCTGCCAGATCCGGCTGACGCGGGCGTCCCCGTCCGAATCGGCAAGGCCCGACGGTTCCGCCAGGCCCGCCTGGGCCAGGACCTCCAGGGCCGTTTCCCGGGAAAGCCCCGCGAAGGTACCCGTCAAATGCCGCGCCAGGTCATCCGGACTCGACAGCCGCCCCGTACCTTCCAGCATATCGCGCGTAGCTTCGCTCAGCGGTGTCTTCTCCATCGGCGGCGGATACGTATAGGTCGCCCCGGGGACCAGCAGCCGGTCGGTACCGCGGATACGCCTGAGGGTCTCCAGTATGACCTGGTCGGGTTCGGAAAGGAACACCAGGATACACCGGTTCCCGATCAGCTCGGCGACCAGGCGATAGCCGCCCGGCCCGGACGAAGACTGCCCCAGGCAGCGTATGTCCGCCACCCGTTCGAAGGGCGCCGCCTCGATCTTCTCCAGCTTACCGGGTATGAGATGATCTCGCAGCGCGGTGAGCAGCGCAGACGAAGCCGCGCTCTTCTTCGCCGGATCCGACAAATGCATCCGGGCGAAACCCGGCTGCACGGAGAGAGACAGCCGCCGCCTGCCCGAGCCGGTCTTCAGCACGAGGCCGATTTCGTTGGGCGCGTACTGTTCGACGGCCACGATGCGCGCGCCCTCCAGATCCCTGCATTCATCTATCACGGCCTGCAACACCAGGGCGTCCATGACGGTCCGATCCTCTGTCCAGCGTCCGGTTGTACCGGGTTCAATGGCGTTCTACGGCGTGGAGTTGTCCTTCATCTCCCTTTTTCTTAATATAACCGGACCGGTACGTCAAGCGTCGTGAATCTTCGATTCGGCGCACCGAAAAGTCGAAAAACCACCTCCGGACAGCCGCCAATATGTTATTGACAAATCGTTGTTTAGCGTGTATTTTCATGTTTCTTGAAAACGGGCTGAAACGGGGATTCAGGGGCTTCGAATGATATGCAGCATGACCGGCTTCGGCGCCGGAGAATCTGACCTTGCCGGCGTCCGCACCGTCGTCGAACTGCGTTCTGTAAACGGCCGATTCTGCGACATATCCGTAAGGTTGCCCAAGTCTCTGGGGTCGCTGGAGGGACGCGTGCGCGCCCGGGTCCAGGAACAGTTGACCCGGGGGAACGTTTCCGTGTCCGTTCGGTGTGACGAAGGCGATGCGGCCGAGCATGGGTTGCGGATCGACGTGGAGGCCGGGAAGAAGTACTGCGACGCACTGAGGAAACTCAAGGAGCAGCTCGGCGTTTCGGGCGACGTGTCCCTCGATATGGTCGCCGCCTATCCGGGGCTGGTGACGCCGGAAAACGAAGAGGTCGATCCGGCCGAGCGCTGGCCGGGGATCGAAGCCGCCCTGGTGAAAGCGCTGACCGCTTTCAAGGACATGAAGCGAAGCGAGGGGAAGGCCCTCGAAACGGACCTGCGAACCAGGATCGATGCCATACAGGCCCTGCTGCGCTTGATCGAGGACAGGGCGCCGGACCGGGTAGCCGAGTACCGGGAAAGCCTGAACAACCGGCTCGTCGATCTGCTGGACGAACGGCAGGTCGATCCGCAGCGGGTGGCCATGGAAATAACCCTCCTGGCGGAGCGCATCGACATGACCGAAGAATGCGTCCGCCTGAGAGCGCACTGCGATGCGTTCAAGGAAGCGCTCGAGGCCGACGGGAGTCCGGGAAGACGGCTGAACTTCTTGATACAGGAAATGAACCGGGAGATCAACACCATCGGGTCGAAGGGGAACGACGCGGAAATCAGTCATTCCGTCATCCAGGCCAAGGAAGAACTCGAGAAGGTGCGCGAACAGGTGCAGAATATTGAATGATTTCGTTCCATTCTGCCCTTCAGCTTCACAGGGGTTCTGCCTGGTCCTTTCCGCGCCGTCAGGCACGGGGAAAACCACGGTCGGCGAGTTGCTGACCACCGGAGATACGTCCATCGTCCGGTCGGTATCCATGACGACGCGGGCGAAGCGGCCGAACGAGAAAGACGGAGTAGACTACCACTTTGTCAGTCCAGGTGAATTCAAGGCGAAGATTCGACAGGGAGCCTTTCTCGAATGGGCGGAGGTATACGATGGCGTGCTGTACGGCACACCGCGGGAGGCCGTCGAAGGGGTCATCAGATCCGGAGACGTGGCCCTGCTGGTCATCGATGTCCAGGGTGGACGGGCCGTCAAGGCCATATTCCCCGAAGCCGTTCTCGTCTTTCTCGTGCCGCCTTCCCTGGACAGCCTGTCGAGGCGATTGAAGCAACGGGGCCTGGAAACGGATGAACAGATACGGAAAAGGCTGATCAAGGCGCGTACCGAGATGAAATACCTGCCCGCGTACGACTACGGGGTAGCCAATGACGAAGGCATGCAGCAGTCAACCGTTGACGCCGTTCGAGGGATCATAGCCGCCGAACGGCGTCGCATAAGTCGATGGGAGCCGAAATGAACACCAAAAAGCCCACGCAGTACATATCCCAGGAACGCATGAGGGATGTCGCCGAGAACATCTATGAAGCCGTCATGATTACCGCCCTGGAAGCCCGGCGGATCAATCTCCACAACAAGATGCTCGGCACGCAGGAAGATCGTACCGAGAAGGTGACGACCATCGCGCTGGACCGCTTGCTCGGCGACGAGTTGCGCTATGATTACCAGACGGCCGAGAACGGCGAGACCGAAGAGTAAAGCCGGGGGTTCCCGATGTCCAGGTTGAAGGGTCGCCGGATAGTGCTCGGGGTGACAGGCAGTATCTCGGCCTACAAGGCGGCGGAGGTGGTCCGCGGACTCGTTCAGGCGGAGGCGGACGTCCGCGTGGTCATGACCCGCGCGGCCGGCGCCTTCGTCGGGGCCGTAACGTTCAGCGCCCTGACCGCCCATCCTGTGGCCGTCGAGCAGTTTCCCGAAGCCGGCCCGTCCGGCGAAGCGCACATAGATCTCGCGGTCTGGCCCGACGCGGTGGCCATCGTGCCCGCCACGGCCAATATCATCGGCAAGATGGCGAACGGCCTGGGGGACGACCTCCTCTCCACCGTGATGCTCGCCTGCGAAGCGCCCTGCTGCCTGGCGCCGGCCATGAATTTCCGCATGTGGAGAAACGAGGCCGTCCAGACGAATCTCGAGCGGCTCAGAAACCGGGGCGTTCACGTCATCGAGCCGGAATTCGGCGTGCTGGCCAACGGAGAAACCGGCGAGGGGAGGCTGGCGGCCCCGGACCGCGTCGTGGAAGCCATCGCCATCCTGGCCGATCCCGACCCGGACCTGACCGGCTGCAACTTACTGGTGAGCGCGGGACCCACCGAGGAGGATATCGATCCTGTCCGGTGCGTTACGAACCGCTCCAGCGGCAAGATGGGTTTTGCCGTCGCCCGCTCCGCGGCGCGTCGCGGCGCGTCGGTCACGCTGGTCTCGGGACCGACGAGCCTCGAGGACCCCTACGGGATCTCCGTGGTCCGCGTCCGGTCCGCAAGCGAAATGCGCGAAGCCGTCCTGCGGCACCGCGAAGGACAGGATGCCGTGATCATGGCGGCGGCGGTGGCGGATTACCAGCCCGGCGTCCCGAAGAAGGGGAAGATGAAGAAGGCGGAGGAGCGTCTTACGCTGGAAATGACACGGACCGCGGATATCCTGAAGGAAGTGGCCGCTGACAGGCCGCCCGTGCTGGTCGGCTTTGCGGCCGAGACCCATGACGGTCTCGAATTCGCCCGCAGGAAACGGGCGGAGAAGGACCTGGACCTGGTGGTCTACAATGACGTCACCATCGAAGGCGCCGGGTTCGGTACCGATACCAATATCGTCACCCTCATACGCCGCGACGGCCGCGAGGAGATGCTGCCCAAGCAGTCCAAGTCCGGCGTGGCGGACCGAATCATGGACGAGGTCGCCGCGCTGTTGAGAAACCGGGAAGGCGTTCCCGCATGACCCGACAAGCGATGCTGGCCGACCTGATACGCGAGACCGTCGAGGTCGTGAAACAGGAGGGGGAGCAGGGGCTGGAATCGTTCTACATGCCGGCTGGACTGGAAGCGGCGCTCCCGATGCCGGAACCGGCTCGCCGTTCCGGTCCGGATGGTCGCCGGTCCGGTCCGGACGCCCCGGCCGCTTCTCTCGAGGCATTGTATGAACAGTACCATCGGTGTACGGCCTGCGCGCTCGGACACAGGCGTAAGCACTTCGTATTCGGCTCCGGAAACGAAAACGCCGACGTGATGTTCGTGGGCGAAGCGCCCGGAGCCCAGGAAGACGAACAGGGGCAGCCCTTCGTGGGGGCGGCGGGCCAATTGCTGACCCGCATACTCAACGCCATCGATTTCACCCGGGACGAGGTGTACATCACCAACATCCTGAAATGCCGTCCGCCGAACAACCGGGACCCGCAACCCGATGAGATCGACGCCTGCGACGCCATTCTGAAGGAACAGATCCGTCTCGTCCGGCCCCGGCTGATCTGTGCCCTTGGACGGGTCGCCGCCCAGGCCCTGCTCAAGCAGAACAGTTCGATTCGGACCCTGCGCGGCAGGTTTCACGACTATCACGGCGTGAAACTCCTGGTGACGTACCACCCGTCCGGTCTGCTGCGCAACGCGGCCTATAAGCGGCCGACCTGGGAAGATGTACAGATGCTGCGGAAGGAATACGACCGCATCGTCCAGTCTGATGCGAAGGCGACCTAGGAGCAAGAGTCCATGAATAGCCAGAGCGACGGGGTGGAACGACTTCCGCCGCAGGCCGTGGAAGCGGAGGCGGCTGTTCTGGGGGCCATGCTGCTGGAACCCGACGCCATTTCGATCGTCCTCGAAATCCTCGACGACACCGCGTTCTACCGTGAAGCGAACCGGAAGATCTACAACGCCATCATCGCCCTGTACGACCGGAACGAACCCAACGATCTGATCACGCTGAGTGAAGAACTGGACAGGCGCCAGGAACTGGGCTCCGTGGGCGGGTCTTTTTACCTGGCCGGGCTGGTGGACAGCGTTTCGACGGCGGCCAACGTGGAATACCACGCCCGGATCGTGCTCGAGAAGTCCCAGGGCCGCAAGCTGATCAACGTGGCCACCCAGATTGCTTCCCGGGCGTACGAATCGTCGGAAAACACCGCGGACCTGCTTGACGAGGCCGAGCAGATGGTCTTTTCCCTGTCCCAGCGCAACGCCCGCAGCGGGTTCACCCAGCTCAATCCCATCCTGCACGATACTTTCGAGAACATCGAAAAGCTTCACGAGCAGGACAGCACCGTGACCGGCGTTCCCACGGGATTCACCCGGCTGGACGATATGACCGCCGGCTTTCAGCGCGGTGACCTGGTCATCATCGCGGCACGGCCGGCCATGGGGAAGACGGCCCTCTGCCTGAATATCATCCGGCACGTCGCGGTGGAGGCCCGGGTCGGCGTCGGCCTCTTCAGCCTCGAGATGACCAGCCACCAGCTGGCCCAGCGGATGCTCTGCAGCGAAGCGCGGGTGGATTCCCACCTGATGCGTACCGGCCGGTTGCCGGGCGACGCCTGGTCGAACCTGAGCATCGCGGTGGGGGCCCTCGCCACCGCCCCCGTGTATATCGACGAAACGCCGGCGTTGTCGGTCACCGAAATGCGTTCCCGGGCGCGCAGGCTCATGTCCGAGCATAACGACATCGGCCTGCTGGCCGTCGACTACATGCAGCTGATGCGGGGTCCGAACGACGCGGAGAACAGGCAGCAGGAGATCTCGGCGATCTCCAGGAACCTGAAGGCCCTGGCAAAGGAACTGAATGTCCCCGTCGTCGCCCTGTCGCAGCTCTCCCGGGCGGTGGAGACCCGCGGCGGGGATGGACGTCCCCAGCTGTCGGACCTCAGGGAATCGGGGGCGATAGAACAGGACGCCGACGTGGTGATTTTCATCTACAGACCCGTTCGTTACGGGGACGGAGAGGAACACGAGGAGAACAAGGCGGAAATCATCATCGGCAAGCAGCGCAACGGTCCCGTAGGTACGGTGGACCTGGTCTTCGTGGACCGGTTCGCCCGTTTCGAAAACCCCGAGTTGTATCACGACGATCCAGGTTGACCGTTCCTTACGCAGCGGGTCCGCTACCCACACATGATCGAAATCATCCACCTGAAAAAGGCCTTCGGAAAATCGGTGCTGAAGGACGTGAACCTGACCATCGAATCCGGAGAGACCATGGTCATCATCGGCCGCAGCGGGTGCGGCAAGAGCGTGCTGCTCAAGCACATCACGGGACTCCTGCACCCGGATGGCGGCACGCTGCTGGTGGACGGCCGGGACGTGACCCGGATGAACAGACACGAACTGGACGAGGTCAGGAAGCGGTTCGGTTTCCTGTTCCAGGGCGGTGCCCTGTTCGACTCCATGACCGTGGGAGAGAACGTGGGGATCGGCCTGAAGATACACACCGACCGGACCGAGACGGAGATTGTGGAGCGGGTGCGGACCTGCCTCCAGATGGTCGGCCTGTCGGGCGTGGAGGAACAGAAACCCGCGGAACTGTCGGGCGGCATGCGGAAGAGGGTGGGGCTCGCCCGCGCTATCGCCATGAACCCGGAGTATATCCTCTATGACGAACCCACCACGGGCCTGGACCCGATCATGGCGGACATCATAAACGACCTGATCCTGGACATGAACCAGCGCCTGTCGGTTACGGCGATCGCGGTGACCCACGACATGATCAGCGCGTACAAGGTCGCGGACCGGATCGCCATGCTGCACGACGGGGTGATTCACATGGTGGGGACGCCGGATGAAATCAGAAACTGCGACGACCCGCTGGTTCAGCAGTTCATTCTCGGCCGCGGCGAGGGCCCCATCAAATCACTGGAATAGTCATGGTTAAATCGACAGGAGGACCACGGGTCTCCCGGTATGACGTCGCTGGACTTTAACCTGCTCGCCGCAGACCCGGCTTCCAACGCGCGGGCCGGGCGCATGAAGACGCCCCACGGCGAGATCCGCACGCCGGTTTTCATGCCCGTGGGGACCCAGGCGACGGTGAAGACGCTGACGCCGGCGGACCTTGAAGCCGCCGGCGCGCAGGTCATACTCGGCAACACCTATCACCTGTTTCTCCGTCCGGGACATGAACTGATCCGGGAGATGGGGGGGCTGCACGGCTTCATGAACTGGCGGCGCCCCCTGTTGACGGACAGCGGAGGGTACCAGGTCTTCAGCCTGTCGGACCTCAAGTCGATCGCGGAAGAGGGGGTGACCTTCCAGTCACACATCGACGGCTCGCGGCATCTGTTCACGCCGGAGTCGGTCATGGAGATCGAGACGGCCCTGGGCGCCGATATCATCGCGCCCCTCGACGAGTGTCCGCCCTATCCCTGCGATTATGGGTACGCGAAGGATTCAGCCGCCCTGACGCTGCGCTGGGCGGCCCGGTCCCGCCGACGCTTCGAAGAACTGGAAGGGGAACGGGCGAGTCCCCAGGCGCTTTTCGGCATCGTGCAGGGAAGCGTGTACGAGGACCTCCGGGCTCACTGCGCACGGGCGCTGGTCGAACAGGGATTCGACGCCTACGCCATCGGCGGGATGTCGATCGGAGAGCCGAAGTCGGCCATGGGCGAGCTGATCGACGCCACCGTCGAATGTCTGCCGGTGGACCGGCCCCGCTACCTGATGGGCGCGGGGACGCCGGAAGATCTCGTCGACGCGGTGGGACGGGGGATCGATATGTTCGACTGCGTGATCCCCACCCGCGAAGGCCGCAACGGCGCGCTCTATACCCGTTCCGGCCGCATCAACATCTACAACGCCCGTTTCAGGGCGGACGCGGAGCCGATCGATCCATCCTGTTCCTGTTACGCCTGCCGGACCTTCAGCAAGGCGTACATCCGGCACCTCTTCCGGGCGGGAGAGATCCTCGGTCCGAGAATGGGGACCCTGCACAACATCCACTTTTACGTGGGCCTGGCCGCCGAGATGGGTGAAGCCATCCTGGCAGGACGGTACCCCGCGTGGAGCAGTTCGTTTCTGACCACGTATCGCAGTGAAACCGAAAGAAAGGAGTATCCTCAGTGATCCAAGACGCTTTTGCCATGGGTCCCGCCGGCGGCGGCGGAGACGCCTCCGGACCGGGATTCCTGATCTCCATGATCCCCATCCTGTTGATGTTCGCCATCATCTACCTGTTGCTGATCCGGCCGCAGCAGAAGAAACAGCGGGAACACCAGACCATGCTGGACGCCCTGCAGAACGGGGACAAGGTGGTGACGCAGGGCGGGATCATCGGTGTCGTGACCGGCCTGAAAGCGGACGTGGTCACGGTGCGCATCGCCGATGACGTGCGGGTCGACCTGCAGCGCAGCGCCATTTCCCGCCTGATCAGCAGCAAGAAGGGAAACAAGGAGGAATAGGACGCGGTCATGGCGGTCAGACCCATACGCATATACGGTGACCCGGTCCTCCGGGAGAAAGCCCGTCCGGTGGAGGAGACCACTCCAGCGCTTCGCCGTCTCGCCGAGGACATGATCGACACCATGATCGAAGCGGAGGGCATCGGGCTCGCCGCTCCGCAGGTCGGCGAGACTGTCCGCGTGTACGTGGTAAACCTCGCG
>LXNI01002330.1_pt1 | contig 13496 bp, 12 predicted proteins | sample 809091 | NCBI WGS metagenome assembly LXNI01 (sample SAMN04870527, study PRJNA318959) | sponge metagenome | biome: 01000161; feature: marine sponge reef; material: water | host: Sarcotragus foetidus | place: Greece: Milos, Mediterranean Sea | collected 2013-05-29 | depth 5-7 m | reverse complement strand
GCCGCCGCGGGCGGGTGCCTGGGCGCGACCCGAAGGGCGGTGCTGTCGGGCCGGCAGGGTGCGTCAAGCCGCTTGCCCGATGCCCCGCTCCGTGCGCCCACGCGCGTCAACGCACGATGCGCTACGCGTCTTTCCTTCCCTGCCGGCCCGACAGCGCCGCGCAGACCATGACCATGGTGAGAAATGCGGGCTAGCTCATGGGGCAGCCGCTTCGGCAAGCGCCTCTGGCGCCGTCCGGCGGTGCAACGGCTCGTCCGGCGCTCGCTGACCGGCTATATCCGGCTGGTGGCCGGCACGACGCGCTGGCAGGTCGAGGGCCGCGAACATCTGGACGCCGCCCTCAGCGAGGATGGCGGCGCGGTGGTGTGCCTGTGGCATGGCCGGCTGATGCCGGTGATCGTCGGTTGGCCGGCGCCGGAGCGCACGCATGTGCTGGCCTCGGGCCACAGGGACGGCAGGCTGGCCGCCGCCCTGGCGGAGGGCGTGGGCATGCGCGCCGTTTACGGCTCGACCCGGCGCGGCGGCGCGGCGGCGCTGCGCCACCTGGTCCGGCTGGTGCGCGCCGGCGCCATCGTCGCCATCACGCCGGACGGGCCCCGCGGACCGCGCGGCGTGCCGCATCCGGGGGCGGCGGCGCTGGCGCGGCTGACCCGGGTGCGCATCCTGCCGGTGTCCTGCTCGGTGCGCCGGCGGATCCTGCTCCGCACCTGGGACCGCCTGCTGCTGCCGCTGCCGGTCAATCGCGGCGTCTATCTGTTCGGCGAGGCATTGCCGGTTACGGACGAGAACGCCCTGGCGCGCCTCAAGGACGCGCTGGACGGCCTCACCGACCGCGCCGACCGGCTTTGCGGGCACAACCCCCTGACGCCCGATCCGCCCTCATCCGCGTCCGCGCCATGATGCATCTCGCCTATCGCGCAGCGACCGGCCTTCTGGCGCCCGTCCTGCCGTTTTATGTCGCGCATCGCCGCCGGCGCGGCCGGGAAGACCCGGCCCGTCTCGGCGAAAGGCGGGGCATTCCCGGCGCCATGCGCCCCGACGGTCCGCTATTGTGGTTCCACGGTGCCAGCATCGGCGAGACCGCCTCGGTCCTGCCGCTGATCGACAGGCTCACCGCCCTGCGCCCGGATGCGGCGGTGCTCGCCACCTCCGTCACCCGCACGGCCGCCACCCTGCTGGCGCGGCGCCTGCCGCCGGGCGCCATCCATCAGTATTACCCCATGGACCGGACGGCCTGGGTGCGCCGCTTCCTGACCTATTGGCGTCCCGACCTTGCGCTCTGGATCGAGTCCGAGCTCTGGCCCAACATGCTTAGCGAGCTGCGCGCGCAAAGCGTGCCGGCCGCGCTGCTGAACGCGCGCATGTCGCCCGCTTCCTTCCAGCGCTGGCGGCGCTTTCCGCGCTTTGCGCGCCGGCTGCTCGGCGCCTTCGAGGTCACGCTGGCGCAGGATGCCGAACATGCGGCGCGCTTCCGCATGCTGGGGGCCGACCCGGTCCGCATTCCCGGCAATCTGAAATATGCCGCCCCGCCGCTCGGCGCCGATGAAAGGGCGCTTGAAGCCGTGCTCGACGCCGTCGCCGACCGGCCAGTATGGCTTGCCGCCTCCACCCATCCCGGCGAGGAAGCGGCGGTCGCATACGCGCATGAGGCGCTCAGGCGCAGCCATGCCGGCGTGCTGACCCTGCTTGCGCCCCGCCATCCCGAGCGCGGCGACGAGATCGAGGCTCTGATGTCGGCGAAGAACGGCCTCGCCGTCGCCCGGCGCTCGCGCGGGGAGCTGCCCGGCGCGGCGACCGGGGTCTATCTGATCGACACGCTGGACGAACTCGGGTTGTTCTACCGCGTGGCGGAGGCGGTCTTTGTCGGCGGCTCCCTGGTGCCGCATGGCGGGCAGAATCCTCTCGAGCCGGCGCGGCTGGGCGCGGCGCTGGTGCATGGCCCGGCGATGTTCAACTTCACCGAGATCGTGGCGGAGCTGGCGGCGGCGGGCGGTGCGCGCCGGGTTGCGGACCGGAATGAGCTGGTGGCCGCGATCGGGCTGCTGCTCTCCGACAGCGAGGTGCGCCAGGCGCAGGCGGCCCGGGCTGCAGCGGTCGCCACGGCCCGCGGTGGCGTGGTCGACGAGGTTCTGGGCGCGCTCTCGCCGCTGCTCGCCCGCATCTGACCCGTGCGCCCGCCGGCTTTCTGGAATGATCCAGGCGCCCCGGCGGGCCGGCTGCTCGCCCCGGCCGGCTGGCTCTATGCGCAGCTTGCGCGGGCTCCGCGGGGCCGGGCGCGCCACGCGCCGGTGCCGGTTGTGTGCATCGGCAATGCCGTGCTCGGCGGGGCCGGCAAGACGCCGGTTGCGCTCGCCGTCGCCGGCCGCCTCGCCGCCGCCGGGCACCGCCCGCATTTCCTCTCGCGCGGCTATGGCGGGCGGCCCGGCGGCCCGGTGCGCGTCGATCCGGCCGCGCATGGCGCAAGCGATGTCGGCGATGAGCCGCTGCTGCTCGCCCGCGCCGCGCCGGCCTGGGTCGCCCGCAACCGCGCGGCCGGCGCCTTCGCGGCGGCCGAGGCGGGCGCCAGCGTCCTGGTGATGGATGACGGCTTCCAGAATGCGAGCCTCGCCAAGGATGTGGCGATCCTGGTGGCCGACGGCGCGGTCGGCTACGGCAATGGCCGCGTCTTTCCCGCCGGGCCATTGCGCGAGCCCGCCGCATGGGCCCATGCGCGCGCCGATGCGCTCGTTGTCATGGGAGGCCCCGGACGCGCCCTGCCGAACGGCCTGCCCCGCTTCGAGGCCCGCCTGACGCCGGCGCCGGGCAGCGAGCGGCTGGCGGGCGCGGCGGTGTTCGGCTTCGCCGGCATCGGGCGGCCGGCCAAATTCGCCGAGACGCTCCGGGAGCTTGGCGCGCGGCTGGTCGGTTTCCGCGCCTTTCCGGACCACCACGCCTACCGGCCGGAAGAGGCCGCGGCGCTTCTGGAGGAGGCCGCGGCGCTCGGCGCTGCATGCGTCACCACCGAGAAGGACGCCCAGCGCCTGCCGGCGGCGATCCTCGCCGCGATCGAAACCGTTGCGGTCACGGTCGAGTGGCGCGACCCTGGCGGTCTCGACCGCCTGCTGCAGGAGAAGGGGCTGATATCGTGACGATGCCCGAGACCGTGCTCGACTTCTGGTTCGGCGCGCCCGACGCCCGCGATTTCGGCTGGCCGCGCGAGGTCTGGTTCCGGGGCGGGCCGGCCTTCGACGAGCAGTGCCGCCGGTTCGAGCCCGCCGTCGAGGAGGCGCTTGCCGGCGGCTTCGAGGACTGGCGCTGGCGGCCGCGCTCCTGCCTCGCGCTCATCCTGCTGCTCGACCAGTTTCCCCGCAACATCTATCGCGGCGGGGCGCGCGCCTTCGCCGGCGACGGCCGCGCCCGGCAGCTCACCCGCTTCGCGCTTGCGCGCGGCTTCGACCAGGCCGTATCCGGCAATCTGCGGATGTTCTTCTACCTGCCGCTGGAGCACAGCGAGGCGCTGGCCGACCAGGAGCTCGTCGTGCGCCTGTTCGACATCTGGGGCAGCGCCGCCAGCCGCGAAGCCGGCCGCAGGCACCGGGAGATCATCCGCCGTTTCGGACGCTTCCCGCATCGCAACGCCGTGCTCGGCCGCGCCTCCACGCCCGAGGAAGAGGCCTTCGCGGCCGATCCGGAAAACCGCTTCGGCCAGTGATGCCGTCCGCCCCGAAACCCGTCGCCGCCACCGGTTTTGACAGCTGGCGCGATAGCCCGGACAATCGCGCCGGGGCATGACGCCGCCGGACAAATAGAGGGGAGAAACTGCTCATGGGAATGCTCGAGGGGCGGGTTGCGATCTGCACCGGGTCGGGGCGCGGCGTCGGCGCCGAAGTCGCCAGGATGATGGCCGCGAACGGCGCCCGCGTGGTGGTCAATGATCCGGGCGTTGGCGGCGGCGGCGAGGGCGGCGACCGGGCGCCGGCTGAGGCGGTCGCCGACGAGATCCGGGCAGCGGGCGGCGAAGCGGTCGCGAATTACGGCTCCGTGGCGCGCTTCGAGGATTGCCTCGACATGGTCCAGCAGGCGCGCGACGCATTTGGCGGGCTGCATATCGTCTTCAATCCCGCCGGCATATTGCGCGACCGCATGTTCCACAAGATGTCGCCGGAAGACTGGCAGGCGGTCATCGATGTCCACCTGACCGGGCATTTCAATGTCAACCGCGCCGCGATCAACCTCTTCCGGGAGCAGGAATACGGGCGCATCATCATGGTCTCCTCGACCTCCGGCCTGCTCGGCAATATCGGCCAGGCGAATTATGGCGCGGCGAAGCTCGGTATCGTCGCGCTGGCGCGCATCGTGGCGATGGAGAACGCATCCAAGAATGTGACCGCCAATGTCATCGCGCCCTCGGCCGACACGCGCATGACCCGCAGCGTGCCGGCGCCGAAGGACCCTGCGGCCGCGGCGATCCGGGACGAGCGGCTCCGGCTGAGCCGCGCGGACGCCATCGCCCCGCTCTGCACCTTCCTCGCCTCGGACGATGCGGGCTATGTCACCGGCCAGGTCTTCCACCAGCGCGCCGGCGAGCTCACGCTCTACGGCCATTCCCGCCCGGTGCGCACCATCCACCGCAATGGCAACTGGACGCCGGAGACCATCGCCGAAGTCGCCATGCCGTCGCTTTCGGGCCAGTTTTTCGAGATCGCCAACTCCCGCAGCGTCCATGCAGGCATGCCGATGGCATGAGCGGCGGCGCGCCCCACAAAGGAGGAAACGCCATGCAGCCGAATGGCTGGATCCGCAGCGAGGCCGAATTGGAGGCGCTATACGAAACGCCCCCCAAGCGGCGCGCGCTCATCAAGGAGATCGACCATATCTCCGACCATTACCGCGCCTTCATCGAGGCGGCGCCCTTCGTCGTGCTGGCGACCGTCGGGCCGGAGGGCCTCGACTGCAGTCCGCGCGGCGACCCGGCCGGCTTCGTGCAGGTGCAGGACCGGAACACCGTGCTGCTGCCCGACCGGCGCGGCAACAACCGGCTCGACAGCCTGCGCAATATCGTGCGCGATTCGCGCATCTCGCTGCTGTTCCTCATCCCCGGCGTGGGCGAGACGCTGCGCATCAACGGGCATGGGCGCCTCGGCACGGACCCGGCGCTGCTGGCGCGCTTCGAGATGAAGGGGCGCCTGCCGCGCAGCGTGCTCTCGGTCGCCGTGGACCGGATCTACATCCAGTGCCCGAAGGCGCTGGTCCGCTCCCGCCTCTGGGACCCGGAGGCGCGGGTGCCGCGCCACACCCTGCCGACGCTGGGCCAGATCATGCAGGCCCTGGATGCGCCGGGCGAGGTCGAGGTGGCAGCCTGGGACCGCGCCTATTCGGCCGAACTGGAGCAGACGATCTATTAGCCCGCATTTCTCACCAGGGTCACGGCCTGCGCGGCGCTGTCGGGCAGAACAAGGGATGGCCGCGAGCAGTTGAAGGGGCCCCGGAAAATCGGACAGGGCGCGAAGGGCGAATGACGGCATGAACGGCGAGGCGCGGCCGACTGATGAGGATGAAACGCATGAGGATGAAACGGCGCCGTCCCGGCCTCGACTGATAGGCTACTGGCGCGCCTGTCTGGCGGATAAGGGGCTCGGCCAGGGTCGCTTCGAACAGCGGGACCTGCCCCCCGACAACAAGCAGCTTGTCGAGCTGTCCGCCGCTGAACTCTCGTGCGGGCGCGTGGAACGGCGCACCGCCCGCGCCCTCTTCAGGAATGTCGATAAAAACCTCGAACATGTGCAGGTCTGCCTCTGGCCGCTGCTTGCGCGCCGCCGGACATCGCATGGCGCCGGGCGCGAGGACGGCTTTCCGGACCATGTGGCGCCGATCGTCTCGGTCGCGCTGGTCGCGCGCAAGGACGGCGCGATCCGGCCGAGGCGCACCGTCATCGCCCGCGACCTGCTCGAGCCGCTCCCGGAGGGGGCCTTTTCGATAGGAACCGTCGAGGGCCTCGACAAGTTCCTGACGGAATCGCCCTTTGCGTCCGCTATACAAGACGGGCCCCATGACGAGATGTGGCAACAATATCGCGAGGATTGCCGACGGCTCCTCCAGACCGTCGTGGCGGGCTGGCCGGGGCCGGACAGCGGCTATGAAAGAACCGGCGGGGGTTTGATGGAAGTTGCCGGCGATGCCGCCGCGACGGTCCGGAATATCCTGGCCCTCTATGACACTGTCCTGAAGACGAAGCCGGCCGCGCCGTTGCTCGAATCCTACGCGGCTGCAACCAGGGCGCCGGCCTCTCCGGGCCTTGCCGCTCCGCACGATCTGGCGGGCCGCCTCGGGCATTCGACCGACGGTTTTCCCCTGGCGGACAAGCAGCGCGACGTTCTCGCCCACCTGGCCGCGGCGGGGGACGGCGAGATCCTGGCGGTCAATGGTCCGCCCGGGACCGGGAAGACCACCATGCTGCTCTCCGCAATCGCCGGAGAATGGGTGCGCGCGGCCCGCGCCGGCGGCGACCCGCCGGTCATAGCCGCCGCCTCCACGAACAACCAGGCGGTCACCAATATCATCGACGCCTTCAAGGAGAACTTCGCGCGCGGCGAGGGGCCCTTTGCCGGACGATGGCTGACGGATATCGACAGTTTCGGTCTCTACCTGCCCGCATGGTCGCGGGCGGTGAGGGGGGCGGAGACATACCAGACAGAGGCCTTCTTCGCGGCGCTCGAGACCGAAGAGTATTTCGAAGGCGCGAAGCCAGCCTATCTGGAGGCGGCGACGGCCGCTCTGCCGGACCTGGAATCCGTCGATGTCGAGACGGTCGTTGAGGCGCTGCGGGATCGGATAGATGCCGCGGTTAGGCGCCTGGAAGCCGCCGATGCCGCGCGCCGGAGACTGGACGCTGCAAGGGCCGCCATGGAACGGGCGCTAGGGGTCGAACCCGATGCCGCGCTGGCCTGGCTCGAGTGCGACCGGGATCGATGCGCGCGCGAGGACATGGCCAACCGGGATCTCCTTGCCGGGTGGAAGTCCTATCTCGCCGCGGAATCCCTGTTCCTGTCGCTCTTCAGCTTCCTCCCTGCGGTTGGCAGGACGCGCCGCCTCAGGGCAGGCCGGTTCCTGGAGGAAGCGGGATATGCCGAAGACGTCGGCGCCCGCCTCAGGATCGACGCCGTCGAGCCCGAACTGCGCCATCGAGCCAATGAAAGCCGCCAGCGCCTGCAGACGGCAGACGGCGAACGGAACCGCGGCCGGGCCGCAATGAACGAGCTCGCCGACGCGTGCAAGGGGTTCGCCGGCGCCGCAGAGGCCATCGGCGCCGGCGCGCTCGACCCGGACGATCATGCAGCCCTGGAGCGGGCCGCCGACTGCGGCATCCGCTTTCAGCTGTTTCTGCTGGCGACCCACTACTGGGAAGGGCGCTGGTTGCTCGAAATGGGCAGGCTGCTCCCCGGCATCGAGAAAGAAAGGAGGAGGACGGGCAGGAGGTCGGTCATGCCGCGGTGGCGGCGACGAATGATGCTGACCCCGTGCATGGTCTCCACCTTCGCAACGCTGCCGGCGAAGATGAAGGCCTCGCGCTTCGAGGATGGCGGCTTCCATGACGACTACCTGTTCAACTTCATCGACCTGCTGATCGTCGACGAGGCCGGCCAGACCGTGCCGGAAGTCGCCGGAGCCTCCTTCTCCCTGGCGAAAAAGGCCCTGGTAATCGGAGACACGCGCCAGATCGAGCCGATCTCCGGCATCCCGAAGATCGTCGACATCGGCAATCTGATCGAAGCGGGGCTGCTTCCGGCAGACGCCACGCAGGAGGACCTGGACCGCGTCGAGGACGTCGGCGTGACTTCCACGGCCGGCAGTGCGATGCGGGTGGCCCAGGCGGCGTGCCGCTATCATGCCGAGCCTGAGCTCGACCGGGGTCTCTACCTGTTCGAGCACCGGCGCTGCTACGACGAGATCGTCGAATACTGCAATGCTCTCTGTTACAGGGGGAAGCTCGATCCGCGCCGCGGCCCGGCGCCCGGGGCGGCATTCGACGGCGATGGGCCGATCCCCGGGCCCTTGGCCTACCTGCATGTGGACGGCCTCTGCTCGGCTTCTGGAGGAAGCCGCCGGAACGCGGTTGAGGCGCAAACCATTGCCGTGTGGCTGGCGCGGCACAGGGAACCGCTCGAAGCGGCCTACGGCAAGAGGCTCGAGGAGATCGTCGGCGTCGTGACGCCCTTCGGCCGCCAAATGCGCGAGATCGCGGCCGCCTGCCGCGACCAGAAGATCGCCGTTCACGGCCGGAACGCGATGACCATTGGCACCATTCACGCGCTGCAGGGCGCCGACCGCGACGTGGTGATCTTTTCACCGGCCTATTCGAAGCATGCCGATGGCGGGTTCATCGACATGTCGACGAGCATGCTCAATGTCGCGGTTTCGCGGGCGAAGGACGCGTTCATCGTCATGGGCGACATGGACCTGTTTTCGACCGCCAGGCCGGGATCGCCGCGGCGACTCCTGGGAGAGTTCCTGTTCGCCCGTCCCGAGAATGCGATCTCGTTCGAGGTGCAGCGCCGGGGTGACCTTGTCCAGCCCGGGCAAGATGTCAGGATGCTGCGGGATGCCGGGGAGCATGACGAGTTCCTGCTGGACCTGCTGGGCGGCGCGGGCGCCGGGAAAATCAGCATTGTCAGCCCCTGGATCGTGGCTTCGACCATCCAGCGGACCGGTCTCCTGCCGGCTCTTGCGGCCGCCCGGGAGCGCGGGACGGAGATCGTCGTCTATGTCGATCCGGAGCTGAGCAGCAGGGCCGCCCATGGCGGGCCGGCGAATCTGGAGAGGGCGCGCGCTGCGCTCGAGGAAGCCGGGATCTCCATGAAGAAGGTCCGGCAGCTGCACAGCAAGATCGTGGTCGCCGGCGAGGGCCTGCTATCGGTCGGCTCGTTCAACTGGCTCAGCGCCAACCGCGACGGTAAATACGCCAGACACGAAACGTCGCTCGTCTACCGGGGCGCGCATCTCTCGGATGAGATCGACGCGATCATCGGAAGCTTGCAAAAGCGCCTCGACACCACTCATGGCTGACATCCCGATACCGACGCCGGCCCGGCTGCGATTGTAACCCCTGAGATCGAGTTCCGGTTTATCCATTCGGCGCCCCGGAACGACGGTCTTGCGGCCTTGGACAATCGCGGCGAGCCAGGCTTCGCCCGCCGCTTCCGCTGGCGCGAAAGCGGCCCTCACCCAACCTTCTCCCGGAGGGAGAGGGCTTTCCTGCCAGCGGCTCGATTCGGCGCATTTTCTTCCTCCTCCCCCGCTTGCGGGCCGGGTGGGCTCACCGCCTGGCTCTCCTCACCGATCGCATGGCGAGGGAACGACTGAACGAACCCTCCCATGCACGGCTTTCCCCGTCTCGATCGAGCAGGCGGTCAGCACGAACCGACGACCAGGTTCCCGCCGCCCGCCGAATCGGGGCACCAACTGAGGTTGTGGACCTCGTCCGGCGTACCGACGAATGTCACCTCAGTGCGGTTGCTGCCGGTGCCGCAGCCAAGCTCGAGCTGGCACTGGTCCGACTAGGTCACGCTAATGCCTTCGTTCCAGCACCACGCCCTCGCCTTGGCCTGGCTATTCCAGGCATTCACACATTGCTGCCGCAATGTCTCCTGAGCCGAAGCGTCCAGGACCGGCGCCGCATACAGCCCGACAACCGCCATCAAACAGGCCAGCAGGCTGCGCCTCATTCCGGTCGTTCCGAATGTCCGATATGTAATCTTCGTGCCTTTCCCTGTCAGGCGCTGTCCGCGCCATTCGTTCCAAACGGCTCTCCGGCGAAGGCTCCGATCCGTCGGTGACCTTTGCGACCGGGGTCGCCTGCGGTTTCGTCCTCCTGCGGGCCGTTTGCGTTTGCGACATTACGGTCCTTCAAGAACAGGGGTCCAAGACTGTTATCTCATGAACCCGATAAGGATTCCTTATGCATCGCTTCCGGAATGGAGGAATGACAAGGGCCGTCATGTCCGCCCGGCGACGGCGCCATTGCAATGAGCGCGCGCTGCTGCGAAGACTTGGCGGTTCCTCGATCCGTTGGCATTGCGGAGACGCCGCTCATGACAGGCCTGCCCGTCGAGTTCCAGCCGGCTATCGGGCGCGATGCGCGCGCGGTGGCGGGGCTTGCGCGGGAGGCGGACGGCTTGATCTGCGCGGTCTGGCTGGCGGCGGTCGGCGGGCTTGCGCTCGCCTTCCTGCTGTTTTTCGAGCCGGCCGGGACCGCAGCATGGATGATCTACGCCAATGCGGGCGGGCTCGCGCTCTGCCTGCTGGCGGCGCTCGGGCGCTATCTCGGCTGCACCGTCCGGGCGCGCCGGATCGCCGTCGGCTGGAAGCGGGCAGGTGTCATCTTTCTGCCCGGCTCCGAAGGGCTTGTGGAATATGATGGCGCGGTCCACGATCCGGCGGCCCCGCCGGGAGGCGGGAGCGGGTAGCGCGACACAGGGGAGAGCGGGGCATGGCAAGGCTTGCCGGCAAGGTGGCGGTCATCACGGGGGCGACCGGGGGCATCGGCGCGGCAGCGTCGCGGCTGTTCGCGGCCGAGGGCGCCGCGCTCATGCTGGTCGATCTCGATGCGGACAGGCTGGAGGCGCTGGCGGGCGAGACCGGCGCGGCATGGCATGCGGGCGATGTGTCGGACCCGGCGGCGAACGAGGCGATTGCGGCGGCGGCGGCAGAGCGGTTCGGCGGCATCGATATCGGCCTGCTGAATGCCGGCATAGAAGGCGCGCTTGCGTCCATCGCAGACTATAAGGTCGAGATGTTCGACCGCGTGATGGCCGTCAATACGCGCGCCGTCTGGCTCGGCCTCAAGGCGCTGATGCCGTATCTGGAGCGCCGCGGCGGCGGCTCGCTGGTGCTGACCTCCTCGACCGCGGGCCTGCGCGCCGTGCCGAACATGTCGGCCTATATCGCATCCAAACATGCGGTGATCGGGCTCATGCGCTCGGCTGCCATTGAGGGCGCGGCGTCCAATATCCGGGTGAACACGGTCAATCCCTCGCCCATCGACACGCGCATGATCCAGAGCCTCGAGGAGATGCACGGCGTGCCGCGCGCGGGCGCGAACCAGCCGCTCGCCGGCACGACGCCGCTGCGCCGCTATGGGGAGCCGGAGGAAGTGGCCCGGCTGATGCTGTTCCTGGCGAGCGCGGAATCGAGCTTCTGCACCGGCGGCATCTATACCGTCGATGGCGGCGTCTCCGCTGGCAGGCTGTAAGGCTGGCGCGGGGCGCGTTCTCTACTAATTGGCGGAATCGTTTACGAAATCGTCCACCGCCTGCTTCAGCCGGCACCAAGCCGGAACCTGCTCCAGCTGGCCGCCCACGGGTAGCTGCTCCAAAAGAATGCGCCGGAGTTCTCCAAACCTCTTTCTAAAGCGTTTTAGCCTGTGTCCCTGAGATCCGCTAGCCTTACATAGCGCCTCCTCAAGCGCCTTCTTGGGATCAGAAATGTCTTCCACCTGCGCTGCCTTCGGCAAGCCGAGAGGTGTCTTTCCTTTCGGTTTTCCAGCCACTCTCCGAATTACCGCCTCGTCCAACAGAACCCATGCTTCCATTTCCCTGACTGGAATTACAGCAAGCCAATCTGCCTCCAACCCCGCTTCCTTCACCCCTTTCTCAATTTCCGCCAAACGAGCGGTGTAGTCCGTACCATCGGCGTCGCGGTGGATAAACCAAAGGTCGGGGTTCCATCCGCTAGCCAATAAGGTCTCGACTTTAGTACCTATTGCGGACGATCCAGTATTGGGTCGAGGTAAAGTAGAACGGTCGACGAATGTGCCCGCTGCTTCTATAGCGCCACTATGGATCAACAATCGTTGAAGATGAGTAACGAGTGCCTCATCCGACTTTCCTTCGCATATCAGGACAAAACGAATATTCTGTTTACTCATCTCGGAGACGCCGTTTGCTCCGTTATTTGTTGCAATGGTAACTTCAATTGAACTCCCTCTGGAGGCTGAAGATATTCTGTCATCATGAACTGCCCCAGGCCGCGATTACTGTCCTCTCCCCCTACACGCCAAGTCCGTTCCAAAGGATGGCATCGCAAGATACGAGAATGTTCACCGCCAAGATCGATCATATTTTCTTTCGCTATTAGTATATCGTCTTTTTCTTGTAGTTGCAGAAAATATGGTGAATGAGTTGCAACAATAACTTGGCGCATAACGTTGTTATCTTCGAGATTTTCCATGGCATCTACCGCAAGATCCCACACTAAATGTACCATGGATGGAAGCCTGCTTGGGTGGATGCCGTTCTCCGGCTCCTCTATGCATATCAACCCTTGAGCTTCCGGGTCTTCCGCGAGTATTGCCAGCGCCAAAAAGCGTAATGTCCCATCGGATATTGCTCCGGCGGAGAATTTTTGTCCATTCTCTTCTGTTACGGATAAGGTAAGAAGTTGGCGGGTATCGTCACGAATGACGTCGACTTCTCGAACTGGAACAAGCTCTGACAGTCTTGATGAGATGCGGCCTACCGGATCGTCGTCGTTGAACATCAGTCTCTTCAAACGGTAAAGCGCACCGGCAAGGTGTTCTCCGCTATCCGAAACCAAGTCGGGATCTCGGCCAAGACGATCAGGTTTGCGCATGGCACTGGGTTCAAGGGAAAGCAGACGCCAACTCTGCATTTCTCTCCGTACCGCCAGGATGGTAGGAGTTGCAATGGTGCTAGTCGTCCCGACAATCGTTCGCGGCGCCATACGAGCTGGAGCCCGCTGCCCAGGTCCGCGAGAGCCGCCGTCCTGGTAAACAACAATTTCTTCGTCTCCGCCATCTTCTGGTCGCACGGTTCCAATATAGCCGGACTTTGCAAACCGGCGGTTTTGTACTACAAGATCGCGAAACTGCGGTTTCGAGTGGGGGAATCGCAATCGCTTTCCGGCGTCGCCTTTACGTATAGGGGTGAGCGTCTCGGAGCGTAACTCGATATCGAATGGGCGATTCAATCCATCGGAAGAGGGTGCCTTGCGACCGATTTCAATCTCATATCTTAGGAATGTCGAAGTGGCCCGACAGGGTCGGCCGAAATCGTCTGAAACATCGGGCGGAATTAGCATTTCCGTTGCAACTTTGAACGAGTCCCGTTGAAGATTGCCACTGCGGAAGAAGAGGTTATCCAACCCTTCGAAATCGCCGGTAGCGGTCCGGACTAGAGTGGCAGCTTCGATGATCGAATGGTCCGCAAGAAGGGAAAGGAAATGGATAGCGTCGAAAATATTCGATTTTCCAATTCCATTCGGTCCAGCAATGCAGGTACAAGGGCCGAAGTCGATCTTGAAGTCGACAAGATTCTTGAAGCCATCCACTTCTAGGCGGGTCAGCATGTTGTCGTCTCTGTTTCCCCGGTCCGCTTCGCGTCGCGGCGACGGTATACGACCACCGATGCAGGAATATGGCGCGGAAGGGGACCGGATAGCAAGGGCCGCATGCCCGCCGGCACGACGCCGCTGCGCCGCTATGGGGAGCCGGAGGAAGTGGC
>LXNI01002329.1_pt1 | contig 13497 bp, 16 predicted proteins | sample 809091 | NCBI WGS metagenome assembly LXNI01 (sample SAMN04870527, study PRJNA318959) | sponge metagenome | biome: 01000161; feature: marine sponge reef; material: water | host: Sarcotragus foetidus | place: Greece: Milos, Mediterranean Sea | collected 2013-05-29 | depth 5-7 m | reverse complement strand
CGGGCTCGCACTGTCGGACGCGACGCGAGGATGTGCCGCCGTCAAAACAGGTACTTGCGCACATGCCCGGTTCGCCGTCGAGCACGAACGTAATGTCACCGCATTTGAGAGGCGGCACACTAGTTGGGCGTTGTTAGCTGCCGGACGGCTGCCCCCGAGGAACCCGGCCCACAACTCACCGAGCACGATGCTGGGGACGCCGATCCAGTGCGCCGCGTCGAGGTGCGCCACCACCTGCGGTTCGCCCCGACTAAAATTGCTGTGCGGACGTGTCGAGGCAGAAACGCGTCATCGCCAGAGGTCTTCGTCGATCTCGTTGAACGGGGCGACACTCTTCTCGAACTGTCGGAACTCCGCTTCGCTCCAGGTGCCGGCGAGGCGGTGCAGGCCGTTGCTGCGGGGCTTGCCACCCACGCCCAGGGACTCCTCCATCAGCGCGAGCACGGTGCGGTTGAGAGACAGGCCGCGGCGGCGCTTCTCGGCGTCAAGTGCGGCGCCAAGCTCCGGCGGGACGTTGCGTATGGTCATGGTCCTCATGGGCTTACGGAATTGACTGCACGTGGCCGCAATCTATGCTTGCAGCCAACGTGCGGTCAAGCACGCGAGTCGCGGCCATCGCCCCAGGAGCGGCTTCGTGTCGTTCGCCCTCACCCTTCGGTCCACGCACCCGTGAAAGTCCGGATCCGTTCCCACCGCTCGCCGCACGACGCCCTTCAGCGGGGGGTCGCGCACGTACACGCTGCGCACGAAGCACGCCCGGCGCAGCGGCACGTCGTCGAGCACGGGCAGGGCGACCAGCACCGGGCAGTGGGCCGGGATCGTGCCGCGAGTGCGCGACGCGCGAGCGGCGGATGCGCGGCCGTCCCGCTCCCGGACGGGCACCGTCGCGGCCGGTCGGTCTGAACTCGATGCTGGCCTACCGGGGCTGGCGGCGCCGTCCGGTCTGCCGCGGCCGATACCTCGGGATGCTCCGATGAACCGAACATCGCCCTTTCAAGCCCGCGCGGGTTGCCGGCACCGCCGCCACTCGTCGGCACGATGCCCGCAAACGGCAGCGCCGGGCGTTGCGGCTCTCGCAGCACGACGGCGGAACATCGCCTTTTCTCAATCCCGGGGGGGACACGACGATACGGGCCGCCCCGCGTCGATCGCCCCCGGACATGTGCCCCGCAGACCGGTCCTCCACCGCATGAATCGGGCGATGTTCGGTTCGGAGCCGATCTGACCGCGAATCGGACACACGCGAAACTCGTCCTGCAATCGGAGCAACTGAAGCGGCAACGCCGCGCCTGGTCCACGACCCGGCACAGCAGGTCGTTGTACTCGCTCGCCTTCTCCGTCCACGACGGCGCCCACGCCGCGCCCGACGCCGCCACCGCCGGCAGCGCCCGGTCGGCGTAGCCCAGGGTCCGCTCCGCCAGCTTCAGCAGCCGCCGGTAGGTCTTCGCGCGCTGCGCGGCGCTGGGCCGGATCGGGGTGCCGATGGGGCGCTACGCCTGCCGCGCGTGCGGGAAGACCGAGCGGCCGCGGGAGAAGACGCTGGACATCGAGGTCTCGATGACGCCGGCGGCGCGGCGTCTGGCGAGCCTGGCGGGGTCGTCGTGCTGCTACGAGGAGGCGGACGGCCTGCTGGCAGAGATTGCGGGGGTGAACTACGGGGCGAAGCGCATCGCGCGCCCGACGCGTTGGGTCGGCGACGACGCGGAGGCACGGCGGGCGGCGGCGCTGGCGGCGGCGACCACGGTGGCCGGCGGCGCGGCGCCGGCGCGCAAGCCGTTGAGGAAAGGAGAGATCCTGCGTTGCGCTGGACGGCACGGGGGTACCGGCGCGGCCGTCGGAGACCGAAGGCCGCGCATCGCCGCCAGCGTCTCCTCGGTCGGGATGCCCCGGTCCATGATCCAGACCCGGTCCGAGCGGCCGTACTGCGCCTCGATCCTCTCCAGGAAGTCCGCCAGCGTCGTCTTGTCGCTGGTGTTGCCGGGCATCACTTCGTAGGCCAACGGAAAGCCCTGCGGAGTCACCACCTGCACGCAGTCCGGCCGCTTGTCGCGGCTGTAGCCGAACCGTCGCTTGTCGTCGAACGGCGGATCGCTCTCGAAGCAGGTGGACGTCAGGTCGTACAGCAGAATGTCGAAGCGGGCCTCGAACAGCGTCTCCCAGCGCTCCCGCAGGAAAGGGGACGAGAAGAACGACCGCTTGTGCGCGGCCAGCTTGTCCAGGCAGCGGTACAGCGTGTCGTCGGCAACCACGTCCATCGGGCTGTCCAGCAGGTCCGCCATGGCGCTGTGCCCGTACCAGTGCCGGTGCAGCCGCCACTCGCTGCCCGGATCGATCAGCTGGTAGCAGACCAGCGTCTTGAACACGTCCAGCCAGCGCGTGCCCTGCCGGCTCGGCGGCAGCCGCGGACCCGGAACCGGTCCAGGTCCAGACGCTGCCACAGCGTCGGCGCCAGCCAGCACGCCCCCCATTGCCGCGGGCGATGCAGGCTCAGGTCCCCGACCCGGATCCGAACCACCTCGGCATCCAGTTCCGGCGCTTCCCGGCCGTCGGCGAACAGCGCCATTGACGCCGGCCCCGAACCGCCGCCCGCCACCTCGATCGAACGGCACCACGCCGCCCGCTGGCTGTCGTTGATCTCGCCGGGATGGAGCACCTGCCGCTGCACCACCCGGCCGTCGCGGTTGCGGCAGTTCTCCACCACGCTCCAGTAGACGTGCTCCTTGCCGTCCTTGAAGCGTCTCCTGGCGCGCACGAACATGGGACGACAGCCTGCCCCAACCGCCGGCCGAATCAAGGGGCAAGGTCGGCACTACAGCCGATCCGCCGCAGTCCCCGTCAACGAAAACAACCGTTTGCATGGCCGGATCGGGTCGCAATCATCGAAATAGGACGAAATCCGGCGCGAGTTGCGGAAGTCGGGCTAGCCGAAGAGATCCGAATGCGTCCCCGTCCCGGCCAGCGTCAGGACGTCGTTTTCGAGCTGCCAGATCAGGAGCCAATCCGGCTCGATGTGGCACTCCCAGAACCGTTTCCATCTTCCGGCCAGGCGATGGGGGTGGTGGCTCTGGTCGAGCCGCTCGCCGGCAAGCAGGCGTGCCACGACGGTCCAGAGCTTGTCGAGGTCCTTCTGGCGTTTCCGCGCTCTCTCCACATCGCGTTCGAAGCGTCTAGTCGTCCGTAGGGTGGTCATTTTCGTTACCTCTGTGTGTAGGTTGGGGTTGTTCTTGGGCTAGACGGTTGAGTCTTGCGACGAGGCCGCTGAGGTCGATTCGACGAACAGCGAGCTGGTCGACCGCAGCCTCGTTAGGTAGGCGACGCATGAGGGCCATTGCGTCCAATGCCTGAAACGATCATTCGACGGTGCGGCGATCTAATGCCTTAGCTGTACATGCATATGTGGGCATAGGCATCGCAACAGTCTAGCTGGACCGCTCCTTGAGCTCGTCCAGACTGCCGTATTCGACGAGATCTTCTCCGGAAGCCGCCTGGCGCAACGCCTCCTGTGTTTCGGCATTCGGAATGCGTACCGCGAAGGGCAAGCCGCTCTGCAGGGTCACCTGCGTGTAGAAGAGAGTGATGGCGTCGGTGGCCGTCAGGCCGAGCCGCGTGAAGACGGTCTCGGCATCGCGCTTGAGCGATGGATCGACCCGGGCTCTGATCATGGCTGTCTTGGGCACTTCGTCGGAACCAGCAAAAACGTCTGAGGCGGTAGCGTATCACAAATGGGGAACAAAGCGCATGCGCGAGCCGAGCAGTGGACACTTCGGGTTCCCGTGCCGTGCGGGCAGCGGCGGGCCGATCAGCAGCAAGGTGGCTGCCGCCAACGCGTCCCCGTGGTCGGGCGACCGGACGGTGACGGTTGCCGTCCCGACGCCGGTGGACCGGATGGTGAGGGTGCCGTCATCGGATACAGAGCAGTCCGCCACGTCGTCGTCCGACGATGTCGCCGAGCACGCCGGATCCGCGACCTCTTCCGAAGTGGCGCTGAGTTCGTTGATGCGCAGGACACGGTCTATCTGTGTGAAGAGCCGTTGCAGGAGGCGGAAGTTCCGCCGGGTGAGTCCGTCAGGGCTACGAGGCTGCGCCGTTCCTCGAAGCGTCCGCGGTGGACTTGAGGAACGCAAGACCGAGTGCGGCACCGGATGGAATGGGCGATGTTCGGCTCGTGCGGACTGACCTCCGAGTGCCACCGAGTCCGATGTGCTCAGACCGCTAGCCGCCTTCTACGCCCTCGAAGAGAATGCGCGCGCCGAACACGGTGTCGCACTCCCGGTCAAAGTCGCCGCCCAAAACAAGCGCGTAGAGGCCCGGGCGATCTTCGAGGAAGGCGGCGACGTCCCGCGCGAACGGGCGGTCCACGTCCGTTGGAGTCACGAAATCAATGACGCCGCCCGCGGGAGGTCGGCAAATGAAACCCCGTACGCCGCGCGACTCGTCGTCGTATGCGGCGTCGCACGCGAGCCCGAAGCCAGTCTGGTAGACCCGGCGCGCGTGGTCGAGGTCACGGACTGCAACGATGACCCGCATGATCCCGGAAAGACCGCTTGAGCTCCGAGACCGCTCTCCGGCGAACGAGTTGATCGGGTAGACGCGAATCAGGACGCCATCCGTCGAGTTCGGATGCACATCGCGGCCGCCGGCACCCGCCATCCGGGGTAGCACGTTCAAGCCCCGCGCGGCGAGGCCAGCGGCTTCCCGGTCGGGGTCCGGGGCTTCCAACATCAACGCGAACAAGCCTTCGCCGCGCCGCTCGAGGAAGCGTGACAGGCTTTGCGCGAGCGGTGCTTGCGGGTCGGCCGGCGACATCAGCTCGATGTTGCTGCCGCCTTCGGGCACGCACATCGCGAGCTTGGCGCCGAGACTATCGACGCTCCCGGGCGAGAGGTCGATCACGGGAAGGCCGTAGTCTTGCCGAAAGGTCTCGACGCAGCGCTCGAAATCGTGCGTGGCAATCGCCACGCGCGGCATGCTCGTGATCATCTTGTCCTCTGCATCCTCGACCGGGTCGGCTGCATCTGGAGTCTACGCTGTCGCAGTGTCATCGGTCGCGGCGCACGACCTCCGTCCGACAGTTGCTGCCGATCATGGCCCCTCCTTGGACCGCGACCAACGCGCGACCTCCTGCTATTCCGATTCGGCATCATTTCCAACATACTATGCAATTAGAGCATAGTCGGGTGTACGCCATGACATCGGTATCCCGTCCCTGGCACGAGCAGTTGCGCGACGCACGGCGTGCACAGGGGCTGTCCCAGCGTGAACTCGAGGAACGCACAGGGGTGCGCCAAGCACACCTGTCCCGCATCGAGAACGGCACCCTCGACCCGCGCCTGTCGTGCATCGAGCAGGTCGCGCGTGGTCTGGGCTACGCCTGCGTACTGGTCCCCCGGCGGGAGTTGCCGGCGATCACGGCACTGCTGCGCGGCATCGACGAGGCGGGCGACGGGCAGCCCCGCAGCGCCGTGCAGATGCTTCTGGAAGGTCGGGTGGATGGCTCCTGATGGCAACCCGCAGGCTGCGCGTTTCGCTCGCCACAACGCCGGTGGGCGAACTCCTGAAGCTCGCCGATGGGCGCATCCTGTTCGCATTCGACCCGGAATACGCTAATCGCGACGACCGGCCGGTCCTAAGCCTGTCCTACTTCGATGGCAACGGCGGTCTGGAGGGCGGTCAGATGCTCGCCAGTTCCGGCCACGTGCCGCCGTTCTTCGCCAACCTCTTGCCGGAGGGGCACCTACGCAGCTATGTCGCCGCGCGCGCCGGCGTTCCCGTTACCCGGGAGTTCGAGATCCTCGAGCTGCTTGGCGGCGACCTGCCCGGCGCGTTGCGCGTGCATGCGGCGGATGAGGGCGGGGCGCCCACGGCGGTCGAGCCGCCTGTCTCGTCGTATGGCGCGCCGCTACGCTTCTCGCTGGCAGGCGTGCAGCTGAAGTTCTCCGCGCTGGCCGAAGCGGGCGGCGACCTGACAGTGCCGGCACGGGGCATCGGCGGTGACTGGATCGTGAAGTGCCCGTCGATGCACTACGCCGGCGTCACGGAAAACGAATACTCCTCGATGCGCCTAGCGGCGGCGGTCGGCATCGACGTTCCCGAGGTGCGGTTGATCGCCCTGGAACGCATCGCGGGGTTGCCGCCGGACCTCCTGCCGCTGGGGATGCCGCCCGAGCCCGCGCTGGCGGTGCGCCGTTTCGACCGGGTCGCGGACGGGCGTGTACACATGGAGGACTTCGCCCAAGTCCTCGAACGCCGCCCGGAGGACAAGTACGGGCCGCGCACCTACGCCCACGTCGCCCTGCCCCTCGGCGCATACTGCGACGTGCGCTCGCTGGCACAGTTCTCCGCGCGCCTGATGTTCTCCGCGCTGGTCGGCAACGGCGACCTGCATGCGAAGAACTGGTCGCTTCTCTACCGGGACGGGCGTACGCCCGAACTGTCGCCCGCGTACGACCTGCTGTGCACCACGGCGTACGTGCCCGGCGATACCCCCGCGCTCGCGATCGGCGCCGCGCAACGCTGGGAGTCGCTGGGACTGGACGATTTCGCCGAGCTGGCCGACTCGGCGCACGTCGCTCGAGCCACTTTCGTCGGCGCCGCGCAGGAAACCTGCGAGCGGTTCCGCGACTGCTGGCGGCACGTCGCACAGGAGCTGCCACTACGCGACGACATCCGTGCCGCCATCGAACACCAGCTTGAGACAGTGCCGGCGGCGCGCGGCATCGGTCGCCTACCACGAGTGCGGCCCCGTCAGACTTCCGCGGCCACCACGCACGCCGCGAAAGGAGACGCTGTCGAACTCGTAGCGCGCAATACGCAGGCTCTCACGCCGTAGGTGCTGCTCCCTCTATCCGCGTCACAGCCAGGCCCCGAGTTCGGTCAACGCGGCCTGGGAGAGCAGGTAGCCGTTGCTCTCCTCAAGGCCCTGGCCTCGCATCGGGACGCACGCTCGTGCGACCACGCGAGTTCGCCGTCGTCGACGTCGAGGGCGTAGACGCCGAAGGGACATCACGGGCCCGTCCGCAAGAGGATCCAGTCACGGATGCCATCCAAGACCGCGGGGGCCATTGTCTCTTCGAGCGCGCCATACTCGCTCGGCAATCCGGACGCCGCGGTCTGGAAGAGGTGATTCAAGCCTGGCAGCCGATGCGTCCCCACGTCCTCGTTTCCCGCATCCGCGAGCGCCGCTCGGATGGCGGGCAGATTCTGCTCAGCATCCACCTGCACATCGCGTTCGCCATTCAACGCCAGCACCGGGACGCGCGTCCGCGTCAACGCCGGGCGCGGGTCGTAGCGCAGGAGTCCGCGCATCGCGGGCGCAAGGGCCTGGGTTGCCGCGGCCCTCACCTGGGCGTCCTGCTGCTCGGAGGGCGGCACGCCGTTGGCTTGCATCTGTTCGCGGACGATCGCCTCGACATCGGGTGTCGCCGCCGCGGCGGACCGGTCCGACTTGAGAATCGCGAACAGCCTGTCCAGCAAGCCCAACAGTCGTTCGCGGCGATCTTCGGCGAACCCCAGGCCGGCGTACATGCGTTCGTTCTGGCGGCGCATCAACTCGTCGCCCGGCACCGCCGGCGCAGCCAGCAGAACGATGAAGCCAATGTCGTCTCGGCGGCTCGCCAACATGGGTGCCACGACCCCGCCTTCGCTGTGACCTATTAGGCCAACGGTGCCAATGCGGGCGTCGGCGTGCAGGAATGCGACGCCGGCTGCGGCATCCGCCGCGAAATCGTCGAGGGTCGGCGGACTCGGATGCGCTTCGGATTGGCCCGTTCCGGCATCGTCCATGCGCAACACCGCGATCCCTGCCCGGCTCAGGTGGTCGGCCAGCACCCAGAACGGCTTGTGTCCGAAGAGAGTCTGGTCGCGATCCTGGAGACCGCTCCCGGAAATCAGCAAGACGGCTGGGAACGGGCCGTCGCCCGCCGGGACGGTCAGCGTGCCGGCGAGGCGAACCGGGCCGCTCTGGTAGGCAACGTCCTCGCTCGCATACGGGAACGGCGGGCGCGGCTCCTGCGGGCGCGGCAACGCCTCGGCTTGCCGACCCAGGCGGAAAGGAAAAGTCGCCCCGCCCTGCTCGAACTGACCACGGATCTCGCCGCCTGCAAGGCGTCCCTTGAACGTTGGCCTCCCGGGAACGCCACGGATGGAGAACTCGACGCGTTGCGCATCATCGCCGGTGTCCCGCACTGAGATCCGGAACAAGGGCAGCGCCTCGGCTCCCTGCGCCGGGATGTCGATGGTGCCCTGCCATGCCTCGGCTGTCTGCTCCAGGTCCACCTTCACATGCAGCGGCGCGCCGGGAATCCCGATGCGGCCTTCCCAGTGGCCGTCGACCTGTGCCGCCGCGTGGGCCGCCAACCCAAGCGCGGCCACCCCGGCGACACATCGAAACGGTCTTTCAATCATGGTCTCCTCCCAAAAGCGAAACTGTCCCCCTCGTTGACGTCGGCGTCACAGCCAGGCCCCGAGTTCGGTCAACGCGGTCTGGGCGAGCAGGTAGCCGTTGCTTTCCTCAAGCGCCGCACCCTGGACCCGCTTAAGGGCTGTCGCTGCCGAGCAACCCTCGAAGTCGGCCCGCGAGCCTTGCAGATGCCCCCACATGTGCTGCAAGGCGTTGCGGAGGTCGCCGGCCGCAGGCGGTCTTCGCAACCAGTCCACGAGTTCCACGGCGAGTTCGTCCATCTCGCCACGCGGCAAGGCGCTGACGCGCACGCCGAGGTCACGGTACGCAGACTGATTTCGCGCCATTACCGAGTACTTGTGGTGGGCCCATAGCTCCTGCGCCGATCTGGGCAACGGAATCCGGCCGCGCCGCTCGCCGGCGTATTTTCGAGCCAGCAGATCGAACTGCTCGGTCGGCTCGTCGATGAACGTCGCGGGCCAGCGCCCTGGCGCACGCCGCAGTCGCACCGGCGTGCGATCCCGGTAGCCGCGGAACGCCATTTCCGCGGCGAGCAGGCGATGGCGTTTCGCGCAGGCCCAACCGAGGCCTGCCCAGCGCCTGGCTTCCGGGTGCGCGGCAAAGCCGTTCACGCCGCGGGTGGTGACGGCCACGACGCCGTGCAGTTCGCGATGCTCGCCGAGCAGGCGCTGGCGGTCCAGGTAGCCGGGATGGACGTCCCAAATCCGCATCGGGGACGGCGCTAACCGCTTTCCAGGCCGGTCGCGGCGCGGCGGACGTCCTCGCGTGCCGCCCGCCGCACTTCGAGCACCGCCATGATCTCCTCGTGGCGCACGCGGTTGAGGTCGTAGAGCGCCATGAACAGCATCCCGCTGAACACGATGATCCAGTAGAGCGGACCGGTCATGAACAGGAGGCCATTGAGGACCTCCGGGGTCAGGGTCGCCGCGGAGGCGTCTTCCGGGAAACCGATGATCTCCAGGCCGAAGCCGCCGATCAGGCCGCCGATTCCGGATGTCGCCTTGATCGCGAAGGAGCGGATGGAGAACACCACGCCTTCGGCCCGGCGGCCGGTGTTGTACTCGTACTCGTCCGCAACGTCGACCAACTGGGAGTCGATCACGATCGGTACCACCGGCAGCGCGAGGAGGCCAATGAGCAGGCTGCCGAACAGCATGGGAACCAGCCACACCGAGTCGTTGTCCGGGAACCAGCCGATCATGCGCAGGAAATGCGGCAAGCCGACGAACGTCGCACACACGATGCAGGTGTAGACGACGGTCATCTTCTTGTCGAGCACGCGCGTCAGGTAGCTCGCGAGCGGCAGCGCCACCAGGATGCCCGGGATGGCGACGAAGCGCTGCAATGTCAGCGTTTCGGTGGACAACTCGTAGCAGTAGATGAACGTGTACGTCGCAACGACCGCGAGGACACCGCCGGAACTCGCCATCACCAACCAGGCCGCACAGACCGAGATGTACGAGCGGCTCTTGACCAGCGCCAGCAAGTCGCGCAGGTAGGCCGTGACACGGGTGCGTTCCCGGTCGATCCGGTGCAGGTTGGGAATCTGGTTCCTCGTGCCGATCACGCAGATCAGCAACGTGACCGCGATCCAGGCCGAGCCGACCATGGCGAGCACCGGGTACTGGTCGGGATTCAACAGCCCGTTCTCGTGCTCGCCGGTCGACGGGAAGATCACGACCAGGACGAAAACCCCGAGTACGGCACTTCCCGCCAACCCGGCTACGGCGTTGTAGCCGAAGACCGAGGTCCGTTCGTGGTAGTCGTCGGTCAGCTCGGCACCGAGGGCGTCGTGCGGGATGGCATAGAGGGTCTTGCCGAGCCGCAACAGCACCATCGTGCCGAGGAACCACCAGAAGTACTGCAGTTCGCTCAAACCGGAGGGCGGCGCGTACATCAGGTAGAACGCCCCGACCAGCGGCAACGCCGCCAACAGCATGAACGGGTGGCGTCGGCCCCAGCGGGAGCGGAAGTTGTCCGTCAGCGACCCGACCAGGGGATCCGAGACGGCGTCGACCACGCTCGCAATGAAGTACACCATGCCGCAGAGCCACGGATCGACGCCGAGGATCTGGTTGTAGAACACCATCGTGGCGATGGCGGCGGCACCGATCATCGCCTCTTCGAGCGCACCGCTCGAGAACGCAAGCTTGGTGCCGAGCGGTACCTTGCCGCGAGGCGCCGGCGACGCGCCCGCCGCGCTGGACGTCATGCCCTTCGGCATGGACCGGTACGCCGGTCGACGCGGATGGGGCTCAGTCCCAGCGGTCCCAACGCACGGTCCGCTCCACCGGCAGTCGCGTCACCGGGCCGAACCGGCCCATGGGGTAGCCAACGGGGATCAGGCAGTAGGCTTCCATGTTGTCCGGCAACGCCAGCACTTCACGGGCTGCAGCGCGGTTCGAGAGACCGAGCGTCGTCGGTGCGGCACCGAGGCCGAGCGCGCGCGCTGCCAGCAACAGGTTCTGCACGGCCGGCCACACGGAGCCGCCGGCCCCTGCGGACTGGCCCGCGACAGGCTCCGGGAACAGGTGGCAGGCGACGACGAGTGCGGGGACGTCCTGCATGTTCTCGGCCTGCCAAAGCACGGCGTCGAGCATGCGCATGCGCTTGTCCGCACCCTGGTGCGGCAGCGCGGCGGCCCGGCCCGAAGCCGGGGCCGCGTAACGCGTGACGGCCGCCTTGTTGAGCTCAGCGAGCCTTTCCCGCTGCTCCGCGTCGCGGACGATGATCCAGCGCACGCCCTGGGCATTGGAGCCTGTCGGTCCCTGGTTGCCGGCATCGACGAGCTTCAGCAGCAACTCCTCGGGCACGGGGTCCGGCTTCAGTCGCCGCATGGCGCGGCAGTTGTACATGATCTCGAAGATGCCGGGCTCGTCGGCCATTCCTAGGCTCCTGGACTGAAAGGCGTTGCGAACATACCACGCCGCACGTCAGCCACGCCGTTCGAAGCGGTCGGCGTTCACGAGGAAGGTGTTCCACGGCTGCGTCGGCTTGCTGCGCTCGCTGTCCTCGAACGCTCGCGCAAGCACCCAGACGGTGTGCAGAACGCCCTCCTCAAGGCGGCCGGTGAAGTTCGAGATGGAGCTCAAGTTGTCATCGTCGTCGACGAAGTTCACGGCGAAGGCGACCAGCGGCCCGTTGACCAAGCCAGTCACGGGATAGCCTCTGTCTCGCGCTGCGCGGCCCTTCGCCGAGACGAAGCTGCCGCTGAACACGCCATCCTCGACACGGCCGATCCTGAGCACGGAGCCGTTCTGGTTCTCCCAATCGCCGCTGAGTTCCATCACACTACGCGCCTACGCTTGAGGAAATCGGGACAGCATAGCGATGGCAAAGCCGGTGTGCTTGGTAACGGGGGTCGGGCCGGGAACCGGCGCCGCGATCGCACGGCGCTTCGCCGGCGACTACGCGGTGGCCATGCTGGCCCGCAACGTCGAGCGGCTCGAGGCCCTCGCCGCAGAGACGCCGGACGCCCACGGCTTCGCCTGCGACGTGACCGACGGGGACGCGCTTACCCGCGTCGTCGCGCGTGTCGGCGACGAACTCGGGGCACCGGACGTCGTCGTGCACAACGCGGTGGGCGGCGCGTTCGGAGAGTTCATGGACATCGCGCCCGAGGTCCTCGAGCGCAACTTCGCGGTGAACACGCTTGCCCTGCTCCGCCTCGGCCAACTGGTCGCACCCGCCATGGTCGAGCGCGGCTCCGGCGCCATCATCTGCACCGGCAACACGGCCGCGTACCGCGGCAAGCCGACGTTCGCCGGGTTTGCGCCCACCAAGGCGGCACAGCGCATCCTCGCCGAGTCCATGGCACGGTCGCTGGGTCCGAAGGGCGTCCACGTCGGCTACGTCGCCATCGACGCGGTGATCGATCTGGCCTGGACGCGCCGCCGGTCGCCCGACCGCCCGGACGACTTCTACTGCAAGCCCGCCGACATCGCCGGCGAAGTGTGGCACCTGGCACACCAGCCGAAGAGCGCGTGGAGTTTCGACGTGACGATTCGGCCGTTCGGGGAGACGTGGTAGAGGTGGCAGGCGCGGTTCCGTCGCGAGAGGATGCCGCAATCCAGATCCCGATTGCCGTCCCGGTCGACGTACCACCGTACGGCGACGTTGACATAGCCAACAGGGAAAACTGCGGCGGCTCGGACGAACATCGGCGCCAGTGTAGCCGAGATGTGCGGCCCGCAAGCAGGAGGTCAGCCTCGACCGTCGGCGTATACTCGCGACACGTCGCCCTCGGAGCCGCGCATGGAATCCGCACCCAAGATGACGATCTACGTCGGCACACAAGGTGCTGGATGCACGTTCGAGCTCGAGCCACGCAGTCGGACATTGCTGGGAGACAGGCGCGCCGACGACGGTCCGTTGCCAAGGAGCGTGTTTATCGGCTGCGACACGCGACAGGACTTCGTCGCCATACTAGGCAAGGACGAGATGCTCTGGACAATCGCGGAAATCCTCACTGGTCTTCGACGCGACGAACTTGAGCAACGCGGCGCCCTTGAGTTTCTAGACCCCGAACGAGAGCTTGCGGACTTCGACCCCGCTGCAACGTGATGTCGCGCCGCGACCTCTTCACCGGCAAGGCCGGCGAACATGCGGTCATCTCTCAGCTCCTCGCTCGCCAGTGGCAAGTGGCGGTACCCGAGGTCGACGTAGGAGATGACCTCCTGATCGCGACGGATCTGTCCGAGGTGTTTCGCGTGCAAGTCAAGACCAGCCGAGCCAAGGAACTGAAGCGGGGCTACGTCGGGCGGTTCAACGTGCCGATCACGCAAGTCACGACGCCGAACACACCCGAGTTGACTTATGTCTTCGCGGTGCTCCGCGACCAACGTTGGTCAGACTTCATCGTCGTGCCACGACGGCACCTGCACGACGAATACTCAACTCACCAGGACGCGGCCCTCGGCAGGAAGCAGTGGTCGCTACGCATCCGTTTTGATGGCACTTCGGTGAGCCGTGGAAAACGCGACTGGTCCCTGTTCCGTGACGACTGGCCCCCGACCAACCACCATCCCTAGCCCGCATTTCTCACCAGCCGCTTGAGACGTGGATGGAAATCATTGGAC
>LXNI01002328.1_pt1 | contig 13499 bp, 11 predicted proteins | sample 809091 | NCBI WGS metagenome assembly LXNI01 (sample SAMN04870527, study PRJNA318959) | sponge metagenome | biome: 01000161; feature: marine sponge reef; material: water | host: Sarcotragus foetidus | place: Greece: Milos, Mediterranean Sea | collected 2013-05-29 | depth 5-7 m | reverse complement strand
CTGGCCCTGTGGGTGGACCAGAACCTGATCCTGTCCATGTACCCGGACGTCAACGTCTTCTTGCAGGTGTTCGCCAATCCCGGCGAGCATGATCTCAAGCGCATGCTGCTCAACATGATCACCACCAGCCTGTATCTCGGCCTGCCGCTGTTGTGGAGTGCCATGATGGCCTGGGCAGGAGTGCATATAGGTCGCTCGATCACGGCTGCCACTTCACCACTAAGTCGCGGCGGTGACGATGCCGGGCGCCTCGGTGGCGGCATGGGCAAGGTGGCCTTCAGGCGATAAGTGCAGGAGGCCTGTCACTGCGGGACGTTCTGTTGGACATGCGGTGAATCGGCTAGGATGTAGTATGCGTTTATCCTTCATCTTATTGGCCGCAGTTGCCCTGTTGGCAAGCACGGCCCATGGCAGTGAGTTGGCGCGCAACGGATTCTATGTAGGCATCGAACTGGGGGCTGCCAAGTCACGGTCGATCAAGTCCACGCGCACCAATGTCGGCATCCCGACTAACTGCGACCAATGGCTGGCGTCAGTGAACATCGGCGGGCTGCAGTTGCCGCTTCCAGCGGACCAGTGCCAGCCGCGCACGCTTCCTGCGAGCACCAGCTCGTTTGATCCCGATACCGGGTGGCTCGCCGCGGTACAGCTCGGTTACGATGGCCTTGGGCCGTTTCGCATCGAGGCCGAGTACCAGCATCGGCGCCACAGCGGCGAGAAGGTCAGCCTGTTCGTGGCAGGCGATCCCAAGCAAAAGGAGTTCTCCGTTCGTGACGAGGAAATCGATCGCCTTCGCGCAGACAGCCTGTTCGCCAATGTCTATTATGATTTCAGTCAGCCAGTGTTCCTTGGAGGGACCCACTACCTGGGTGCCGGGATCGGGCTCTCACGCATCGAGATTGACTACTCGGCCATCTCCACGCGCCGCGATGAGGCGGCCCTGAGTGTGCTTGACCCGCCGCGCCATCCCGCGGCCGCCAACCAGTCATCGATCGCGGACAAGACCTTGTCGGACTGGTTGTGGGGCTACCAGTTGATGGCGGGGATGGACTATCCCCTGGGTGAGCACCGGGTGTTGAGTGCCAAGCTTCGCTACGGGAGCACGCTGGGTGATTTTCGCGATGACGGGCATCCCTGGCGCAGCCTGCGCGGGCATGCTTCCACGGTGGCCCCGGGCGGGGCTCCGGTGCATTACGGAATTTCGACACGCAATCAAAGGCACTGGGCCATATCACTTGGCTTGAGGTATCATTTCTGAAAGCTCGCCACTCACATCATTGGTTTGGAGATTTGGGCCTGATATAATTGTAAGATCAGTGCCTTTTAGTCTGTAAAGGTTGGCGTTATGAAAAAGAATGTAAAGATTCCGGTGTCTGGAAAAGCAAAGCCCAAACGTGTCAGTGCGACTGGCAGTTCAAAACCAGGTCGTAGCCGTTCTTACAGCGTTGAAAGGGAGCATGTAGCATCAGCAGGCTCCGAACGCGCTATTAGGGGAAAGGATGCATCTTCATCAGTTTCTATTCGAAGTACTTCTAGAAAGGGCGTGACCCCAACTTCCAAAAGCGTCATTGCGCGGATCTCATTGAGAAGGCGAAGCGCTATGAAGGCATTAGCAAATCGCTAAACAGCATTACCGTGTGACATTGGATGACGCGGTCCACGGCCATACTATAGCGCTCAAGGATGGTGGCAGGGCCGGGGTGTTGAGTGAACACTCGATCCTTTCAGCTATTTCACGCCCGTATGATGGTTACCACAGGCCGATCCATAAAAAGGCAACAGCCTTGCTTCATGGTGTTATATCGAATCACGGCTTTGTGGATGCAAACAAGCGTACGGCATTGTATCTAGCTGAACTACTGATAGAGCGCAGCGGGTACGAATTAGATGAATCCAATCATGTTTTGGTTGAAACCATAGCAAAAGTTGCTGCAGGTGAGTTGTGCTATGAGGAGCTTGAGGAGTGGTTTAAAGAACGACTTGCTCGAATCAACAAGCCGTAGTTCATCTCGGAGAGAAAATTCGAGGACCTTTTCTGAAGGCATGCTGTTAAGCAAATACCCCAGGGCTTAGATATAGGAAAACACTTCAGGTCATGCTTGTAGTATGGACTATGCAATATCGCCCATGCACAGGTACTTGAGTTCGAGGTATTCCTCGAGGCCGTGCCTGGAGCCCTCGCGGCCAATACCGGATTCCTTGACCCCGCCAAAGGGGGCGACCTCGGTGGAGATCATGCCGGTGTTGATGCCGACCATGCCGTATTCCAGCGCCTCGGACAGCTTCCAGATGCGCCTTGAATCGCGCGTGTAGAAATAGGCAACCAGGCCGGACTGCGTGTCGTTGCCAGGCGAATCACCTCCTCGTCCGTACTGAACCGGTACACGGGTGCCAGCGGCCCGAAGGTCTCCTCGCAATGCACGGCCATCTCGGGTGTGATGCCGGACAGTACCGTCGGCTCAAAGAAGTTACCGCCGCGGACATGGCGGGACCCTCCTGTACAAAGGACCGCGCCCTTGGATTGGGCATCGCGGATGTGGTGCTCGACCTTGGCAATCGCCTGCTCGCTGATAAGCGGCCCGATGTCGGTGCCCTCCTTGAGCCCGTAGCCCACCTTTAGGGCTTGTACGGCCGCCGTCAGCTTTTCGCAAAATTCATCATGGATACCGTCCTGCGCGAAGATGCGGTTGGCACATACGCAGGTCTGCCCGGCATTGCGGAACTTGGACTGAATCGCGCCTTCCACGGCGGCCTCGAGATCACAATCATCGAAGACGATGAACGGGGCGTTGCCGCCGAGTTCCAGTGAAAGTTTCTTGACGGTGCCCGCACACTGCGCCATCAGTACCTTGCCGATTGCGGTCGAGCCGGTGAAGCTCAGCTTGCGCACCACCGGGTGTGTGGTCAGTGCGGTGCCGATTGCCTCGCTCGGTCCGGTGACGATGTTCAGTACGCCGGCAGGAAGGCCTGCCTCCTCGGCGAGCCTGGCCAGGGCCAGTGCGCTGTAGGGTGTCTGGCTCGAGGGTTTGGCCACCACCGTGCACCCGGCCGCCAGTGCTGCTGCAACCTTGCGCGCCAGCATGGCGATCGGAAAATTCCAGGGAGTGATGGCCGCCACCACGCCGATGGGCTCGCGGGTCACGAGAATGCGCTTGTCCGGCTGGTCACTGGCGATGGTCTCCCCGTAGATGCGCCGCGCCTCTTCTGCAAACCACTCGATGTAGGCGCTGCCGTAGGCGACCTCGCCCCGGGCCTCGGCCAGCGGCTTGCCCTGCTCGGTGGTAATCAGGGTCGCCAGGGTCTTCTCGTGAGCCCGGATCTGCTCGAACCAGGCGCGCAGGAAGGCGCCGCGTTCCTTGGCCGTGCGTGCGCGCCAGTCCGGGAGGGCACCCTGTGCGGCCTCGATGGCACGCCGGGTCTCGACCTGGCCCATGGCGGGGACCGTACCCAGCATGACGCCGTTGGCCGGGTTGGTGACCCAAAGAGTGGATCCGCTGTCTGCATCCACCCAGGCACCGTTGATATAGGCCTTCTCGAGAACGAGTGAAGTTGAATCAAGCGTCATGGTGTCGGTCCCTCGGGTGTGAAGGTGTCCCGCTGGGGACGGGTCCATTATAAGGACAGGGCAGGTGCGCGTTAAGCACCTGCCGGAATCAGGAATTACTGCAGGCGGCTTTAATGTGCTGTCTCAGGCGCCTCAGGGTGCGCGCAAAGACCTGCGAATCCTGCCGGGATCTTGCGATCACCAGGGCGCCCTGAATGGCGACGACGACCTCTTCGGCCGTGTGCCTCGCCTGGGTCCGTGTAAAGCCCGTTCGCTGCAGGGCCTTGGCGAGGGCATCGGTCCAGCGGGTGAAGTAGTCGTTGATGGGGGCTTTGAAGCGCTCGCGGGTGTCCCCGAGCGCAAAGGCCCCGAGCAGGCAGATGCGCTCGCCCGAGTGAAAGTACGCGTCCACGGCCTCGAACATGTGCTCGATTGCATCGATAGGGTCAGCGGGGTCTTGCAGGGGGGTGAACACGTGCACCTCGAACCAGCGGCTCACGTCCTCGAGCACGGCCTCGGCCATTTCCTGTTTGCCGTCAGGAAAGAAGTGATACAGGCTGCCCTTGCCAAGCCCGGTCTGCTCGGTGATCTCAGCCAGCGAGGCGCCCGAGTAGCCGTGCTTCCTGAAGACTTCTCCCAGGGCTGCAATTGCATCGCTGCGCTCGGCAATTTCCCGGGGCATGGTTTCAGAGCCCGAGTTCGGTCAGGCCGGGATAATCGTCCGGTCGCGGTCCCTCGCCCCACAGGAACTTGCGGTCAGATTCCTGGATCGGCACGTCGTTGATGCTGGCTTCCCTGCGGCGCATGAAGCCCTGTTCGTTGAACTCCCAGTTCTCGTTGCCGTGGGCGCGAAACCAGTTGCCGGAATCGTCGCGGTACTCGTACTGGAAACGTACCGCGATGCGGTTGTCGCCGTAGGTCCAGAGCTCCTTGATCAGGTGGTAGTCGAGCTCGCGCGCCCACTTGCGCGTCAGGAACTCTACGATCGCCTCGCGGCCCTGAAAGAATTCGGCACGGTTGCGCCAGCGGCTGTCCTCGGAGTAGGCCATCGAGACCTTCTGGGGGTCGCGCAGGTTCCAGGCATTTTCAGCCATGCGGACCTTCTTCTCGGCATCTTCACGGCTAAACGGTGGAAAGGGGGGACGTTCTTCAGGCATGATCGGACTCCTTTTTTGTACTATTTGGTACAGTATAAACCGAACAGTACAGAGTACAAGGGGACGGAGGGACCGGTGCCCGGTGAATCTTTAAATTCCATGGGGTACACATCCTGGTCCAGTGACCGGGCTATCACCAGGTGTGATGGCAGGCCCAGTCGACTATCGTACCCCGAACGAGTACCTTGTCACCCTGGAGGCTGCCTGATCCCTCAGTGCCATAGGTACTGAACCCATACATGTGTTTGAAATTATATAGCGGATACGCTATACTTCCACAATGACGTGGGCAGTTGAAACCGTTTCAGCCGTCGATGCTGAAATCGGGGCGCTTCCGGTCGCATTACGCGCCAGACTGATCCGGTTGCTGGAGACCGTGGAGAACGTTGGACTGGAGGCGCTTCGCGCACCCTGCCTGTCAGACATCTCGAGGGCAAGCTCTGGGAGCTTCGAGTCAAGGCCGAAGGAGGTATTGCCGGGGGGATCTACGTGACAGCAGCACGACGGCGGGTGGTGGTACTGTATGTCTTTGTGAAGAAGTCGCGCAGGACACCGCAGCAGGCACTCGCGACGGCTAGAGAACGGATGAAGCAGGTGACAAGATGACAAAACTGAAAGAGCTTAAAAAGTAGTTCATGGAGGACTCCGGGTTCCGGGAGGAATATGCACGGGTCGATGAGGAGTATGCGCTGGTGGAGGCATTGGTACGTGCACGTACGGCGGCGAAGCTGACACAGGCGGAGCTTGCCCGGCGGCTTGGCACGACCCAGTCTGCGGTCGCGCGGCTGGAGGGTGGACGGGTGTCACCGTCTTTTGCCACGCTGCGCCGCTACGCTGAAGCAACCGGGACACGTCTGACAGTGGGTCTGGTCCAGGTCGACACCTAAGGTGTGCGACAGGCCGTGTGCCGATGCCGGAATACCTCCAGATTGTGATGAGTCCGCTTTCAAGGTACTGGAATAGCTTTTCGAGCCTTGGCTTAATCCGCGTGGATCCAGGCACATCGGCAGTTACTGTCAATCTGTGACCATTCGAGTTGTACCACATTGGCCTCCCTCAGTCCGGTTGCAGGAGTGAACAGCATCATCACTGCTAGATGATCAGGAAGCTCCGACAGCAGCCGGTGTGCTGAGCAGTTGCATCGCATTGTCAGTGACTGCCTTGCCCGGATCCCCGCACAGGCCATCATGATGCTCCGCAGCTGAGGGCTTTTAGCTTGCTTGCTCTGTTCTTGTGAATTTCAAGCCAGCTATAAATTTCATAGGTTTCCGTTTCATTTCTGGTTGTACTTCCAACGTTGAGTCAGCACATTGCCGATTTCTAAAGGCTTGAATCGGTTTATAATGTGAGACTCTCATAAAGAGTTTGGGTCAGAGAATGATGCTGCGCGAGGCTGCACTAGTGCAGCAGGCCATCTGTTTTCGATGATCCAATTGTACATATACCTGTTTCAACGTGTGCGGTACATGAAGATATACATGTCAAAATCATTCGGATGGTTTACACGTATGGCCTGCACCTTGGCTCTGGGCCTGATGCTGGTGGCATGTGCATCCACACCGCCAGCACAGCAGGCGGACCTGTGCGCGGTCTTCGAACAGCATTCCGACTGGTACGACTACGCACGTGCCTCAGCCAGGGAATGGGGTACGCCGGTACATATCCAGATGGCATTCGTGAAACACGAGTCGAGCTACCGGTCCGATGCGAGACCGCCATACAAGTGGTTCCTGTTCATTCCACTGGGACGTGCCTCGTCGGCCAAAGGCTATGCCCAGGCCCAAGACCCAGTGTGGGGGGAATATCAGGAGGAGCGCGGTCGGCTGTTTAAAAGTCGGTCGGACATGGAAGATGCACTTGACTTCATCGGCTGGTACAACTACAAGACTTGGCGCGAACTTGGCATTCCTCGGACCGATGCGTACAGGCTTTACCTTGCCTATCATGAAGGAAAGGGGGGCTACCGGCGCGGTACTTGGAAAAAGAAGGCCGGACTACAGCGTACTGCGGGACGAGTCAGGGATACCGCCCACCGCTATGCGTCACAGCTTGCACATTGCGAAAAGCACTTTCGTTGTGATGCCTGGTATCAGGTCTGGCCCTTCTGCAGATGATAGTCTTTGTGCAGGACTTCTCGCCAGCTCTGTCAAGTGGTCTTCTCCCCGTAACCTGATCCAGGCATAGCACGAAAAAGCTTGGTAATTGAAGGGACCCCTTTTTCAGGTTCATGCAGCCAGTGACTTTCTGACCTGTTTTCGGCCCATCGGACCTTAAATTCCAGGGGAGAGAGGTCATTGAGAGATCGGTGAGACCGGATATCGTTGTACTCTCGCCGCCAAGCTTGCAATTTCTCCCTGGCGTCCGTCAAATCATCGAACCCGTGCACGTTGAGACATTCGTCGCGAAGACTTCCGTTGAACGACTCGATGAGCGCATGGTCCGTCGGCTTTCCAGGCCTGGAGAACGCCATGGTCACGCTATTTGGCGCAGGCCCACAGATCGACCAGCCAGCTGACGAACTCGCTGCCGTAGGAATGGTAGCCGAGGATCACAAAGGGGGAAGGCTTGCAGAAGCTGCGCCAGGGCGGGCAGCAGGTAGCTCTCGGAGATCTTCTCCACGCTGACTGCCACCTGCCACTGCGTGACCTCGTCGACCGCATTGATGTGATAGACCCCCTTGACGCCGTCCAGGCCGCCCTGGTGCACGGTATCGGCCTGTGACCTTCTGCAGTCAGGCTCGCACCAAGCCTCGCTCGGCCTTGCCGAGCGTGGTATAGCGCAACTGGCACAGGCTGTCCCGCATCCACCGGCAGGCTTCCTCCCGGGGCTGCGGTTCAAAATCAAAGATGGCCGTGCTGCACACAAATGCACGGATCTCCTCCACCGTCTGGAGTCGCTGGTTGTGTAACTTCAAGATCATTCTCCGATGATCCCAAAATCAACCCCTTCAGGCTCACTTCCCCTTGGAAATACGCCTCACCCTTCAGGCTCATCTTCCACTGGACAAGGCTTGGGTCTCTCTTTATTTCTCCTGTTCTGGGGACACGAGGAGTTCCAGCTGTGTAATCAATGGGGGCAAATCTTCCTGTACGATTTTCCAAACAATAGCAAAATCGATTTCAAAATAAGGGAATTATATATTTAAGTGGGCTTGTAATCCTGTCAGGAATGCATAAAATTAGGGGTGCAGGCAATGTCTGCATGATCCCGAACGCGCCATCTCCGGCGCCTGTTTTCACGAATACCACTTTATTATTTCGGATAGGGACAAACAGTCGAGTGAGTGAATCGATCAGTCACATAACGGACAGCACCTTCGAGGAGGAAGTGCTGCAATCCGAGGAGCCGGTGCTGGTAGACTACTGGGCACAGTGGTGTGGCCCGTGCAAGATGGTCGCCCCGATCCTCGATGAAATCGCTGTTGAATACCGGGGCAAGCTTAAAGTCGCCAAGCTGAACGTCGACGACAACCCGGATACGCCTCCCAAGTACGGGGTGCGTGGGATACCCACGCTGATGATTTTCAAGAACGGCAATGCCGAGGCGACCAAGGTCGGCGCATTGTCCAAATCACAGTTAACCGCATTCATTGATCAGAGCCTCTAGATAATAATAACAAGCTCCTCTGGCAGCGATAACCAGACATCACAACGAATACACACAACAACACGATACAGGCCAGTCACAACCGAACCCCTTGAATACAGCCGGCGCTGTATCCCTGTGTGAACAACTATTTTCAGCACGCCCCCGGCAGGCACTGCCCCGGCGTGCACGTACCCACTGCAAACCATTAACACGACGAGTGTGAACAACTATGAACCTGACTGAATTGAAAAAGAAGCCGGCCGCCGAACTGGTGGATACGGCTGCCGACATGGGTGTCGAGAACCAGGTGCGCGCGCGCAAGCAGGACATCATCTTCTCGATCCTCAAGGCGCATGCGAAAAACGGCGAGGACATCTTCGGCGACGGCGTGCTCGAGATCCTGCAGGACGGTTTCGGTTTCCTGCGCTCGGCCGAGGGCTCCTACCTCGCAGGCCTCGATGACATCTACGTCTCACCCAGCCAGATTCGACGCTTCGGGCTGCGCACCGGCGATACCGTGTCCGGAAAGATCCGCCCGCCGAAGGACAGCGAGCGCTACTTCGCCATGCTCAAGGTGGACCAGATCAATTTCGACGCGCCCGAGAACGCCAAGCGCAAGGTACTGTTCGAGAACCTCACGCCCCTGCATCCGGACGAGCGCCTGAATCTCTCACGCGGCAACGGCAGCACCGAGGACATCACCGCGCGCATCATCGACATCTGCGCACCGATCGGCAAGGGCCAGCGCGGCCTGATCGTCTCCCCGCCCAAGGCCGGCAAGACACTGATGCTGCAAAACATCGCACAGAGCATCGCCTCGAACCACCCGGAGACCTACCTGATCGTGCTGCTCATCGACGAGCGGCCCGAGGAAGTCACCGAGATGGAACGCATGGTGCAGGGTGAAGTGGTCTCCAGCACCTTCGATGAGCCGGCGACCCGGCATGTACAGGTGGCAGAAATGGTGATCGAGAAGGCCAAGCGCCTGGTCGAGCACAAGATGGACGTGGTCATCCTGCTGGACTCCATCACGCGACTGGCACGCGCCTACAACACGGTCGCACCGGCCTCCGGCAAGGTACTGACCGGCGGCGTCGATGCCAATGCCCTGCAGCGCCCGAAACGCTTTTTCGGTGCGGCGCGCAATATCGAGGAAGGCGGCAGCCTGACCATCGTCGCCACCGCGCTGGTCGAGACCGGCTCCAAGATGGACGAAGTGATCTACGAGGAATTTAAGGGCACCGGCAACATGGAAATCCACATGGACCGACGCATCGCGGAAAAGCGCGTGTTCCCGGCCATCAACATCAATCGCTCCGGCACCCGCCGCGAGGAGTTGATCACCAACCAGGAAGAACTACAGAAGATCTGGGTGCTGCGCAAGTTCCTGCACCCGATGGACGAGATCGAGGCCATGGACTTCATGCTTAAGCGCATGCAGGCGACCAAGACCAACGAGGAATTCTTTAAAGCGATGACACGCTAGGCACGCACGCGCCTCAGTGCTGTGACTTCAGCCTGTCGATTGGCACGAAGTTCATCTGCAGCTCTTCCTGATACTCGCGATCGAAGACCAGCTCGATCGAAATCTCGCCGTCCTTTTCCTGCGCCCGCACCTGCTTGAGGTCGGGCAGGACCCTGGCCAGGTAGGCGCAGCTGGCCGCAGCAATCCCCTCATCGTCCTCGAGCAACGCCGAGACGAGGTGCGCGCTCATGAACTCGACGCGCTCCTGCTCGCTCGGCAGCGTAATGAACTCACCGTTTAATAGGATGCCTTCATCCAGCTTCCCGTCCAGCATCGACAGTGAGGCCTTCTGCTTGGCTGACAGGGCCTGGTTGCGATCGTATTCGAGCAGGGGTGTGCCGTTGACCTGTACGACCACGACATCTGTAAACTTTTCTTCTGCGGGGTTATCCATCGGTATTTCGCATGTTGCACCGCGCCTGCCACCGTGACAGGTTCGGCCTCATAAGCTTACTCGACATCCGGCGTCGTGTAAGCCTCTTCGTGGTGGCATGCCATCACGGGTCCAGGAAGTCCGCGATCTGTTTCTCGTTGCGGCTTGCATCGCGCTCGCCGAGCTCGACCAGGTAGTGCAGGTAGTCGGGCTGGAACATCAGCAGGGACAGCGAGTCCGGGCTTTTCGTATCCCGGGTGCCAAAGCCGCGTGTGAAATACCGAAACGGCTGCGGCAGGTTGATTTCATGGTGGCCGGCCAGCTTGCCGATGTCCTCGCTCGGGCGCAGCACCAGTACCCGCACTTTCTTGTAGTGCTGGCGCGAGGCTTCACTGAGCTGATCGTACACGTCGCTGATGCGGCTCATGTTGGCGGCATCGTAATCGAGCAGGTCCAGGAACATGGAGTCGAGCAGGATGCCGATGATCTGCGCCACCGGTACGTAGTTATGGATCATGGATTCCTCGGGGCCCAGGTGCGCGCCCTGGAAGCGCGTGGAGATGGCGAGGATGCGTTTTGCACCGAGGTGCATGGCCGGGGACAACGGTGCGATCGAGCGGATGCCGCCGTCGCCGCACCAGCCGCCGTTGATGTGGATGGCCGGGAACAGCAATGGCAGGGCGGTCGAGGCCATCACGTGCTCGATGGTGATGTGTGCATTCTCACTGCGTCGCCGGGGCCTGCGCCAGTGCTCGCCGACATGCCCCTGCACCCAGGTGATCGATACGCCGGTGCCGTAGTTGGTGCTGGTGATGCCGAGCACGCGCAGGCGCCCGCGATCGATGTTGTGCTGGATCCCGGCAATGGGCTCGCTGGCATTGGTGCCGAGGTTGTTCTCGAGCAGCCGTCGCAACGGGTCATTGTCCAGCAGGCTGCGACGGCGGTTGCCGAGGTGGCGCCCGCCGAGCAGCAGCCCGAACCCCCAGCGCAGGAAGTTGACCAGGAAGTAGCCGCTGTCGGTGCGAAAGACCTTCTCCGCCGTCAGTCCCTGCCAGATGCCCGCAAGGTGATCGACCGCATCGGCGAAGCTGCCTGGATGGGCGGCCAGGTGCACGGCATTGAGCGCACCGGCCGAGACTCCGGTGAGCACGGGCGGGTGAAAGTCCGGGTACTGCTTGCAGATATAGCGCAGCACGCCGACCTGGTAGGCCGCGCGTGCCCCACCGCCGGTCATGGCAAGGCCAAGATCTGTGTTGCTTGAGTCCGACATGCCGCTCCCTCGGGGTTGGCCGGTGCCAGGTTGCGAAGGCTCGGCCCGTTGACTTCGGCGGTGTGCTGAAGATTGCGGACAAAGTACGCATGACCCGCGCATCCGGTCTACAATTACACAAGCATTGAACCACGAGTATACCGTATCGCCATGTCCGAACCGCGCGCACAAAAACCCGGGGGTCCGCCCGCTGAAGAGGTGTCGGCGGATGCGTCGATCGACATCGATCCGCAGGAAACGCGCGAGTGGCTGCAGGCCCTTGAGGCGATCCTCGAGCGAGACGGTGGCGCGCGTGTCCACCACATCATCGAGCAGCTCATCCACAGTGCGCGCATCCGCGGCGTGAACCTGCCGTTTCGTAACACCACGGCCTACGTCAACACCATCCCTGTCGAACAGGAGGCGCGCCTGCCGGGAGATCTCCGCATGGAACACCGGGTGCGTTCGCTGGAGCGCTGGAACGCGCTCGCCATGGTGGTCAAGGCCAACCAGAAGCATCCCGAGCTCGGCGGGCACATTTCCACCTATGCCTCGGCGGCGACCCTGATCAGCATCGGTTTCAATCACTTCTTTCGACCCGCCAACGGCGAATTCGCAGGCGACCTGGTGTACTTCCAGGGCCATGCCGCGCCTGGGGTCTATGCGCGCGCCTACCTGGACGGGCGCCTGAGCGAACGCCAGCTGCTGAATTTTCGCCGCGAAACCGGTGGCGAGGGCCTGTCCTCCTACCCGCACCCGTGGCTGATGCCGGACTTCTGGCAGTTCCCGACCGTATCCATGGGGCTTGCTCCGATCATGGGCATCTACCAGGCGCGCTTCATGAACTACCTGCACGACCGCGGGCTGATCGACAAGGGCAACCGCAAGGTCTGGGTATTCACCGGCGACGGCGAGATGGACGAGCCGGAATCGCTGGGCGCCATCTCGCTGGCCGCACGCGAGGAACTCGATAACCTGATCTTCGTGATCAACTGCAACCTGCAGCGTCTCGACGGTCCGGTGCGCGGCAACAGCAAGATCATCCAGGAACTCGAGGGTAACTTCCGCGGCGCCGGCTGGAACGTCATCAAGGTTTTGTGGGGCGGCAACTGGGATCCTTTGCTGGCCCGGGACAAGCAGGGCATCCTTCGAAAACGCATGCAAGAGGCGGTCGATGGCGACTACCAGAACTACCGTGCCCGGGGCGGTGCGTACGTGCGCGAGCACTTTTTCGGCAAGTACCCGGAACTGGTGGAGATGACCGAGCACATGACCGACGATGACATCTGGCGGCTCAACCGCGGCGGTCACGACCAGCAGAAAATCTATGCCGCCTATGCGCGCGCTTTTGCACACACGGGCCAGCCCACCGTGATCCTCGCCAAGACGGTCAAGGGCTACGGGCTTGGCAAGAGCGGTGAGAGCCTGAACATCGCACACCAGCTGAAAAAACCGGCGCGCGAGTCACTGGCCGCATTCCGCGACCGCTACCGCATCCCGGTTACCAACGAGGAACTCGAGGACGTGCCGTTCTACAAGCCGCCCGAGGACAGCCCGGAGATGCGTTACCTGGAACGCCTGCGTGACAAGCTGGCCGGCGAGATGCCAAGGCGCGCGAGTCCGACCATCACCCTGAAGATCCCGCCGCTGAAGGCCTTCAAGGAGCTGCTCGACGGCAGCAAGGGGCGAACGTACTCGACCACCATGGCCTTCGTGCGCATCCTGCTGACCCTGACCCGCGACAAGGAAATTGCGCAACACATCGTGCCGATCGTGCCGGACGAGGCACGCACCTTCGGCATGGAGGGCCTGTTTCGAAGCCTCGGCATCTACGCGCACCGCGGCCAGCTGTACGACCCGGTCGACTCCGACCAGGTGCTGGTCTACCGCGAGGACCGCGCAGGCCAGATCCTCGAGGAAGGCATCACCGAGGCCGGCGCCATGTCTTCATGGATTGCCGCGGCCACCTCCTTCGGCATCCATAACCTGCCGATGATCCCGTTCTTCATCTTTTATTCCATGTTCGGCTTCCAGCGGGTCGGCGACCTGGCCTGGGCGGCCGG
>LXNI01002325.1_pt1 | contig 13507 bp, 11 predicted proteins | sample 809091 | NCBI WGS metagenome assembly LXNI01 (sample SAMN04870527, study PRJNA318959) | sponge metagenome | biome: 01000161; feature: marine sponge reef; material: water | host: Sarcotragus foetidus | place: Greece: Milos, Mediterranean Sea | collected 2013-05-29 | depth 5-7 m | reverse complement strand
GGTGCTGCCGACCGCCGTGTTCACCGAACCCAACACCGGCTCCGACCTCGCCAGCCTGCGCACCCGCGCGGTCCGCGACGGCGACGTCTACCGGGTGACCGGCAACAAGACCTGGATCACCCATGCTGCGCGCACCGACATGATGACCCTGCTGGCGCGCACCGATCCGGACCGGCCGGGCTATCGCGGACTTTCCATGTTCATCGCGCCCAAGCCGCGCGGCACCGACGCCGAGCCCTTCCCGGCGCCCGGCATGTCCGGCGGGGAGATCCACGTCCTCGGCTATCGCGGCATGAAGGAATACGAGATCGGCTTCGACGGTTTCGAGGTTCCGGCTGCCTGCCTGCTCGGCGAGGCCGAGGGCGAGGGCTTCAAGCAGCTCATGGCGACCTTCGAGAGCGCGCGCATCCAGACCGCGGCGCGCGCCGTCGGCGTCGCCCGGAACGCCATGGAGCTCGGCCTCGCCTACGGCCGGGAGCGTATGCAGTTCGGCAAGCCGATCTACGATTTTCCGCGCGTCGCCGGCAAGATCGCCTGGATGGCGGTCGAGACCATGATGGTGCGCCAGCTCACCTGGTTCGCCGCGCGCGAGAAGGACAGCGACCGGCGCTGCGATATCGAGGCGGGCATGGCCAAGCTGCTCGCCGCCCGGGTCGCCTGGGCGAATGCCGACAACGCCCTGCAGGTCCACGGCGGCAACGGCTACGCCCAGGAATACGAAATCAGCCGCGTGCTGTGCGACGCCCGGATCCTCAACATTTTCGAAGGCGCCGCCGAGATCCAGGCCCACATCATCGCCCGGGGGCTGATCGAGCGGCGGAATTAGGGGCGAGGCGTCCCTCGATACGGCGCGCAAGCGCGCCTACTCGGGATGAGGAGAAAATACTCAAGGTACTCCTTCCCCTCACCCTGAGTAGCCGCCCCTCGGCTTCGCTCGGGACAGGCTCCTCGGCGTATCGAAGGGCGAGGAAGAGGGTGAGAATAGCAACGAAAAGGCCACACAACTCCAGAATCCCTCATCCCGAGTAGCCCCGGACCGGTCCGGGGCGTATCGAGGGACGCCTCGCTGCTACGGTTCCATCGAAGGCGGACACGCCCTCAGTCCACCACGCCCATGCCGATGACGTTGTAGCCGCAATCGACATGGTGGACCTCGCCGCTGACCCCGGCGCTGAGCGGCGAGATCAGGTAGAGGCCGGCGTTGCCGACCTCGTCGAGCGTCGGGTTACGGCGGAGCGCAGCGTTGCGCTCGACCCACTGGTAGAGATAGCGCGCATCGCCGACGCCGGCGCCGGCAAGCGTGCGCATCGGTCCGGCGGAGAGCGCGTTTACGCGGATGCCGGCGGCGCCCAGATCGTTCGCCAGATAGCGCACGCTGGCCTCCAGCGCCGCCTTGGCGACGCCCATGACGTTATAGGAGCGGAACACGCGGTTGGAACCGTCGAAGGTGAGGGTCAGCAGCGCGCCGCCCTCATCCCCGTTGGCGGTCATCAGCGGCTCGGCCCGGCGCGCCAGGTCGGTGAAGGAATAGGCACTGATCTCCAGCGTTTGCCGGAAATTGTCCCGGCTGGTGTCGATATAGCGGCCGGCGAGTTCGTTCCGGTCGGAGAAGGCCAGCGAATGTACGACGAAATCCAGTCCGCCCCACAGGCCGGCGATCCGGTCGAACAGTGCATCCATGGTCTCCGGGACATCGACGTCGGCCGGCATGACGATGGGCGAGCCGGTGCTCTCGCACAGCGGCACGGCCCGGCGCGCGATCGCCTCGATATCCTGGTAGGTGAAGGCGATCTCCGCGCCCTGGGCCGCTGCGGCCCGCGCGATGCCCCAGGCCAGCGATCGCTCGTTCGCCACGCCCATGACCAGCCCGCGCTTGCCGGCCATCAGGTCGCCGGCCGGTTCGATTGGCTGAGGCGCCGCCTGCGGCATGCCCCGTTTCCTCCAAGTTCGATGGAATTCCGCGCGGTTAAACCATGAATGGGCCGGCGGCGGAAGCCGCCCGTCATCGGCGTCACGTCCGACGCCGGCCGTCAGTATGCCAACGGCGGCGCTTCGGACCGCCGGGCCATGCCGATGGCGATCAAGGAGCTCAACGACAAGGGCGGCGTCCAGGCCGCAAGATGGATTGGATCCATATCGATACGGAGACCAACCCGGCGACGGGATCGCGGGTCGCCGCTACTTTTCCACCGGTTCGCCAAGCGCTCCAAGTCCGACAGGAATCTGCACTGTCGCTTGTGACAGTTTGAATGGGCGAACGCTTTGTGGTTACATTCCCTGATCGTTTGGCTCTTGGTTAAGTTCATCGCAAGCAAATGAATTGTCGCCGCTTATGGGGTCAGACGGCCCCTTTTTGGCGTATTTCCGGGCTAGTGAGACATCGCCTATTGTCGTTGAGGAAAATTTCAAGAGTCGAGCGATCTGCCGTGTCGGAGCGGGATTGGGCATCGCCAACGGAGCCGGGCTTTCCTCGTTGCTCCAGCGACCCCGGACCCGCCGATAGGAGAACTCAGAATGAATGATGATTTAAGCCAGGATGGGGACAGGAGCATCCGGCTCGGCAGACAAATACGTCACTGGCGTATGGTGAAGGGCCTCACCCTGAGAGACATGGCAAAGCTCGTCGGGTGCTCGGAAAGCCTGCTGTCGAAAATCGAGAACGACAGGACGACGCCCTCCCTGAGCACATTGCACAAGATTGCAGTCGCGCTGGGCTTGAGTATCAGCGACATATTCGGGTCCGGAGAGAGCGAAGTCGTCACCCGGGCGAACAAGAGGAATGTGCTTCATGTCGACGGCGATGAGACCGACGGGGACCGAATGCGATTGGAACAGCTTGTGCCTGCGAAAAAGGGCAGGTTGCTTCAGGCCGACATGTACATCATTCCCCCGGGCGGCGGCAGCAACGGAGAGCTTCAGCATTCCGGAGAAGAGTTTGGCTTTGTAATGGAGGGTTCGTTTTTCCTTACAATTGAGAACATGTCCTATCTCTTGGAGGCGGGCGACTCATTCGTCTTTCGTTCCGAACTGGCACACTCATTTGCCAACAACGGAAATACGGCTGCTCGCGTACTCTGGGTAAACACGCCTCCCACCTTTTAGCGAATCGTCTGGAGTGCACCTAAATTCGGAGCGGACCAGCCGATGGGGCGGCAGGCGACGCAGCCTCTCCATTCGGCCAGGTGTTCGAGGATTTGTTTGACCTGCGCGTGGCGTCGCTTCCGCGCGGCGTATTGCCCGTTCCCTGTTGCTAGATCGTGCGCGACCGCCAGGTATCCAGGAACTCCCGCAGGCGCTCGCTTTGCGGGCGCTTGAAGATGTCGTCCGGGGGGCCGCGCTCGATGACCTCGCCCCCGTCCATGAATACGACCTCGTCGGCGACGTGAGCGGCGAAGCCCATTTCGTGGGTCACGACGACCATGGTCATGCCCTCGCTCGCCAGCTCCTGCATCACCTGAAGCACCTCGCCCACGAGTTCCGGATCGAGCGCCGATGTCGGCTCGTCGAAATACATCACATGCGGGCGCATCGCCAGCGCCCGGGCGATCGCGGTGCGCTGTTGCTGTCCGCCCGAGAGCTGGCTCGGGTAGTCGTGGGCTTTGTCCTCCAACCCCACCTTGGCCAGCACCCCCATGCCGATCGCCTCCGCTTCCGCCTTGTCCAGCTTTTTGACCACGCGTAACGCCTCGGTCACGTTGCCGAGCGCCGTCTTGTGCGGCCAGAGGTTGTAGTGCTGGAAGACCATGCCGATGACGCTGCGGACGCTGTCGATACTGCGGTCGCTGTCCGGCGCCCGTTTGCCGTCGGCCTCGCGGTAGCCCAGCAGCCGGCCTTCGATGAACACGCGGCCCTCGTCGTAGCGGTCGAGAAACGCCATGCATCGCAGTAGGGTGCTCTTGCCGGAACCGGACGGCCCGATGACGCAGACCACCTGCGAGCTGTCGACCGCGAGGTCGATGCCTCTCAAGACGTGAGCCGAATCGAACCGCTTGTGCAGGCCCTCGACCAGGACCACGGGTTTGCCTTCCATGGCGCCGCTTGTCCCTTCGCCCTTCACAACACGTGGCCAAACCGGCGTTCCAGCGCCCCGCCGGCAAACGCAATACACTCGATGATCAGCCAATAGAGCAGGGCGACCGCGACATAGGGCTCGATCACGGCGAAGGTCTCGTTCACCATCTGCGTCGTGTTTTTCGTCAACTCGGCGACCGTGATGATCGACAACAGAGCCGATTCCTTGACCAGGATAATCACTTGATTGGTCGATGGCGGGATGATCAGCGTCAGCATCTGCGGGATCTGGATGCGGACGACGATCGCCCAGCGCGGGATGCCGAGCATGCGCGCGGCTTCGATCTGCCCGGGCGGGATGGACTGGAACCCGGCCCTGAAGATTTCCGCGAAATAGCCGCCGCCATAAAATCCAAGACCGACGATCCCGACCGTTTCCGCCTCCAGGGTCAGACCGATCGAGGGGCCGCCATAGTACAGTACGAACAGCAGGATCAGGATCGGCGTCCCCCGCATGACCTCGATATAGGCCCGGCACAAGAGTTTCACGGCGCGGAACGGCAGGCTGTAGAGCAGCGCGGCCGCAAGACCGGCGGCAACGGCCAGAAGCGATGCCAGCGCGCAGATATAGACCGTCGCCCATAATCCCGACAGCAACAGAGGGCCGTAGCGAAACACGATGTCGATGTCGAACGACATGGCTTTTCCCGACCCGGCTAGTGCGTCGCCACGGCCGCGTGGCGTTTCTCGAACCAGGCCCCGGCGCGGGCCAGGACCAGGTTCATGGCAAGGTAGATGACCGCCGCGATCAAGTAGGTTTCCAAAGGCCGGTAGGTGACGGAGACCACCTGCTGGCTGGTGCGCATGAGTTCGGTCACCGCAATCACCGAGATCAGCGACGAGTTCTTGAGGATGCTGATGGTCTCGTTGACAAGCGCCGGCAGAACCAGACGCATCATCTGCGGAATCAGAATTCTGACCCTGATGGACAGGATTCCGATCCCGAGCATGCGCGCGGCCTCGACCTGCCCGGACGGAATGGACAGCAGGCCGCCCCGGAAGATCTCAGCCTGAAACGCCGCCGTGTTCATGGTCAGTGCGATGATGGCCGCGGCGATCGGCGGCACGTCCACGCCGATCGCCGGCAGCAGGTAAAAGACGATCAGCAGCTGGACCAGGATGGGCGTCCCCCGCCAGAAGCTTCGGTAGGCCGCCGAAGCCCGCCGGATCGTCCGGTTCCGCGAGATCAGACCGAAACTGAGCCAGAGCCCAAGGATCATGCCGGCGGCGATGCAGACCGCCGAGACCATGGCGGTCATCGCCGCCCCGACGAGGAAAGCGTTGTAGTGGTTCGAGATGACGCCGAGAAAATCCACCGACGAGACCTGTCAACCGCCGTCGCCGTCAGCCGGACAACGCCCGCGCTCCCGACCGCCCGGCCGCTGGCGACGGTCGGGCGGTCGACGGCGGGATTCTAGTTTTTCGGGACCGGCAGCTTGTCGGCCGGCAGGTCCATGGGCCCGCCAAACCATTTCTTCTGCAATGCGGTCAGCACGCCCGACTTGTTCAGCTTCGCGAGCTGTGCATCCATAAAGGCGACCAGCGAAGCGCTATTGGCATCCTTGCGCCCGGCCCAGCTGAAATACTTCTTGGGACCGAAGGTCGGCAGGACCATCTCGAACGTGTCCGGCCGCTTGCGAACGAGATCGAGCAGGTTCGGCAGGCTGTTGCAGACGGCGCTGATCCGCCCGGCCGCCAGATCGGCGAAGGCCTCGTTGAAATCGACGTAGGTCTTGATTCCCTCGACTCCCTTGCCCGCGCTCTTGAGCCCGTTGGCGAAGGCCTGGAGGGCCTGCAATTGCGCCGAGCCGGCCTGCGAGCCGACGGTGTGGCCGGCGATATCTTCGGGCGCCTTGATCGAATCGTCGCCCTTGCGTTTCACCAGCGCCATGGTCGCGTCGGCGATCGGCAGGCTAAGCGCGTACTTCGCGTAGCGCTCCTTGGTAACGGTCACGGAGGTGACGACATAGTCGAACTTCGCGGCGGCCAGGCCGGGAAGGATACCCTGCCAGGGAAGATCGAGTCGTTTCAGCTTGACCCCCGGCAACGCCTTCATGACGTGCGCCATGATATCCGTCGAATAGCCGACGATCTTGCCGTCCTTGACGAACTCGAACGGCGGGAACCGCGCCTCGGTTCCGACAATGAATTCGCCCCGTTTCTTGATCTCGGCCAGCAGATCGGCATTGGCCGGGCTGCCGGTGAAGGCCAGGCACGCTGCGATGGTCGCCCCGAATGCGACCGCACACGCTCGGTTCAATGAGGCCACCATCTTGATTCTCCATCATGTTTATTGAACTGTAGTAAATTATATATCACAGTATGAAACCATTGTGAATTGTGCAATTGGGATGGACGTTGGTGAATGACCTTGTCCGCAACGATCGGCGCACCCGACGGAGTCGGGGCGGTTCCCGTCAGGGATTTGTTCATTCCTTCATTCGTCGTCGGGAGCGCCGGTCTGCATCGTCGACCCGGGACTGCGCGGCGCGCGCGCGTTCCTTCGCCGGATCGAAGGGCTTCGTTTTCCGGGTCCCGGCAGCACGGACCGAACGCTCCTCCTGCCCGAGCCGGAACGGCCGCCAGGCGGTCCGGCGTCCGGGCGCATCGTCGAGGAAGGCGCCCCGGCAAGTCCCACGCGATCCCGACGGGGTCGGCTCAGGCGGTTCTCGTCGATACCGTTTCGACGGTACAGTCGCGCGTCGCTATCCGGTAGGATTCGACAAACAAAAACTGAAGGCCCCGCCATGACATCGAGCAGCAGACGTTCCGGACTCACGCTTGGCCGCCCGTTCGTCGGCATCCCCTCGTTCCTGCGTGCGCCGATCGAGACGGACCTCGACGCGCTCGACGCCGACATCGCGGTCTTCGGGGTGCCCTTCGACGAAGGCTCGCCCTTCCTCGCCGGCTCGCGCATGGGGCCGCGCGCGATTCGCGAGCATTCGTTGCGGTTCGCCGCCCCCGACGCCGGGTTCTACGACCCGGAGACCCGGCGCACCTATCTCGCCCACGAGATGGCGAACAGGACCATCGCCGATGTCGGCGACGTCGACGTCTGGCCGACCGACGTGAAGAGCACGTTCGACAATGCGACCGACCTCACCAGGGCAGTTCTCGCCAGGGGGGCGATGCCGGTGATGCTCGGCGGCGACCACTCGGTGACCTATCCGGTCGTGCGGGGCTACGAGGACGAGGCGCCGCTGCATGTCATCCACTTCGACGCCCATATCGACTACGCGCCCTTCATCCACGATCTGCGCTTCACCAACGTCCACCCGTTCCGCAACATCGCGCCGTTGCCCCATGTGCTGAGCCTCGCCCAGGTCGGGATCCGCAGCCTGCGCAGCGCCGAATCGGAAATCCGGGACTCGATCGACGACGGCAACCGGGTGATGACCATGGGCGAGTTCCACAAGGTCGGCCCGCAAGGCGTCGCCGAAACGGTGCCGCCCGATGCGCGGACCTATGTGAGCATCGATATCGATGTGCTCGACCTGCCGCTGATACCGGGCTGCGTCTCGGCCGAGCCGAACGGGATGAGCTACGCCGAACTGCGCGACACCCTCGCCGCCATCGCCGAGCACTGCACCGTGGTCGGGCTCGATCTTGTCGAGGTCAATCCGACCCTGGACGTGGGAACCGGCGTGACCTCCTACCTCGCCGCGCACACGGTGCTGGAGTTCCTCGGCAACATCTGCCGCCAGCCGCGCTGGGAGCGCCACCGCGAGGCCCGCGCCGCAGCGCGCGGCTGACCCGGCCTGCGGCCGCTACTCAGGATGAGGGGAGGTGAGAATGTCAGCCTTCCGGCACCCTCATCCCGAGTAGCCCCCCGCAGGGGGGCGTATCGAGGGGCGCTCCCTAAGCCGCCTCCGCCTCCGCGTCTGCCTTTGCCACCCGGTTGGCGGCGCTGACGATGGCGCGGAGAGACGCCGCCACGATGTTCGGGTCGCGGCCGACGCCGAACAGGGCGCCGCCGTCCGGCGTGCTGACCTCGACATAGGCGACGGCGGTGGCGTCGGCGCCCTTGCCGACGGCGTGCTCGTGGTAGCCCTGGACCGCCATGGTGAGGTTGAGACCGTTCTTCAGCGCATCGATGAAGCCGTCGATCGGGCCGTTGCCCTTGCCCTCGATGGTGCGCGGCTCGCCGTTCCAGGTGATTTCCGCCGTCATGCGCCGGATTTCGCTGGCGTGGGCGTCCGGCACCGTGCGGTAGTTGCCGAAACCGATCGGGCCGTCCTGGTCGAGATACTCCTTCTCGAAGATCGACCAGATCTCCTCGGACGCCATTTCCTTGCCGGTGGCGTCGGTCACTTTCTGGATCACGCCCGAGAACTCGACCTGCAGCATGCGCGGCAGCTTGAGGCCGTAGTCGGTGTCCATGACATAGGCGATGCCGCCCTTGCCGGACTGGCTGTTGATCCGGATGACCGCCTCGTAGGTCCGGCCGACATCCTTCGGGTCCATCGGCAGGTAGGGGACGTCCCACAATTCGCTGTTGCTGGTCTCCAGCGCCCCAAAGCCCTTCTTGATCGCATCCTGGTGCGAGCCGGAAAAGGCGGTGAACACCAGTTCGCCGCCATAGGGGTGGCGCGGATGGACCGGCAGCTGGTTGCAGTATTCGACGGTGCGGATGATCTCGTTGATATCGTGGATTTCGAGATCGGGATCGACGCCCTGGGTAAACAGGTTGAGCGCCAGGGTGACGATATCGACATTGCCGGTGCGCTCGCCGTTGCCGAACAGCGTGCCCTCGATCCGGTCGGCGCCGGCCATCACGCCGAGTTCGGCGGCGGCCACGGCCGTGCCCCGGTCGTTATGCGGATGCAGGGAAAGGAGGTAGCAGTCGCGGTTGGCGACGTTGCGGTGCATCCACTCGATCTGGTCGGCATAGATGTTGGCCGACGCCATCTCCACCGTCGCCGGCAGGTTGATGATCGTCTTCTTCTCCGGCGTCGGCTGCCACACATCCATCACCGCGTTGCAGACATCCCGGGCATAGTCCAGCTCCGTCCCGGTGAAGGATTCCGGCGAATACTGGTGGATCACCTCGGTCTCCGGCACCGTCGGGAGCAGGTCGCGGATCAGGGCGGCGCCGTCGGTCGCGATCTTCATGATCTCCGCCCGATCGGCGTTGAAGACGACCCGGCGCTGGGTCGTCGAGGTCGAGTTGTAAAGATGGACGATGGCGCGCCGCGCGCCCCGGATGGCGTCGAAGGTGCGCCGGATCAGATGGTCGCGCGCCTGGGTCAGCACCTGGATGGTGACATCGTCCGGGATCATGCCGTTTTCGACCAGTTGGCGGCAGAAGTCGAAATCGGTCTCGGAGGCCGACGGGAAGCCGACCTCGATCTCCTTGAAGCCCATCCGGCACAGCAGTTCGAACATGCGCCGCTTGCGCTCCGGGCCCATCGGCTCGACCAGCGCCTGGTTGCCGTCGCGCAGGTCGACCGAGCACCAGACCGGCGCCTTCTCGATGACCTTTCCCGGCCAGGTCCGGTCGGTCAGGCCGACCGGCTCGAAGCCCTGATACTTGTGGATCGGCATGGTGGACATGGAGCGGTCTCCGGTGTGGCGGGGCGGAGGGAGCGCGCGGCGCGCCGGACGGCCCAGGCGGGCGGCGCAGCGCAGCACTCTTTCCGTTTGTCCGATTGTCCTCTTGGGGGATCCTGCCGCCCGGTATTTTGGGGCTCTCTGGCCTGTCGGGCTTCCGGATCGGGGATGTCACATGCGGCGGGCGGCGGTCGCGCGCCCTTGGCCCGGCGCCCTAGGGCGCCGGGTGGCTAAGCAGAAGCAGACCGGTAATGGCGTGCGGCATGTGCATATCGGGGCGAACGGTAATAACGCCGCCCGCCCCGGTCAAGCCGCATTGTGGCGCGGGATTCGTCGTCCGGGCGTCGACGGACAGCGCAGGTCTGTCATGCCGGCTAACATCGCAGTGTTTCCTCTGGCAACCGAATTGATACTGCAATCACCTAACCCTACGCCGAACCGCGGCAACGCTGGTTGTCGACAGGGGCTTGACATCGGCCTCCCGGCGGTGTCTGGGCAAGCCTGTTCGCCGCACCTGCTTGGGGAGTGGGAAATCCCAAACCGTTTTGGGACAGACCGCGAGGTGGAACCATCAGATGTCCGCAGGGAGACGCAATAATGGCAAATTCAGACGATAGACGCCTGACCGAAGAGTTGGCAGAACTGATGTGGCGAATGGTCGGCCAAAGAAATTACTGCGAATGGCATGGTTTCTGGGGAGTCGAAAAAGGGATTCCGAGAATCGTGGGAATTAGTCAAGACGTATTCTTGAAGTTTACAAAAGAATACCAAGTTCGACGTAACATCGGTGATTTAGCGAAATTTCGCGATGAAACAATTAAGCACTTCAGTAACGATAAAGATCATTTAATTAATATGTCCAGTTCTCTAACTGGTCTTGCCGAGCGCTTGAATTGCGAGGAAGTGACCAGGGGTCGCTGTAAGTCTCTTCTGACAAAGGTCGCAGCATTCGGCTGGCCAGAACGGTTTGTCGCTATGGATAAATTTGCAAAAAAGGGTATTAGAAAAAGTTTCAAAGTTTATGGATGCACACCTCCTACCGGTAGCGCAAATGAAATAGAAAACTATTGGGAATGGGTCGCTAAAGTGAGGAAAAATACCAAAGATACGTGTCGCAAAACTTTTAAGCGTTTGAAGACAGAGGATCTACGTTTCGAGGCATTTCACAATCGGATTATCGATTTGTATTTGATGTCTCTAGGCGGACGTTTTAAGTATTTTTCCCAGAAGGAGCGCAATTCTGACGACACATGCAAGGAAGTATGTATTTTCAATCATAATCATCCGTGGCGTCGCGGTGCATTTTCAGTGACGCCACTCAGTCGGACTTAGGAAAACGGCTACCAGATCGACCGAAAAGTGGGAGCGGGACCCGGAGGTCGTCAACCTGCGCTGCGCCGGCGCCATCCTAGATCGCCCCCGCCTCCCGCAATGCCGCCAGGTCTCCGGCACCGTAGCCGACGGACGCCAGCACCTCGTCGGTATGCTGGCCGATTTCGGCCTGCCCGGTCGGCGGCAGGGCCGGCGTCTCGCTGAGCCAGACCGGCGCCTGCGCCACCATGGCCGGAGAGTCGGTTCCGGGCAGCGCCACCGGATGGAGCAGGCCGAGCGCGCGGACCTGCGGATGGTCCAGCGCCTCCTGGGGCTTGAGCACCGGGCCGGCCGGGATATGGGCCGCGGCCAGCGCCTCCAGCGCCTCGTCGCGGGTTCGCCCGGCGCACCAGGGCGCCATGCGCTCGGACAGGACCGCGCCATTGTCGCCGCGCGCGTCGTCGGTGGCGAAGCGTTCGTCCTCCAGCCACTCCGGCTCGCCCAGCAGATCGGCCCAGCGCTTGAACAGCGGATTGCCGACGATATGGACCACGATGAAGCCGTCTTTCGTCTCGAACAGGTCGGTCGGGCCGGAATTGAAAGCGCGGTTGCCGATCGGCCCGCGGTCCGGCGCCAGGACGGACTGCTCCGTCAGCAGCGGCGCGTTGAAGGCGGTGGCGGTCGCCAGCAGGGCGCCGACGACCTCCTGCCCGAGGCCGGAGCGCTGTTTCTCAATCAGCGCCATGGCGACGCCGAAAGCCGCGTGCAGGGCAGTGCCGAAATCGACGAAGGCGATCTGGGCGCGCCAGGGCCGGCCCGGCTCGCCGGTCAGATAGGCCGAGCCGCACATCGCCTGGCCGACGCTGTCGAAGCCCGGCCGGGTCGCCCAGGGGCCGTCTTTGCCATAGGAGGACAGGTTGGCGAGGATGATATCCGGCTTGACCTTGCAAAGGCTGTCATAGTCCAGGCCCATGCGCGCCATGGTCTGGGGCGGCAGGTTGGCGACGACGACATCGGCCGTGGCGGCCAGCCGGTCGAGCGCGGCGCGGCCCTCCGGTTTCATCGGGTTGAGGGTGATCGACCGTTTGTTCCGGTTCATCTGCAGGAACAGGGCGCCGTCGCCGGGCCGGCCGTCGGCGTCCGTCGACAGCGGCAGCACGAAGCGGTCCTCGCTGCCGCCGCGTTTCTCCACCCGGATGACGTCGGCGCCGAAATCTGCCAGCAGTGCCCCGACATAGGGGCCGGCGATATAGCGGCCGAAGTCCAGCACCCGAATTCCGTCCAGTACGCCCGGCATCCGTCTCTCCCTCGTTCGTCCGGCGGAGAATGCGTCGCCTGCGCCCCCCGTTCCAGCGGCTTTTCGGCGCTGCCGTCGGGCCGCTGCCGCCGGGCCGCTGCCGCCGGGCCGCTGCTGCCGGGCCGCTGCGGTTGCCGGGTCCGGCGCAGCGGAATGCGCGCGCATCTTGCAAACCGCCGTTGCAGCGGTATGTATTGCCACCAGCGCGCGGGCGGCCCCTGTGGCGGAATTGGCAGACGCGGCAGACTCAAAATCTGTTGCCGGCAACGGCGTGGGAGTTCGAGTCTCCCCGGGGGCACCATCGAATTACTAAGATCTTGGTTTTAAGGTATTTTTTCTAGGGTGCGGGGTTGTTTTTCCTCGTAGCGGTTGGGGCTGAGATAGCCGAGGGCGGAGTGTAGGCGCCTTTCGTTGTAGCTGTCGATGAAGCGCGGCAGGTGTTCCGCGACGTCTTCGGCGCTCGCGAAGGCCATGGGATAGACGCCCTCGACCTTCAGGGTTTTCATGAAGCTCTCCATCATGGCGTTGTCGTAGGGGTTGCCGCGGCGTCCCATAGAGCCGACCAGGCCGTGATCGCCGAGCAGGGCCCGGTAGGCCTGGGCGGCGTATTGCGAGCCTCTATCGGAGTGATGGATGCAGCCGGGCAGCGGGTTGCGATGCTCGATCGCCGTCGCCAGCGCCGCAAGGGTCAGCCGGGCATCGATCCGCCGGCCGAGGGCGTAGCCCACGATGCGCCGCGACCACGCATCCATGATGGCGGCCAGGTAGACGAAGCCGCCGAGGATCGCGATGTAGGTCAGATCGGCGACCCAGAGCTGATTCGGGCCATCGGTCTCGCGCTCTCTGGAGCGATCAGGGAAGACGGGCTCGTCATGGTTGCTGTCGGTGGTGGCGACGAAGCGGCGCCGGCGCGGCGGTTGCAGGGCGTGTTCACGCATCAGGCGCTTGATCTTCTTGTGGTTCACCACCCAGCCGCGATGTCTCAGCGCCGCCTGCATGCGGCGCCATCCGTAGGCCTCGAACTCGTCCTTGATCGTGTGCATGGCCTCGACCAGGGCGGTGTTGTCTGCCGAGCCTTTGGGCTTGTCGTAGTAGGTGGAGCGCGCGATCCCAATCCAGCTTCATGCCGGGCAGTCGCCCAACGAATTTGCCCGCGTCAGGGAACTGGAGAACAGGACAACCATCGAGCTGATGATGGAAACTGGCCTGTTGGGGCCCGACTTCATTATCGGGCATGGCCAGATCATGAGCGACGACGGCGACGTCATGAGCATGGGC
>LXNI01002324.1_pt1 | contig 13514 bp, 11 predicted proteins | sample 809091 | NCBI WGS metagenome assembly LXNI01 (sample SAMN04870527, study PRJNA318959) | sponge metagenome | biome: 01000161; feature: marine sponge reef; material: water | host: Sarcotragus foetidus | place: Greece: Milos, Mediterranean Sea | collected 2013-05-29 | depth 5-7 m | reverse complement strand
CATTCGCGCAGCGCCCCGCGGCTAGCCGCTCAGCCCCAGGCGCGTGCAACAGCGCGGGGCAGCTCTTCGATCCATTGGATGAGGTCGTGGCCGCAGACGCGCTCGGTCCAGTCGTGCGGCGATTTTGCGAAGTGCAGCCACGCTGCCCACGCCTCGGTGGCCTGGTGGAAACCGCCCTCGAGAGTGCCGGCGCACAGGTGCACGAACGGTGCTTCGGCGGCGTTCCAGTTCATCTGCTCGTTCGGCGGCATGCCGGTGGAATACGCCATGGCATGACCGAACTTGTCGCGATGCATGTGACCGACGGCGAGAGCGTGACCGCCGCCGTCGGATGCGCCGAACACGCCGCGCTGGCTGCGGTCGCCCGAGACGCCGAAGGACTGCTCAGACCAGGTGGTCAGCTCTTCTACGAAGAAGCGCTGGTGGCGGTCGAAACGGTCGTTGTCGAAGCCCGGCAGGTACTCCATGGCCCGTTCATTCCCATAGCCGCCCATCGGCGCGGAGTGCGCGGCGACCAGCACGAAGCGGGGCACCGTTTCGTTGGTGATGCCGGCGTCGAGGCGGCGGATGTACGGGCCGATCATGCCGCCATCGGTGGCATACAGCACTGGCAAGGGCTCTGCGGGGGAGTGCTGAGGCGGCAGGTACACCGTCACCTTGCGCTTCGAGCGAAGCGACGTGCTGTCGACGGTGTGCTCCTGGATGTCCCCGCGCAGCTCGTCGTCGGGGTGCGAGGGCAATTCGGCGGGTGCGTCGGGCCCGCGGAACCGGTGCGGCACCGGGCCGCGCTGGCCGCCCAGCAGGCTCCCGGCGTCGTCGAGCGGCCAGAAGCCGTAGCCGATCACCGCTTCAGGCAGACGCTCGATGCGCACGCTGAGCGCCCACAGGTCGCTGCGAGCCCCGTCGCCGTTGTCGCCGCCGACTCGCCACATCGGCAACTCGATGACCGGCCCGGGCAGCACGCCGGCGGCATCGCTGCGGCAGGCGAAGGTGAGCTCGTCGCCGTCGTCCCAGCAGCCGGCAGGGTCCGCTTCCAGCCGCTCGGCGAGGAATGCAGGGCTCGGATCACGCCAGACGCGGCATAGGCGCTGGCCCGGCGGAAGTCCGCCTTCTTCAGCGCGCGCGCGAGCGAGCTCACGGTTGCGTCGATCTATCTCGGTGCGGCGCTGCGCCAACGTCGGCAGGCCGATGCGGGCGCGGGACTCGTCGTCGACGCTGCCGTCGATGGGTGCCAGCGCCAAGTCGCCCAGGTGCGTCGTGACGACGGTCCCGAATTGCTGGGGCCTGCCGCTCAGCAGGCTCATCTTGTCGGCGCATTCGGCGAAGACGGCACCGGCGCCCGGCACGCCCTCGCGGTGAGCACGCGCAGCCAGCTCGCCAGCGATGGAGAACATTTGCGGGCCGCCGTGGACGCTGAGCGCTCGGGCCGCTCGCAATGCAGTCGCTCCCTGGGCCTGTTGCAGTTCGGGCGTGCGCGCCAGCAACTGGACCAGCATCGGCACTTCGGCGGGCTCCGCCATCTCGATCCGGGCCAGCAGATCGCCGACGCCGTCCGCCGCCGAATCGCCCCCGGCCGTGCCCGGGTTCTCCATGCCCTCGCCGTCCATGCCGCCCTCCGACTGAGCCCATGCGTCGGGGATCCGCTTGGTCCCTGGCCGCGCTGCGAGGCTACTGTCGGCGCCGGAACCGCTGCCGGGGCCCCGGCGTCACGAGTGCGGTGAGACATCCGGGTGCACACCGATGTACCCGCCGGAGATAAAGGAATATCAGTGAGCGAAGAACCCTTGGTCCTGGTCGAACAACGCGGCTACGTGCAGATCCTGACGCTGAATCGGCCGGATGCGATGAATGCATTCAACATGGCGCTGTCGGAGGCGCTCGGAGAAGCGCTCGACGCCCTTGATGCCAATCCCGACGTTCGTGTCGGTGTGATCACCGGCGCTGGGCGAGGATTCAGCGCCGGCATGGACCTCAAGGCGTTCGTCAGCGGCGGCGGAATCGACGCGATGCCGAACCCGGCCAGGCGCGGCTTTGGCGGCATCGCCGAGCGCAGCGCGGCCAAGCCGCTCATCGCCGCGGTGGAGCGTTTCGCGCTGGCGGGCGGCCTCGAGGTGGCGCTGTCGTGCGATCTCATTGTGGCATCCGAGGGCACGATGCTCGGCATTCCCGAGGTGGGCGTGGGGCTGTTCGCGGGCGCTGGCGCACTGTTGCGCCTGCCACGCCAGCTTCCTTACAGCCTCGCCATGGAGATGGCCTTGACTGCTGAGCCGATCACCGCCGAAGTTGCCCACGAACACGGCATGGTCAACCGGGTCTGTCCCAAGGGCGAGGCAGTCGACGTGGCCGTCGAACTCGGCGAGCGCATCGCCCGTAACGCGCCGAAGGGTGTCCGTGCCTCCAAGGCGCTGATCCGCAACGTGCTGGGAGTGTCCGAGGACGATTTCTGGGCATTCCAGCAGCCGGCGCTCGAGGACGTCTTTGCGTCGGCGGACGCCATCGAAGGAGCTACTGCTTTCGCTGAGCGGCGCGATCCGAACTGGGAAGACCGCTGAGCCGCTGGGCCGAACGCGGCGACATTCCCCGCGGCGCCGCGTACGACGACCGCTGGGCACGCAAGGCAGCGCGCGGCGAATCGGTCCATGGCGAGGCTGACCTGGTCGACTCGCTGACGCCGCGAGGCGGCAGCGTGCTCGATGCCGGCTGCGGGACCGGCCGCGTGGCCATTGAGCTGGCCCAGCGCGGCTTCGACGTGGTCGGCGTCGACCTCGACCCCGCGATGCTCGACCTGGCGAGGGACAAGGCGCCCGGCTTGCCATGGATCGAGGGCGATCTTGCTGGCACGGTCGTCGCAGACGAAGCCGGAGAGCGGCGCAGTTTTGATGCTGTCGTTGCCGCGGGCAACGTGATGATCTTCCTCGAACGCGGCACTGAAGCCGCAGTCGTTGCCAACATCGCAGCACACCTGTGTCCTGGCGGCGTGCTCGTGGCGGGCTTCCAGCTCAGCGACGGGTACATGCAGCTGCACGTATACGACGCACTCGCCGAACGCAACGGTCTGGAACTCGAAGCCCGCTTCTCGACATGGGAAGGCGCCCCGTTCGACGGCGGCGACTACGCCGTCTCGGTTCACCGCCGCAACATCTGAACACGAGACGCCCGAACACCAGGCGCTGGTGCGAGCCGCTGAAGCGACACGCACTGACTGTCATGCAGCGACGGTCAGGCGTTTGCCTGGGCCGGGCGGCGAGGGGCCCACTTCTGTCCCCAGTTCTCCAGCGCTCCCAGAACCGGCTTGAAGTCCAGAGCGGCCTCGGTGGGGATGTACTCGAAGCGAGGCGGGCGTTCTGAATACTGGCGCCGTTCGAGCAGACCGCTCTCGACGAGGTGGCTGAGTCGACTGGTCAGCACCGTGGGGGCGATGCCGAGATTGTTCTGGATGTCATCGAAACGGGAGAGTCCCAAGAGCACTGTGTCGCGCAGGATCAGCGGGGTCCACCACTCGCCCACGAGCTCAAGCGACTGCGCGATCGGACACGCCATGTGCCCGAAACTCTTGCGTTTCATAGATTCAAGGTACCAAATGTCGGGGTTCAGCCAGCAGAAGGCCTGGCAGGAAGGCGGGTGGCCACCAGGCTCGCCAAGAGTGCGGCGGAGTGACTTGTTTCACAATAGTCACTCTAGCGGACAACGAGCCCGACGGCTCGCGGAGGCAAAGAAGACGGGATCAGTCGGTGGGAAGGCGCGCGAGGAGCTCGATCTTGCGCTCCTCGTATTCGTCGAAGCTGATCTCGTCGTTGTCGAACTGGTTCTGTACCTCTTCGACCAGGCGAATCAGGTCCGCGGCGGACAGTTCCTCGTCGAGGTTGCCGTCGAGCACAGCGCCAGTGCCGTCGGGCTCATCGGTCTCGGCGACAAGTGGTCCGCTCTGGGGGACCTTGCCCATGCGCTTGGCGCGCTTGGCTTCGGCCTTTGCCTTCTTGGCCCGGTCCCTCTGCAGTTTCTCGAACGTCGTACGACCAGCAGCCATGTCAACACCTCGCGTCTGGGACTCGGCGATCTGGGCGGGCCTCGGCGCATACACGCCACCGGCTGCCTCAGCGCAGCGACCCCGACCGCCGCAGGGCGATCCGAGCCCGGACAACCACGGCGGCAACCCGGCCCGCCTGTCCAAGATTCCATGCTACTGGCGGTCGGCACCGATTCGAGTGCAGGGACTCGACACGACAGATGACTAGGCGACGGGCCAATGGTGGTGCGCATGGAGGGTGCGCAGCAGCTTCTTGTCGATCTTGCCGGTGCCCGTCAACGGGATTGCATCGGCAACGACGATGTCGTCGGGCAGCCACCACGACGCCACGCGTGGCCGTATGGCATCGAGCACTGCATCTACATCGAGCGTCGCCCCGTCGGCCAGCTCGACGATGAGCAGCGGACGTTCGCCCCAGCGCTCGTGCGGCAGGCCGATGACCGCCGCAGCCGCAACGTCGGGCGCGGCGAGGGCTGCATTCTCCAGCTCGATCGAGCTGATCCACTCGCCGCCGCTCTTGATGACGTCCTTGGATCGGTCGGTCAGGGTCAAGTAACCCTCCGAATCCAGCGCACCGACGTCGCCAGTTCGCAGCCAGCCGCCGTCCGAGGCGGGCAGATGCGAATCCGCGAATGCGTCGGGTTCGGCAAGCTCGCCGAGGTAGTACGCGCCGCACATCCACGGGCCACGTGCCTGTATCTCGCCGACACTGCGCCCGTCATGTGCCAGCACGTTGCCCTGCTCGTCGACCACCCGCAGCTCGATGCCGTACAGCTCGCGACCGGCCTTGGCCTGGCGGGCTCGCTGGGAGTCGCGGTCGAGGCGTTCAACCCGATGCGTGAATCGCCCCGAGGTGCCCTGGGTCATCTCGGTCATGCCCCAGACGTGGCTGACCGTCACGCCGTAGTCGTCTTCGAGTGTGTCAGTGAGCACCCGAGGCGCGGCCGAGCCGCCGACTGCCACCTTCTCCAGGGACGGCACAGTTCGACCGGTGGCCTGCAGGTACTGCACGACGCCCAGCCAGATCGTGGGGACGCCCGCTGAAAAGGTGATGTCCTCGGCTTCGATGAGGTCGACGAGTGCTTCGGGGCTCAGGTCGGGTCCTGGCAGCACAAGCTTTGCGCCGCTCATGGCGGTGGCAAACGGCAGCGCCCAGCCGTTGACGTGGAACATCGGCACCGCTCCGAGCACTGCATGGCCCGAGTGGATGTCGTGACCGTCGCCGGTGCAGCAGGCCCATGTCTGCAGCACGATTGAGCGGTGGCTCTGCAGCACGCCCTTGGGGTTGCCCGTCGTGCCCGACGTGTAGCACAGCGTTGCGGCCGAACGCTCGTCGAACTCGGGCCACGCGGCGGGTCCGGCGGCGCCTGCGATCCAGTCCTCGTACGCGATCTCGTCAGGCAGGCCAGCAGGCGCATCCAGCCGGCCGAGCACCACCCAGCGGCGGACCGTGGGCGTGCGTGGGGCAAGGCGGACAGCAACGTCGATGAACGACTGGTCGACCAGCACGATGCTGTCCGCAGCGTCGTTGAGGATGTACGTCAGCTGGTCGTCGTGCAGCCGTGGGTTGACGGTATGCAACACGGCACCGATCCCGGTGATGCCGTAGTAAGCCTCGAGATGGCGGTGGTCGTTGCAGGCGATGGTGGCCACCCGGTCGCCAGGTGCGATGCCGTCGGCGACAAGCGCGCCTGACACCAGGCGCGCCCGCTCGCCGATCTGGCCCCAACTGCTGCGCGTCGTGACGCCGGCTGAGTCGACAGCCACGACATCGGTATCAGCATGGCTGCGAGCTGCATAGGAGATGAGGGTCGAGACGAGCAGCGACCGGTCCATCGTGTTGCCGAGCAGGGCCGGCTCGGCGGGCTCCGCGGACATCAGCGACGACGTCTCGCCGGCCTCAGCGCGCCGCAGCTCATCGGAGCAGACGGAAGAACGCCCGCACGTCGTCGACGAACAACTCGGGCTGTTCGAACGCTGCGAAGTGCCCGCCTGCGGGCATCTCGGACCAGTGGCGAATGTCGGAATAGATCGGCTCGGACCAGGCACGCACCGGCGGGATGATCTCGTAGGGGAACTTGGCCACGCCGGTGGGCACATCCACCGTCATGCGCGGCATCTGCCGGAAGCTCTCCCAATACAGGCGACCCGACGAGGCTGCGTTCGCGTTCAGCCAGTAAAGCATGACGTTGTCGAGCATCTCGTCGCGGCCCAGCGTGTTCTCTGGGTGGCCGTCGCAGTCTGTCCATGCCCAGAACTTCTCCAGGATCCACGCAGCCTGACCTGCAGGCGAATCGGTGAGGCCGTAGCCCAGCGTTTGCGGCCGGGTGGATTGCTGCTTGGAGTAGCCCGAGTCCCAGTCGTTGTAGCGCTTTGCCGCTGCGAGGGCGCCAAGTTCCTCCTCGTTGGGCTCACGGTCCTTCGGGCGGCTGCCGCGCATCACCATGTTCAAGTGGATGCCCAGGCACACGTCAGGGTGACGGCTGCCCAGCGCACTGGTGACGGCTGATCCCCAGTCGCCGCCCTGTGCGCCGAAGCGGTCGTAGCCCAAGCCGGCCATCAGCTCGGCCCAGCAGTCGGCAATCTTCTCGACGCCCCAGCCGGGCTCGGTCGGCTTGCCGCTGAAGCCGTAGCCCGGCAGTGACGGGCAGATCACGTGGAAGGCGTCGGCCGCACTCCCGCCATGGGCGACCGGGTCGGCCAGGGGCTCGATGACCTTGTGAAACTCGACGACCGAACCGGGCCAGCCGTGGGTGATGACAACGGGCATCGCATCGGGCTCGGGGGAACGCACGTGGATGAAGTGCACGTCCATGCCATTGACGTCGGCCATGTACTGGTCGAACCGGTTGAGGGCTGCTTCTTGGGCCCGCCAGTCGTAGGTGTTGGCCCAGTAGTCGCAGACTTCCTGGACGTAGGCGAGCGGGATCCCCTGGGACCAGTCGTCAACTGGTTCTTCCTCTGGCCAGCGAGTTCTCGCCAGGCGGTCCTTGAGGTCTGCCAGTTGCTCGTCCGGGACGTTGATCTGGAACGGTTCGATGCGCATGGCGTGACGGTAGTCGTCTCGTGTGACATCGCCCCGGGGTGTACGAGGGCAGGGGCGCCCGTGCTTCAAACAGATGCGGCGCTCTTTGTTGGCTCGCGGGGTCGCAGGGGCGCCGCATAACTGCGCGCGGCCGCCCCTACCCACGCACACCCCTTGTTCCGCGGGCCGTCGCCGTCAGTCGTAGACGAAGCCGAGTTCCGCTGGTGGGGGGAGTTCGCCTCCTATGTGGCCCTCGGCTCGGAGGCTTGCGACTTGGTCTTGGTTGAGACCGGCTACTTCGGCCATTACCTCGTCGGTGTGCTGGTCGAAGAGGGGGGAGGGGCCTGCTTGGGCGGGGCGGGCTCCGTCGAGAGTGAAGGGGCTGGCTATGTGTCGCATCGCACCCGTGATGGGGTGCTCGACGGTCTCGATGTGGCCGGCCAGGGGTTGATGTGCGGGTGCGGTCCAGGGGTCCCTGCAGGGCTCGGTGCGCACGCCTGCATCGTGCAGCACGGACTGCAGCTCGGCTCGGGTTCGGGTGGGGGCACCGCCGTTGCGTTCGCTCTCTTCGAGCAGGCCTGTGATGACCTGCGCAGTCTCGGTTGCGTCGGCGACGACGGCGAGCCAGCCGTCTGTGCCTTCTATGAAGCCGCTCCAGGCTGTGCCGGGTTCCCGGTTGCCCATGCGGCCGATGTCTCGGCCCGCCAGAGACGCCAGCACGAGTGCTTCGCCGCTGTGCTGCCAGGTGCCTTCTTGCTGGGAGACGTCGATCTCTATGCCTTGGCCGGTGCTCTCGGCGTGGTGCAGGCCGCTGAGCAGGGCGAATCCTGCGGCGATGCCGGCGATGGGGTCGGGGAAGTAAATGTTGGAGATGCGGGCGCCCTCATGCTCGTAGCCCTGCCGCTGCCCGAGCCCGCCCATTGCCTCGATGATCGAGCCGAAGCCGACCGCGCCGGAGTAGGGACCGTCGACGCCGAATGCGGGCATGCGCACCAGCACGATGCGGGGGTTGACCTCGGCCAGCGTCTCGAAGTCCAGCCCGAGCTGGGGCAGGACGTGGACCGAGAAGTTGGCAACCAGGGCGTCGCAGTTGCGCACGAGCTCCAAGAACGCCGCCTTGCCTTGCGGAGTCGCCAGGGTGACCACGCAGTCGCGCTTGCCCTTGTTGACGGCGTTGAAATGGCCGCCTGCCTCGTAGAAGCGGTTGTCATGGACCAGGTGCTCGAGGCCCGGCGCCATGCCATGGTCGTAGGGCCGTTGCGTCCGGAAGCCGTCGAAGGGATTCTGCGCCTCGATCTTGATGACGTCGATATCGAGCGGCGTCAGCAGGTTGCCGATGTATGGGCCAGCCCAGGCGATGGTCATCTCGATGACCCGCAGACGACCGGTGGGGCGCAGTTTGGCGGCGGGGATGTCGGCTGGCGTTGGGCGATCCGTCGGGGTTGCGTCAGCGGCCGTCGAAGGCTCGAGCGTCGAACTGCGGGCCGCCCTGGCCGCGACTGCGGGGAGCTGGTCGGCGCCGCGATCGCTGACTCGTTGGGCCCGCACCGGCAAGCCGGGAGCGGCGAACGGCTGGATCGGTGCGCACACCGGGCCCGACGGCGTCTCGACAGTGCCGAGGAAGCCCCGTTCGGCGAGGTGCTCGTCTGCCAACGCATCGAGCGGGGTCATCACCATGCCGACCGCCCAAGGCGTCTCCAGCGCAAACTGGAACAGCTCCCGCTTGGTGCGGGCCGCGTACCACGGCTCGATGACCTCGCGAATCTTGTCGATGTGGCGGACCCTGCGGTGGCGGTGGCTCAGCTCGGGATCATCGATCCACTCGGGCACGCCGATGTGCAAGCACTGCATCTCCCAGTCGTCCCGCCGGAGGGATCCCGGGCACACGTAGCCGTCGGCGCAACGGATCGCACCCGACGGGTACGCGGTGGGTGGGTGCGGCCCCACTAACGGCCTCCGTCGCTCGCAGTGCAGCGAGTCGCAGTAGCACAGCTCGACGGCGGTCAGCAGCGCGCCCAGCCACGACACATCCATGTGGGTCTCGGGCCGGCGCATGATCAGGTGCGCAGCCCAGGCGGCGAGTCCGCCCGCGCAGTACTGCGCTTGCCAGCCCGGCAGTCGCAGCGGCTCGGCACCCTCGTCGCCGTTGAAGCCCAAGAATCCGGTGGCGGTCTGCACCAGCAGCTCGTCGGCGATCACGCCCGGATCGTCGGCGCCCGCACCCCAGGCGGTCACCGTCACGAGCTTGGGTGCACCTGCGCCCTCGGCAGCGCGGGCGGCCAGCCGCTGAGGATCCCACGGCCCGTCGGCAAGCCCGGCCAGGGTGTCGCTGGCAATCACCACGTCCGGCCACAACGGGTCCAAGCCGTCAGCAGCGCAGTTCAGCTTTCCTGCGTTCAGATGCACATACAGCGGGCTCAGCTCGCCGGACTGCAGCGGAACATCGTCGACCGGCTGGCGCCGAGCAGGGTCGCCACCCGGCGGCTCGACCTTGACCACCGTGGCACCAGCGCCCGCCAGAAGCCGACCGGCGAACGGCCCGGCAATGCCGGTGGCCACCTCCAACACCCGCATCCCCGCCAGCGGCGGTCGCTCTGCCGCTTCGGCGTCGATCGAATCAGGCACCGGGTCACCGTACCGCCCAAGCGAGAGGCCGAGCCGATCGGCGAGGCCGTGGCCTGAGCGGTTCGTGAGCGCTGCAAACCTCGGCGGAAGCGGCAGCACCCGTCGGATGCACGCCGCACCGCGCCGTGTGTCAGCCCTGCGCGCTCTTGAGCATGTAATCAGGCTGGTCGTACGGCTCGATGCGTACCACTCTCAACCCGGGAACTGACTCGACCGCTGCGCTCGCGGTGGCAACGGCGTCCTCGAATGTGGGCGCCGAGCGTGTGAAGTCGAGATAGTCGCCTTCGACATCTGTGCCGACCACGGCATCGTCACAGCCGGCGTCGAACAGCGCATCCAGAACGGGCTGTTCCATCACGCTCACGCCGTGGGTGCGGGCAATGAACCCATGGACCGCCGCTGATCGCTTCGTCATGTCGCATCCTCCGGCAAGTGTGCGCACCGGCACTTCGTCACCTTACGCCTGACTGTATCGGCGAAGTTCCGCGCATTTCGTGGAGTGCCCCAAATCGAGAGTCTGCATATTCCGCTCAGGACGCGGCGGGTGCAGAGAGGGGTTCGGTAGGGTCCGCGGATGAGTTCCGAACAACTGGCCGACGGCCCGCACACCGGCGTCACGGTCTGTTTGAGTTTTGACTTCGATGCGGTCTCGATCTGGACGGGCCCCCGCGGGTCACGGTCGCCCAACCTGACCGCCCGTGGCGAGTTCGCAACCATTGGCGCGCACCGGCTGCTCGACCTGATGGGCGAGCGCAGCATCCCGACGACGTGGTTCATCCCCGGCCACACCATCGACACTTTCGGCGACGTCTGCGCCCGGGTGGTCGCCGACGGGCACGAGGTGGGCTACCACGGCTACTGCCACGAGGCCCCGTCGTCGAAGCGCGACGAAGCCGACGAGCGGGCCATCCTGACCCGATCCATGGACTGCCTGGAGCGGCTCTCGGGCAGCCTGCCGGTCGGGCACCGGGTGCCGGGCGGCAACTGCGGCGATCGATGGATCAGCCTGCTCATGGAGCACGGCTTCTCCTACGACTCCTCGATGGCCCGCAACGACTACGCGCCCACGTGGTGCCGCCTGGGCGACGTGCCCACCACCGACGGCCCCCACCGCTTCGGCGACGAGGTGGACCTGGTGCAGCTGCCGTTCGACTGGATCCTCGACGACTGGCCCTACTTCAGCTACGACGGGCCGACGGTTCAGGGGTTGCGCACACCTGATCACGTCTATGACGTGTGGTCGGCCGAGTTCGACTACCTGAACGATCGGGTCGGCGCCGGGGTGTTCGTGCTCACCATGCATCCCCAGTGCATCGGCCGGGGCAGCCGCATGCTGATGCTCGAACGGCTCATCGACCACATGGCATCCCAGCCCGGGGTGACGTTCGCCACGATGGCCCAGGTTGCCGACGATTTCCGAGCCGCCGCCACGCCCGGAGACTGCGCCAATCGTCGCCTCTAGCGCTCGCGACCCGACGTTGAACGCCGCGCCGAGCCGAACATCGCGGCACCGCTGAGACTTCGAAAAACAGTGTCATACATAGCATATTTCGGCTATATTTGATGGTGTGCTGTACGAACGGTTGACACACGCTCCGGATCGCAGCTTCTTTCTGCTCGGTGTGCGAGGGGTGGGCAAGAGCACATGGGTGCGGTCGGCGCTGCCGTCCGCAATGCGGTTCGACCTGCTCGACGAGGGCTTGTTCACCGATCTGCTCGCCGACCCGGCACTGTTCGGCCGCATGCTCGCAACCGTCGGCGCAGGCGACTGGGTGGTCGTCGATGAGGTGCAGCGGCTTCCGAGCCTGCTCAACGAGGTGCACCGCCATATCGCTGATCGGGAGATTCGGTTTGCGCTCTTGGGGTCGAGCGCACGCAAGCTCAAATCGGCGGGCACCAACCTGTTGGCAGGCCGCGCATCGCGCATGGTGATGCATCCGCTCACCGCTGCAGAGTTGGGCAGCGATTTCGACGCCGACGAAGCGCTGCGCTGCGGCACGATCCCGCTGGTGTGGGCAGCACGAGACCGTGGCGAAGTGCTTGCCAGCTACACCCAGCTGTACCTGCGTGAAGAGATCCGCGCCGAAGCGGCCGTTCGCAACCTCGCCGGGTTTGTGCGGTTCCTCCCCGTTGCAGCGTTGATGCACGCACAGGCGTTGAATGCCGCAGCCATCGCACGCGATGCCGGAGTCGCACGCGCGACCGTCGAGGGTTATCTGGAGATCCTTGAGGACACCCTGCTCGCCGTGCGGCTTCCCGCTCTCGAGGCCAAGCTGCGGGTCCGTGAACGGCGACGGCCGAAGCTGTATTGGGTCGATCCGGGCTTGGTGCGTGCGGTCAAGCGTCAGTTCGGCCCGGTGACTGCGGAGGAACGCGGTGCATTGCTGGAAGGCTGGGTGCTGGGCCAGCTGCGCGCCCACAACTCCCATCAGCGGCTCTTTGACGAGATCGCCTACTGGGCAGCGACCGAGTCGACGATCGAGGTCGACTTGGTGCTGCGACTCGACGATCGCTATGCGGCGATCGAAGTCAAGGCGTCGCAGCGGTACAACTCTGCGTTCGTCAAGGGTCTTCGGGCAGTATCGGGCCTGCCCGGCTTGGCACGACGCATCGTGATCTACCGGGGCAGTCGGGCCTTCCGCACCGAAGACGGCATCGATGTGTGGCCGCTCGACGTCTTCCATCGTGCGTTGCGCGACGGAGAACTGTGGAGGTGAGCTCGGCCCGCCACCGCTAGCTTGCCGCCGACGCATTGAATCGGGGGAGCGAGCGCATGATCGGACGACCCAGGGCGGCTGTGGAGGGCCTGCCGGAGTACAAGCCCGGCCGGTCAGCTGCGCAGGCCGCCGCCGAGCACGATCTGGCCGAGGCGATCAAGCTGGCCTCCAACGAGAACGCCAACGACCCGCTGCCGTCGGTGGCGAAGGCGGTCGCCGAGGCGGCCTTGGGCATGAATCGCTATCCCGACCATCGCTGCATGGAGGTGCGCGAGGCGCTGGCCGACCGGCACGGTGTGGGGCTCGACCAGGTCACGGTGGGCTCGGGTTCGGTGGGCGTGCTGCAGCAGCTCTTTGCCGCCTACGTCGATCCTGGCGACGAGGTGGTGTACCCCTGGCGCTCGTTCGAAGTGCACCCGGTGTTCTGTGCCACCTCGGCGGCCCGCGCCGTCACCGTGCCGCTCACCGACCACGCCTTCGACCTCGACGCCGTGGCTGCAGCCGTGACGGATCGCACCAAGATCGTCGTGCTGTCCACGCCCAACAACCCGACCGGCACCGTCTGCACGACCGCAGAGCTGTTGGGGCTGTTGGCCGCGGTGCCCGACGACGTCATCGTGGTGATCGACGAGGCCTACCGGGAGTTCGTCACCGACCCTGCAGTGGCCGACCCGATCGCGGCGATCCTGCCGAGCCACCCCAATGCGCTGGTGCTGCGGACCTTCTCCAAGGCGTACGGGCTCGCGAACCTGCGGGTGGGCTATGGGGTGGGGCACCCGGGCATCATCGGAGCACTCGACAAGGTGGCCCTGCCATTCATCGTGAGCGGCATCGCTCAGATCGCAGCGCTGGCATCGCTGGAGCCGCAGGCGGCGGCCGAGCTGGCCGAACGGGTCGCGGGCATTTTGGCCGAGCGCGATCGAGTGAGCGTCGCCATGGCTGAGATGGGCTGGCCGGTCGTGCCGAGCCAGGCCAACTTCGTGTACTTGCCGGTCGGCGACGGGGCGATGGACCTGTTCGTCCGACTGGAGCGCCAGGGGCTCGTGACTCGCCCATTCGAGGGCGAAGGCGTGCGTATCAGCCTGGGCACTCCCGCCCAGAATGACCGGCTGCTGGCCGC
>LXNI01002323.1_pt1 | contig 13515 bp, 14 predicted proteins | sample 809091 | NCBI WGS metagenome assembly LXNI01 (sample SAMN04870527, study PRJNA318959) | sponge metagenome | biome: 01000161; feature: marine sponge reef; material: water | host: Sarcotragus foetidus | place: Greece: Milos, Mediterranean Sea | collected 2013-05-29 | depth 5-7 m | reverse complement strand
GCTACGCTTCGGGCGAGCGCAAGAGCCGATTCGACCCGAACGATGTCATTCCCGTGTTGGAAAACCAGGGCGTGACGTTCCTGCCGATGACGATACGCCATGCGGCACGGGCGCTGGAGACGCCGCTCGGACACAAGGACCCGTTCGACGAATTGCTGCTCGTCCAGGCCCAGGAGGAAGGCCTCAAGCTGCTCACCGTCGATCGCCTGCTTGTCGGCCATCCGCTTGCGGTCGCCTCGGATGGCGCCGGGCCATGATGCACGGCGTTCCGGCAGGGCATATCGCGGCCGTCGTCACCGACCTGGAGATGGCGGCGCCGCCGGCCGATCCCGGCCCGGCTGCCGAACTTGTGCGGTGGCATCGACCGGACCTCGACGCCTACCGGGCGCTGTTTCGCGACATCGGCGAGGAGTGGCTCTGGTTTTCCCGCCTGTCGCTCACGGACGAGGCGCTGGCCGCCATCCTGCGCCATCCGCAGGTGGAGTTCTATGCGGGCCCGGATAGGGACAGCATCGTCGAGCTGGACTTCCGCGAGGACGGCGCGTGCGAGATCGCGTTTTTCGGCCTTGCACCGTCCCTGACCGGCCGCGGCGAAGGACGCCGGCTGATGGCGGCGGCGCTCGCGCGCGCCTGGCGCGAGGGCATTGACAGGGTCTGGCTGCATACCTGTACGCTGGACCACCCGGCGGCGCTGCGCTTCTACCTCGCCTGCGGTTTCCGCGCGGTGCGCCGGCGCCTCGAGGTCGAGCCCGACCCGAGGCTCGACGGGCGGATCGCGCGGCATGCCGCAGCGCACCATCCCATGATCCTTTGAATGCGGCTTCCAGGGGCCGCCTTGCGCAGGACCGCCGGAATCTCCTAGACCGGCCTTCGACTCACAGTTCCGAACCGGAGTAAGGACGACATGCAGATTTCCATGACCGGGCGCACGGCGCTCATCACCGGCGGCAGCGACGGCATGGGCCGGGCGATGGCGCTGAAATTCGCAGGCGCCGGCGCGTCCGTCGCCATCGCCGCCCGCCGCCAGGGGCCGCTCGACGAGGCGATGGCCGCGCTCGAAGCGGTTGCGCCCGGCCGTGCGGTCGCCTTCTCCGCCGATGTCAGCACGGCCGAAGACTGCGAACGGATCTACCGCGATACCGTCGCGCGGTTCGGCGCGGTGGATATCCTGGTCAACAATGCCGGGACTTCGCAGACCGGCAAATTCGAGGAGATCGACGACGCCACCTGGCAGGCCGATCTCGACCTCAAGCTGTTCGCCGCGATCCGGCTGTCCCGGCTGGCGCTGCCGGACATGAAGGCGCGCGGCTGGGGCCGGATCGTCAATGTGCTGAATGTGGGCGCCAAGGCGCCGCAGGCCGGCAGCGCGCCGACGGCTGTTTCGCGGGCCGCCGGCATGGCGCTCACCAAGGTGTTGGCGGGCGAGGGCGCGCCCCATGGCGTGCTGGTCAACGCGCTGCTCACGGGCTTCATCCGCTCCGGCCAGTGGGTCCGCCGGCATGCGGACGCGGCGCCCGACGCCGACTTCGACAGCTGGCTCGGCGAGATGGCGGGCAAGCTCGGCGTTCCGCTCGGGCGCTTCGGCGAGGCCGAGGAATTCGCCAATATCGCCTGCTTCCTCGCCTCCGACGCCGGGTCCTATATCACCGGCACGGCGATCAATGTGGACGGCAACCGCAGCCCGGTCGTGTAGCCGGACCCCGCCCCGGGGCTACTTGCATTCCGGGGCGGGCGGGCGTAAACAGCGCGCGATTTCGCACGCGGGCCGCGGCTGAACAGGCCGGTCCGGTTCCTTCCCGCGGGGAGGCGACGGCCCGCGACAGGATAAACCGGAACGAGAAAGGCGAGCCAATGGCCGTGCCGACATTCACCATGCGCCAGCTTCTGGAAGCCGGCGTCCATTTCGGACATCACACCCGACGCTGGAATCCCCGGATGGGGCCCTACATCTTCGGGATCCGCAACGGCATCCACATTATGGACCTCCAGCAGACGGTCCCGATGCTCTACCGGGCGCTGGAAGCGGTGTCCCATGTCGTGGGCGAAGGCGGGCGCGTGCTGTTCGTCGGCACCAAGCGCCAGGCGCAGGAAACCGTCGCCGAGGCCGCGCGACAATGCGGGCAGTATTTCGTCAACCATCGCTGGCTCGGCGGCATGCTGACCAACTGGAAGACGATCTCCAATTCCATCAACCGGCTGCGCGAACTCGAGGAGCAGCTGGCGCAGGACAATATCGGCCTAACCAAGAAGGAATCCCTGCAGCTCCAGCGCGAGCGCGACAAACTGGAGCAGACGCTTGGCGGCATCAAGGAGATGGCGGGCCTGCCCGACATCCTGTTCATCATCGACACCAACAAGGAACACATCGCCGTTGCCGAGGCGCGCAAGCTGAATATCCCGGTCGTGGCGGTGCTGGACAGCAATTCCGATCCCGACGGCGTGGAATTCCCGGTGCCCGGCAATGACGACGCGATCCGGGCGATCTCGCTCTATTGCGAACTCGTCACGGGCGCGGTGCTCGACGGCATCGAACGGGAGATCACGGCGTCCGGCCAGGATATCGGCGAGCTGGAGACGGCGCCCCAGGAGCCGGTCGCAGGGCCGGCGGACGAGCCGGAGGAACTGACCGGCGAAGCCGCCGAAATCCTCGCAGCCGCGGAAGGCGGCGTGGCGTCGGCGTCCGGCGAAGCCGCCGCGAGCGACGAACCGGCCGCGAGCGACGAAGCCGCTGCGAGCGCCGGGGTTGCTGCGAGCGACGAACCGGCCGCGAGCGACGAAGCCGCTGCGAGCGCCGGGGTTGCTGCGAGCGACGAAACCGCTGCGGGCGATGAGGCCGCCGCGAGCGCCGGGGATGCCGCGAGCGACGAAACCGCTGCGGGCGATGAGGCCGCCGCGAGCGCCGGGGTCACCGCAAGCGCCGGGGATGCTGGCGAAGAACAGACGAACTGACCGCAAGAAGGACGAACACCGATGGCTCAGGTGACAGCGGCGCTGGTCAAGGATCTGCGCGAGCGGACCGGCGCGGGTATGATGGACTGCAAGAAGGCGCTCGCGGAAAACGGCGCCGATATCGAGGCGGCCCTCGACTGGCTGCGCAAGAAGGGGCTGGCGGCGGCCCAGAAGAAAGCGGGCCGGACGGCGGCCGAAGGGCTGATCGGCATGGCGCTGGAGGACGGGCGCGGCGCGCTGGTCGAGCTCAACTCCGAAACGGATTTCGTGGCGCGCAATGACGGCTTTCAGGCGGCGGTCGCAAAGCTGGCTGCGCTCGGGCTCACGGTTGACGGCGGCCTCGACGCGCTGAAGGGAAGCGAGATCGAGGGGCAGACCGCCGAGGACTATGTCACGGGCCTGATCGCCACCATCGGCGAGAACATGAACCTGCGCCGCTACGCCACGCTCAAGGTCGGGGAGGGTGTCGTGGCCGGCTATGTGCACAGCGCGGCCGCGCCGGGCCTCGGCAAGATCGGCGTCCTGGTCGGGCTCGAATCCTCCGGCGACAGCGGAAAGCTGGCCGCGCTCGGCAAGCAGATCGCCATGCATGTCACCTCGGCGAATCCGCGCTGGGTCGCGCGCGGCGATGTCGATGAGGAAGTGGTCGCGCGCGAGCGCGCCATTTTGGTGGACCAGGCCAGGGCGTCCGGCCGGCCCGATCATGTCATTGAGAAGATGGTCGAAGGGCGGATGCGCAAATATTACGAGGAGGTCGTGCTCCAGGAGCAGGCCTTCATCATGGATACCGACAAATCGGTGGGCAAGGTGCTGGAGGACGCGGCGGGCGATATCGGCGCGCCGGTCGCCTGCGCCGGCTTCGTGCGTTTCGCGCTGGGCGAAGGCGTCGAGCGCGAGGAAAAGGACTTCGCCGCCGAGGTCGCGCAAACGCTCGGGGACTGACCGCCCAGGTCCCCACGGGAGAGTTTATGGCGCAGGAGCCCCGTTTCCGCCGCGTCCTGCTCAAGGTCTCCGGCGAGGCCCTGATGGGGCCCGATGAATTCGGTATCGCGCCCGCCACCATGCGCCGCATCGCGGACGATATCGCGGCCGGGCGGGCGCTCGGCGTCGAGGTCGCGATCGTGATCGGCGGCGGCAATATCTTTCGCGGCGTCAACTCGTCGAAGATCGGCGTCGAGCGCGTGGCGGGCGACCATATGGGGATGCTCGCCACCGTCATCAATGCGCTCGCGCTGCGCAGCGCGCTGGAGGACGCCGGCGTCGAGACGCGCGTGCAGAGCGCGATCCCGATGCATACGGTCTGCGAGCAATTCATTCGCGAACGCGCAGAGCGCCATCTCCGCCGCGGCCGGGTGCTGGTGCTGGCGGGCGGCACCGGCAACCCGTTCTACACGACCGATTCCGCCGCGGTGTTGCGGGCGAGCGAGCTGGGCTGCGACATCGTTTTCAAGGCCACCAAGGTGGACGGCGTCTATTCCGCCGATCCGGAACAGGCGCCCGATGCCGAGCGTTACGAATCCCTGACCTACAAGGACGTCCTAGAGCGCGACCTCAAGGTTATGGACGCCTCCGCCGTCGCGCAGGCGCGGGACAACCGCATTCCGATTCTGGTCTTCTCGCTGCATAATGCAGGCTCGTTCGCGCGCGCGTTGACGGGCCGCGAGGCATCGACGATTATCCGGTAGGAAAGCGAGACGCTCGTGTCCGAAGACCCTGATATTGACGATCTGGAACGTCGCATGAGCGGCGCCGTCGAGGCGCTCAAGCGGGAATTTGCGGGGCTGAGGACCGGCCGGGCCAGTATTTCGCTTCTCGAACCGCTGACCGTGGAAGCTTATGGCGCGGATATGCCGATCAACCAGGTGGCGACGCTCAGCGCGCCGGAGCCCCGCATGCTGACGGTGCAGGTCTGGGACAGGAGCAATGCGAAGGCGGTCGAGCGCGCCATTCGCGAGTCCGCGCTCGGTCTCAATCCCGCCACTGACGGCCAATTGATCCGGGTGCCGATTCCCGAGCTGAGCGAGGAGCGCCGGACGGAGCTCGCCAGGGTGGCGCACCGCTACGCCGAACAGGCGCGGGTCGCCATCCGCAATGTACGCCGCGACGGCATGGACAAGCTCAAGCGCATGGAGCGGGCGGGCGAACTTTCCCAGGACGAGCAGCATCTCTGGTCCGAGGAAGTGCAGGAAATCACGGACCGGTACATCAAGGAAATTGACAACGCTGTCACCACCAAAGAATCCGAAATCATGCAGGTGTGACCGCGATGGCGGTCGGCATACGGGCGTTTCCCACGCTGCTTTCCCCGCCGCGCCATGTCGCCGTCATCATGGACGGCAACGGGCGCTGGGCGGCTCGCCAGGGCCTACCGCGCGCGGCAGGCCATGCGCGCGGCGCGGAGGCGGCCCGCGCCGCGGTGCAAGCGGCGACCGAACTCGGCATTGAGATCCTCACACTCTACAGCTTCTCGTCGGAGAACTGGCGCCGGCCGGCCGACGAGGTGAGCGACCTGCTCGGCCTGCTGCGCCATTATCTGGGCCGGGAGCTGGAGAGCTTGCGCCAGAACGGCGTCCGGCTCCGGATCATCGGGGAGCGCGACAACCTGCCGGCCGACCTTCGCGAGCGGATTTCCCACGCCGAATCGCTGACCGCGGACAATGACGCCATTCTCGTGCAGGTGGCGTTGAGTTATGGCGGCCGCGGCGAAATCGTGCGCGCCGCCCGGCGCCTGGTCGCGGAGGGCGCCGCCGGCCGCCTCTTGCCCGACGATATTGACGAAACCGCGTTTGCGAGGAGGCTGGATACGGCCGGTATCCCGGACCCCGACCTCATGATCCGCACCGGCGGCGAACTGCGCATCAGTAATTTCCTGCTATGGCAGGCCGCTTACGCCGAGCTTTTCTTTATCGACCGGCTCTGGCCGGATTTCGGAAAGTCCGACCTGGAAGCAGCATTGGCGGAATTCAGCAGGCGCGAACGGCGTTATGGCGCTCGCGCTGCCTGACGAAACACGCCGGCGTTCGGTTGCCGCCCTCCTGCTGATGCCGGCTGCGCTTCTGGCGGTATGGGCGGGAACGCCGGTCTGGGAGGCGCTGGTGCTTGCGGGCGCGTTGATCGCCGGGCGGGAATGGGCCGCCATGGCGGCGCCGGACAGGGCAGCAGTGTTCACGCCAATGCCCGCGGCGGCGGCGGCGGCGGCGCTGCTTTCGGCTTCGGCAATTGTGCAGGGCGTGGTCGCGCTCGGCGCCGGTCTTGCCGCCGGCCTGGTCTTCAGGCGGGGGATGCTGGCTGCCGGCGTGCTCTATATCGCCGCGCCCGTCCTGTGCCTCATCGCCCTCAGACGCCCGGAATTCGGCGGGATGGAACTGGTGGTCTGGCTGTGCGCCGTCATATGGGCGGGGGATATTGCAGCCTGGTGGACAGGACGGCGGTTTGGCGGCCCGAAGCTGGCGCCCGCCTGGAGCCCCGGCAAGACCTGGAGCGGCTTTGCCGGGGGGCTCGCCGCCGCCGGCTTTGCGGGCGCGGCGGTGAGCGCCGCCTTCGACCCGCCCGGCGGCGCGGGCGAAGGGTTCGCCGCCGGCGTGCTGATCGGCGCGGCGGGCGCGGCGGGAGACCTGTTCGAAAGCGCCTGCAAGCGCCGGTTCGGCGTCAAGGACAGCGGGCGCCTGATCCCGGGACATGGCGGGCTGCTCGACCGGGTGGACGGGTTGCTGGCGGGGGCGGTTGCGGCCGTGTTGCTCACGGCCTGCGGGTGGCGCTGGATATGATGGCGAAGCGGGTAACGGTTCTCGGATCGACCGGCTCGGTGGGCGCGAACACGCTCTCCGTCATCGCCGGGCATCCGGAGCGCTTCCGGGTCGTTGCGCTCACTGGCGGGAAGAACGCTCACGCCCTCATGCAGCAGGCGCGCGCCTTCCGGCCCGAATTCGTCGCCATTGCCGACCCGGCGGGCTATGCCGCATTGAAGGACGGGCTGGCGGGCACGGCGATCGAGGCGGCGGCCGGGCCGGACGCCGTGGTGGAAGCGGCCAGGCGCGACGCCGAATGGGTCATGGCCGCCATCGCCGGGTCAGCAGGCCTGGACTCGACTCTCGCCGCCGTCGAGCGCGGCGCGGTCGTCGCGCTGGCGAACAAGGAAAGCCTGGTGTGCGCCGGCGCGTTGATGATGAGCGCGGCGCGCGCTTCCGGAAGCACGATCCTGCCGGTCGATTCCGAACATAACGCCATCTTCCAGGTGTTCGATGACCGATGCCGGGATGCGGTCAGACGGCTGATCCTGACAGCCTCGGGCGGGCCGTTCCGGTCCGCCGGCCGGGACTATATGGCGGCTGTCCGGCCCGCAGAGGCGCTCAGGCATCCGAATTGGGACATGGGCGCCAAGATCACCATCGATTCGGCAACCATGATGAACAAGGGCCTGGAGCTTATCGAGGCCCACTACCTGTTCGACATGCCGGCCGACGCGATAGACATTCTCGTCCATCCGCAGTCGATCGTGCATTCCCTGGTGGAATATGCCGACGGCTCGGTGCTGGCCCAGTTGGGAACGCCCGACATGCGCACGCCGATCGCTGTTGCGCTTGCCTGGCCGGACCGGTTGTCGGTGCCGGGCGAACGCCTCGACCTTGCGGCGGTCGGCCGCCTCGATTTCGAACCGCCCGACCCTGAGCGGTTTCCGGCCCTGGCGCTTGCGCGCACGGCCCTCGAACATGGCGGCATCGAGCCCCTGGTGCTCAGCGCCGCGAATGAAGTGGCCGTGGCGGCCTTCCTTTCGGAACGGATCGGTTTCCTGCACATTGCCGACATCGCAGGCGGAACGATCGCTGCAACAGGGACCGGCCGGCTCGCGAGCCTGGACGATGTGAGGGCCGCCGACAGGAAGGCGCGGGAAGTGGCGGAACATCTTGTCGATCGAGCGGCGGGCGCGAGGGCGCGTCAGGGAGGCGCCGGTTGAGCTTTCTCTGGGAATATCTGCTGCCATTCCTGGCGCTGCTGGGCGTGCTCGTCTTCGTGCATGAGTTTGGGCATTACTGGGCGGCGCGGCGCTGCGGCGTCCGGGTCGAGGTGTTTTCGGTGGGGTTCGGCCGGGAACTCTGGGGCCGGACCGATCGGGCCGGAACGCGTTGGAAGATCGCCCTGGTCCCTCTCGGCGGCTATGTGCGCATGTTCGGCGACGCGAACGAGACAGCCGACGGCACGCCGCTCACGGCGGAGGAGCGCGCCGTCGCCTTCGGCGCCAAATCCCTCCGGCAAAGGGCGTTCATTGTGGTGGCGGGGCCGGCGGCGAATTTCCTGTTCGCGATCCTCGTGGCCGCAGTGATGTTCATGACCTATGGCCAGCGCCATACCAGCCCGGTCGTGACGGAGGTTGTGGAAGGCAGCGCCGCCGCGGCTGCGGGCCTGCGGGCGGGCGACCGGTTCACCGCGCTGGACGGCGAGACGATCGCGCGCTTCGAAGACCTGCAGCGGATCGTGCGGCTGAGCCCCGGCCGGCGGCTGGAAGCCATGGTGTTGCGCGACGGCGCGGCACTGGCGCTCACCGTCACGCCTGCCATCGAACGGCAGACCGACAGCCTCGGCAATATGCATGAGTTCGGCCTGCTCGGCGTGCGCGGCCAGGCGACGGAAACCGTGCGCTACGGCCCGGGCGGGGCGTTTGTCGCAGCGGTCGATTACACCTGGACCATGACGGCGACGATCATCACCTTCATTGGTGAGATGATCGAGGGCCGGCGCTCCACCGACGAGCTCGGCGGAGTGCTGCGCATCGGCCATATCGCGGGCGAGGTCGCCAAGATCGACTTCTCCGCCTATCTGCACTTCATGGCGCTGTTGTCGATCAATCTCGGCCTCATCAACCTGTTCCCGGTTCCGCTTCTGGATGGCGGGCATCTCGTCTTCTACGCCATCGAGGCGGTCAGAGGCCGCCCGCTCGGTCCGAAAGCGCAGGAAATCGGGTTCCGGGTCGGCCTCGGTCTGGTTGTGGCATTGATGCTGTTCGTAACCTGGAACGACTTGGTGTACTTTCGGGTTGTGGCATTCTTGGAGCGCGTCATCGGATGACGGCGCCGCTGGGGGTTTGCATGGACAAATGGCGAGCCGCGCTTGCTGTATGGGCGCTGGCGGCCCTGATGGCGCTGTCGCCGGCGATTGCCGGCGCCCAGACCGGCGCCGCCCTCGGCGATATCGAAGTCGTCGGCGCGCAGCGCGTCGATCCCGATACCGTGCGGTCCTATATCCGTGTGCGGCCGGGCGACAGGCTCGGCCCGCGAAGCATCAGCGATGCGCTCAAGAGCCTGTTCGAGACGGGCTATTTCTCCGATGTCCGCATCGACATGCGCGGTGATGTCATGGTGGTGACGATTGCCGAAAATCCGATCGTCAACCGGATCGCGTTCGAGGGCAACCGGCGGATCGACGATGAGACGCTGGCCCCCGAAGTGCAGCTCAAGCCGCGCCAGATCTTCACCCGCTCGGCGGCCGAACGGGACGTGAAGCGCATTCTGGACATCTATCGGCGCTCCGGCCGGTTTGCCGCGAATGTCGAAGCGAAGATCATCCAGCTGGAGCAGAACCGGGTGGATGTCGCCTTCGAGATCTCCGAAGGCGACCAGACGCTCATCGAGAAGATCGTGTTCATCGGCAACAAGCAATTCAGCGACGGCGAGCTGACAGGCGAGATCAGCAGCAAGGAAGCGGCCTGGTATCGTTTCCTTTCCAATGACGATGTCTATGACCCGGACCGCGTGGCGTTCGACCGCGAGCAGCTTCGCGGGTTCTACCTGTCCCGGGGCTATGTTGATTTCCGGGTGGCGTCGGCGGTGGCCGAGCTCACGCCGGACCGGGACGGCTTCATCCTGACCTTCACCGTGGAAGAGGGGCCGCAATATAATTTCGGCGCCATTTCGCTCGAAAACCGGCTGACCGACATTCCCGATTTCCGCCTGTCGCCCCTGCTCAAGCCGCGCTCGGGCGCGATCTATGACAGCGAGCTGGTCCGCGAGACGGTGGACGATCTGGTCGATGAGGTCGGCACATTCGGGTTCGCGTTCGTCGATGTGCAGCCGCGCTCGACGGTCCGCCGGGAGGACCGGGAAGTCGATCTCGTCTTCCTCGTCGATGAAGGCCCGCGGATTTATGTCGAGCGCATCGACATCGAGGGGAATCTTCGCACGCTGGACCGCGTGGTCCGGCGCGAATTCGGCATTGTGGAAGGCGACGCCTTCAATACCTCCAAGATCGCCAGGGCGACCCGGAATGTCCGCAATCTTGGCTATTTCAGGAAGGTCGATGTCACCAATGAGCCGGGCAGCCAACCGGACCGGGCGCGGGTGAAGGTCGAGGTCGAGGAGACCTCCACCGGCGAGTTTTCGATCGGCGCCGGTTATTCCAGCGAGAACGGGGCGCTTGTGTCCCTGTCGCTGAGCGAGCGCAACCTGCTCGGCAAGGGGCAGCATCTCAGCCTCTCGACGACCCTTGCCCAGAACGAGAACCAGGTCCAGCTGTCGTTTACCGAGCCGTATTTCCGCGACCAGCCGATTTCCGTGGGCGGAGATGTGTTCCGGTTTACCGATGAGGACGACGACAACTCGGTCGGCTACGACCTGGAGCGGACAGGCGCGCGCCTGAGGGTCGGCTATCAGCTCTCGGAAAACTGGGTCCAGCGCTGGCGCTACACGGCGGCCCGGCGCACCGAGACCTATACGGCCAACCAGCTCAGGGAGGGCACCAAGTCCGACATCGAGTCGATCGTCGGTCACGAAGTCGCCTATGACACGCGGGACAATCGCTTCAACCCGACGACCGGCAGGACGCTGAGCGTCAGCAATGATCTCGCCGGCCTGGGAGGCGATGTCCGGTATCTGCGCACCGATGTCCGGGCCTCGCAATATGTCCCGGTCGCCAAGCGCCCCCGGATCACGCTGGCGCTCTCGGCCCGGGCGGGCGCGATTGTCGGCCTCGGCCGGGACGTCGATCCGGAGGACCGCTTCCGTCTCGGCGGCAGGACCCTGCGGGGTTTCGACTTCGCAGGCGTAGGCCCGAGGAACAAGGAATTCGATCTGTCCCTGGGCGGCAAATATCTGGCGACCACGACCGCCGAAGCCATCTTTCCGCTCGAGCTGTCCTCGTCCGAGGACCTCGGTATCCAGGGCCGGCTGTTCACCGAATTCGGCGTGCTCACCGGCGTCGATTGCACAATTCCAACCTATGACTGCAACGCGGACGAGTTCCATGACGATTCCTCGATACGCGGCTCGATCGGCTTCGGCGTCTCCTGGGCCACGCCGCTCGGCCCACTCCGCATGGACTTCGCCTGGCCGGTGATGCAGGAGGACTATGACAAGGACGAGACCTTCCTGTTCAGCATCGGGACCCAGTTCTGATGCGCCGGCTCGCCGTCCTGTTGCTGCTCGCGCTCTGCACCGCGCCCGCTTGGGCGGCGGTGCCGCGGCCGGCGGTCGTCGTCGTCGATACCAACAGGATCATGCGCGAGGCGAAGGCCGTGGCCGATATCGCGAGGCAGGTCGAGGCCCAGGGCGCCATCTATGGCAGGGAGTTCAACGCTGTCGAGTCGCGCTTGCGCCAGGAGGACCAGGCGCTGGCGACGCAGCGCGGCCTGCTCGACAAGGAGGCCTACAAGGCGAAGATAAAAGATCTGCAGGAGAAGCTGGCGGAGGCCCGCGGCAAGGCCCAGCGCCAAAGAACGCTGCTCGACCGGGCGCGCACGGAAGCGGTGCGCAAGGTCCAGGTGCAGCTTCAGCAGGTCGCCCGCGACCTGGCCGGGGAGCTGGGCGCGAATGTCGTGGTCCAGAAGGCCGCGCTTGTCTGGGCGGACGAGGAGGCGCTGGAATTCACCGAGGACGTTCTGGAGCGCTTGAACGAGGTCCTGCCGCGTGTGAGCATTGAACTATCCCGATAGGCGGCGAAACGCCGGGCAGCATGCGGCGAGGGGATATGACCACTGACGACGCCGATATTGCGGAAATCGGCGAGGTGATGGCGACGATCCCGCATCGCTATCCCTTCCTGATGATCGACCGCGTGACCGAAATCCGGCTGGGAGAAAGCGCGGTCGGCATCAAGAATGTCTCGATCAACGAGATGCATTTCCAGGGGCATTTCCCGTCCAAGCCGGTCATGCCGGGCGTGCTGCTGGTCGAGGCGATGGCGCAGACGGCGGCTGTGCTGGTCGTCAAGACCATGGGCGACCATGTGCGCGGCAAGCTGGTCTATTTCATGACCATCGACAATGCCCGCTTCCGCCGGCCCGTAGTGCCGGGCGACCAGGTGCGGATCGAAGTCGCGGTCCGACGCCACCGGGGGGCGGTGTGGCGTTTTCGGGGCGAAGCCAGGGTCGATGGCGTGCTGGCGGCGGAAGCCGAATACAGCGCGATGATCCAGGGGCTGTGATGGGGCGTTCCATCCATCCGAGCGCCGTCATCGAGGCGGGCGCGACGCTTGGCGAAGACATCCGGGTCGGGCCGTTCTGCCATGTCGGCGGCGAGGTCCGGCTCGGCGATGGCTGCGTGCTTCACGCTCATGTCGTTGTGGCGGGGCGCACGACTGTCGGGCCCGGCACGCAGATCTTCCCGTTCGCATCGGTCGGCCATTCGCCGCAGGACCTGAAATATGCCGGCGAGCCCTCGACCCTGGAGATCGGCGCCGGCAACATCATCCGCGAGCATGTCACCCTGAACCCGGGCACGAAAGGCGGCGGCATGCGCACCGTCGTCGGCGACGGGAACCTGTTCATGATGGGCGCGCATGTGGCGCATGACTGCCGGGTGGGCGATGGATGCGTCATGGCGAACAACGCCACGCTCGGCGGGCATGTCGTTCTCGGGGACGGGGTGATCGTCGGCGGGCTGGCCGCCGTGCATCAATTCGTGCGCATCGGCGCCTATGCGATGATCGGCGGGCTGTCAGCCGTGGTGCAGGATGTGATCCCCTACGGCATGGTGTTCGGCGACCGGGCGACGTTGCAGGGCCTCAACTGGATCGGCCTGAAGCGCGCTGGCACCAACCGGGAGACGCTGGCGCGGCTGCGCAAGGCGTTTCGGCGCCTGTTCGACGGCGACGGCTCCCTGGGCGAACGGCTCGACGCCGTCTCGGCCGAATATGGCGGCGACCCGCTGGTTCGCCGCATCATCGAGTTCATGGGTGCCGAATCGGATCGCGGCCTCTGCCTGCCGGAGAGCGCCGGAGATGCCGGCTAGCCCCCATTTCTCACCAGGGTCACGGCCTGCGTCGCGTCCAGGCGTTCGCTCCGCAAGGAGCGGGCCGAAAAGCGTAGCAGCGTTTACGCTTGAGGCCCGCGATGCCGCACATAACGCGGCAGTTTGTTTGGTTGGCGGCGTTTACGCCGCCGCGGGCGGACGCGGCAGCTTGTTTGGCTGGCGGCGTTTACGCCGCCGCGCGCAACGCGGCAGCTTGTTTGGCTGGCGGCGTTTACGCCGCCGCTGGCGGGTGCCTGGGCGCGACCCGAAGGGCGGTGCTGTCGGGCCGGCAGGGTGCGTCAAGCCGCTTGCCCGATGCCCCGCTCCGTGCGCCCACGCGCGTCAACGC
>LXNI01002322.1_pt1 | contig 13515 bp, 16 predicted proteins | sample 809091 | NCBI WGS metagenome assembly LXNI01 (sample SAMN04870527, study PRJNA318959) | sponge metagenome | biome: 01000161; feature: marine sponge reef; material: water | host: Sarcotragus foetidus | place: Greece: Milos, Mediterranean Sea | collected 2013-05-29 | depth 5-7 m | reverse complement strand
CTGTCCGGCTCCAGCAGCTTTTCGTCTTCCGAAAAGAACGCGGGCAGGGCGCGGTCGAGCACGGCCGGCCAGGGCCGGGCGGCCGGCGGCGCCGCGCGCGGGCGCCGCCGGACGGTGATCGGCGCCGCGCTCGGATTGACTACCTCGAAGCGTCCATCCCAATGGCCCCGCTCGCCGGGAGCGAGCCGCAACGCGTCGCGAATCCGCCCGGCTTCCCGTCCGCACCACCAGCCCCCGCGCGCCGGAATCAGCGCGCAGCCGCCGAGCACGCTGGCGGTCGGCGCCTCCCTGAGGCGCGCGGCGAGGCCGGCGACCCTGGCGCTGCGGGGCGGATGGATGCCGCCGCCAAGGGTAACGAGCAGGCGCGCAAGCGCCGCCTCGCCGGCCGGCGAGGCGAGCATCTGCGGAATATCGACGCGCGCGATGCCGCTGTCATGAAGTTCGACCGTGCGGACCAGCAATTCGGCGGCGCAATCCTCCCGCCGCCGGCGCGGCGCGCTCCGCTGCATCGCCTCCCGGCCCACGCGCCTCAATTGCGCGGCCGTCATGGCGGCGCGCAGCCGGCCCCGCGCAGAGCCGCCCGGCAGGTTCGTCGGGTCGTCGGTCCAGGCGACCTCCAACCGGACCAGATATGCTTCCAGTTCGTGCCGGGGCCGGTCCAGAAGCGGGCGCAGGAGGCGCATGTCGGGGCGCTCGCCGAGCGGCGTCATGGCGGCCAGACCGAGGGCGCCGCTGCCGCGTTCGGCGCGCATCGCGGCCGTCTCGCCCTGGTCCTCAAGATGATGGCCGAGCAGCAGGTGCAAAGCGCCGGCGTCCCGGCAGGCCCCGGCGAGCAGCCGGTAGCGGACCTCGCGCGCCGCTGCCTGCATGTTGCCGGGCGCGAGCGGTCCGGCGCGGGAAATAATGCGGTGCGGGATGCCGAAACGGGCGAGGCGGACGCCCGTGCTCGCGGCCTCGTCAGCGGATTCGAGCCGAAGGCGATGATCTACGGTCACGGCGAGGAGCGATCCGCCCTGCGCAGCGGTCCAGCCTGCGGCCATCAGCGCGAGCGCCATGCTGTCCCGCCCTCCAGAGACGGCGGCGACAAGGCGCGGCGCGCGCTCGAACGGCCCCAGCCGCTCCATGGCGCGTTCGAAGGCCGGGTCGGGAGGCGGCGGTTCGGGCGTCAGCAATTCAGCCGCCGACGCTCGGCGGCGGCGGCGGCAGTCACGGCGGCGGGCGCCTGCTTGTGGTTGCGCGCCAGAAGCGACAGCGCGGTGCAGGCTTCGTCCGGCTTGTCGAGCGCGACGAATGCCTTGCCGAGCTTCAGCAGGTTGTCCGGGGCCTTGGGGCCGTCCCGCGCTGCTTCATAAGCAAGCAGGAATTGCTCCGCCGCGGCTTCATGCTTGCCCTGCCCGGCCAGGCTGGTCGCCAGCCAATGCCTGGCATTGTCGGCAAGTTCATGGCCGGCGAAGTCCTTGAGGAAGGCGGCGAATACGCCTTCGGCCTCCGGCAGGCGCGCCTGCAGCAGCAGGTTCCGGCCCTGCTTGTAAAGCGCCAGCGCATCGCCTCCCGGCAGCGTCGTTCCGCCTGTTTCCGCTCCCGAAGCGTCGATTGCGGCCGCGGGCGGGACGGCGGCGCCCTGGGCGTCCGCCGCCGGAGGTCCGGAGGGTGCGGCAGGCGCCGCCGCCGCCGCCGCAGCGCGCTCCAGGCCCTCGATCCGCAGTTCCAGACCCTCGACCTGGCGCCGAAGCCGCTCGACCGTGTTGTTCAGGGCGCGCAGTTCGCGCTCGTAAGCCGAGAGCCGGTTTTCGATCAGGCGCGCATAATCGGCCGTCTGCGCCGCCGCCAATGACGGCAGCGCCAGGAGCAGCAGGAAGGCAAGCGCGCGCATCGGCCGGATCAGTCGAGAACCATCACCGCACGGCGGTTCCGAGCCCAGGCTTCCTCGTTCGATTCAACCGCCTGGGGCCGTTCCTTGCCGTAGCTGACGATCCGGACCCGATTGGCGTCGATGCCGGAGGCAAGCAGGTAGCTGCGCACCTCCGCCGCGCGTCGCTCGCCAAGCGCCAGATTATATTCGCGCGTGCCGCGCTCGTCCGCATGGCCTTCGACGACCACCGACAGGCCGCCATGCGCGGTCAGCCAGTTCGCCCAGGCCGCGACCTGGTCCTGCGCCCCGGTGCTGAGGTCGTGCTGGTCATAGGCGAAATGCACCCGGTCGCCGATAACCTCCCGCAGTTCTTCCGCCGAGCCCGGCGGCGGCGCCAGCGCTCGCGAGTCGACGCCCGGATCCGGCTTCGCCACTGTCTGGGCGCCTGCAGGCGGGCCTCCTGCCTTTCCGTCATCCAACTCCGAGCCCGTCTCGCATGCAGCGAGCAAAACGAGCGCCAGAGCCGACGCCAGCAGTTTCATCGACATCCGACATCTCCTTTTGTGTCGCAGCTTGTGAGTCGGCCGCGAATCGCCGCCATTGTGCGGCATTCGGCTCCGGGCACAAGGACAATCACCGGGAAATCGGCGACCAGGCCGGGTCGGACGCGTCGGTCTCGGTCGCGATCCGGCGCGCCGCCCCCCCGGTGATGTTGACATGCCACAAACCGGGCGAGAAGCCGACGCGGCGGTCCCTGGCGCTGTCCTTCCTGAAATAGGCCAACACCCGCCCGTTGGGTGACCAGGTCGGCCCTTCGGCGTGGAAGGCCGAATCGAGAATTCTCATTTGCGTGCCGTCGGGGCGCATGGTGCCGATATGGAACTGCCCGCCCAGGATTTGCGTGAAGGCGATGAGGTCGCCGCGCGGCGACCAGACCGGCGTGGCGAACCGGCCCCGGCCGGTGCTGATCCGGCGCGGGTCCGAGCCGTCGGCGTTCATCACATAGAGCTGCTGGGTGCCGCTCCGCTTGGACTCGAACACGATCCGGGAGCCGTCCGGGCTGTAGGACGCGGCCGCATCTATGCCGGCGGTGTGCGTCAGGCGGGTGAGCTTGTGCGTGCGCAGGTCCATCGAGAAGATGTCGGAATTGCCTTCCTCCTGGGTCATCGTCATCAACACGCCCTCCCCGTCCGGGGAGAAACGCGGCGCATATTGCATGCCGGGAAATTGCCCGAGCTTTTCACGCTGCCCGGAGTCGATATTGTAGACATGTACGCTCGGCGGCTGCCTCGGGCGGTCATAGGCGAGATAGATGATCTCCTGCCTCGTCGGCGAGAAACGGGGCGTCAGCACGAGATTGGTCCCGTCGGTGAGATGGCGCGCGCGCGCGCCGTCCTGGTCCATCAGCACGAGCCGTTTCACGCGCTGGTCGGCGCGGCCGGTCTCGGAGACATAGACGATGCGGCTGTCGAAATAGCCGTCCTCGCCGGTGACCTCCTTGTAGATGGAGTCGGCCGCCTTGTGGGCGAGGCGTCGCCAGTTCTCCGGCAGGGTGGTGTAGGTCACGCCGACAAGCTGCTGCTGGGTGAACACGTCCCAGAGCCGGAACACGGCGTGCAGGCGGCCATCCGCCTGCATGGAGGTCTCCCCGATCGCCAGCAAATGCGCGCCGATGACGCGCCAATTATCGAAGTCCGGGCGCAGGTCGGCGCCCTTGGGGCGGGCGAGGAACGCCTCCTCGGGAATCGCCCGAAAGAGCCCCGAGCTCTCGAGATTGGCGCGCACGACCTCCGCGATTTCATCGCCGAAGCGGGCGGCTTCCCTGTCCTCGCCGGAGAAGGGCGCGATCGCGACCGGCACCGGGTCCGGAACGCCCTCGGTGATTTTGACGGTAACCTGCGCCGCAGCCGGCAGGGACGCGGCAAGGAACAGCAGGAAGACGGCAAGCCCGGGAAATGAATACCGCATCGACAATGATCTCCTCGACTACTGCATTTGACGTGGATCGAATTCCAGGGTGAGCGGTTCCCGCAACCACAATGCCATCTTGGCCGGCGGCAGATCGAGCTGCTCGCAGAACGGATGGCGCAGCGCGCGCTCCGCCCGTTCGCGCGCGGCCCGGTAGCTGCGGCCGCTCTTGGCGTCGATGGCCTCGATCGAGGTGACGCGCCCGTCCGGGCTGAGCGCGACCTGGAGCATGACGACATGGCGGGCGGAAGGCGCGAGGCCGGGGATGGTTTGCCAGCAACGGGTCAGCTGGCGCCCGAGCCGCTGCTTCTCCGCAACGGTGAACACCAGGTCTTCGGCTTCCTCCGCCGACGCCGGAACCGGCGTCCTGTCCGGCAAGGCGCTTCGCAGCGTGTCGAGATCGTCCCGGGGCGGGGCGGCGGCCTTGCGGAGCGCCGCGAGCTCGTCAGGCGGGGGCTTCGGCGCCGGGGCGGGTTTCGGCGCGGGCTCGGGGGGCTTAGGAGGCGGCTTTGCCTGCGTTGGCTCCGGCGGCGGCTCTTGCGGCGGGGGCGGTGGCTTCGGCGCGGCGACCGGCGGCTCCGGTAGCGGCTCGGGTTTCGGCGGCTCGGGTTTCGGCGGCTCGGGCGTGAGCGCGGCGACCTCCACAGGCTCCTCCGGCGGCGGCTCCGCGGGCGGCGGCTCGACAGGCGGCGGATCGACAGGCGGCGGCTTGGCCGCGACCGGCTCCGGTTCCGGAGGCGCCGGCGGGGTTTCGGGCGCCGGGGGCTCCTCCGGCGGCAAGGGCGCCTTCGCCTCCGAGCGCTCGCTCACCACCCGCGCCATGACGCGGACCTCGTTCTCCAACGGATCGGGCGGATCGCTCAGCGCCGGCAACCCTATCGCGGCCAGGATCAGGAGGCCGATATGGGCCAGGGCCGAGACGATCAGCGTCAACTGGCTCACGGCGAAGGCCCGGTGGACGGCAGTTCCGCTATCAGCAACACGGCGTCGAAGCCCGCGGTCTCAAGCGCGCCCAGGACTTCCATCACCCGTCCGTAGTCGATGGCGCGGTCGCCGCGGACATGGATCTGGATGGACGGGTCCCGCCTTGCTTCCTTGATCGCACGCAGCTTCGCCCCGAGGCCTTCCAGCCCGACTTCCGTCTCCTGTTCGGCGTTCTGGATATAGACCTTGCCCTCAGCATCGACGCTGACCACCAGCGGCTCCTCGCTGTCGGTGAGCTGCGCCGCCTCGGTCTCCGGCAGATCGACCGGCACGCCGACCGTGAGCAGCGGCGCGGTAATCATGAACACGACCAGCAGCACCAGCATGACATCGACCAGCGGCGTCACATTGATCTCGCTCATGGGACGGTATCTGCGCCCGCGCCGGCCCGGTCCTCCAAGCGGGGCGGCCATGTCACCCGGCCTCCGAAAGCTCGCGCGAGGTGACCGTGACGACATCGGCGACGAGCCCGTCCAGCCGCGCGCCATAGCGGTTGATGTCGTTCGAGAGCTTGTTGTAGGCGACGACCGCCGGGATCGCGGCCAGCAGCCCGAGCGCGGTCGCGAACAGCGCCTCGGCGATGCCGGGGGCGACAACCGCCAGATTGGTCTGCTTGGACGCCGCAATGGCGGCGAAGCTGTTCATGATACCCCAGACGGTGCCGAACAGGCCGATAAACGGCGAGACCGACCCGACCGAGGCCAGGAAGATCATGTGCCGTTCGATGCGGTCCATCCAGCGCCCGGCCTCGACCGTCATCACCCGCTCGACCCGCGCCTGCAGCGCGTCGCGGGCCGACGCGTCCCCCAGCGTCCCGCTTCCGAACGCGCCCTGCAATTCGAGCATCGCCTCGCTGAACACGCAGCTCATCGGGTCGCGGTCCCTGTCGCTGACCTGGCCGTGCAGGTCTTCCAGCGAGGCGACCGACCAGAACGCCTCCTCGAACCTGGCGGCGTCGCGGTTGAGGCGGCGCATGCGGCGCCACTTGTCGAAGATCACCGCCCAGGACATGACGGAGGCGAGCAGTAACACCAGCATCACCGCCTTGACGACGATATCCGCCTGCAGAAACAGGCTGAACGGGGACAGGGCGTCCGTGGCCAGAGCCGGAACCAAAGCGTTGTCCATCGACCGATTAATCCTCGCTTGTATCGTCCTGCAATTGGGCAAAAACATGGCGCAATTGCGCCGGAAGCCTCTTCGGGCGCCCGGTTTCGCCGAGACGGGCGATGCGGATGCGAATCGTCACCAGCAACTCGCCGGCCCGCCATATACTCTGCGCCAGCGACATTGTCGCGCCGGCGGCGCCCACCGGCCGCGTGCGCACTTCCAGCGCGTCGTCGAGCCGGGCGGGCCGGTGGTAGCGCAGCGCGCACTCCACCACGGCGAAAGCGAGGCAAAGATTGGTGAAGCCGAGCCCGCGCAGCCATTCGGTCCGGGCGCGCTCGGCGAAACGCAGATAGGCGGCATGATAGACGATGCCGCCGGCATCGGTGTCCTCATAGTAGATCCGCACCTGGAAGACATGCGCGTCCGGGCCGGGCCGCAAACCCTCTGGGTCAGGCGCCATCGAACAGGTCTCCCGGGCTTCGGGGCGGCGAGAGGCCGAGACATTCCCAACCCTGGCGCGACAGCACCCGCCCGCGCGGCGTGCGCAGCACCAGCGCCTCGCGGATGAGATAGGGCTCGACCACCTCCTCCAGCACATCGCGCTGTTCGGCGAGCGTCGCCGCCAGCGCCTCGGCGCCGGCCGGGCCGCCGCCATAGGCCTCCGCCAGGCAACGCATATAGCGCCGGTCCATGGCGTCGAGGCCGAGGCGGTCCACCTCCAGCTGCACCAGCGCGCTGTCGGCCGCCACGGCGTCGATTTCGCCGCGCCCGGCAATGGCGGCGAAATCCTGGACCCGGCGCAGCAGCCGCCCGGCGATACGCGGCGTGCCGCGCGCGCGCCGGGCGATCTCGAGCGCGCCCGCCTCGCTCGCCGGGATGCCGAGCATTTGGGCGGCGCGCGCCACGATCCGCGCCAGTTCTTCCGGTTCGTAGAATTCCAGCCGCAGCGGAATGCCGAAACGGTCACGCAGCGGGTTTGTCAGCAAGCCGGCGCGCGTCGTCGCGCCCACCAGCGTAAAGGGCGGCAGATCGATGCGCACCGAGCGCGCGGCCGGCCCTTCGCCGATCATCAGGTCGAGCTGGCAATCCTCCAGCGCCGGATAGAGGATTTCCTCCACCGCCGGGTTCAGGCGGTGGATCTCGTCGATGAACAGCACATCGCGCGGCTGGAGATTGGTGAGCAGCGCGGCGAGGTCGCCGGCGCGCAGGATGATCGGCCCGGAGGTCGCGCGGAAGCCGACGCCGAGTTCGCGCGCAACGATCTGCGCCAGCGTCGTCTTGCCGAGGCCCGGCGGCCCGACGAACAGCACATGGTCCAGCGCCTCGCCGCGCGCCCTGGCCGCATCGATGAAGACCTTGAGGTTCCGCCTGAGGCGCTCCTGGCCGACGAACTCGTCCAGCGTCTCCGGGCGCAGCGCCGTGTCGCGGTCTCCCGGCCGGTGCTCCGGCGCCACGCTGCGCTCCGCCGTCACCGCGCGAGCTCCCTGAGGCTCGCCCGGACCAGGTCGTCGAAGCCGGCGGCCTCGCCGAGGCTGCGCCTGGCCGCCGCCGCCGCCGCCAGCGCCTCGGAGCGCCCATAGCCGAGATTGACCAGCGCCGACAACAGTTCGTCCCCGGCGCCAACGCCCGCCGCGCCGGGGACGGAGAGCGCCGCGACGGGCATGTCGGCCTTGCCCTTGAGCTCATTGACGATGCGCGCCGCGAGCCGCGGACCCACGCCGTCGGCGCGGGCGAGCGCCTTGCGGTCATCAGCGAGCATGGCAGTTGCCAGCTCGTCCGGCGACAGCGCCGAGAGCAACGCCAGCGCCACGCGCCCGCCAACCCCCTGGACGCCGGTCAGATGGCGGAACCAGTCCCGTTCCGCGGCGTCGGCGAAGCCGTAAAGCGCGATCGCATCCTCGCGCACCCGCGTCTCCACCAGCAGGGTGGCGTCGCGGCCGTTTTCCAGCCGCCCAGCGGTGCGGCTGGAGGCATGGACCACATAGCCGACGCCGGCGACATCGACGATCAACGCTTCGCCATCGCCGAGGTCGATCCGGCCCGTCAGACGCCCGATCATCCGGTTGCTGCCGCGAATGGCATGCGGTGTGCATGGGCGATCGCCACAGCAAGCGCATCGGCGGCGTCCGGGCCGGCCGGATTGCAGCCGGGCAGCAGGATGCGGACCATATATTGCATTTGTGTCTTGTCCGCCCCGCCCGCGCCCACCAACGCCTTCTTGACACTCCGGGCGGCGTATTCCGTCACCGGCAGCCCGGCGCGGGCGGCGGCAACCAGCGCCGCGCCGCGCGCCATGCCAAGCTTGAGCGCCGCGCCTGGGCTGCGATGGACGAAGACCTCTTCGATTGCCGCGATGTCGGGCCGGTGGTCCGCAATCACCTCTGTCACGCCCGCGAACAGTTCCGCCAGCCGGTCGGCAATCCCGGCCTTCGGGTCCGGTTTGAGCTCGCCATTGGCAACATGGACGAGCCGGCTGCCGCGCGCATCGACAATTCCCCAGCCCGTGACCCGTAAGCCGGGATCGAAGCCGATCACGCGCGCGCGCGCGTTCATCCGGCGAGCCGGGCGAGCACCTCGTCCGACATGTCGTAATTGGCCGCGACATTCTGCACGTCGTCATGGTCGTCAAGGGCTTCGAGCAGCCTGAAGAGCGCGGCGGCCGGTTCTTCCTCGACGGGCACGAGGGTCTGCGGCTTCCAGACGAGCCGCGCCGCCTCGGGCTCGCCGACCGCCTGCTCCAGCGCCTCGCGCACGGCATGCAGGTCTTCCGGCGCGGTCAGCACATCATGGCCTTCATCGTCGGAGACCATGTCGTCCGCCCCGGCCTCGAGCGCCGCCTCGAAGATCTCATCGCTGCTGGCGGCATCCTGCGCGAAGCGGATCAGCCCCGCCCGGTCGAACAGGAAGCTCACCGAGCCGGTCTCGCCGAGCGAGCCGCCATTCTTGGAGAACGCGGCGCGCACATCCGCGGCCGTGCGGTTGCGGTTGTCGGTCAGCGCCTCGACGATCACCGCGACGCCCGCCGGCCCGTATCCCTCATAGCGCACCTCCTCATAGACGGCCCCGTCATCGTCGCCGGCGCCGCGCTTCATCGCCCGGTCGATGCGGTCGCGCGGCATGTTGGCGGCGCGGGCGGCCTGGATGGCGGAGCGCAGGCGCGGGTTCGACTCGGGGTCGGCGGCGCCCAGCTTCGCCGCCACTTCGATCTCGCGCCCGATCTTGGTGAACATGCGCGCCCGCTTGGCGTCCTGCGCGCCCTTGCGGTACATGATGTTCTTGAACTGCGAATGTCCGGCCATCGGCCCGCCGCCCCCTTGCCGCCGAGATTTCGGGACCCGTGGCTATATAGCGCAGGCTGGCAGGGTCTGCGAGAGCCGCCCCCCGACCCGCACCGGTTCGGCGCTGAGCGCAAGCCCCGTCCGGTCGTCGGTCTCGACGAAGAGGCCGCATACGGTCGCCGGACCCGCCGCCGGTTCGGGGCGTCCCCCCGACATCTTGCGCACGAAGCGGCGCATCGGCTCGTCCTTGGCCATGCCGATGACCGAATCGTAGTCGCCGCACATGCCGGCATCGGTCTGGTAGGCAGTGCCCTTGGCAAGCACCACGGCGTCTGCGGTCGGCACATGGGTGTGGGTGCCGACCACAACCGATACCTCGCCGTCGAAAAAATGCCCGAAGGCCATCTTCTCGCTGCTCGCCTCGCCGTGGAAGTCGATCAGGATCGCATCCGCGCCCCCGCCCAGCGGATAGCGTTTGAGCGCGCGGAGCACCGTGGCGAAGGGGTCGTCAAGCGGGTCCATGAACAGACGCGCCATCGCATTGACGACCACCGCCCGGCGCCCGTCCGGCAGCGCCACCTCGGCCAGCCCCCGCCCCGGCGTGCCGGGCGGGAAATTGATCGGGCGGAGCAGTCGTGGCTCGCCCTCCATATAGGGAATGACCTCCTTGCGGTCCCAGACATGGTTGCCGGAGGTGACGACATCGGCCCCGGCCCCGAACAGCTCCTGCACCATGTCCGGCATCATGCCGATGCCGTGGGCCATGTTCTCGCCATTGACCACGGCGAGGTCCACGGCGAGCCGCCGGCGCAGCTCCGGCAGCTCCGTCGCCACCGCATCGCGGCCCGACCGGCCCATCACATCGCCGAGAAATAGAATTCGCACGTCATGCTCTCCGCTGGAAAAATCTGAGCCCCTGTTCCGTCAGGACGCCGGCGAGCGGCCGGTCATCCGGCCCGACGGGCACGGCAGCCACCTCCTGTGCCGCATGGGCCGCGCCGATGGCAAGCGCGCCGGTCGTCGCAATCGTCCGGTCGTAATAGCCGCCGCCATAGCCGAGCCGGTTGCCGCAGGCGTCGAAGGCGAGCAGCGGCACGAGCAGCACATCCGGCTCCGCCGCCGGCCCCGTCGGCTCCCAGAGGCCGAACGGCCCCGGAGCCAGCTTGTCGCCCGGCCGCCAGAGGCGAAAGGCGAGCGCCGTCCCGCGCGGGCCCGTCACCGGAAGCGCGATCGGCCGGCCGGGCGCCAGCAGCAGCGGGCGGGGGTCGATCTCCCCCCGGACCGGCCAGTAACCGGCGATGCAGCGGCCTTCCAGCGCCACATCCTCGGCAAGCGCGGCCGGCAGCAGCCCGGCGCGCCGCCGGAGCATTTCGCGGCGCATGGCCGCCTTGGCGGAGGAAAGCGAAGCCGCCCTGGCCGTCGGTCTCAAGCCAATCCTCCGGGACCCTCGCTGACGAGGTGGGCGTCGTGTGGCGAAGCCAAGGCTCCGACAGGGACAACTCCCTGGAGTTTCGGTAACGGCCCCAGGATATCGTTAGCCAAACGCACCGGGCAGCTTCATCGCAAGTTTACTCGGGCGCGAATCTGGACGCAACCGATTCGACCTTGTCGGCAAGATATTCGAGCGCCATGGCGAGCTCTTCCATATCCGCCGCCGCCGCCTTCGCGCGGTCCGCCTGTTCGCGTTGCTGTTGATGGGCCGCCTGCTCGCGGGCGAGCTCGTCGGCCAGCAGCACACTCGCCATCACGATGAGATTGATGTGATTGACCCGGCCCATCTGGGCGGCGAGGTTTTCGACCCCGGCGCCGAGCACCGCCCCGGCGGCGCGGATGCGCTCCTCCTGCCCGTCATCGCAGGCAAGGCTGTAGGGCTTGCCGTTGATCGTGATGACGACCCGGGCCAAGAGCGTCACTCCCCGCCGGTGACTGCCGCATCGAGACGGGCGATGGCGGCATCGAGACGGGCTGCGACCTCGCCATGCAGGGTCCGGAGCGCGATGAGTTCGGTTTCGGCGGCGGGATTGCCGACAGGGGCGGAGTCGAGACGGCTCAGCGCGGTGTCGATCCGCGACAGCGCGGCTTCAATGCGTGAGATCACGGCGTCGTTTCCGATCATGCGGCTTCCGGCCTCGAGTCCGTCCCTATTTGACAGCCGGCGCCGGCCAGCGTCAACAAACCGCTGTCCGGCCTTGTTGACGACGGCTGTCCGGGGCGGGCATGTTGCCGGCCCCGACGCCTGCGATCCTGGACCTCCCGATCCCCATGTCCGCCAAACCCGACCTCGTCTCCATGGCGAACGCCTTGCGCGCGCTCGCGATGGATGCCGTCGAGCAAGCGAAATCCGGCCATCCGGGCATGCCGATGGGCATGGCGGATGTGGCGGCGGTGCTGTTCACGCGCTATCTGCGTTACGACGCCGCCGCGCCCGACTGGCCCGACCGGGACCGTTTCGTGCTCTCCGCCGGCCATGGTTCGATGCTGCTTTACGGCCTGCTGCACCTGGCCGGCTATCCCGGCATGGAGAGGGGCGAGATCGAGCGCTTCCGCCAACTCGGCAGCGCCACGCCCGGCCATCCAGAATACGGCCACAGCCCCGGCGTCGAGACGACGACCGGCCCGCTCGGCCAGGGCATCGCCACGGCGGTCGGCATGGTCATTGCCGAGCGCGCGATGAACGCCGCCTTCGGCGACGAACTGGTGGACCATCGCTGCTGGGTGGTCGCGAGCGACGGCGACATGATGGAAGGCGTGTCGCATGAGGCCGCCGCGCTGGCCGGCCATTTGCGCCTCGGGCGGCTGATCGTCCTCTATGACGACAATGGCATCTCCATTGACGGGCCGACCGCGCTCGCCATGTCGGACGATCCGGCGCGGCGCTTTTCGGCCTGCGGCTGGCACACAACAGCCTGCGACGGGCACGATGCGGATGACATCGCCCGCGCCCTTGACGCGGCGCTTGCGGATCCGCGGCCCTCGCTCGTCTCCTGCCGCACGACCATCGCCAAGGGCGCGCCGACCAAGGCCGGAACCGCCGGCTCGCATGGCGCGCCGCTCGGCGCGGAGGAGATTGCGGCGGCCCGCGCAGCGCTCAGCTGGCCGCATGCCCCTTTCGTCATTCCCGAGGACATCGCGGCGGTCTGGCGCGAGGCGGGCGCACGGGGCCAGACGGCGCGGGAGGCCTGGCAGGCGCGGCTGGAGGCGAGCGCCGACCGGGCGGAGTTCGAGCGCCGCGCGAGCGGCACGCTGCCGGCCGGCTTCGAGGCCGCGATGGCGGACTACAAGGCCGGCCTGCTGGCGGACCCGCCGAAACTGGCCACAAGGCAGTCCTCGCAGCGCGCGCTCGGCGCGGTGAACGCGGCGCTCCCGGAGACGATCGGCGGCTCGGCCGACCTCACCGGCTCCAACGGCACGCTGACGCCCGGCCTCGAGCCCTGGAACGCGGACAATTACGGCGGCCGCTACCTGCATTACGGTGTGCGCGAGCACGGCATGGCGGCGGCGATGAACGGCATGGCGCTGCATGGCGGCGTCATCCCCTATGGCGCCACCTTCCTCACCTTCACCGATTATTGCCGCCCCGCCATTCGCCTCGCGGCGTTGATGGGCGTGCGCTCGATCTTCGTCATGACGCATGATTCCATCGGGCTTGGCGAGGACGGGCCGACGCATCAGCCGATCGAGCATCTGGCGAGCCTGCGCGCCATGCCGGGCCTCGTCACCATGCGCCCGGCCGATGCGATGGAAACGGCGGAAAGCTGGGAGGTCGCGCTTGCGCTCAAGGGGCCGTCGGTGATCGCACTGACGCGCCAGGGCGTGCCGGCGGTGCGCACGGAGCCGACGGCGGAGAACCTCTCGGCGCGCGGGGCCTATGTGCTCGCCGATTGCGAGGGCGAGCCGGCAGCGGTGCTGATCGCCACCGGCTCCGAGGTCGGGATCGCGCTGGAAGCGAAGGCGGCGCTCGACGCATCGGGCGCACCGGCGCGCGTGGTCTCCATGCCGTCCATGGAGCTGTTCGAGCGCCAGGACGCCGGCTATCGCTCGCATGTGCTGCCGGAAGGGCCGGTGCGCGTCGCTGTCGAGGCGGCCGCGTCCTTCGGCTGGGAGCGCCATGTGGGCCCGGGCGGGGCGGTGGTCGGCATTGACAGTTTCGGCGCTTCGGCGCCGGCGCCGGCGCTCTATGAGCATTTCGGCATCACCGCCGAGCGCGTGGTCGAGGAAGTGCGCGCCCGGCTCGGCTGAGCGCCGGGGCGTCGAACGGGCAAGGGAGGCGAGGGCCATGACAGCCAGGGTCGCAATCAACGGTTTCGGGCGAATCGGCAGGCT
>LXNI01002321.1_pt1 | contig 13519 bp, 13 predicted proteins | sample 809091 | NCBI WGS metagenome assembly LXNI01 (sample SAMN04870527, study PRJNA318959) | sponge metagenome | biome: 01000161; feature: marine sponge reef; material: water | host: Sarcotragus foetidus | place: Greece: Milos, Mediterranean Sea | collected 2013-05-29 | depth 5-7 m | reverse complement strand
CCACTTCGGCCTTCAGCACCAACCCGACCGCGGCCGCGTCGGGAACCAGGTCGCCCGAGACCTCGCCCCTGGGCTGCCGCGCGCCGGCAGCTCTCCAGGTCCAGGTGCCGTCGTCTCGCCGGCTGGTGAGTTCGATCTCGAGTCGTCGGGACACGGCTCACAAAGCTACACGCCGTGGCCTCGCTCAGCGCCCTCGAGCCGGCGCGAGGAGATGCAGACCCGGCGTGCGCATGAGCCGCCCAGGCTTTCCGTCGTTCTGATCCCACTCCCGCCGGAAATATACATTATGTAAAGTAAGCGAAGTGAACCAGGCGAACATCCGGCGGGGTCGCCGACCTGCGCAGCCTCTCAGCCCTGGGCGTGGGACACCGGGCCGGGACCGTCGAAGATCCAGCCGGCCGAGGCCCCGATGGCGTTGCGCACGAACTGCCCGGCCGCGGTCACCGCGGAGGGCACGTCCCGACCGAGGGCCAGGTTGGTGGCCAGCGCGGCTGAGAACGTGCAGCCGCTGCCCCGGACGTTGTCGGTCGCGATCCGCGAGTTCCGAACGATCCAGGCGTCACCCGATGCGGTGATCACCGCGTCGTCGGGATCGCCGTCGAAGCCGCCGCCGGTGACCACCACCGTCGGTGCGCCGAGGTCCCGGAACGCCTGGGCGCAGTCCAGCACCGCTTCGGCATCCGGCAGCGACCTGCCCGCCAGCAGCTCGGCCTCGCCCCGGTTGGGGGTGATCGCCCTGGCCAGCGGGAACAACCGCCGGCGGTATGCCTCCTCGACGGCGTCGGCCACGAAGCGGGTTCCCCTGCCGTCGACCATCACTGGATCGACGACCGGGGCGGGCAGCCGGCCCCGCTCGACTCGCTCGGCGACGAGCTCCACGATCTCACGCCGGCGCAGCAGCCCGGTCTTGGCTCCGTCGACTCCGAGGTGGTCGACGGCGGCGTCGATCTGGGCGGCCACCAGGCTTGTCCGGACCGGATCGGCGGCCGTGACCGCGGTCAGCGACTGGGCGGTCACCGCAGTGAGCGCGCTGGCACCATGCACGCCGAGAGCCGCGAACGTGGCCAGGTCGGCCTGCACGCCCGCTCCCCCCAGCGGGTCTGAAGCGGCTATCGTGAGCAGCACCGGCGGCATGGTCGACACCACGACCCTAGATCGTGCCACACCGCCACCCCGCCGTACCGCCACCGCCTCGGGTCGCCGGATCGCCACCGTGCCGCTCCCACCAGCCCCCTACCTGGAAGACCCCACGCATGGAATCGACTCGCGGGAAGCTGCTCGTGGCCGCCCCGAGCCTGGTTGATCCGAACTTCCGCCAGACGGTGCTGCTGCTGCTCGAGCACGGAGCGGAGGGCGCCCTCGGCGTGGTGCTCAACCGACCGAGCGAGTTGCCCGTGAAGGGAGCCGTCGATGAGTGGGAAGCGGCTGTGAGCGAGCCCCGCGTGGTGTTCGTGGGGGGTCCGGTCAGCCAGTCCTCGGTGATCGCGCTGGCGTCGGTGGCCCTCGACGATGCCGACGACCACTGGTCGCAGGTCGTGGGCCGGGTCGGCACCATCGACCTGGAGAAGAACCCGGGCGACATCGGCGGGCTGGACCAGGTGCGCATCTTCGCCGGTTACGCGGCGTGGGCGCCGGGCCAGCTCGAGGGCGAACTGGACGAGAACGCCTGGTTCGTGCTGGACCATGACGGTGCCGACCCGTTCGTCGAGGCCCCCGAGGAGCTCTGGTGGGAGGTCTTCGCCCGCGAGGACGGGGAACTGAACCGCCTCCGGCTGTACCCCCGCAACCCGACCGACAACTGATAACGGCCGCGTAGGACCTCAACCGGCCTCGCTCGCCTACCCGATCAGCGTATGCGGGCTGATCCTGTCGATGATCTGCACGATCTCGCCGGTGATCGCCTCCACCACCCAGCGCGCCCCGGTCCGGTTGAGGTGCACCCCGTCTTGCTGGCGCACGGGCACCGGCCTGCCCTCGGGGTCGTCGGGTGGTGCGACCGCGCCGCGGTAGGGCCCGTCTCCGCCGAACATGTCCCAGATGTCGACCATGGTGACGAAGTCCCGCGCCGCGGCCTCGGCCGCTGCGAGCCGGTTCATGAGGGCGTAGCCCTCCCGGAGGTCGTCGCGGCGGGTCGGGGGCAGGCCGACCCAGATCACTTGCCGGTGGGGAGCCTGCAGGACGTCGAAGGCCACGCCGAGGCGACGGGACCACTCATCGTTCCATTCATCGCTCCCCCGGTCGAGGAGGTCTCCGTCCTCCGATGTCATGGACTGCCAGTCGTTGCTGCCCAGGGTGGCCACCACCAGCTCGGGGTTGTAGCTCGTTGCGATGGCGTAGAAGTGGACCGGCCAGTTGAAGTAGCTCGGACGGGACAGGCCGGTCGAGTGCCGCTGGGCGAGGGTGATGTCGAGCAGGTCCTTGAGGGGGCTGTCGCGCCGCAGGCTCTGTCCGAGGAAGAGGGCCTGGCTGTCGCCGGCCACCCAGACTCCCAGCGGGGTGTCCGCCGAGACCGGCACCGGGCGAACGTAGGCCGGCGGGCCCTCGGGCACCGTCGTGGTGGCTGTGCTGGTGCCGGCAGCCGCGCCCGGCGTCTTGGTGGTCGATGCCGCCAGGGATTCGCCTGGCGAGCCCTCGGGTTCGCTGGGGGCTACGGCTTCCCCAGGCGCGTCGTCGGGTTCGCTGGGGGTCCCGCCTACTGCGGGCGCGTCGTCGGGTTCGCTGGGGATCCTGGCTTCTGCGGGCGCGTCGTCGGGTTCGCTGGGTTTCCCGGCGGGCTCGTCAACAGGAGCGGCCGCGGGCTCGACGGGCGCGTCGCCGGCTCCGGCCGCCGGCGCGGGGCCTTCGGCGTTGCCGGACTGCCCGGCGCCGGTGCCGAGCTCGAGCTGCAGGAGGTCCTCCAGATCGCCGATCACATCGATCTGCTGGCCCGCCTCGTCGCCGGCCCCCCGCAGGTCGCGCAGCAGGTCGTAGGGACGGTTCAGCGAGAGGCTGTTGGCCAGGTCGTCGGTCTCGGTGGCCGCCTCCAGCCAGCGGTCCCGATCCGGGCCCAGAGGCAGCCTGTCGGCGATCTCCACGACCTTGCCGCTCACGAGCAGGGCGGCCACTCCCAGGCACAGGGTCGCCGACAGCACCGAGGCCGTCACCGACTTGGTCGGCGTCTCGTGGTCGGCGGTGTCGGGGAGCGGAGGCCTGATCCTCCCCACCGCCCGGTTCAGCCGTCGCAGCCTCCGGCCGACCGCCTCGACCACGAAGCTCAGTCGCCGCCGCGTCCGCCTGAAACGGAGCCGCTGCCCGATCGCCAGCCACTGCCTCCGGGCGCGGCTGCGCAGGGAGCGCTTCGCCGAGGGTGGCTGTTCCGAGGTCCACCTGCGCATCAGGACTGGAATCAGATTCCGCCGGCGCATCAGAACTGGAAGTAGATGTAGTCGGCGACGCCCTCGGGGCCGAGCGCCACCACGATCATGGTCCACACCGCGAACGCGGCCGCGGTCACTGCCGAGGGGGCATCCGCCAACCGCTTCGACCAGCGTCCGGCGAAGGCGAGCGGCACGTACTGGGCCAGGATGGATCCCACGATCACGGCCAGCACCGTCGGTGTGAGCAACTCGCTGCCGGTCCCCCACCCCGACAGCAGACGCTCGAATACGTCGCCGGCGTGGGACAGGGTCTCACTGTTGAACAGCACCCAGCCGGCGCACACGAAGTGGAACACGGCCAGCACCCGCAGCCACGCCCCGAGCGCGGATCCGGCACCCTGCGTCGCTGTTGGCCGCGACGATGCCGGGCCGGCGTCCCGTGCCGGCCTCCTGGAGGTCCTGGTCGACCAAACCCGGCCGGCCAGCCGCTCAGCCGCCAGCCCGGCGCCGTGGTAGAGACCCCAGACGACGAACACTCCGGCCGCCCCGTGCCACAGTCCGCCCAGCCCCATCGTGACCAGGAGGTTGATGTAGGTGCGCACCCGGCCCCGCCGGCTGCCCCCCAGGGGGATGTACAGGTAGTCGCGCAGCCAGCGCGACAGCGTCATGTGCCAGCGCCGCCAGAAGTCCTGGATCGACACCGCTGCGTAGGGCCGGTCGAAGTTCTGCGGGAAGCGGAATCCCATCAACATGGCCACCCCGATGGCCATGTCGGTGTAGCCCGAGAAGTCTGCGTAGATCTGGACCGCGTAGCCGTACACCCCGAAGAGCACGTCGACGGCCCCGTAGCTGTCCGGAGAGGCGAACGCCTCGTCCACTATGGCCCCGGCCAGGAAGTCGGCCACCACCACCTTCTTGAACATCCCCCTGCCGATCAGCTGGGCGGCCCGGCCCAGCTCGATCCGGTCGAGGCCCCGGTCCGACCACAGTTCCAGCTGCACCGGGTCCTCCAGCTCGCGCCGGCCGCCTGCGGTGCCGCGGTGGCGGGCCCGGCGCGGGAACCGCATCTGGGGGAGGAACTCTCTGGCCCGGACTATCGGCCCGGCCACCAACTGCGGGAAGAACGACAGGTAGACGGCGAAGTCGAGCAGCGGCGCGGGATCGCTGTCACCGCGGTGGACGTCCACCGTGTAGCTGATGGCCTGGAAGGTGAAGAAGGAGATGCCGATGGGCAGCACGATGCTCAGCGCCGGGCTGGAGATCCCGAAGCTGCTCTCCAGGCTCTGGGTGAAGAAGCCGTAGTACTTGAAGAAGGCCAGCACCCCGAGGTCGAAGACCACCCCGACCGCCACCGTCGCCCGGCGGGCGCCGGGGTGAGTGAATCGCCGGTTCAGCCGGGCTGCGGCCGCGTTCACCAGGGTCATGGCCACCAGCAGCAGCACGAAGCGCCGGTCCCAGGCCGCGTAGAACCAGTACGAGGCGCCCAGGACGAACAGCTTCCACGGCAGCGGGTACCTTCTCAGCGCCCAGCTCACCGGCAGGACCACGGCGAAGAAGGCCGCGAAGGTGAACGTCGGGAAAAGCACCGCCGCGCACGCTACTTCGGGTCTGCCAGCAGACCGCGCCATGCCAGGACTTGACAGCGAACGTGAATGACGCCGCCACGACGCGACAGGCGCTTGTGTCTACCCGCGCTCGCTCGTAGCCTCCGCGGCGTGCGAGCCGGGATCGAGGACGGGCGGGACGACATGGGACGATTCGACGGCAAGGTGGCCCTCATCACCGGGGCAGCCTCCGGGATGGGGCGGGCGGTGGCGATCCGTCTGACCTCCGAGGGGGCCAACGTGTTCGCGGTGGACGTGAACACAGAAGGACTGGCTGAGACCGCGTCGCAGGTCGACGGCACGGGCGGCCGGATCGAGACGAAGCACTGCGACCTCGGATCGGTGGCCGACTGCCGGACGGCCGCGGCCGGCTGCGTGGACGCCTTCGGCGGCATGGACGTGCTCGGCAACATCGCCGGACTGTCGTGGCAGGACCGGGTGGCCGACGTCACCGAGGAGGACTGGGACCGGATGTTCGGGGTGAACACGAAGGGCGTGTTCTTCCTGACCCAGGCCGCACTCCCCCACCTGCTGGAGTCGGGCGGCAACATCGTCAACATCGCCTCCAACGCCGGGATCCAGGGCTTGGCCTACACATCCACCTACTGCGCCACCAAGGGCGCGGTGGTGCAGCTGACCAGGGCGCTGGCCATGGAGTTGGCCAAGACCCCGGTGCGGGTCAACGCCATCGCCCCCGGCGGCGTGGACACCCCCATGGTCCGGAACTACAAGCAGGTCGCCGACGGCGACCGGCACCTGATCCGCCGGATGATCGCCTTCAAGCCCATGGGCGAGCCCGAGCAGATCGCCGCGCTGTTCGCCTTCGTGGCCTCCGACGAATGCCCCGGAGTCCACGGCGCCATCATCAGCGCCGACGGGGGCCTCACCACCGGTTAGCAGCGCGAGTCGGTCTGTCCGGCCGCGCAGATCTCGGAGACTTCGTCGGGCGACGCTCCGGTCGCCTCTGCGATCTCCCCGACGGAGGCCCACCGGCGGGCAAGACGCACCGCGGTCCTCCAGTTGGAGCTTGCGTCGTCCCTCGCGTCCGGCCGGTCCTTCTCGCGTGTCATTCCGGCCACGAACCGGAGCGCTGCCCGCTTGCTGCTGGCCGCGATCTCGGCCTCGTCGAAGTCAGCTAGCGTCAGTGCTCTCGTCATCTTGCCTCCTTCATGGCGCGCAGTATCTCGGCAATCACATTCCTTATGATGATTGCGGCCGCGAGTTCGAGGCTCTCACGCTCAACGATAGTAGCAACGCCGTTGAGCGCTTCAAGCATGTGAGACAACTCTTCTTCACTAAGCTCCAGGACCAGATGCATCAATACATGATATATCAGAAATAATCATGTATGACTCTCCGTTGTGCGGAACGGCGAGTCAGGGCACGCGGGAGGCTTGGCGACCGTCGATCTCGCCGAAGAACTGGGCCGCGGCCTTCTGGACCCCGCTCGACCAGGTCGGGTAGGCGTGCGAGGTCCGGGCCAGCCGGCCGGTGAAGGCCCCGGTGCGCATGGCCAGCACCACTTCCTGGATCATCTCGCCGGCTCTCGGCGCGACGATGGTGGCGCCCAGGATGCGTCCCCCTCCCGCGTTGCGCAGCAGGCGGCGGGGACCGGCGACAATGGCGATGAAGCCGTCGGTGCGGCCGTCAGCAATGGCCCGGTCCACCTCGGCCAGCGGCAGGTAGGCCACCCGGCTGCCCGGCGGTGCTTGGCGCGGCGTCAACCCCGCCGAGGCCACCTCCGGGTCGGTGAACACCACCCTGGGCACCATCGATGCCTGGAACCGACCCCGGAGGCCCTTGCCCAGCGCGTTGCCGGCCGCGATCCGGCCCATCTCGTCGGCCGCGTGCGACAGATGGGCCCTGCCAGTGACGTCGCCGGCCGCGTAGAGGCCGCGAAGTGAACTGCAGAGCCGGGCGTCGGTGACCACGTGGCCTCCCGCGTCGAGCCTCACCTTCATCTCCGCCAGGCCCAGCCCCTCGGTAGCCGGGACGCGCCCTGCAGCGACCAGCAGCCGCTGGACCGCGACTCCTTCGGGGACATTCTCCGCGCCGTTGCACGCTAGGGCCAGCACCGAGACTCCGCCGCCCCGCGCCAGTTCGATGCTCTCCACCGATGCGCCCACTCGCACGGCCACGCCTCTGGCCTGCAGGGAGTCCAGAACGATCGTCGATGCCTCGGACTCCTCACTGGGCAGCAGCTGTTGGGCGTGCTCGAACAGGGTCACCTCCACCCCGAGCAGTGCGAAGGCCTGGGCCAGCTCGCAGCCGGTGGGCCCGCCGCCGATGATGCCGAGCGACTCCGGGGCATCGGTGAGGTCGAACACGGTCTCGTTGGTTAGGGGCTGGGCCTCGGCGAGCCCCGGTATGTCGTCGGGTACCGTTGGTCTCGACCCGGTGGCCAACACGATCCGGGGCGCGGTGATGCGTCTGTCCCCCACCGCCACCGTGTCGTGGGTGACCAGCCGGGCCCGGCCCTCGACCACGGTGACTCCCTCGGCCAGCAACACCTCGGCCGACTCCGTGGCCGCGATGTGCTCGACGGTGGCCCGCACCCGGGCAACGGCCTCGGCGAAGTCGAGCCCGTCGCGGGCCGCGGCCAGCAGCGTCTTCGACGGCACGCAACCGGTGAAGGTGCAGTCGCCGCCCGGCGCCGAGTCCGTGACCATGGCCACGTCGGCTCCGGCCCAGAGCGCCGCTCGCACCGCGCCCAGACCGGCCGCTCCCCCACCGATCACGATCAGGTCGTGGTCCATCATCCGCCCGCGGCGTGCCATCGGTTGGAGGGTAGGCGGGAGACGGTCAGCTGTGGGCTGCGTCGAGGGCGGCGCGGAACTCCGACACCAGGCCGGCCACGCCGTCGGGCCCGGCGCCCTCCAGCATCCGGGTGACGACGGCCGAGCCGACCACGGCCCCGTCGGCCACCTCGCACACCTCGGCGGCCTGTGCGGGCGTGCCCACCCCCACACCGGCCAGCACGGGCATGTCGGTGACCGCCTTGAGCCGGGCCGCGGTGCGGGTCGCGCTGGCGGCCAGCTCGGCGCGAACGCCGGTGATCCCCATGAGGCCCACGCTGTACACGAAGCCCCGGGACCGGGCGCAGATGCTCCGCAGGCGCTCGTCGGGCGAGGTGGGCGCGGCCAGCAGGACCGTCTCCACTCCGGCCGCGTCGGCGCACTCCGCCCACTCCCCCGCTTCCTCCAGGGGAAGGTCCGGCAGGATGCAGCCGCTCACGCCGGCGTCGGCCAACGACGAGGCGAACCGCTCGTAGCCCATGTGGTGGGCGATGTTCACGTAGGTCATCACCGCGGCGGGCACCGCGATGTCGGCGGCGGCCCCCCGCACCGCGGCCAGGATCGACTGCGGGGTGGCACCGTCGGACAGGGCCCGGTCGTTGGCCTGCTGGATGATCGTTCCGTCCATCACCGGGTCCGAGAACGGCACTCCGATCTCGATGGCGTCGGCTCCGGCTCCGGCGACCGCGCAGATGGTCTCGAGCCAGTCGTCGCCGAGACCGCCGGTGAGGTAGGGCACCAGGCACTTGCCCCCGGAGTCCCGCCTGGCGCGCAGGGCAGCTTCCAGCGCCCCCGAGCCGCTGCGGCTCGTCGTCGCGGCGCCGGACTCGGCGACGGTCACCCGAGGATTCCCATCATCTGGTCGACGTCCTTGTCTCCCCGGCCGCTGAGGTTCAGCAGCACGGTCATGCCGGCCAGTTCGGAGCGGGCCCGCGACACCCAGGCCAGGGCGTGGGCGCACTCCAGCGCCGGGATGATGCCCTCGGCGCGTGACAGCAGGCTGAAGGCCTCGACCACCTCGGCGTCGGTGACCTGCTCGTAGGTCGCACGCCCGGTGGCGGCCAGATGGGAGTGCTCGGGGCCGACGCCGGGATAGTCCAGCCCGGCTGAGATCGACTCGGCCTCGAGCACCTGCCCCCACTCGTCCTGCATCAGGTAGGAGCGCGAGCCGTGCACGATGCCGGGCACGGCCCGTCCGACGGCCGCCCCCCCGGCCGGCTCCACCCCCACCAGGCGGGCGCTGGTGTCAGCGAAACCGGCGAAGATCCCGGCCGCGTTGGAGCCGCCCCCCACCGCGGCGGTGACCACGTCGGGCACCCCGCCGTCGAGGATCTCGGCACACTGGCGGTGAGCCTCCTCCCCCACCACCCGCTGGAATTCCCGCACCATCCACGGGTAGGGATGGGGGCCCATCACCGAGCCCAGGCAGTAGTGGGTGGTGTCGGCCACCGCCACCCAGTGGCGCATGGCCTCGTTGACGGCGTCCTTGAGGGTGCGCGACCCGGTCTCGGCCGCCCGCACCTCGGTGCCCAGCAGGCGCATGCGGAACACGTTGAGCTCCTGGCGGGCGATGTCGACGGTGCCCATGTACACCACGCAGTCCATGCCGAACAGCGCGGCCGCGGTGGCGGTGGCCACCCCGTGCTGGCCCGCTCCGGTCTCGGCCACCATGCTGGTCTTGCCCATGCGCCGGGCCAGCAGCGCCTGGCCGAGCACGTTGTTGATCTTGTGGCTGCCGGTGTGGTTGAGGTCCTCGCGCTTCAACAGGATGCGAACCCCGAGATCGCTGGAGAGGTTGGGGCACTCCGTCAGCGGCGAGGGACGCCCCGCGTAGTCGCGCAGCAGCCGGTCGAGTTCGCCCCGGAAGGCGGGTTCGCCCCAGGCGGCGCGGAAGGCCCGGTCGAGTTCCTGGCAGGCGGGCACCAGCGTCTCGGGCACGAACATGCCGCCGAAGTCGCCGAAGCGCCCGTCGGCGCTCGGCTCGCCCATGAACCCGCCCGCGGGCGCGGTCACAGGTCCTGTTCCCAGTCGTATGGGCCGGTGCCGGCGGATAGCCGAGGCTCGGCGCCCGCAGTCGGTCTGTCGTCGGCGCTGATGTTGCGGGGCGCCTTGGCCGCCTCGATGAAGGCGCGCAGCCGGGCCGGATCCTTGCGGCCGGGGCGGCTCTCCACGCCGCTGGCCACGTCCACCCCCCACGGCCGCACCCGGCGGATCGCCCCGGCAACGTTGTCGGCGTCGAGGCCGCCGGCCAGGATCAGCCGGTGACCGGCCAGAGGGGCGCCCTCTGCCAGCGACCAGTCGAACACCTCGCCGGATCCGGGCCGCTCGTTGTCGATCATCACCGCGTCGGCGCCGTAGTCGCCCAAGTGCCGCAGCCCCTCATGGCCGGGGGGAAAGACCTTGATCGTGACCGGAACCCGCTCGGCCACCCAGGCGGTGTCCTCGGGCGACTCGTGGCCGTGCAGCTGGGCCGCGCCCAGCCTGGCGTCGGAGGTCATCTTCACCACACGCGACGCCAGCTCGTTGCGGAACACACCCACGCTGAGCACGTCGCTGGGCAGGCGCCGGACGATGTCGCGCACCCTGTCCAGCGACATGTGGCGGGGCGACGGCGCGAATATGAACCCCACCGCGTCGGCCCCCATGGCCACTGCCAGCAGCGCGTCATCCTCGTTGGTCGTGCCGCAGATCTTCACGAACACGCCCCGACGCTACTGCCTGCGGGCCGGCTGCGAGCCGATCCTCGCCGCGCCTGTGAGCACGGGCTCCGGCGCATACGCGCACGGGGGCCTCTCAGCGCAGGGGACCGCCCCGGCTGCGGATCAGCACCACGAACGGTGACAGCACGAACAACAGCACCGACAGCCCCAGCAGGAGCAGTCCGAGCCGCAGGAGCAAGAATCCTCCGGCCATCAGCCCGAAGATCACCGCGAAGACTCCGACGACGAACGCGGCCGGCGCTCCCAGGCGCATCCAGCCCGGAAGATCGCCCTCGGTGATGGGACGGTCGTCGATGTCGTCGTCGCGGTCTTCGTGGCCGAAGTAGATGTCGTCGTCTCGCGGCGGGGTCGCACGCCCATCGGCCGGCGCGGCGCTCCGGGGCGGCTGGGGCTGTGGGGGCTGGGAGGCCGGCGAGGGCTGGGTCAGGCGGCGGTCGATGGCGGCCCGGGAGTCGGCGTCGGACAGCATCTCCCAGGCCAGGTTGATGCGGCGCATCTGCTCGGTCGCGGCCGGATCGTCGCCCCGCACGTCGGGATGGGTGCGCCGGGCCAGGGCCACATAGGCCTGCCGGATCTCCTCGGTGGGGGCGTCACGGGCCACGCCCAGCACCGCGTACGGGTCCATCCCGCAATGGTAGGGCCGCGCCCCCCTATGCGGGAGCGGCGGCGCCCGGCGTGGCCAGCACGGTGGCCGCCATCCCGGCGACGGTGGCCGCCGCGGGCGGCTCCACCCGCCGATGGACCGCTCCCAGCGCCACGGTCACGGCCCAGTCCGGGTCGGCCGCGGCCGAGGTGATCGCGCCCACCGCCTTGCCGTCGACGGTTATCTCGTCGCCGGGCGACACCTCGTCGTCGCCGCGGATCTCCAGCAGGCGCACCGGGCGGGGCACGTTGCCGCCCCGGCTGTCGATCCGGGCCACCAGCTCCTGGCCGGTGTAGCACCCCTTGGTGAAGCTGACCGACGACTCCACCAGACCTGCGATCTCGGCCGGGATGGTGCGCTCGGTCAGCTCGCGGCCCATGGCCGGCCAGCCGGCCCTGATGCGGGCCACCTCCAGGTCGCCGGAACCGTCTACGGGCAGGCCCGGCGGAGGCTCCGTGTTCGGGCCGAGAAGGTCGATCCCGCCGAAGCCGGGCCAGTCGACAGTTGACCGGACCTCTGCCTCGACGGTGTCTAGCCACGCCTCGGCGGCCCGCGGCCCGCGTACGGCCAGCATCCGCCACCCGGCGAGGCTCTCGAAGGACACGTCGACCCGCAGCCGGAACCGCTCAAGCCGGGCCACGAGCGTGTCGCCGAAACCGGCGTCCACGTCGAGCACGAAGCTGCCGTCACCGCCGGGGGTGAGACGGAACCAGGCGTCGACCTTGCCCTGCGGGGCCAGCACCAGCGACCACGCCGAGGTTCCCGGGGCCACGGCCTCGACGTCCTGGGAGATCTGGCCCTGCAAGTACGCGGCCGCGTCGGCGCCGGTGACGAGAACCGCGTCCCTGGGCACCGGACCGGCAACGATGCCCGCCGTCACCGTGGAACCGCCCTTCTCCGGGCCTGGGTCATCCGCCGGGCCGGGGGCACCGCGGCCAGCAGGGCCTGGGCCTTGTTCACGCACTCGGCGTGCTCCTCTGCGGGCACCGAGTCGGCCACGATGCCCGCGCCGGCCTGCACCGACGCCCGCCCGTCGAGAACCAGCATCGTGCGGATCGTGATGGCGGTGTCGATGTTGCCTGTGAAGTCGATGTAGCCGACCACCCCCGCGTACGGGCCGCGCTTGACCGGCTCCAACTCGTCGATGATCTCCATGGCCCGGACCTTGGGCGCGCCCGAAACGGTGCCCGCCGGCAGCGTGGCCCGCAGCACGTCGATCGGCGTGGCCTGCTCGGCCAGCCGCCCCGACACCTGCGACGTCAGGTGCATCACGTGGCTGTAACGCTCGAGGGTCATCATCTCATCGAGGTTGAGGGTTCCGAACTCCACGACCCGTCCGACGTCGTTGCGGGCCAGGTCGACCAGCATCACGTGCTCGGCCACCTCCTTGGGGTGCTCGGCCAGTTCGGCGGCCAGACGGCGGTCCTCGGCGTCGGTGCGACCCCGGCGCCTGGTGCCGGCGATGGGCCGGCTGACCACCTTGCCGTTGAGGAGCTTGACCATGGGCTCGGGCGAGCCGCCCACCACCTCCAGGGGCCCGTGGCGCAGGAAGTACATGTAGGGGCTGGGATTGACCTGGCGCAGCACCCGGTAGACATCGAAGGCGTCGGCGTCCAGATCGAAGTCGAATCGCTGGGACAGAACCACCTGGAACACGTCACCGGCGAAGATGTGCTCACGGGCCGCCTCCACCGCCCGGGAGTAGAGCTCCAGGCCCATGGTGGAGGTGGTGTCGACCTCCTCCGACGTCGTGTCGGCGGCCGGTTCGGGCGGCGACACCAGCGGTTCGTCGAGGGGCTTGGCGCCGTCGGCTGCGATGGCCTCGACCCGCAGCACCGCCTCGTAGTAGAGACGGTCGATGAGCCGGTCGTCGGCGCCGGGGGGAACCAGCACGTTGGAGATGAGGGTGGCCCGCTGGCGCCAGTGGTCGTACACGGCCAGCTCGCCGATCAGCGACATCACCGCGTCGGGATGGCCCGAGTCGTCGGTGGGAACGTCGGGCAGGTGCTCGACCTCGCGCACGACGTCGTAGCCGAGGTAGCCGACCAGACCGCCGTGCAGCGGCGGCAGCCCCTCGATCGACGGGGCCCGGTAGTGGTCGAGCAGTGCTTCCAGCGCGGCGAGCATGCCCCGGTCACGGGGGATGGCGACCCCGAGATTGCCGGTCACCTCCACCGTGGGTCCCCGCGACACCAGCGTGGCGATGGGGTTGCGGCCCATGAAGGACCACCGGCTCCAGCGCTCGCCGTGCTCCACCGACTCCAGCAGGAAGCCGTCGCCGGGCCCGACCACCCGGGCGAAGGCGGCCACTGGCGTGGTCAGGTCGGCCAGCACCTCCCGCCAGACGGGAACGACCCGGTAGGCGCGGGCCAGCTTGCGGAACTCTTCGGGGGTGGGCTGG
>LXNI01002320.1_pt1 | contig 13523 bp, 14 predicted proteins | sample 809091 | NCBI WGS metagenome assembly LXNI01 (sample SAMN04870527, study PRJNA318959) | sponge metagenome | biome: 01000161; feature: marine sponge reef; material: water | host: Sarcotragus foetidus | place: Greece: Milos, Mediterranean Sea | collected 2013-05-29 | depth 5-7 m | reverse complement strand
GCTACCGGTTGCAGTCCCTGCCCGAGCCCTCGAACAGCCTGATGATGAAACGAGTTGGTACCGAGGCGCTCGGATTTGACGACCCGGTGCAACAGGGACCCTTCCGCTATCCGGATTTCGTGGCCGGAGGAGTGCGGATCGCCACGTTGGCTGTGTCGCAATCCGTCGGGCTGCTGGGTCGGAAGGTCCTGCCACAGCGTTCCGCCGCGTGCAACGTTCAGGATCTGGTGACCCCGGCAGATTGCAAGTATCGGGACGCGGTGCTTGAACGCACTTTGTAGCAGGGCCAGTTCCAGTGCATCGCGCTCTGGGCTTGGGTCGACGGTGTCGTTTAGCGTCGGTTCCCCGTAGTTGGCGGGGTGCACGTCCAGGCCGCCCACGAGCATAAGACCGTCGATGCGAGACACAACCAGATCGGTTGCCGACGTGGCTTCAGGGGCAATCACGACCGGGATGGCGCCCGCGCCGGCGACTGCGTCCAGGTAGTCCTGCTTTAGCGCGGCGTGGGGCCGGTTCGGCACCCCTTCGGCTGAGCGCTCCTTGAGCGCATCGCCGGCCGTCACGCCAATGATTACGGGCATGTCACTTCCCTTGAACGCCAGCCCGCGTCGCAGCGTCGCGGGTTCGATGCAACAATGCGGCCATGCGTTTCAGATTATCCGGATTCGGCGACGAGATCTCCGACGAACTGTCGGTTCAGTTGCGCGTGATGTCTGAGCTCGGCGTCGACGCGCTGGAGCCACGACGGGTTCAACTTCCGGGCGGCGATACCAAGAACATCGTCGAAATGTCCGATTCCGAGCTCGGAGTCATGCGTCGAATGCTGGACGACCACGGGATGGGCTGTTCCCAGATCGGATCGCCGGTAGGCAAGGCGCCCGTGGAGTCCGACCTCCAGATTCAGTTTCGCCAGCTCGAGGGTGCCGTGCGCGCGGCGCACGCGTTGGACGCGGCTTACATCCGAGTCTTTGGATTCCAGCCTACGCAGGGCGAGCCGCGTCCCGCCGACCGCCCGGCGGCGCTGGACAAGTTTCAGCGGGTTGCCGAGCACTCGGCGACGCTGGACCCCGGAATCACGCTGAGCCTCGAGAACGAGCATGATCTGTACAACGACACGCCCGCCGCCTGCGCCGAGTTTCTGGCGCTGGCGGGCGCGCCGATCAGCATGTGTTTCGATCCAGGGAACTTCGTTCGCGGTGGCATACGTCCCTTCGACGACGCGTGGCCGGTGCTTGGCGCGGCGACGCGGATGCTTCACGTGAAGGACTACGACACCGCCATCGCCGACTGGGCGCCCGCAGGCGTAGGTGACGGTCAACTGGCTGATGTGCTGGGCGCGGCGAATCCCGAGAATGTCGCCTATCTGTCGGTCGAGCCCCATCTGGCAGGGACCGAGGCTGGTCGTGGTCGAGATCGTGCGGATGTCTGGCGCGAAGCGCACGCGGCGCTGATATCGATCCTCGACGGCACGTGAGCCTGCCGCCGCACGTGGCCTGGGTTCGGGTTTCGCCGAGACCTGGTCGCAACGAAGAAATGTCCAGTCTCAACCTGATCGAAGGTCTTGGCATCGAAGGCGATCGCCACGCTCGGCCCGAGAAGCGAAACCAGGTCCTGGTGATGGACCTCGAGACGTTGGATCAGTTCAAGCTAAGGGCGGGCGATATACGCGAGAACATTGCAACGCGGGGTCTCGATGTTGCCAGCCTGGCCGAAGGCGACAGACTGCGATTCGGCACCGATGCCGAGGTGCTGATTTCGCATCCCTGTGCGCCCTGTCACAAGATGGACGCCCTGCGTCCGGGTCTCCAGGAGGAACTGCGCGGACGCCGCGGCATGCTGGGCGTCGTGTCGCGGGGCGGGGTCGTGCTTCCCGGTGACGTCGTTGAACTGATTCGCGGACAGGGCTGATACGAATCCGCGACGCCGCTAGTCTCGCTCGATCGACACCTCGCGCCCGCTGTGCGCGGACTCGTATGCCGCCTCGACCCAGCGGTGGGTGCGGAGAGCCTCATTCCAATCGGGCGAGTAATCGCCGCCGGTAGCGACGCTGCGCACAAATCCGCGTAGCTGAACTTCAAACGGATCGACCGCCGTCGTCGGGACGGCGTCCCATCCATCCAGGGGATTTCCTTGCTCGGCCGCAGGGTCGTAGGAAAACAGCGGGCCGTCGCCGCGCTGCACCCAGCAGCGGTTGGCCGTCACCAGCAGTCCCCCGCGGCTGCAGTCAATCTCAATGGTTGGCACATCCTCATGACGTCGGCGGACCCAGCTCGAAAAGACCTGGCCGATGGCGCCGTTCTCAAACCTCAGGTTGACAGCGCAGGAGTCCTCGACGTCGCTGTGGAATGGCCCGCTGTCCGGGTCCTCGCGCTCGGTGATGCCATCGAAGGTCAAGCAATGGGTGCTGGTAATCGGGCCGACCAGCCAGCCGAGGAGGTCGTAGAAGTGCGCCATCATGTCGTGGACGACACCACCCGCCGACTCCTCGCGCTTGAAGAACCACGGTGGACGGTTGCTGACCAGCGGCGGGACGTAGTAGCCAAAGACCACTCGTGCGTGAAACACGTCGCCGAGGTCACCTGACTCCAAAATCGCTTTGGCCGCCTGCGGACCGCCCTGAAAGCGCATGTTCTGGATGATGCCGTGGCGTACGCCGGCAGCCGTCGCGGCCTCAAGCAACTCCTCGGACTCTTCCAGCGTGGCGCCAAGGGGCTTGTCCGTGAACACGTGCTTGCCATCGCCAATCGCTTGCATCAAGGGGTCGAAGTGCAACCGGTTCACCAGGCAGTTGTCGACCACATCCACGTCGTAGCGACCTACGGAGCCTTCCAGATGGTCACTGGAAAAGTCGGCGTTGTAGGCGTGGAAGATCTCGCGCAGGCGCTCGGGCGTGCGGCCGTAGACCCCGAGGATTACCGGGACTTCGTCGCCGTCGACGACTTCAGGCCGCGCGCGAATCTTTGCCAGGGCGGCCGCGTGCCGGTGAGCCATACGGCCGGTTCCGAGAACGAGAAAAGTAATGGGGTTGGCGGGCACGGGCAATCTCACGGGCGACAGTGGGCGAAGTCTATATGAGGTCGGGCCGCGATCCTGCGCATTGACTCAAGCGGTCGTACGTCGCCGCTCGGAAGGTCGTCGGCGCGCGGGGGTGCCGGATGGTTGGTCTCCAGGAAGCCGCTCGGCTAGCCTCTGTCGTCAGGCGCGCAGGGGGACTGCAATTGGTTTCGCCCGGAGGCAGCAGCGGCCTGAAAACCCGACGCAACGCACGGCGGGCCGCGATGCCATGAGCGGAGACTCGCAGCTCGCCGAATCGCGGCCCTCGGGCTGGTTCTTCACGCGCATCAGCCTGTTCTGGGTCGGCCTCTCGTTCATGTGGGGCGCGGTGAACATCCAGGTGCTCCCGTCGGTTGTGCCCGACATGGTGGGCACGAATCTCCAGGGCACGGCCATAGGCGCCATTGTCTTTGTGGGCCTGGCCATCGCGATCGTCGTACAGCCGCTTGCGGGGGCTGTTAGCGACCGTGCCCGATTCCGGGTCGGGCGCCGCCGACCATTCATGCTCGCGGGCGTCCTGTTCGCGATTCCGTTCCTGGTGGTCATTGGGCTGACGCCCTACTACTGGCTGCTGTTTCTCGCCGTGGTCGGCGTGCAAGTCGGCGGGAACATTGCCCACGGCCCGTATCAGGGCGTGATTCCGGACCAGGTTCCGCCGCCGGCCCGAGGGCGCGCGTCGGGATTCTTCGGCGTCGCAAATCTCATAGGCACGATCCTCGGCGCCGCGGTCGCCGGACAGTTCCTAGCCGAAGGCCAGGTGTTTCTGGCCTTGCTGACGATTGCCATCGTGCTGGTGGCGATGTCATTGATGACGTGGGTCTTCGTGCGGGAAACGCCACCACCGCCACCGGAAGCGTACGGCCCTGTCTGGAAAGAAGTGCGCCGCCGTGTTCGCGAACTGAGGGGCAAGCCGGCCTTCCTTTGGCTGATGGGCTCGCGGCTCCTGTTCTTCATGGGCTTGCAATCGATGGACAACTTTCTGCAGCTTTTCATTGGTCAGGGCCTGGGCGAAGAGGGTCCTGAGGGCAAGACCACCATTGTCTTGGGGACCGTCCTCATCCTGGCGGTCCTTACAAGCGTGCCGGCCGGCTGGGCCTCTGACCGATTTGGTCGGCTGCGCCTCGTGGCCACGGGCACGTGCCTGGGGCTGGGGTCGGCCGTCCTCCTGGTATTCGCACAGGACTTCACTCAGGTCGTTGCTTTTGCCAGCCTGCTCGGCATCGGGTTGGGGCTGTTCACGGCCGCGGACTGGGCGGCGGCCATTGACCTGGTACCCGATGTACGCGCGGCGGGACTCTACATGGGGCTGACGAACGTGGCTACCGCCGGCGGGGATGCCCTGGCCACACTCTCTGCCGGCGTCGCGCTTGATGTGGTGAACCAGCTCGCGCCGGGCTACGGCTTCCGCGCGGTCTTCGCCCTCATGGGGCTCTATTTCCTGCTGAGCGTGGTGGTGCTGGCCAAGGTGCGAGCGCACGTGCACGCTGCGCCGGATTCACCCGTGCTAGCTCCCGAGGCATAAGTCCGTAGCGACCGGCCGTTGGCTGTCCGCACCGAATAAAACGGCATGATTGGCGGTCATTTAGGGGTCTTGGCGGCGGAGTCGGCGCTTCCCGGTATGCGCGAATGTGGGATGTTAGGCATAATCGCCCCTGCGGCCCCGTCTGGCGTCTGGGCAGGGCCAATTCGTCCGAGCCAGCACAGCCAATCGCCTACGGGCCCAACTGGAGGCAGTCCGGAATGCAGACAGTTGTTTTTTATCTCGTGATCGGGGTCTCGTTCGGAGGCCTCATCATCGGACTCCTCTATTGGATTTACTCGCTGATCAGGGGATCTTCTGAGGAATAGCTAGCAACGAGAGGCGCGCAGCGCTTCTTGGGTTAGGGGCCCTGCTGGTCCAGGTCGTCATCGCCTCTGCGACGTAGGCCTCAGCATGGCTTCTCGCGTGTCGCGTTGATTCTGATCAGCGGCGGCTTGATCAGTTGTACGGGTCGAGTCTCATCGGAATGCCTGCGGACGCCATGAATTCCTTGGCTTCCTGCACGCTATAGACACCGAAGTGAAATATCGACGCTGCCAGCACGGCATGCGCGTTGCCCAGCGTTATCGCGTCGCGCAGATGCTCGAGAGATCCGGCTCCCCCTGAGGCGATCACCGGGATCGACACGGTATCGGTAACGGCCCGCAGAAACTCGACGTCGTAGCCCTCGCGCGTTCCGTCCGCGTCAATGCTGTTGAGCACAATCTCGCCGGCGCCCAGTTCCTGACCACGCTGCGCGGTCTCGACGGCCTCAAGGTCCGTGCGCACGCGGCCGCCGTTGAGGTAAATGGTCCAACGCGGCGGATCGCTGTCCGGATCGCGCAGCGCGTCGATTGACAGCACCACGCATTGCGATCCAAAGCGGTCGGCGCAGGCGCGAATCAAGTCGGGGTCGCGATGGGCGGCGCTGTTGATGGAGACCTTCTCGGCGCCGCTGCGCAACATGAGGTACATGTCGTCGATCGTCCGAACGCCGCCGCCAACTGACAGGGGAATGAAAACTTGTGACGCCACGCGCTCCACAAGGTCCACCATGATGTTGCGGCCCTCCGCCGACGCCGTGATGTCGTAAAAGACCAACTCATCGGCGCCTTCACGGTCGTACCGGGCCGCTAGCTCGACCGGGTCACCGGCATCGATGTCGGCCGAGAAGCGCACGCCGCGGACGTTCCGCCCATTCTTAACGTCCAGGCACGGAATCACGCGACGCGTGAGCATCCGCTAGCCCCGGGCCGCCCGACGGGCGTCGGCCAGGGTGACGGCGCCCGTGTACAGCGCCCGCCCAATGATCACCCCGTCGGCTCCAAGCTCCGCAAGCTGCGTCACGTCGTCGCGGCTGTGCACACCACCGGATGCGATCACGTCCAGCTCGTGACCGTGGCGTCGAACCAAGTCCGCGGTCCCAGCAAAGTTCGGCTGGGCCAGCATGCCGTCGCGGTCCACGTCCGTGTACACCAATGCCGCGACACCGGCGTCGGCCGCCATTGCGGCCAGATCTGTCGCCGCCAGCTCGCTATCTTCCGCCCATGCTTCAATTGCCACGCGTCCATTCCGGGCATCCACGCCTACGGCTATCTGCCCGGGGAATGCCACGGCGGCCGCACGCATCAAGTCAGGGTCGCGCACTGCGGCCGTTCCAACCACCGCGCGAGCAGCGCCGGCGTCCAGCACCTCTTGAATCGCCTGCAGATTGCGGATGCCGCCGCCAATCTGCACGGGAACCGAGCCGGCCAGGTCAATGATCTCCTTAGCCAGCGAGCTATGAACGCGAGTGGCGCTGCGCGCCGCATCCAGATCCACCATGTGGATCCAGTCCGTCCCGCAGTCCAGGAAGTAACGGGCCGCCTCGCGCGGGTCCTCGTAGTAAACGGTCTCCCGCGCGAAGTCGCCTTGAATGAGATTCACGCACTTGCCGCCTCTGAAGTCGATTGCTGCGTAGATGTCCATGCTCAGCCAAACTCCGGCGTGGGTGTCTGGCCGGCTAGACGGATGAAGTTGGCGTAGATCCGTAGCCCCACGGCACCGCTCTTCTCAGGGTGGAACTGGGTTGCGTAGAGGTCATCTCGCCGAACGACACTGGTGAAGTCCAATCCATAATCCGTGGTCGCTGACACACAGGCGTCATACGCCGGGCGTGCGTAGTAGGAGTGCACAAAGTAGAAGTTGGCGTCCTGCGGCACGTCGGCAAACAGTGGGGAATCTTCGGCTTGGCGCACCTGGTTCCACCCCATGTGGGGGACTTCGAGCCCCGGCGGGAAGCGCACCACCTCACCCGGCAACACGCCAAGGCAGGGAGTTTCGTCATCTTCCTCGCTCCGCTCAAACAGAACTTGCAGCCCCATGCAGATGCCTAGGTAGGGCACACCGCGCGCAATGGCCGTAACCACTGGGTCGTCCACGCGTGCCTGACGTAGCCCCCGCATGGTGTCCGCCGCGGCGCCGACGCCGGGCAGGATAATGGCATCGGCCGCCGCCACCGCGGACGGATCGTCCGTAACGGCAAAGGTTGCGCCAACGCGATTAAGCGCGCGCGCCACACTGTGAATGTTGCCGGCGCCGTAGTCCACAACCGCGATCATGCGCTGTCCGCCAGAGCTTCTTGGACGCGCCGTACGGCCTCTGCCAGCGGAACTTCTATCTGGGCGGTGCCGTTCATTGGTTTGAGCGCCACGACGCCGCGCTCCAATTCCCGCGCTCCGATCAGCATGGCGGCGCGTACCCTGGCTCGGCTCGCGCGTCGGAGCTGGGATCTCGGGCTCGCGGCGCGGAATCCCGATTCCACCGAGATGCCAGCCAGGCGTAGCTGGCGGGCCAGTCGCATGGCCTCGGCCACCGCTTCGTCAGCCAGCGGCGCAATGTACACGTCCGTTGCGGGTGGACCGGCGGAAGTTGAGCCGCCGCGTTCCATGTTGAGGAGCACGCGCTCGATGCCGCTTCCGAACCCTACGCCGGGCACGTGGCCGGCGCCGATAAGTTCAGCCAGGTAGTCGTAGCGTCCGCCGCCACCCACCGTGCTCTGCGATCCAGCGTCGGGCGGAACGAACTCAAAGACGGTGCGGTTGTAGTAGTCCAGACCACGAACCAGGCGGTGGTTGACCGTATACGGGATTTCGAGGGCATCGAGCAGATCCAGAAGTTCCGCAAGGTGTTCGCGCGCAGGCGTACCTAGAAAGTCCAACGACCGCGGCGCACCTTCGCACAGCTCGGCAACCGCCGGGTGCTTGGAATCCAAAATTCGCAATGGGTTGGTGGCCAACCGTTCGCGGCTTTCGTGGTCCAGGCGGTCCGAACGTGGGGTGAAGTAGTCCACCAGCGCCTGGCGGTACGTCCCTCGGGTGTCGGGATCACCCAGTGAATTCAGGTCCAGCCTCAGGTCATCGATGCCGAGCGCCTCGTAGGTCGACCGGAGCAGATCAATAACCTCGGCGTCAACGGCTGGACTTGGGTCCCCCAAAGCCTCGGCGCCAATCTGGTGATGTTCCCGATAGCGGCCGGCCTGCGGGCGGTCGTATCGAAAGATCGAGGTGATGTAGTACAGCTTCACGGGCTGCGGCAGGTTGTGCAGGCCGTTCTGAACGTACGCGCGGACGACCGGGGCCGTGCCTTCCGATCGCAGCGTCAATGAGTCGCCGCCGCGGTCCTCGAAGCTATACATCTCCTTCTGCACAAGGTCCGTTGCATCGCCGGTCGTACGGGTAAAGAGCTCGGTTCGCTCAATCGTTGGCGTGCTAATCGGCGCAAAGCCGCGCAGGCGGCACTGGCGCTGAAAGGCCTCGGTCACCAATCGCCAGGCGGGCGCCACGTCCGGCAAGCGGTCGGCGGTACCCCTCGGACGCTGGATCATCCGGCGCGCCCCAGGCGATTGACGGCGGCTTGCACGGCAGTCGGATTGTCAGTGGTCACGGCGATTCGCTTGTCGCGAGCGCGCTTGCCGCGTTCGATGCTGATATCGCGGCGCGGCAGATTCAGGGCCTCCGCCAAGAGATCAATCAACGCCCGGTTCGCACGGTCATCAGTTGGCGGCGCGGTGATTCGAGCGGCCAGCGACCCGTCAGCTCGTCGCTTGAGAACCGTGGATCCTGCCCGTGGGGTGGCTCGGACGCTGAGTCGGATTGTGGTCGGCATGTGGCGGCTCTGTCATCGTTTGCTCACCCGAGTGCGAGTGAACGCACAAGGCTCCAGAGCACCTGAATGACCAGAATCGCGATGAGCGGTGAGAGGTCGATCATCCAGGATTGCGGCAGCGCCCGGCGGATTGGACCCAGAATCGGCTCCGTAACGTCGATCAGTAGTCGCATAAACGGATGGGAAGGATCGCGGACGAACCAGGAAAGGATTGCCCGACCGATGATGGCGAAGACGATGATCGTCACAAGCCAATCGAGAAGTTGGATGAGTGCTGGGAGCACGTTTGGTCAGGGACCTGGAGCCGGGGAACGCATGCCAAAGATAGCGCGTCCGATGCGCACGATGGTGGCACCTTCCATCAATGCCGCGTCAAGGTCGTCGGTCATACCCATAGAAAGTTCGGCGATCGGCTGATTGGGAAGGCTGATTTGCAGGGAGTCGCGCAATTCACGCAACCGGCGAAAGCAGGCGCGGCTGGCTGCTGCGTCCGTACCCATCGGTCCGATGGTCATGAGGCCGCGCAGCGTCAGGTCGGTCTCGCGGTCGAGGACGTACGCCAACTGCAAGAGTCCGGCAGGTTCGATGCCGCCCTGCGTCTGCGCGCTGGTGAGATTGACCTGGATCAATACGTCACAGGGTCGGCCGTCGCGCACAGTCTCAAGGCGGCGGGCCAAGCGCACTGAATCCACAGAGTGGATCAGCGAAAAGAGTTGGGTTGCCACGCGGGCTTTGTTGCGCTGTAGGTGCCCCACGAGATGCCAGCGCCCCCCACCGACCTGGGGAACCTTGGCTTGCGCTTCCTGTACGCGGTTCTCGCCCAGGTCGGTCAGACCCGCAGCCACGCCGAGGCTCACAGTCGCGGCGTCGAAGGTCTTGGACACTGCGACCAGCGTGACGGAGTCCGGGGAGCGGCGGGCTTGGCGGCACGCTGCGGCGATTCGCCCGCGGATGTTTGCCACCCGTGCGGCAATCGCGGCGGCGGCATCAGGCTGCGTCATGCCGCGCTCTGGGCGTGGGTCAGCGACGCTCCGAGCGGCGACGAAGGAAGGCCGGAATATCCACTTCGCTCGATTCGCGCGAGCGGCTGGAGAAATCGAGTTCTCGAACCACGGGGCTGCTTGAAGGTCGCGAGCTACGGCGCCTGGTCGGCCGCGCCTCGACCGTGCCGGTCTGAAACCCGGTCGCAATGACCGTGACCTGGAGACGTCCCTCCATGGCTTCGTCAATTACCGTCCCGAAGATGATGTTGGCGTTCGGCTCGGCCGCCTTGGCCACGATGTCGGCGGCTTCGTTGACTTCGTGAAGCGTCATGTCCGGGCCACCGGTGAAGTTCAGAAGCACCCCGCGCGCGCCGTCCACCGACACGTTGAGCAGGGGGCTGTTGAGGGCTTGCTGAATCGCTTCGGTTGCTCGGTCCTCGCCCTGGGCCTCGCCAATGGCCATCAATGCCGTGCCGGACTCCGTCATAACCGCACGCACGTCGTTGAAGTCGAGGTTGATCAAGCCTGGCTGAGTAATCAGGTCAGAGACACCCTGGATACCCTGGCGCAGCACGTCATCGGCCAAAGCAAAGGCCTCGGTGACCGACATTTTCGGGTCGGCGACAGCCAAGAGTTGTTGGTTGGGAATCATGACGAGGGTGTCAACGCGCTCCTGCAGGTTTCGGACACCCTCTTCGGCGTACCGTGCGCGCGTACTTCCCTCGAAATCAAAAGGTCGAGTTACGACACCCACAGTCAGGGCACCCGTTTCGCGCGCGACGTCGGCGACAACCGGGGCGCCGCCAGTTCCGGTGCCGCCGCCCATACCGGCGGCAATAAAGACCATGTCGGCGCCTTCCACGGCTTCGCGAATCTCGTCCAGCGACTCTTCGGCGGCCTTCTGGCCCAGGGACGGTTGGCCACCTGAACCAAGTCCACGCGTGGCTTTGTCGCCTACGCGTATACGTGTCGGTGCACTTGAGCGCACCAGCGCCTGTGCGTCGGTGTTGATAGCAATGAAGTCAACGCCTTGCACATGCTCATCGATCATTCGATCGACGGCGTTGCTTCCGCCCCCGCCGATGCCAACAACCTTGAGTTCTGCGAGCGAGTCGCCACTGACGGGCTGTCTTGATGCGCGTCCCGCAGGTGCCGAATGCGGCTCACCATCTGCGCCCGTCAGCCGCGTGATTCGACTTCCACCGCGGCCATCACTCTCGGCCATGTCCACTCACCCTTCCCAGGCGCGCCAACGTTGGACGGCCAGACCGCTCTCGGTGCAACGCCACAACAGTAACGCTATTATGCCCAAACTGAATCACGCGAATCGCCTTTCACCTGACAGTCGGCGAGACGACCGAACGCATCCAGCCGCCCAGTCTGTCCAAGACACCCCGGTGCCGGAGGCTCGCCGCGGTCACCCAGCCATCCGCTTCCTCGGCCACCGCCGCCGAAAGAAGAAGGCCGACGCCAGTGCTGAATTCGGGTGCCCGGAGGTTGTCGCCCAGTCCCCAGAGTGCCCGTGGTCGACCCGTGGCTACTGGCATATCCAAGATGGTGCTAGTTAAGTCCTTGACGCCAGCGAGGCGTGAACCGCCTCCAGTAAGCACGACCCCCGCGGGAAGAATGTCGTAGTAGCCACTGCGCGTGATCTCCTCGCGCACCAGGTGCAGCAACTCCTCCATTCTGGCTGTGATGACCTCGGATAGATCGCGGCGGCGAACGGCCACCGGTGCGCCGTGGTCGAACCCGGGGACGGCGACCGTTGCGTCGTTTTCGTCGACTGGCCAACCCACGCTGCCGTGCTCGACCTTCAATGCTTCGGCGACCTTGGTGGGCAGCCGGAGGCCTCGGGCAATGTCAGCCGTGACCAGCGCGCCACCGATAGGAATCACGGCAATGTGCCAGCACGCATCATCCACAAACAGCGCGACATCAGTTGTTCCACCACCAATGTCGATTAGCACGACGCCCTCGCGCCGCTGCTCCGGCATCAGGCAGGCGCGGGCCGAAGCCAGCGGCTGCAGAACTCGGCCCTGGGTTGACAGGCCCGCCTGGCTCACGCAGTGCTCCAGGTTCGCCATGGCGTTTGTAGCGCCAGTGACCACGTGAGCCTCGACGGCAAGCCGGCGCGCGGTGAGGCCACGCGGGTCAAGCACGTCGGTGAGGTGGTCGGTCGCGAATGTCTTCGGTATTACTGCCACGACCTCTCGATCTTCAGACAGGTTCAACATGGTTGCGCCGCGGACGACCGCACCTACGTGGCGTTCGCGTACCTCGCGCTCACCCGACGGCAGACGGACTTCGCCGCGCTGGCTGTGAGATTGGAGGTGGCCGCCGGCGATGCCGGTGACGACGTGCGACGACCGCGCTCGCGCGGCCTTCTCGGCTCGGTGGATCGCTTCGTCAATAGCCTTGACGGTCAGCACGACGTCAACTATCTGGCCGCCCTTGAGTCCATACGAAGGCGCCGTGCCGACGCCCAGCACATGCAGTTGCGCGCCTCGGTACTCCTGCCCTATCACCGCGCAGGTTTTGGTCGTTCCGACGTCCAGTCCCACGAACGTCCGTTTGCGGCTCATGCCCCCACCCTCGGCCAAACGGAATGTACGGAAACCCACAGTTTACATAACACGACTAAGGCGTCCGAGGATTCTGAACTTCGGCGAGCGGCGGCGCGTCAACGGTGCGATAGGTGGGTCGCTCGATCGGCCGGAGGTCCACGCTGGCGATGCGCTCTCCGAGACGGTTCGCCTGCTCAAGGACGGCGTGCAGTGCGACGAGTTTTGCGTCGAGTTGCGACGTGTCTCCAAAAGCAAGTTGCCGCCCGGCGTGATCGACGACGGTCAGCTGGCCGTCTGAATAGCGAATGTGGCTGGGAATGACCCGGAGCAAAGGTAGATTGCTTTGCAGTTGATGCGCAGCGATTAGCGCTCCCACGCTGACCAGGTCCCCGGGTGCCAGCGGGTGTATCGAGTCATCCTCGACTGTGAGCGGTACTTTCGGCTCGAACTGCTCCGCCAGGACCTCGCCCGATGCATTGACCAGGTAGCTCTGACCGTTGGCGACCCAGTTCGCGACCGGTGCCTCGTAGGCAACTGTCACAGTCGCCCGCCCGTCAATCCCAACGTGAACTGTTGCGTCTGCTACTCCCGGTAAGTCCCGGAACTGCCGCTGAAGCGCGTTGGTGTCGATGCGAAACACATTCTCGCCAACCAGGGGACGTGTGGCGGATTCGATGCTGTCCGGATCGACCGCTGGAGGTGGCGAAGAGTCGGCCCGGTGTACGGCGACATTCCTGACGTCGAACACAGGTGAGTTGAGGAACCAGATAAGGACGCCAGACGAGAGCATGGCTATGACGAGCGACAGCGCCTTGGTGAAGAGGCTCCCACTGAAGTCGGTCATGCGAACAACGCCTGCACGTGGCTGTTCCATCGGCCCAGGAGCCGGACTTCAGGTGTGAGCCGGACACCCGTTGCCTCGGCCACGCGTTCGCGAACTTCAATGGCCAGATCCAAGACGTCGCGAGCCGTCCCGCCCGGTCTGGCTGAGAGGAAGTTTGCGTGGACAGGCGAAACAAACGCGCCGCCAACTTCGTGACCCTTTAGGCCGCTCGCCTCAATCAGCCGTCCGGCGTAATCGCCGTCGGGGTTCATAAAGAACGACCCCGCGTTCTGTCCCAGCGGTTGGGTGGCGCGTCGTCGTCGGGCGAGGGCCAGCAATTCACGGCGGAGCGTGGCGGGGTCGGCAGGCTGGACGCGAAAGCTTGCTGCCAGCACCACTGGCCCTGTGGCATCGTCGTGGAGGTTGCTTCGCCG
>LXNI01002319.1_pt1 | contig 13525 bp, 8 predicted proteins | sample 809091 | NCBI WGS metagenome assembly LXNI01 (sample SAMN04870527, study PRJNA318959) | sponge metagenome | biome: 01000161; feature: marine sponge reef; material: water | host: Sarcotragus foetidus | place: Greece: Milos, Mediterranean Sea | collected 2013-05-29 | depth 5-7 m | reverse complement strand
TTGTTCGGCGGACCCGACTGTGCTTCCGCAGTTTCCAGCGCCGGCCGCCACATGGGCAGATGGCCTCGGTCGACGCCGGCCACGCGGTGCTGCACCTCGGTCCCGAAGTAGAGACAGACTTCGGCCGTCTCCGCCACGTTTCCGCGAGCTTCGGCGCCGCTGGTTACGGCGTGGAACTGGCAGGACCAGAAGGTGCCCGACTTGCCGGTTGCCGGGTTGACGGGCACCGGCGCCAGCGACCACTCGAACCGGTCCTTGATCTGCACCAGCGGACGCGCCGTCTGTCGAACGCGCTCGGTCAGGTAATACGCCTGGATGCCGGCGGTGAATGGCGAACTGAACTCGCCTCGCGTCTCGCTGATCTCGGCAATGGGCACCGCGACCTCGTGCTCAAACACCGCATCGTGGATGAACTGAATGCCGGCGTCGCCACCGTTGTCGTACATCGTGAACCGGGTGTCGTCCGGGCTTCGGAAGAACTCGTCATTGCCCGACCAGATCAGCGGATGCCAGGAGTACCAATTGCCGCCGCCATCAAGACCCCACAGGCCCTGCTCCGGGTCGGTGGTCTTTTGTGCGTTCTCCAAAAGGTCGTCCCAGGTCCAGCTGTCGTCCGGATGACCGGCGCCTAGCTCATCGACCAGCGTCTGGTTGTAGATGAAGCCGTTGATTCCGCCCTGGTAGGTAATGCCGTACTGGTTGCCGTGCAATTGGGTCGGCGGCGGAAACGTGTGGTCGTCGGCCTGGCCGTTGTCGGTCCACAGGTTCGGGATGTAGTAGTACTCATCCTGGTTCCAGCCGTCCATCTTCTCGAGGACGGAGTTGAGCTGGAGCACCGTATTGTCGTCACGCCAGGCATTGAAGAGGTGGCCATCCCACAGCACCATCTCCGGCAGGGTGCCGGCCGCCGCGCGAATTGACAGCGTGTCCCAATAGCCCCCGCCCACCGGCTCAACCAGCACCTTCACGTCCGGCCGCCTGTTGGCCCAGTTCTCAACCGCCCATTGCACCGCCGCGCCGCGCGGGCCGGAGGTGTGGTCGGTCGCGAACGTCAGCACCACGGGTGGGCGCTGGGCCTCGACTTCCACGACCTTCTCGACGACCTTTTCAACGACTTTCTCGACTTCGACTACCTCTTTGACGACCTCGGTGACGACTTTTTCGACCTGGACTTCCTGGACCTGAACCTGAACCTGTGTCTGCGTCACAATCTTTTCGACCGGAACTTCCTTGACTTCGGTCCTCGTGACAATGGTCTCGACCGGAACTTCCTTGACCACGACCTTTTCGACGGGAACTTCCTTGGTGACAACCTGAGTCTCACCACATGCCGCCAGCAGTGCCGCGGTACCGGCCCCGAAGCCTCCAACGCCTAGTGCCCTCAGGATGCTTCGTCGAGTCATCAGTGCCCTCCCTGGATTCGACCCCGTACTTTACGGGACAACGTACTCTAGGCCCTAATGATTCTCACGCTACGCCGAGCGCGGCAGGGCGTCAAACGCACCGGCGGCACCAGGTCTCCGGCCCTTGAATGGGCAGGGACGCTACCCATTTCGCTAAGTTGCGACGCTCCCGGGAGGAATACACCGTGTCCCTAACTCGCCCGAACCTACTGATCATCCTCTGCGACCAGCTGGACGCCAGTTATCTGGGCGCCTATGGCAACCGGGTAGCACAGACGCCCCACATCGACCGGCTGGCGGCCGACGGGCTGACGCTCAACCGCGCCTACGTTCCGCTGCCCCAGTGCTCGCCGGCCCGTGCCTCAATGTTCACGGGGTTATATCCGCATCAACACCATCTGCTCTGCGTGCCTCGCTCGGGTCAGGACGAGCGCTTCGGCACCGTGCGGCAGCGTGCCGTGCTTCCGGAATCCGTGCCGTCGTTAGGTCAGGCGTTTCGAGACGCCGGCTACCGTATGGGCTACACCGGTCCCTGGCACATGGGCAACGACGAGATTCCCCATCACGGCTGGGAGGAGCACTGGCGTACGTATCGCTATTGGAAGAACGGTCGCGACTACTACATCCAGCATCTCGAACGACACGGCCTGGCTGAATTGTTCAAGCACGAACATCAGGTGTTCGGCTTCAGCGAGGGCACAAGGTCCGGCGTGGTGCCTTCAGGACCGTCGGCCATACCGGTCGAGCACGCCCGCACCTCATGGTCCGTCGACGAGACCATCAACTTCATCGATGGTCGCGACGAACGCCCCTGGGCGTTCACCCTCTCAATCAAGGATCCGCATCCGCCAGTGATCTCACCGGGCGACTTTGCGGATCGCATTGACCCTGCTGACGTCGAGTTGCCGCCGACGATCGACGAGGACTTCTGCGGAAAGTCCGACGCCTACCAGCGCAGCCTGACGCACCGCTGGGTGCGCAACATGTCAGAGGCCGACTGGCGACGCTTTATCGCCCACTACCACGGACTGAACGCCCACATCGACACTGAAGTGGGACGGCTATTCGCTCACCTGGACGCGCAGGGCCTGCGCGAAAACACGCTGATTGTCTTCTTGTCAGACCACGGCGAAATGATGGGCGCCCATCGCATGGCCGGAAAAGGTCCGGCCATGTTTGAGCAGTCGATCGGGATTCCGCTCATCATGCGCTGGCCGGCTGCAATTGCGGCCGGACGCCAAAGCGACGCCCTGTTCAACACTGTGGATCTACCCGCCACGCTTGGCGCACTGTGCGGCGTACCGATCAGCGCCGGCGCGGGGATCGATCAGAGCGCCATGGTCCGTGGCGAGGCTCCGGGCCCACGCCGCGTCGCATTCAGCGAGTTCTATATCGAAGCCGGACTTCGCGACGACCTGATGTTCGTCAAGACCGCCGTCACCGACCGCTGGAAGCTAAACCTATGGCTGTACGACAAGCCCGAGCTGTACGACCTGCACACCGACCCGCACGAGACTCGCAACCTGATCGACGATCCATCGACGGCCGACATTCGCGCGGAGCTGGCCGATGAAATCGTGAACTGGCTGAAGGAAACCGAGGACCCACTGCTGCCGACCGTCGAGTGGACCGTCGGCCGCGTGATCGAGTACTGAGTCGGAAGGCGCTTCGTCGCCTTATCCGCGCTTCCGCGCGATGTAATGAGGACTGGTGTTGAAGAACAACTCGGCGGCTTCCATCAGTGTCTCAGACGTCGTCGGGTGCGGATGGATGCTCAGCCGCAGGTCGTCGGCCCGCGCGCCCATCTCCACCGCCAGCACGCCTTCGGCGATCAGTTCTCCGGCGCCCCGCCCGGTGATTCCGACGCCAAGTACGCGCTCGGTCGTGGGCTCAAGGATCAGCTTCGTCAGCCCGTCATTCCGCCCCAGCGTCGTGGCTCGACCGGACGCCGCCCAGGGAAAGGTAGTGACGTTGTGCGGCTGGCCGGACTCTCGGGCCTCTGATTCGGTGAGTCCGCACCAGGCGATTTCCGGATCGGTGAAAACAACCGCCGGAATCGCTTGCGCGTCGAACGTCGCCGCTTGGCCCGCGATGGCGGAGGCCGCCACCTGGGCCTCGTAGGTTGCCTTGTGCGCCAGCATCGGTTCGCCGGCAACGTCTCCGATGGCAAAGATGTGAGGAGCGGACGTGCGGCGCTGGTGGTCGACCGTGACGAATCCCCGCGCGCCTAATTCCACGCCGGCGGCGTCCAATCCCAGGTTTGCGCTGTTAGGGCGGCGACCGACCGCGACCAGCACTTTGTCGAAGCGCCGCGAGGACTCTTCAACGCGCGCTCCCGCCAGTTCAACGTCGACGCCGTCCGGCCGCACGTTCAGGCTCGCGACTCGCGTGCTGAGCAGAATTTCGGCAAACGCCGAGGCCAGCCTTCGCTCCAACGGTCGTACGAGGTCACGGTCGGCCCCGGGCAGCAGGCCGGTCTCCATCTCGACCAGGGTCACCTTCGATCCAAGCGCCGCGTAAACCGATCCAAGTTCAAGCCCGATGTAGCCGCCGCCCACGACCAGCAGCGAGTCAGGGACGTCTGCCAACTCCAATGCCGAGGTCGAGTCCATGACGCGGTCGCCGTCGATCTCGAAGCCGGGCGGGGCCGCCGGTTGCGAGCCGGTGGCAATGACCGCGTGGTCAAACTCGAGGCGTTCCGCTTCTCCGCCCTGCGTCGGCTCGACAAGCAGTGAGTGGGGACCGTCGAACCTGGCGAATCCTTGCCGGAAGTTCACTCGACGCGCCCGGGTAAGGAGTCCAAGGCCCGAAGTCATCTTGGAAATGACCTGGTCCTTCCAGCCACGGAGCTGTTGCAGGTCGATTGCGGGTTTGCCGAAGTTCACGCCCCAGTCAGACGCATCCTCCGCTTCACCTAGCAGTGAAGCCACATGCAAAAGGGTCTTTGATGGAATGCAGCCGCGATAGAGGCACACGCCTCCCGGGTTTGCCTCGGGATCGATGAGGGTGACGTCCATGCCCAACTCGGCGGCATGAAAAGCGGCTGGATAGCCTCCCGGTCCCGCGCCTATCACGGCCACGCGCCGCTGCCGTCCGTCGGATGTCACGGCGCGGCTAGTCCCCCATCGCCAGCATCAGGGGCTGCTCCAGCGCATCTACGATCCAGGAAAGGAAACGCGCGCCGTCTGCTCCGTCCACGGCGCGGTGGTCGAATGACAGGGCCAGCGGCAGCATCAGCCGCGGCCGCAACAGCCCCTCGACATATATGGGCCGTTCCACCGCACGCCCGACTCCAAGGATCCCCACCTCTGGCGGGTTGATGATTGGCGTGAAGTGCCCGGTGCCGAGTCCTCCCAGGTTGCTGATCGTGAACGAGGCGCCCTCCAGCCGCTCGGGTGGCAGCTGACCCTTGCGAACCTGCCCGGCAACCTCAACCACCTCGATCGCCAACTCGGTAATGCTCTTCTCGTTTACGTCGCGAATGACCGGAACCAGCAACCCGCGCTCGGTGTCGGCGGCAACGCCCAGGTGGCAGTAGTCCTTCAACACCATCTCGTTGGCGGCGAAGTCGGCGCTGGCATTCAACTTCGGATGCGCTTTCAGCGCGGCAGCCACGACTTTCATCAAGATCGGCGTGATCGTGAGGCTGCCACCCTCGGTCCGCACGCGGTCCTTCTCGCGCTGCCGCATCGCCTCCACGGCCGTGATGTCGGCCTCGTTGAAGAGCGTGACGTGGGGGATGCTCGACCACGACTGGGCGATGTTGGTTGCGGTTGCGCGGCGCACGCGGTTCATTCGTTCACGCGTGACCGGGCCGTACTTGCCGAAGTCTGGCAAGGGCGCAGCGATCAGTTCGCCCGGGGCGGCCGAAACCGTGGCCGGGCGCGACCGCGCGTGGGCCTTGACGTCGTCGATCGAGATCCGCCCACCAGGCCCTAATCCGGCAACTTCGCGAATGTCGATACCGATTTCGCGAGCGAACCCGCGGGTCGAAGGCGATGCAAAGACCGGCATGTCGCCGCCGGTCGGGGGTGGCGGCGGCGGTGTGACTCGGGTCGGGGCGGCTGGTGTTGGCTGAGGTGACGGTGGAGCCGGCGTGGGGACGGGCGCTGGCGCCGGTGTCTCGGTGGCGTTGGTCGCCGCCGGCCGCGAAGTGGCCTTTGGCCGGCCGTCCGCCGCCGAGTCGCTCTCGTCCAGTTCGAGAATCGCCTGTCCGACCTGAAGCGTGTCGCCGGCACTCACCAGGATCTGGGTAACCGTGCCGGCCAACTCGGCCGGGACTTCCAGCGTCGCCTTGTCGCTCTCGATCTCAATGATCGGGTCGTCTTTGGCAACAGCCTGGCCCGCGCTGACGAGCACACTCAGAACGTCGGCGTCAACAATGCCTTCGCCCAGGTCGGGGAGCTTCAGTTCAGTCGCCATGCCGGTTCCGTCGCGGCGGTGGCGTGAGCGTCAGGCGAGCCGGGGGTTGGCCTTGGCCGGGTCAATCTCGAGGTCCTCAAGAGCCTCGGAAACGATTTCCCGATCAAGCTCGCCTTCGCGCGCCAGCGCATACAGCGTTGCCAGCGTAACGTACCGCGCATCGACCTCGAAGAAGTCGCGCAGGGCCTCGCGGTCCTCGCTACGGCCGAAACCGTCGGTGCCCAGTGAGATCAGAGGCTGGGGGATCCACTTGGCCACGGCGTCCGACATCGTCTTGACATAATCAGAGGCAGCCACAACGATGCCCGGCAGCCCGCTCAGCTGTCGCGTGAGGTACGGAACGCGTGGCTCTTCGTGCGGATGCAGCATGTTCCAGCGCTCAACGTCCAGCGCGTCGCGCCGCAATTCCGTGTAGCTGGTTACGGACCAAACGTCGGCGGCAACGCCGTATCGCTCAGCCAGCATCTCCTGCGCCTTGATCGCCTCGTTCAGAATCGCGCCGCTACCCAGCAACTGCGCGCGGGCTCGGGGATGCTCAACGGCAGCCCGCCGGAATCGATACATTCCCCGCAGAATGCCCTCGTCCACGCCCGGCTCGTCGGGCTTCGGTGGGTGCGCGTAATTCTCATTGCCCACCGTCAAGTAGACGAAACTGTCCTCGCCGTCGGCGTACATGCGTCGGATGCCGTCGCGGATCAGCGTGGCTACCTCGTAGGCGAACCCCGGGTCGTAGGCGCGGCAATTGGGCACGGCCGAGAACAGCAAGTGACTATGCCCGTCCTGGTGCTGTAGTCCTTCGCCGGCCAGCGTGGTTCGTCCGGCAGTGCCGCCGATCATGAAGCCACGGGTGCGACTGTCCGCCGCCGCCCACACCAGGTCGCCAACCCGCTGGTACCCGAACATCGAGTAATAGATGTAAAAGGGAATCATTGGCAGGCCGTGGGTGGCGTAGGCCGTTCCCGCCGCGATAAAGGACGACAGGGAGCCTGCCTCGGTGATCCCTTCCTCCAGGATTTGGCCGTCAGTCGATTCCTTGTAGTAGAGCAAAGTGTCGGAGTCGACCGGCTCATACAACTGTCCTACGTGGGAGTAGATCCCGACTTGGCGAAAGAGCGCCTCCATGCCGAAGGTCCGCGCTTCGTCCGGGACGATCGGCACGATGAGCCGACCGATCTCAGGGTCTCGCAGTAGCTTGGCCAGCAGCCGGACGAAGACCATGGTGGTTGAGGCCTCGCGCGCTCCGGTTCCTGCCGAAAACTCCTCGTAGGCCTCGGTGCTTGGGGGCGAGATCGGCTTGTAAGACGGGGCGCGAGTAGGTAAATGTCCGCCCATCGCTCCCAGCCGCTCGGCGACGTATCGACTCTCGGTGCTATCCGGCGTCGGTCGATAGAGCGGCGCACTGATGACCTCGTCGTCCGACAGAGGGATACGGAACCGGTCGCGGAACGAAAGCAGCTCGTCCAGGTTGAGCTTCTTCTGCTGGTGCGTGATGTTCCGACCCTCGCCGGCCTCGCCCAGACCGTAGCCCTTGATGGTGCGAGCCAGCACGATGGTCGGCGCGCCCTTATGGCGAACCGCAGCGTGATAGGCCGCGTATACCTTTACCGGATCATGGCCGCCCAGCCGCATGCGCCAGAGTTCGTCGTCGCTGCGGTCGGCCACCATGGCCGACAGTCGCGGGTCCACGCCGTAGAAGTTCTCGCGAATGTAGGCGCCGCCGGCGACTGAGTACTTCTGATACTCACCGTCCACCACCTCGGTGGCTCGCTTGGCAAGGACCCCTTCGGTGTCGTTGGCGAACAGCTCGTCGAAGTCGCTGCCCCAGAGCACTTTGATGACGTTCCAGCCGGCCCCGCGGAACAGTCCTTCCAGTTCCTGCACCACGCTGCCGTTCCCGCGCACCGGCCCGTCCAGGCGCTGCAGGTTGCAGTTCAGGACCCAGGTCAGGTTGTCCAGGCACTCGCGGGCCGCAAGCGAGATCGCCCCGCTGGCCTCAGGTGAGTCGAACTCCCCGTCGCCCAGAAAGGCCCAGACGCGCCGCCCCGTGTCCGGGCGCAGGTCCCGGTCTGCCAGGTATTGCATGAACCGGGCCTGGTAGATGGACATGAGCGGTCCAAGTCCCATGGAAACGGTGGGGTACTGCCAGAAGTCGGGCATGAGCCAGGGATGGGGATACGACGACAGCCCGCCCTCTTTCGCCATCTCGCGCCGGAAGTTATGCAGCTTTGCGGGGGGGAGTCGACCCTCCACGTACGCGCGTGCATACATCCCGGGCGAAGCGTGCCCCTGGAAGTACACGATGTCGGCGCCGTCCGGGTGATTTGGTCCTCGAAAAAAGTGGTTGAAGCCGACCTCGTACAGCGTGGCCGCCGACGCGTAGGTGGAGATGTGCCCGCCAATGCCGTCCGACTTGCTGTTGGCTTCCACAACCATGGCCATGGCATTCCAACGAATGATGCTCTTGATCGTTCGTTCAATGTCCCGGTCGCCCGGGTAATCGGGCTGCCGCTCGGGCGGAATGGTGTTGACGTAAGGCGTGCGCGAGGTGACGGGTAGCGAGACGCCGTCCCGTTGCGCGTGGACTTGCAACTCGCGCAGCAGACCGGCGACGCGTTCCGGACCTCGCAGCACGTAGACGTCGTCGAGCGAGTCCAGCCAGTCTTGGGTTTCCAGGGACTCGATTGCGGAGTCGTCAGCCTGTCCGTTGACGTCAATGGTTGCGATGGCGCCGCACCTTACACAGTCGATTGCCGGACCGGTCCGAGCCTAGCGCCCCTGGCCGGGTGCGCGCACAGGTTTTCTTACCGTTCGCGTTTCAGCCTGGCTGCTTGCTCTCGGGCCGCGCGGGCCTGTTCCCCCGCATGGTACGAACTTCGCACCAGCGGTCCGGACTCAACGTGGGCGAATCCCAGGCCGCGTGCCTCGTCCGCCAGGTCATCGAATTCGTCCGGTTCGTAGTAGCGAACGATCGAGAGATGCTTGCGGGACGGGCGCAGGTATTGCCCAATCGTCAGCAGATCGCAATCGTGGTCTCGCAGGTCGGCTAGTGTCTTCGACAGTTCGTCTCGAGTCTCGCCCAGGCCGACCATGATTCCTGACTTGGTGATCATGGTGGGGTCGATTCGCTTGACCCGCTGCAGCAATTCCAGGGACTGCGTGTAGATCGCTTTGGCTCTCGCGCGCGGATACAGGCGCGGCACGGTTTCGATGTTGTGGTTCAGGACGACTGGCCTGGCACGCACAACGGTTGCCAGCGCGTCCCAATTGCCCAGGAAGTCCGGAATCAGAACTTCCACTTCCACCTGCGGCGTGCGATGGCGAATGGCGCGGATGCATCCGGCAAATATCGCGGCGCCGCCGTCAGGCTCGTCGTCCCGGTTAACGGAAGTGATCACGCAGTAATCGAGGTCCATCTGCGCAACAGCTTGGGCCACCCGAAAGGGCTCAAGCGGATCAATTGCTCCTGGTCGTCCCGAGGTGACTGCGCAGAAGCCGCAAGCCCGGGTACAGGTGTCGCCCAGGATCATGAAGGTGGCCTCGCCGGCATTCCAGCACTCGCCGATGTTTGGGCACCGAGCTTCTTCGCAGACCGTGTGCAGGCGCTCCGAGCGCACGAGGTCTCGCAAGTTGTCGAAGCGCTCGCCGCCTGGAACCCGCGCTCGCAGCCAGGACGGTCGGGCAACCCGGACCTCAGTGGCCATGTATGGCCTCCATTGCCGGTGCAGCCGGACGCACCTCGGTCTGATAGACCTCGGCGAATGCGGCGGCCGCCGCGGCCATTACATCGCCTATCGGCGGCGCAATCTCCAGCTCGCGGGTCATTGAGGTGACGCCAAGTCCGTGCAGTCCACAGGGCACGATGGCATTGAACCACGTTAGATCGCTGGTGACATTGAGCGCCGCGCCGTGCATCGTCACGCCCCCTCGGATTGAGACCCCGATGGCCGCGATTTTTCGCGATCCGATCCAGACCCCCGGTCGCCCCTTGACCGTCCGCCCACCCAAGTCAAATGCCGCCAGCGTGCTCAGGACCGTGCGCTCCAGGCATCGTACGTGGTCGACGGGACGCAAAGATCGACGCCGCAGATTCAGGATGGCGTAAAGCACCAACTGGCCAGGGCCATGAAACGTGATGTCGCCGCCCCGGTCCGTCATGACAAGGTCGGCGCCCTTCGCTTGAAGAGCGTCGCCTCCCAGCAGCATGTGGTCATCACCACCACGGGCGCCCATGGTGTACACCGGCGGGTGCTCCAGCAACGCCAACGCGTCCGCTGAGGACTCGGTACGCACCGCGGCAGCCTTCGACTGCTGCCAGGCCAGCGCGTCGCGGTATGCCATGCATCCCAGGTCATACAGATCGACGGGCAGGTCTGAGGTCACCGGTGGATCAGGCCCCGGTCGCCGCACGAGTCCACGGTCCCTGGCATGGGTCTACGCCGGGATCTCTTCCAGCGGGCTGAACTGCATGTCCGTCGGCTCCGCGCAGCAGAACCAGGGTTCGGTGAGCTTTGGCCGGGCAGGAAGTGGACGGGCGGAGATGTCGGGAGGGGATTCGGCAGGGGCCTCGGGAGCCGCAGCGCGGACGGCCGTCCACATCCGCTCGAAAAGAACAGCGTCGGACGACTCTTCAGCGACCCCGCGCTCGACGATGCCGGCCAGTTCTTCCTGCAGTTCGTCGGAGCGTGGATCGGCCGCCCGCCATTCAAAGGTCAGCCGCTCCTCGTCGTAGCCGCGGAGGTGCGGAAGCATCTCTGGCCGATCCAGCAGCAGCGATCCCTGGGGCACCAGCAGCCGAATCGTGAATTGGACGGGATCCACGTTGGCAATCAGATCGTGATCCCGCACGAACTCGAGGATGGCCAGCACGTCAGCCGGCGTCGTCCACGGCGTAAACGGCATCCAGGACGGGCGGACTTCAATACCGTGCCGGCGCAACTGCCGAACCGCCTGCGCCCCCTCGGCTGCCGTGTGGCCTTTGTCCAGCCTCCTTAGGATCTCGTCGTTCACGGACTCGAAGGCCGAAACCACAAACAGGCAGCCGGCGGCCGCGAACTCCTGCCAGACACCCGCGTGCTCGAGGATGTGTTCAACCTTGGTCGTCACGTCGAACGTCAGGTTCGGATGCTTGGCGTGCATGGCCCGCACCACGCGTTCCGAGTGCCGCACGCCGTTCAGGAAGTCGGGGTCGGCAAACGTGATGTGCTGAGCGCCGGCCTCGACCAACTGGTCAATGTCCGCGAGCACCACGTCAGGCTCGATGATTCGAATTCGCCCGTCATAAACGATTGGGACGGGACAGTGTCGACAGGTATGCACGCAACCGCGGCTGGCTTCCGTGTAGCCCACCGGCGACTCGTCCTCGCCAACGGCCATGTGCGCATATCGCGAGATGTCGGGCAGCAAGTGCCTGGCCGGGACCACGCTGGAATGCCGGCCCAGATCGACCTGGCGCTCGGTCGCCTCAGACCGCGAATCCAGCCGGCTCAGCCATCCGACCAGACCGTGCTCGTACGCCCCGGCGATCTGAACGTCGGCCAGGTTGGTGCCTTCCGGATGGTGCTCCATGCCCGCGTAAAGCCCGAAAAAGGCGATTGGCATGCCTGGATGGATCTGTCGGATTCGCCGCGCCGCTCGCTCGGCCAGGCGCGTGGCTGTGTGCATCGGCACCGAGATGGCAATCGCCTCCGCCCAACCCACGCGGGCGTCGTCCCAAGGTTCTATCGAGAGATCGTGGCACCGCACCTCGTGGCCAGCCTGCAACAGCGCGCCGGCCGCCGATGCCGAATGCAGCGGCTGGTGTCCGAGTTCGTAGGTGGAAATCAGGAGTGCTCGCATCAGTCAATGCTAGGGGTTTTTCCGCGCTCTTGCGCTAGATCGCTTCAATCTCGAATTCCAACTCTGCATAAGCCGCGCGCAACGCCGCTTCGACGGCAACCGGTTTGCGTCCCCGTGCAAACACGAAACCAAGGTAACGGCTGCCCTCCGGCAAGGGGACCAGTTCCTGCCCCGGGCCGATCGTGATTTCCACGCCCGCTACGCCGTCGACCGCCCTTGCTCGATCGACTCCGCCGACGGCCCGCAGCCGGCCGGCGCGCGGGATGGGCAGCATCATGACGCCCGCGGCGGCATCGGTGCGGGCGAGATCGTGAATCGGAAGCCCCAGTGCGTGTCGAAGAATGAGCTGTTCCAGGCTTACGCCTAGGCCAAACCTGAGCGAGCGCGCACAGAGGCCTCCGATTGAGCGCGCGGCTATCTCCAGCAGCCAGGCTTCAGATTCGCCCACCCGCAACTCGGCGTGAATTGGCCCCTCCGCAAGCTCGAGCGCCGTGGCTGCCGCAGCCGTGACGCTGCGGATGGCGGCCAAAGCCGGGGCCGGTAAGCGCGACGGTGTGACGTAGATCGTCTCCTCGAAGTACGGACCGTCCAACGGATCGGGCTTATCGAATACGGCGAGTATTTCCAGTGACCCACCTCGAACCAGCCCTTCCACCGCTACTTCCGCCCCCGGGATGAATTGCTCAACCAGCAGCGGCTCCTTCGCACCGCGACCATTTGCTTCCGCGATTGACCTGATGCGCTCGACAACCTCTGACATCTCATCGGGCTGATCGACGCGAATCACACCCTGACTGGCGGACAACGACACCGGCTTTACCACCACCGGGTAACCCAGTTGGCTGGCGGCCAATTGCGCCTCGCTAACGCGTTCGACAATGCGGTGCGGCGGCTGGGCCACGCCGTGCGAGTCCAGGCGGCGGCGCATGTCGGCTTTGTTGCGCGTTGCATATACAGCCGACGGTGGGTTATGCGACAGGCCAAGTTCCTCGCTGGCCAGCGCGGCCGTCGCCACTCCCTGATCGTCCACCGCCACGACGGCGTCCACCGCCGTTTCGCTCGCATACTCGACGATTGCCGAAGCAGCGACGTGGGGTTCGGCCAGGTGCACTTCGAGGACGCCGTCATCCTCGTCGGCCGCGGCCGGGTTGCGTCGGTCCGAGGCCACCGTGATATCAACGCCAAGCTGCCGTGCGGCTTGTAGGAAGTCCGCGGCTCGGTAACTCTCGCTGTGAAGCAATAGGACAACGTGCGCCACGCCCTTATCATAGGGGTGAGGCTTGGAATCGCCGCTCACAGGAAACCGGGATGACGTTCGACACCTCGGAGCCAGATCTGCCGCTGATACAGATCACCGATGCCGCAAGGGACTTGGTATTGGCCTATCGCGGCCACTCCGACAAGCCCAACCCCGAGCGGTTGGCGATGTGGGTCGAGATCACTGGCGTTTCCGGGTCCGGCTTCAGCTACGACATGTACCTGAAGACAGTCGATGACGCGGCCGCAGATGATGCCGTCGTGTCGGTCGCCGAAGGACTGCAGGTTGTTGTTCCGGCCGGCAGCGTGGACCAGATGCGCGGCTCGACCATCGACCTTTCCGACTCCCCTGGAGGCGGCGGACTGTTCGTTCGTAATCCCCAGAGCCCCAGCCCGGCCGTGAGCGGCGCCGGTCCTTCCACGGCCACTCCCACTGGACCCGTGGCCGAGCGCGTTATCCACGTCCTGGATCAGCAGATCAACCCGGCCATCGCGGCTCACGGTGGGCATGCCGAGTTGGTCGCCGTTGAGGATGACACTGCCTACCTGCGTCTTTCGGGTGGCTGCCAGGGTTGCGGCATGGCTAGCGTCACCCTGTCGCAGGGAAT
>LXNI01002318.1_pt1 | contig 13526 bp, 11 predicted proteins | sample 809091 | NCBI WGS metagenome assembly LXNI01 (sample SAMN04870527, study PRJNA318959) | sponge metagenome | biome: 01000161; feature: marine sponge reef; material: water | host: Sarcotragus foetidus | place: Greece: Milos, Mediterranean Sea | collected 2013-05-29 | depth 5-7 m | reverse complement strand
CTCGCAGGGCCGCCGCCCCCATCACCTCGAGCTCGCTGGTCGAGCAGCGCGCTTCGGCCACTGGACAATCCCCGGCGTGGTACAGCTCAGAGGAGCGGTCATTCAGCGCCCACGGCATGCCCTCGCCGTAGAAATAGTGCCGCTCCTGGAAGCGCGCTCGCAGGTGTATCGGCATTCGCACGTACCCCGGCGTGATTTGTACGCCCTCCGCGGCGACGGCCTCCACGAAGGCTTCCCGCGTCAGCCCCTCGGCTTCCTCGGGAACGAATGACGGGCAGTACTTGTGATAGCAGTGCTCGGCGCCTTGCAGCTCAACGACGGGGCTGATGCAAGGAATGTCGCTGAGTCCGTCCGACAGCCGGTGATGATTCGCGCGCCGAGCCAGGTTCCACTCGGGCAGAAAGTCCAGCTGCCGGTTTACGATTACGGCCGCCATCGGGTGCATGCGGAACGTGTACGTCAGATTGTTCATGTAGCGCGCAACCTCGGGGTCCGAGATGTCGCGTTCCTGACGCCGTTGATGGGAGCCGATTTCGATCAGGCGTTGCCACATGGCGGAGTCGTCAGTAACCACGCAGCCGCCGTCGCCGCCGATGATCTGCTTGCCGTTGCCGAAGCTGAAGCACGCCAGGTCGCCCAGCGTCCCAACCTCGCGGCCGTGATAAGACGCGCCCATCGCCTGCGCGCAGTCTTCGATCACCGGAAGCCCGTGCCGGCGCCCGATCTCGACGATGGGATCCATATCTGCCGGATGGCCATAGATGTGGACGACCAGGATGGCCTTCGTGCGTTCGGTAATCGCCGCGTCAACCGCGTCGGGACGCATCGTGAACGAGTCAGGATCGATATCGGCGAACACAGGCATACCGAGCTGATGCAGGATCGGTGAGACTGTTTGCGCCCACGTATACGGGGACACCACCACTTCGTCCCCCGCGCCAACCCCAGCCGCGTACAGCGCCATCTGGATCGCAGCGGTGCATGAGTTGCTGGTCACCGCATGCCGGCGTTTCAGGTAGGCGCAGACGTGAGCCTCAAGTGCGGCAATTGGGCCGCCAGCGGGCATCGAGTCGAGATAGCTGACGTCGGTCTGCGAGGTCCTAATGGCCTCGTGCAGGTCGCGGATCTCCGGCTCGCCGATATGCGGCCAGAGCGGACGCTCAATCGTGACGGTCGGTTCGCCGCCCAGTACGGCCAGTTCAGTCAAAGCGCCCCACCTTTCGACTGGCGACCGTTCGATGCAGAACTATCGCCGCCTCCATCTTCCACGTTGGCGTGAATACGGGCAAGCGTCGGCCGTGAGTTGATCCAGGTGCGAGAACTTGACTCAGGCGCCAGGACTCAAGAGTCAATCACAGGGCCACGGCTGCAGTCCGATGCAGGTTTGAGGTACCGCTGCGGTAGCCCCGTCCACCGGGTAGCACTTCTATTGTCACCGGGCGGCCAAAGAAGGGGGAATGAAACGTCTCCTCCACGATCTGAATGTCATGCCCAAGCGACCGCAGTTCGCGCAGCACGTTCTCGCCGACGCGAACATCCACCCACGTGTCACCGGTCTCGCAGTGCACGCGCGGCGCTTCGATCGCTTCCTGCGCGCTCATTCCAAAATCGATAACGCCGCAGATCACATGGACCTGACAGCTGATCGTGGTCCGACCACCGGAGGCCCCAAACGCCAGCCACGGCCGCCCGTTCCGAAGGACGATGACATTGGGCGAAAAGGCCATCACCCGACGATTCGGACGGATTGAGTTTGCTTTCCCGGGCTCTGGATCGAACGAAATCATCGCGTTATTCAGCACAATGCCCGTGCCCGGAACGGTGACGCCCGATCCGAAGGCGCCGCCGTGCGTGATGTTGAAGCTCGCGACATTGCCGTCCGTGTCGGCGGCCACGACCTGGGTCGTACCCGGACTGTCGATGCCGCGTGAGGCTTCACGTTGGCTCGCCGTGCGCCGCTGTCCGGTAATACGCGTTTCATGGGGCCATGGGTCGATAGGCTCCACCCTGCCGCACGCCCGCCGCATGTCGATTCGGTCGGCGATCTCCGCCGCGTACGGCTTGCTCCACAGGCCATCGATGGGCGAGGGCATCATGCCCGGATCGGCCAGATGCTCAAGTACTGAAGTGAACGCGAAGCGCATCGTCTCGATCATGAGATGGCGATAGGCCGAGCTGTCGGGACCAATGGACGCCAGATCAAAGTTTTCGAGGATGTTGAGCATCAGCGGGGCGAAGTAGCCGTCGGCCCAGACCAATTCGTATCCGCGGTAGCTGAACGGTCGCTCCTGAGAATTGATGCGCACCGGCAGGCTGCGAAGATCCCCAGTAGTCAGGATCCCGCCGATTGACGCGAGGTATTGTGCGACCCCATCGGCCAGCTCACCGCCGTGAAAGACAGCGGCGCCCTCCGTGGCGATTCGCTGCAAGGTCCGTGCCAGATCGGATTGGACGATTATCGAGCCAGCCTGATGCGCACTGCCGGGGTTTGGCGGCACGCCGCCGGGCGCAAAGATCTCGGCCGTAGGCGGATAGCGAAGGAGCTCAGCGAGGTGGCTGCCAATGGTCAGCGCCGTGTAGCCGTCGACGGGGACCCCATCCCGTGCGTAGGCGATGGCTGGTTCCAGGAGACGCGCCAGCGGCAGGCTGCCGTAGGCATCGAGCACCGCGTTCATGCCCGCTAGGGCGCCAGGCGTGGCGATGGATCGCGGGCCGTGCATGTTTGCGTCGTCCCTGACCTTGCGCCACCGCCCCCAGGGGTCGAGTCCCGACTCGAGCTGGAACATGTCCTCCGTCGCGGCCGCCGGCACTCCGCGCACCGGGTAGAGCACCGTCGTCTCACCGTTGGCCGCCAGGTGCAGCACGCCCTGTACGGTCCCACCGACTCCGCACATCTCGGGCTCGACCACCCACGACGCGAACACCGCCGCTGCCGCCGCGTCGATTGCATTGCCGCCTTGCGCCAGGACCTGCGCCCCTACATCCGCCGACAGCTGGTGGCCGGTACATATCATCCCGACGGACGAACGAATTGAACTCCTTGCAACAGTGATCTCAGCTCGCCTCATCCGCCGCCTCCGGATCCGATCACCAGACCTGCGGGCCAGGCAGCCCTCGGCCTGCCTGTCGACTGCCCGGAACCAGCGTCGCGTGCCATCGCTGCCCCGTAGCGCCTAGTCCTCAGCCGACAACAACACCGAGTCAACGTAGAAGAAGCATCGCCGGTCCGCATCGGCTTCCACCGCAAAGGCCAGGTTCAAGAGATTCGAGAGATTCGACTCCGCCTCACCTGTCACGGGTGGATAGCCACGCAAGTCATACACCCGATCGTTGCACTGGAACTCCAATGAGTGGAGCCCGTCCAGGTCAACCAGCCAGCGCACGTAGTGCCAGTTGATCTTGGTGGCCACCTCGTTGTAGCAAAGCGGCTGGTGGGCGTCCGGGATGTCTTCGAACTCGTCCGATCGCAGCGCATGCGTGGATCCTGCCGACGCCTTATCGCTGGGACCCGTGCGCACTTTCGGACGCATGTATTTTGACCTGGTCTGCCAGATTCTTCGAAGTTCGCCATCCTGTGAATTGTGGTAACGAATGGACGGTATTGCCCGTCGTCCCCGGTCCTCAAACCCGTCCTGAAGATCCATTTGGATCGTGAAGGCGCGTAAGTCCTCGTCGCCCAACGTAAGCCGCGACGCTTCCACGGTATAGGTGATGAACGCCTCGAGTTGAATCACCCCAAGACGCTGCCAGGTCATTCGTTTCACGGCATACGCAAAATGCCCGGGCTGGCCTCGGGTGGCGATCTTGAGCGAATAGGTGCCATCCATCGCCCCGTGCGACCCGATGTCGAACATCGGCACGGACGAGAGCATAGGCGCCCGCGTGTCGTCGGAATTCCTGATGTTATCCAGCGTCTCCTCGTAGTTCCCCACCAACTGCGTCCATCCACACACGCCACGATCAAAGTCGTCATACGCGATAATTCGTGGCAGTGGACTGAATTTGCTAAGCGCGGGGTTTCCGTGGCTCGCGACATGCGAGTTCATCTAAGCAGCCCTCCTGTCGAAAAGGTCTGAGCGGACCGGGACGTATCGCATCGGCACGCCAGATCCCAGCACGATTCCAGCCGCAAGCTACTTGAGGTCCCACGAATAGATCACCTTCAGCCCTCCCGTGGTACGTCCGACGACGCGCAGCCAGCTGCCAAAGTGCGCCACGCTGACAAAGTGGACGCCTGAATCGAGCGAACCGCGCAGAGCGGCTCCATGGTCGGCCCAGTGGATCCCGTCCGATGAAATCTGAACGCGCATATCGATTCCGGGCCTCTCGCCGTCGGTATCGAGCACGTGAAGGAAACCGATGGCTTCCACCGCCCAACCGGCCTCATAGGGCTCGACCTCGAAGTCCCCGCGCCACCACACATTCCGCTCAACAACCGCGATATGGCTACGGCGAATCATGCCTACCCCTCCGTCATCCCTTGATACCGGAAAGCGAAATCCCGGCGATGAAATACCGCTGGAACAGCAGGAACAGGATGAAAACCGGCAGCGTCACCAGGACGCCGCCGGCCATCCCGAATTGCCATTGAATCGCGCTTTCGCCCTGGACGCTCCGGAAGCTGGAAAGCCAGATCGACAGCGTATGCAGGTCCACCTTGCGGAGAAAGATCAGTGGCTCGATGAACGCGCCCCATGATCCTTGCAAACTCAGAATCGCTACGGCCACCATTGCGGGCCTCGCCTGCGGCAAGACGATCCGGCGCCAGATTGCGAATTCCGACGCACCGTCAACTCGCCCAGCCTCAATCAGCTCATGAGGAATTGTCAGGAAGTACTGTCGCATGATGAATATGTATAGTGCACTACTACCCGCCGCGCCAAAGAACTCGGGCACGACAAGTGGCAGGTACGTATTCTGTGCCCAGCTTCGCGACTCAAAGAAGATCGTCCAGCTGAATACTTGGCCAAGTTGATCCTGCAAAATAAAGGTGTTTCCTGAGAACAGCACGAACAGCGGGATAATGCGTACGATAAACGGCACCATAAGGCTGCTGAGCGCGAGCACGAAGATGAGATTGCGGCCTGGAAATCTCAGCCGCGCGAAACCGTAGCCAACGAAAGCAGCAATCCCGACATTGGCCACCAGGTTTACGACCGTCATGAGGCTGGTGTTCTTGAATAGCTGTAGGACGTTGAATCGCTCGAATGTAAAGAGGAAGGGATAGTTGCCCCACTGCGGCTCGCGCGGTAGCAGAAGATAGGGCTCGACTTCATAAGTCTCTGGCAGCGTCTTCAGTGAGGTAGACACCATCCAGAAGATGGGGATGAGGGCCAGTACGCTGATACCGATCATCAACTCATAGCGGATGGCTGCCGCTAGACGACGTTGCAGGCGCGGCCCACCCCACCTCGGAATCCTAGGCGACAGGAGCCATGCAACCCCTGAAATATCCAAAACCCAATTGGCAGCAATCACAGTCTTCCACAGCAGTTCGCCCGACGTTACGCCAAGTGGCGTTGCCTGATCGCCGATGGAACGTCCGCCGAAGACCACGAACCCCAGCCACAGAATTGTCGCGATCATGACTCGGGCTGCTCATAGTGCACGAGTCGGCGCGAGACCCAGAACGATACGGCCGTAAGAAACATGATGATGATGAAGAGAATCGTGGCGAGAGCCGACGCATAACCAAACTCAAACGATACGAATGCTTTTCGCCATAAGTAGAGAACGTAGAAGAGCGTCGAATCCAACGGTCCTCCCTGAGTCAACACGAACGCAGTCGTAAAGACCTGGAACGAGTTGATGATTCCGATGATGATGACCAGGAAGATCGTCGGCGAAACCAGCGGAACCGTGACGTGGATCAACTTGCGTAGCGGACCGGCGCCGTCGATTTCCGCGGCTTCATAGAGATGCGGAGGGACGGCCTGAAGGGCGGCGAGGAATAGAATCATCTGGACGCCAATGCTCGACCAGACGGTTAGAATGACGATACCGGGCTTGGACCAATATTCGTCAACCATGAACCGTGGAGTCGGGATCCCCATCGTGTCTTCAAGCAGGAACTTCAGCAATCCAAGCTCCGGCTGTAGCACCCATGCCCAGACAATCGAGGCGACCACCAGCGGCATGATTGCTGGAAGAAAGTAGATAGCGCGAAAAAGGGATGCCACGGGCAGCTTGGTATTCACCAGCACCGCCAGCAGAAAACCAATCACTACCTGGCACGGAACTAGCAGCCCCACGTAAATCGCGGTATTGGCCAGCGACTTGAGGAACTTCTCGTCGTCGGAGAATATCTCGATATAGTTTTCCAATCCTGCGAACTTAGGCGCTTGCAGAATGTCGTATTCGGTAAAGCCCCAGACGATGATCGCTACGGTGGGGCCTAGGCTGAATACCAGGAATCCTAGGATCCATGGTGAGATGAAGACAAAGCCCCACACCGCCTCACGACGGCCGATGGTCCAGCGTGGGGCTCGCACAGCCAGCTTCGGCCGTGCGAGCCTCATCTGCGAGTCAGGCTTGCTCGCCCGCGCGCTCTCCTGCGAGCTTGACCGTCTCGCCCCTGGCTACAGGCTGGCGAAGAACTCATCCAAGAGCTCGCGAGTCTGACCGGCCATCGACGCCAGCGTCTCTTCAGGAGACTGCTTGCCAGCCATCATCAGTTCCATCTCGTCCTTCAGCACCTGATCGATGTCCGGGTTCACGGGCGTGATCGGTGATGCCTCGACCAGCGGAAGTACCGCCTTCAGGTCGTTCCAGAGCGGTTCGGATTGGTAGAGCGGGTCATCGTTGTATTTTGGAACCGACGACGGGCGCTTGAGGTTGCCCATGAATGCCAGGTTGCCCTCGCCTGCGGTCAGATATCGCAGCCACTCCCAGCCCTCTTCTAGGTTTTGCGCCCCGGTGGGCATCCCGTAGGACCAGCCGTCGTCCGAAATCGAGCGCGGAATGGCATTAGGGTTGGTGTCGTCATATGGCATGTACGACACGCCGGCGTTGATGTCCGGCGCGTCTCGGCGCATCACGCCCAGGAACCACACGCCTTCCACGCGCATGGTCAGCAGGCCGTTGTAGAACGCGGTCCGCGAGGCGCCGACGGCGTCCATGTACCCCTGAATGTTGTCCCAGCCGTCGTTGAGCTTTTGCACCATGTCGAGTTGCCAGGTGACGTTGCGTAGCCCGATCGCGTCGTCGAACAACACCGTCTTGGCGTCCTCGGTGAACATGTCTCCGCCGGCCGGGAATTGCCAACCCTTGAAACTGGCATCCGTGCGCGCGCCCTTAATCATCTCTGGCACGAACATGCCGTGGCGTGTGATCTCGCCGCCTTCGCGAACGGTGGTCTTTAGCGCCATCTCCTCCAGCTCGGTCCACGTCGTCGGCGGCGTGTCAGGGTCAAGGCCGACCTCTTCGAACGTGTCCTTGTTCCACCAGAAGAGATACCAGGCACCCGTGTTATCCAGGGGAAGCGTGTACTGGACATCCAGCCAGCTTCCCTTAGGCCACTCGCCCGCATAGAAAATCTCGGCCAGATTCAGCCCAGCCTTACCAATGAAGGCGTCCAGCGGAATGATCCCTCCGCGCGCCGCAAATTGCGGCACCCGCGACTCCTGAATCTGGATCACGTCGGGTGGATCGCCGCCGGCGATCTGTGTGAGATAGATCTCATACATCTGCGCTTCTTCGATCCGCTCGTTTACGATCTCGATGTACGGGAACTGCGCTTCGAAGCCGGGTATCATCTTTTCTTCGACTGTCGGCTGAAACGCATCGGCCCAGACTTCCTGCCAGCGCACCTTCACCTTCTCGCGCATGGCGGGGACCTCTTTGACGACTTCCTTAACGACTTCACGAGTCACGACTCGCTCAACCGGCACTTCCTTAGTGACGATCTTCTCCTGCGTGACGATCCTCTCGACCGGGACTTCCTTGATCTCCGTCTGAGTCACCACGGTCTGCACCGGGACTTCCTTGATCTCGGTCTTTGTCACCACGGTCTCAACCGGAACTTCCTTCACCACAATCCTGTCGACGGGGACTTCCTTCGTAACGATCTGAGGTTCAGCCTCACCGCAGGCCGCCAGCGCCACGATGCCCGCCGCGCTTACTCCCACCCCGCCGGCGATACGCAGCAGCCGACGCCGGGTCATTCGTGAATCCTTGCCCATATTGATTGCCTCCCCTTGCACGCGCCGCGTCCACTCGACGCCGTGGGTCAAGCTACGATGCGGGCTAGAAAATTTCAACTTGGAATCGCTTGACTACAAACCATCCCTGAAGCACCGCTCAGCTAAGGGAAGCCGCCGGACGATGTCGGTCTCTTCCGTCTCTGCCCCCTGGGAAATCGACTCCGTAAATCCTGAAGCTAACCCGCGCTCGCCGCCGCCGTGGCCGCGGTTTGCAGCCTCATCGTCGCCGCGGTCCACTCGATCCCCGCGGCGGCCCAGGCCAGGCCGGCGCCGAAGCCAACCATCACCACCCGGTCGCCCGCCTGGATACGCCCGGATTCCAACGCCTCGCACAGGGCGATCGGAATGGATCCGGCCGAAGTGTTTCCGTAGCGGTCCGCGTTCACGAAGACCCGTTCCATGGGGATGCCCGCGCCGCGCGCCGCCGATTTGATGATCCGCAGGTTGGCTTGGTGTGGAATGAACAGATCCACGTCCTCCGGCCCCAGTCCCGTGCCCTGCATCGTTTGCCGCGCCGCCTCCGCCGTGGCGGTAACGGCGAACTTGTAAACCTCGCGCCCATTCATTTGCAGGTAGTGGGCGCCCGACTTGATCGTCTCCACCGTCGCCGGCTGGTGGCTGCCGCCCGCCGGCTGGATCAACAGCGGTGCGCCGGCCCCGTCGGATCCCAGCACGGTGCTGAAGATTCCCCCCGGACCGTCCGTGGCCTGCATCACCACCGCGCCCGCGCCGTCGCCGAACAGCACGCAGGTGGAGCGGTCGGTCCAGTCCACCACCCGCGACATCGTGTCGGCGCCGATCAGCAGGATCGTCTTGTGCGCGCCCGATTCGATCAGGCTGCGCGCCACCGCGACGCCGTAGACGAAGCCCGCGCAGGCGGCGTTGAGGTCGAACGCGCCGGCTCGGCTGGCGCCCAGCGTGTCTTGCACCAGGCTGGCCGTCGCAGGAAAGCCGTACTCGGGCGTCAGCGTGGCCACCACCACCAGGTCGATGTCGTTCGGATGCACGTCCGCCACCTGCAGCGCCTGCTTGGCGGCATCGCGGGCGAGCGTGAAGGTGGACTCGTCGTCGCTGGCGATCCGGCGTTCGCGGATGCCCGTGCGCGACACGATCCACTCGTCCGACGTGGCGACCATGCGCTCCAGCTCCGCGTTGCTGCGAATCTGCTGGGGAACGCTCATTCCCCAGCCGCTTATCGTCGCTGCACGGCTCACGCAAGGCTCCGGTAGTTTGGGACGTTCATGGATGTCTGCGGGCGAGCATAGCCGCCGACAGCCCGCCAACGCGACTGCGGGCCGCGGGCCGCAAGGCATGGGCAGGGCCGCCCAACCACCGGGTGCGTCGCTCGCTTCGTCTCGGGCTGGTCACGTTCCGATCTCGTGCTCCTCCCTGCGTGGGGCCGGTCGGCGACCGGCAAACGCTCAGGCAACTCAGTCCCGGCAACCCATGCCCACCGCGGCCCCTCGCCGGCTGCTGGTAGATATCCTGGTTGCCGTCTGTGCACGTAGAGTGTACACTAAGCGCGATGTCCACGCAAGCCAGTGTTCAAATGCCTTACCGGCCTCCACCGTTCGGCGCCGTTGCCCCCTCGCCCGGCGACGCCCCGGTGAATCGCCCCGTCATGCCCGCGCAATCCGTCGCCCGGTCCGCCTGCCCCTTGCCCGCCCACGACCGGCAAATCGACGCCCCGCGGTGCCTCAAGAGTTTTTTGGAAAAAACTCTTATGCGCGCAAGGGGGCCACGGTTCGGCGTCACCGTTCCCTCGCCCGGCAACGCCCCGGTGACCTGCCCCGTCATGCCCGTGCAATCCGCTGCCCGGTCCGCCTGTCCCTCGCCCGTCCACGACCGGCAAATCGACGCCCCGCGGTGCCTCAAGAGTTTTTTGGAAAAAACTCTTACACGCGCGAACCCGCCCCAACGGCGCTCCCGTGCCGCGTTGATACACTCGTTTGGCCGCGCGGCGCGTTGTCCGCGAGGCGGTTGACGGTGATCGGAGACTGCATGTCGAGGCGGGTAGTCGTCACGGGCATTGGCGCTATCACGCCGCTTGCGGCGACCGCCGAGGACACCTGGCGCGCGACGCTGGACGGCCAAAACGGCATCGGACCGATCACCTCGTTCGACACCACCGGCTTCAGCTGCCGGATTGCCGGCGAAGTCAAGGACTGGGACCCGAACGCCCTCCTCGGTCGCCGCCTGGCCCGCCGCACCGACCGCTTCGCCCAGTTCGCCATCGTGGCCGCGCGCGACGCCGTGGCCGACGCCGGTCTCGAGATCACCGACGAGAACCGTGACGGCATCGGCTGCTTCATTGGCAGCGGCATTGGCGGTCTGCTGGTACTGGAGCAGCAGGTGAATACCCTGCGCGACCGTGGCCCCTCGCGAATTTCGCCGTTCATGATTCCCGAGGTGATTGCCAACATGGCGGCAGGCCTGGTGGCCATCGACCTGGAGATCGGCGGTCCCAACATCGCCATCGTCACGGCCTGCGCGACCGGCGCGCACTCCATCGGCGAGGCCGCCGTCACCATCAAGCGCGGTGCCGCCGACGTCATGTTGGCGGGCGGTACCGAGGCGGCCATCGGACCGATCGGTCTGGCCGGCTTCTGCGCCGGACGCGCGCTCAGCACCCGCAACGACGACTACGAGCACGCCTCGCGGCCCTTCGACAAGGATCGCGACGGCTTCGTGGCCGCCGAAGGCGCCGGCGTGCTGGTCCTCGAGAGCTACGAACACGCCAGCGCCCGCGGCGCGCCGATCCACGCCGAGATCCTGGGCTACGGGCTCAGTTCCGACGCCTTCCACATCACCCAGCCGCCGGCCGCCGGCGATGGCGCGGCGCGCTCAATGCGGGGCGCGCTGGATGACGCGAGGATCGACGCCTCGGCCGTTGACTACATCAACGCCCACGGCACCTCGACACCGGCGGGCGACCTGGCCGAGACCAACGCCGTCAAGCAGGTGTTCAGCGGCAACGGCGCCACGGCGCCGGTAGGCTCGACGAAGTCGATGATGGGGCATCTGATCGGCGCCGCGGGCTCGGTGGAAGCCATGCTGTGCATCAAGGCGATACGCGACGGCGTGATTCCTCCGACCATCAACTACGAGACTCCTGATCCCGAGTGCGACCTGGACTACGTGACAGACGGGGCGCGCGAGCTGCCGGTCACGTACGCCATGTCGAACAGCTTCGGCTTCGGCGGCCACAACGCCTCGCTCATCGTCGGCGCGGTCTAGGCGGTTGGCGCGATCTCGAACCCGAAGGACCCCGGCGCCGACGCGGGCTACGCGCGGCGCGTCCGCTCGGTGCTGGACGCCATGCGCCGGCTCGACCTGTCCGAGGTCGAGGTCCGCATCGGCGACGAGCGCGTGGCGGTCCGCCGCCCGGACGCCGGCGCTCCAACGGCCGCTCCCGCGGCTGTGCCCGCCGCCGTCCCGCCACCTGTCCCTCCGCCGTCCGGGACGCCCGTCATCTCGCCGCTGGCTGGAACCTATTTCAGCTCCCCGCGTCCGGGCGCCGAGCCGTTCGTGCGGGTTGGCACCCAGGTGTCGGCCGGCGATCCCATCGGATTGATTGAGGCCATGAAGGTCTTCAACGAAATCACGACCGACCACGCCGGCGACGTCGTCGCCGTGCTGGTCGAGAATGGCGATACCATCGCTGCCGGGCAGCCCCTGATCATCGTGGATACTGGCTCCGAAGCATGACGAGCCAAGCGCGCGTTGGCACCGGAAAGGCGAGGCAACCGTGAGCGTGGAGGTCGGCCGACGCATGGCAGGGCTGGCGCCGCGGCAGGCCGTGTCGGACAGCGTGCTTGTGGTCGTTTTCGCTTTGCTCATGATTCCGGCGGCGCAGGCCAAGATCGAAGCAGATCCGGTCCCGTACACCCTGCAGGTTCTTTTCGTGCTGCTGACCGGCCTGGTGCTGGGCCCCTGGCGGGGTGCCGCGGCCATGCTGCTGTACGCCGTGATGGGCTTCGCCGGGTTGCCGGTCTTCGCTCGCGGCGGTGGTCCGGCCTACTTCCTGACCCCGACCGCCGGCTATATCTACGGATTCATCGTCGCGGCTTTCGTGGTTGGCATGGCGTCGCAGACGCTGCACGCACGCTTTGATACGGCGATCGACGGCAGCCGCGGGGCGATCCTGCGCTTTGTGCGAATCGACCTGCTGGCGGCCCTGGCCGGGGTGCCGTTCATTTATCTCTTTGGCGTGAACCACCTGGCTATCTACTATGTACTTGCCACGGACGAGTTAAACCCCTGGGGCAAGGCTTGGTCCGCTGGCGCGGGCATCTTCATCTGGTACGACGTCTTGAAGGCCGCCATAGCCGCCGCGCTGGTAAGCAGCGCAGGTATGCGAAGAGAGGGACTCCGTGGGAACGGTTGACCGTGTGATTGCCGTGGTTTCGGACAAGCTCGATGTACCGGCGGATGAGATTTCCGCGGACTCGCGCTTTGTAGATGACTTGAACGCCGACTCGCTGGATCAGGTCGAACTGATCATGGCGCTCGAGGACGAATACGACCTGACGATTCCGGATGAGGACGCCCAGAAGATCCTCACCATTACCGACGCCGTCAACTACATCAGCGAGCACGCCTAGAGGTCAGGCTCGAGCGCCGACGCGCTGAGTCGCCGGCGTGCTTGTCGGGGGGTGGGGCCGGCATGTGCCGGCCGGCCTAAGAGTTCTAGAGCAGTCCGTTGCTGACGGCGGACTGCGCCCAGGTCAGCAACCCGCCGCCCACGATCCCGAAGGCGACGGTCGCACCAGCCACGGCGGCGATCACCGCCGAGTGCGTGTCGGCCACGACGGCGGACGCCGGAACCGAACCGGCGGATGCCGGGGCGCTCTCCTCGGCGTCCTGCATGAACATCATGACGACGACCCGCAGGTAGTAGAACGCCGACACGACCGACGTAATCACCAGCACCACGGCCAGCCAGCCAAACTCGGCGTCAACCGCCGACTGCAGGATGTAGAGCTTGCCCAGGAAACCGGAGAGCGGCGGCACTCCGGTCAACGACAGCATGAACACCGCCATAGCCACAGCAGGCAGCGGCGCTCGCTGCGCCAGGCCACGGAAGGCTGAAATGTCGTTGCTTCCGGTTTGGGTCTCAACCACGTAGGCCACGGCAAACGCCCCGAAGGTCATAAACGCGTAGACAAAGCCATAGAACAGCACCGACGGGATACCGATGAAGGTCGCGGTCCCTTCGGTCTGACTGACAGCGGCCAGCCCGACCAGCATGTAGCCGGTGTGCGCGATGCTGGAGTACCCGAGGAGTCGCTTGACGTCGTTCTGGGCGATGGCCGCCAGGTTCCC
>LXNI01002317.1_pt1 | contig 13549 bp, 16 predicted proteins | sample 809091 | NCBI WGS metagenome assembly LXNI01 (sample SAMN04870527, study PRJNA318959) | sponge metagenome | biome: 01000161; feature: marine sponge reef; material: water | host: Sarcotragus foetidus | place: Greece: Milos, Mediterranean Sea | collected 2013-05-29 | depth 5-7 m | reverse complement strand
TCAACCCCTTCGAATAACAACGAAAACTCCTGCATCTCAAACCCCCGAACACCAAACCACGTGCCCGGTAGTCTGAATCCAAAAAACCAACCCGTCACAAAATCTTCAAAAGCGATTCCCCTGCGCTTGCGGGAGAGGCCGGGTGGGGGAGCCGCTGGTTCCTTGTGCTACCGTGCTATGATGCAAGCGCGACAGGGAGCTGAAATGCAACGGCGATGGCGGGCCGGGGACGAGCCCGGCATGGCCGCTGCGTTGCGGCGGCCTTGTTTCGTCTCAAATCCGGGAGGAGAGCTATGAGGTCGAAAAAACGAATTTCGTTACGCAGTCTGGCGATCGGAGCGGCGGCCGCCCTGCTGATTGCCGGAAGCGCATCGATGCCGGCCCGCGCGGGCGGCGGGGAGCTGCGCGTCGGCATGACGGCGGCGGACATTCCGCTCTCCTGGGGCCAACCCGACCAGGGTTTCGAGGGCTTCCGCTTCATGGGGCTGATGCTCTATGACGGGCTCATCAACTGGGACATGAGCTCCGCCGACAAGGCGTCCGGCCTCATCCCGGGCCTCGCCGAGAGCTGGTCGGTTGGCGAAGCCGACAAGACCAAATGGACCTTCAAGCTGCGCCAGGGCGTGAAGTTCCATGACGGCTCGGACTTCGACGCCGACGCGGTCCTCTGGAATTTCGACCGGCTGTTCGACAAGGACTCGCCGCAATACAGCGCGCGCATGGCCTCGCTGGTGAACTTCCGCATCCCGTCGCTCGTCTATGACGCCGACACCAACACCAAGGGATGGAAGAAGATCGACTCGCACACGGTCGAGTTCACCACCAAGTCGCCGGACAGCTTCTTCCCATACCAGATCTGCTACATCCTGCTGTCGAGCCCGGCGCAGTTCGAAGCGACCGGCGGCGACTGGAACAAGTTCGCCCAGAACCCCTCCGGCACGGGGCCCTGGAAGCTCACCCAGATCGTGCCGCGCGAGCGCGCCGAATTCGTGCCCTTCGAGGAGTACTGGGACGAGACGCGCCGGGCGAAGCTGGACAAGGTCATCACGATCCCGATCCCGGACCCGAATGCGCGCACCGCAGCCCTGCTTTCGGGGCAGGTGGACTGGATCGAGGCGCCCGCCCCGGACGCCATCCCGCGGCTGCAGGAGCGGGGCATGGTGATCTCGTCCAACCTCTACCCGCATGTCTGGTCCTGGCATCTGAGCCGGGTCGAGGGCTCGCCCTGGAACGATGTCCGGGTGCGCAAGGCGGCCAACCTCGCCATCGACCGCGACGGCATCGTCTCGCTGCTCGGCGGCTACGCCGTCAAAGCGAGCGGGCATGTGTCGCCGGCCGACCCCTGGTACGGGGCGCCGAGCTTCAAGCTCGACTACGATCCGGACGCGGCCAGGGCCCTGCTCGCGGAGGCCGGTTTCGGCCCCGACAACCCGGTCAAGGTCAAAATGATGATTTCGGCCAGCGGCTCCGGGCAGATGCTGCCCTTGCCGATGAACGAATATATGCAGCAGAACCTTGCGGAGGTCGGCATCGAGGTCGAGTTCGAGGTCATGGAGTGGCAGAGCCTGCTGGATCGCTGGCGCGCCGGCGCCAAGGCCGAACAGGCGCAGGGCGCCAATGGCATCAATGTCAGCTACACGACCCAGGACCCCTATAGCAGCTTCACCCGCTTCCTGCGCTGCGACCTGCATGCGCCGTCCGGCGTGAACTGGGGTTACCATTGCGACGAGGAGATGGACGAACTGCTGAAGAACGCCTCGCTCGCCTTCGACCCCGTGGAGCGCGACGGCTGGCTCGCCAAGGTGCATACCCGCGAGGTGGACAATGCGCTGTTCCTCTGGGTGGTCCACGATGTGGCGCCGCGGGCGATGACGAAGCAGGTCAAGGGCTTCGTGCAGGCCCGCAACTGGTTCCAGTCGCTCACCCCGGTCACCATGGAGTAGGCCGGCTGCCGGGCCGGACGGACTGCATGGCGCAGCCCGTCCGCTCCGGCGCAGGCGGAACCGGATGCTGAGCTACATCATTCGCCGCATCCTCTACGTCATCCCTATCGGGCTTGGCGTGACAGTGCTGGTGTTCGCCCTGGTGCATATGTCGCCGGGCGATCCGCTGAGCGCGGTCGTGCCGCCGGACGCGCCGGAAGAGATGGTGCAGGAGCTGCGCAAGGCCTATGGCTTCGACAAGCCCCTGCCGGTCCAGTATGCGACCTGGCTCGGCCGCGTGCTGGTCGGCGATCTCGGCGTCTCCGTGGCGCGCGGGCGCGAGGTCGTGGACGAGCTCCGCATCGCCGTTCCCAACACCTTCATCCTGGCGGCGGGGGGAACGCTGCTCGGCTTCACCCTGGGCGCGATCCTCGGCGGCATTGCCGGCTTCTTCCAGGGGCGCTGGATCGACAAGCTCGCCACGTCCATCGCGATTACCGGCGTCAGCGTTCCGCATTACTGGCTGGGGCTGGTCCTGGTCATCATCTTCTCCGTCGAGATGAACGTGCTGCCGGCCGTCGGCATGGGGCCGGGCGGCTCCACCGCCTGGGCGTGGGACGCCGAGCATATGCGCCATCTGGTGCTGCCGGTCATCACGCTCTCGGTCATTCCGATGGGGCTGATTACCCGGACGGTGCGCGCCACCGTCGCGGAAATCCTGAACCAGGAATTCGTGCAGGCGCTGCACGCCAAGGGTCTGTTCCAGCGCCAGGTGCTGGCCCATATCGTGCGCAACGCCGCGCCGACGACGCTGGCGGTCATGGGCCTCCAGCTCGGCTATCTGCTCGGCGGCTCCATCCTGGTCGAGACGGTCTTCCAGTGGCCGGGCACGGGCTCGCTGCTCAACAGCGCGATCTTCGAGCGCGACCTGCCGCTGCTCCAGGGCACCATCCTGGTGCTCGCCATGTTCTTCGTGCTGCTGAACCTGTTCGTGGACATCCTGCAATCGGCCATCGATCCGCGGATGTCGCGCCGATGACAGCCGCGCCCGCCCTCGACAGCAAGCAGAAATCCGCCGTCGATGCAGCGCAGGTGGCCGTGCAGTCGCGCGGCTACTGGACCACGGTGGCGGGGCGTATCCGTGACGACAAGGTAACGGTGGTCTGCGGGTTCGTGCTGCTGCTCATCATCTTCTCCGCCGTATTCGCAGACCTGATCGCGCTCGCCGATCCCTACAAGGCCAGCATGCTCAGGCGCCTCGCGGAGATCGGCGCGCCCGGATATCCGCTCGGCGCCGACGAGATGGGCCGCGACATGCTCACCCGCCTGCTCTATGGCGGCCGGCTGTCGCTGTTCATGGGCATCAGCCCGATCGTCATCGCATTCACCATCGGCGGCACGCTCGGCCTTGTCGCAGGCTTTCTCGGCGGCCGGGTCAACATGGCGATCATGCGCGTGATGGATGTGTTTTACGCCTTCCCCTCCGTGCTGCTCGCGGTCGCCATCTCGGGCGCGCTCGGCGCCGGCATCGGCAACGCCATCGTGTCGCTCACCCTGGTCTTCATCCCGCCGATCACGCGCGTGACCGAGAGCGTCACCACCCAGGTCCGCGCGCTCGACTATGTGGAGGCGGCCCGCGCCAGCGGCGCCCGCAGCCTCACCATCATCCGGGTGCATATTCTCAGCAATGTGCTCGGGCCGGTATTCATCTACGCCACCAGTCTCATCAGCGTCAGCATCATCCTCGCCTCGGGGTTGAGCTTCCTCGGCCTCGGCACCGAGCCGCCCGAGCCCGAATGGGGCTTGATGCTGAACACGCTCAGGCAGTCGATCTATGTCAATCCCTGGGTGGCGGCGCTGCCGGGCGCGATGATCTTCTTCACCTCGCTCACCTTCAACCTGCTGAGCGACGGGCTCCGCAGCGCCATGGACGTGCGCTTGTGAGCCCGGCGGCGGACAGGGCGGGCGGCGGCGCGCTGCTCCAGGTGCGGGAGCTGCGCAAGTATTTCCCGGTCCGGGGCGGCATCCTCAACCGCGCCGTCGGCTGGGTGCAGGCGGTGGACGATGTCGATTTCGACGTGCTGCCCGGCGAAGTGCTGGGCATTGTCGGCGAGTCGGGCTGCGGCAAGTCCACCACGGCGCGCCTGCTTATGCATCTCATCCGCGCCGATGCGGGCGAAATCAGCTTCGACGGGGAGCCTGTCCGCCCGGATGACGCGGCCGGCCTGCGCGAGTTGCGCCGGCGGATGCAGATGGTATTCCAGGATTCTTACTCTTCGCTCAATCCGCGCCTGCCGATCGAGGACACGATCATGTTCGGGCCGAAGGTCCATGGCGTATCCGCGGCCGAGGCCCGCGAGCGCGCCCGCGAGCTGTTCGCGCTGGTCGGGCTCGACCCGGCGCAGTTCATCCGCCGCTATCCGCATGAGCTGTCCGGCGGCCAGCGCCAGCGGGTGAATATCGCCCGCGCGCTGGCGCTGGAGCCCCGGCTGCTCATCCTCGACGAGGCGGTCTCCGCGCTCGACAAGTCGGTGGAAGCGCAGGTGCTGAACCTGCTGCTGACGCTGCGGCGCGAACTCGGCCTCACCTATATCTTCATCTCGCACGACCTCAATGTCGTGCAATATATGAGCGACCGGGTGCTGGTGATGTATCTCGGCAAGGTGGTGGAGATCGGCCCGACGGCCGCAATCTATGACCGCATGCAGCACCCCTATACCGAGGCGCTGCTCTCCGCCATGCCGTCGATGGACCCCGACAGCCGGACCGAGACGCCGCCCCTGGTAGGCGACCCGCCCAATCCCATCGACCCGCCGCCGGGATGCCGCTTCCACACGCGCTGCCGTTTCGCCGAGGAAGTCTGCAGCCGCGCCGAACCGGGGCTCGGGCCGGCTGTCGAAGAGGGCAGGGCAGGCGCCGCCGGCCATCTCGTCGCCTGCCATATGCGCCGCGCCGGCTCCGGCCACAGCCAGGCGCCAGCCTCGGCATGACCGCCCCTGCCGCGGCTCCGGTTCTCCGCGCGGAGGATGTCACCGTCCGCTTCACCGGGCGGGACGCCACGGTGAATGCGGTGAACGGCGTCTCCTTCGCGCTCGACCCCGGCGAGGTGCTCTGCATTCTGGGCGAATCCGGCTCCGGCAAGAGCGTGACCCTGCGCGCCCTGATGCGCCTGCTCCCGGCCCGCCGGACCGAGCTTGAGGGCCGGATCGAGCTCGCCGGGCGGGATGTGATGGCGATGAGCCACCGCGCGCTTGCGGACCTGCGCGGCACCGAAGTCGGCATGATCTTCCAGGAGCCGATGGTGGCCTTCGACCCCGTCTATACCGTCGGCAGGCAGATCACCGAGACGATCGTCCGCCATGAGGGGACGAGCCGCGGAGAGGCCCGACGGCGCGCCATCGACCTGCTGGACCGGGTGCGCATCCCCTCGCCCGAGCGGCGGCTGCGCGCCTATCCGCATGAGCTGTCAGGCGGCATGCGCCAACGCGCGATGATTGCGCTGGCGCTCTGCTGCAATCCGAGCCTGCTGCTCGCCGACGAGCCAACCACCGCGCTCGATGCGACAGTGCAGATCCAGATCCTCCTGTTGCTCCGGGAGCTGCAGCGCGAGCTTGGCATGGCCGTCATCTTCGTCACCCATGACGTGGGCGTGGCGGTGGAGATCGCGGACCGGATCGCGGTGATGTATGGCGGCAAGTTCGTGGAAACGGGGCCGGTGCGCGAGATCATGGGCAATCCCCGCCATCCCTATACCCAGGGGCTGCTCTCCTCGACCGTCCACGGCTCGCTGCGCGGCCAGACGCTGGAGGCGATACCGGGTTCGCCGCCGGACATGACGCGGCTGCCCCCCGGCTGCGCCTTCGCGCCGCGCTGCCGCTTCGCCGAGCCCGCCTGCGAAACCCCGCCCGCCGCCACCCAGGTCTCCCCCCAACACATGGTCCGCTGCGTCCGCGCGGCGTAGGCAGGATTCGCTGCGCCGCTGGACACTCGATCCAGTCTGAACCACATTTGGGCCAAGCGGTCATTGCAGGGCCAGGCGACAGCGTTTTCAGAGGCAAAGGATGCAGGATTCCGCACTGCGACGGATTACCGAATCTGAAATGTTCGAGTGGCCTTGGACCGCTGCGAGGGGTCTTGCGGTCATTACCGGCGCGGCCGGCGGCGGCGGGGGCGGCGGCGGCGCTTTCTGTCTGGAGGGATTGAACCTCTTCGGCGGTGGCGGCGGCGGCGGCGGTCGTGGGGGTGGTGGCACAACCCTGAAAGTTGGCAAGCAAATCTATCTAGCGCTCGGCGGCAATGGCGGCGATGGCGGGGGCGGCGGCGGCCTTGACGACGGGCAACCCGTCGACGGGAAAAACGGCAAGGGGTGCCATTACGGTTCCGGCGGCGATGGGGGACGGGGAGCGGTCGCGCCCCAAGCCGAAGGACGCCTGGTCTCGAACGGTGGCGACGGGGGCAAGGGATTTCCCGGACAAACCCTGGTTGTTGAGCTCCATGACCTCTCCAAAGGCGATTGTTTCGAGATCGAGATTGGTCGACGAGGTACTGGCGGTTTAGGCGGTAAAGGCTAAGAGAACGGGGGTATCGGGTCCGCGGGGGCTGACGGGCATGTGTTATTTGTGCCGTTGCTTGCCGATAAGGAAACCGGATAATGCTGGACGGCGCACAAGGAGCATCCGGGGACAGTGGGAAAATTCCTGAAATTCCCAAGCATATTTCTGGCACATTGACATTCTCCCTTGTGAGCAAGAAATTTCATGATTCAGTGCCACAGGAATACTATGCATCGCTGCCGTTCATAGATTGGGAAAAGAAGGCAAGAGGAGATGCAGGCGAGACGATAAATGGAAGACTGACCGGGCCTGTTCAATTCATTCGAAAATTGATGCATTTTTGGCGCCTCGACGAGATGGAGGTTGTCTTCCTGCTCGGGTTCGGCCGCGAGGATATCGAATATATTTCGGACATTCTGGATCGACAAAGGCTGCTTCGCGGGAGGGACATCAGGGATAGAATCGGACATTTGTTATTTATTCGCAAGGCTTTGTGGTCTCTGTTCCGCGATCTGGATGTGGAAAATGACTGGTTGCGGGAGCGGCACTCCATATTGGGTGACAAGTCGCCTCTATCTCTGATGCTCGAGGGGTCCATGGAAAACCTTTTGCTGGCGCGCGAATACGTCGAGTCCGCAGCCGGGATTCGGTGATGCTCGAGGAAATTCAGAGTGAACGAAACCGCCGTGCCGTGTTCCGATTGTCATGGGTGCCATTGAGCGATGCCCAATTTTTAGCGGAAATGAATATGGATATTGGGGCTCGCGAGGAGTTGATGGATCTATTATCTGAAGAAATCTCTCCAAACCGGATAGAAAGCCTTCTGGATGGTCCGTTTCATCCGAAAGTAAAATTGCGGAATGAGACACGATTTTCCGATGGGTCGTTTCCCGTATTCTATAGCGCGCTTGAGGCGAAAACCGCGGAAGCGGAAATGGCGCATCACGTCCGGAACAGTTATGCAGGAGAGCCGCAAGACAAGCGCACGGCATATTATCGAGGTTTTCGATGCAGGTTCGAGGGCCTCGAGAAGGATTTACGCCCGAAAGCCCTGGACTGGCCGGATCTGGTGCATGACAGCGACTATTCGTTCTGCAACCGGCTGGGCGCAGAGGCAAGGGAGTGGGGAATAGACGGCTTGGTCGTCCCTTCCGCCCGGCATGACGGGGCGAACATGCCGATATTTGCCCGTCAGGCGTCGAGCGATCCGGAGTTGGAAGGTGTGGTAGCCATGACATACAGCCCCGACACGGGCGAGGTGTCCATCACTCATCTGCCGGAGGAATGACACGGGATACCGGGACGACTGGCAAACGGCGCTATAGTGCCGCCACCATAGAGGGGAAGCGCATCTTATGGGGCTCAGGGGGCAGGTCGTTCCGGTTACGCCGTTCCAGCAGAACTGCGCCGTCATCTGGTCGGAAGCGACCATGGCGGGCGCGGTGGTCGATCCGGGCGGCGACCTGCCGCGCATCCGCGCCGCCATCGACGAGTTGGGCGTGACGGTGGAGAAGATCCTGCTGACCCACGGCCATGTCGATCACGCCGCCGGCGCAGGCGCGCTCGCCGCCGAACTGGGCGTGCCCATCGAAGGCCCGCATGAGGCCGACCGCTTCCTGATCAAGGGCCTGCCGGATCAGGCAGCGCAGCTCGGCTTCGGCCCCGCCACCGCCTTCGAGCCCGCGCGCTGGCTCGAGGAGGGCGACGAGGTGACGGTCTCGGACCTTGTGCTCGAAGTGCGCCACTGCCCCGGCCACACGCCGGGCCATGTGATCTTCTTCCACCGCCCGTCAAAGCTCGCCCTGGTGGGCGATGTGCTGTTCCAGGGTTCGGTCGGGCGAACCGATCTGCCGGGCGGTGACCATGCGGCGCTGATCCGCTCGATCCGCACCAAGCTCTGGCCGCTCGGTTCCGACATCGCCTTCCTGCCGGGGCATGGGGGCATGTCCACCTTCGCCGCCGAGCGCGCCGGCAATCCCTTCGTCGGCGACGGGGTTGCGCCTACTCCTTGAGTTCGAGGCCGGGAACGCCGAGTTTCCCCGTCCGCTCGATCTTGGCGAGGATGCGCGCGTCCTCGCGGAACCACTGGCCCGCCTCCTTGCCGGGATTGGCCTTCTCCCACTCCTTGCCGAACCAGTTGCCGCGCGACCAGTCGCCCTCGGGCTCGGCGGATTTTTTGAACTGGACGGCGAACATCGGCAGCTTTGGGTTCTCGATCATCAGACCGTCCACCACGGTCTTCTTGCCGCAGAAGGACAGCAGATCGACGACGGCCCCGGCGAAAGGCTCGAAATTCTTGGCCGCCGGGATGAGCCGGCCCTCTTCGGTCAACAGGCCGAGCTGGCGTTTGCCAGCGCCGCAATTCTCCGGGCAGTCGCCGGTGAGCTCGCAGGCGATATCGACCACGGTGACGGTCAGCCGCGCCTTCTCCTCGTGCTCGATGCCCCATTCCTCGGCGGCCAGCGCGGGGCCGGCCAAAAGCGCCAGGCCGGCGACAGCGGACAGGATACGCATGGCGCTCACTCCCCCCACGGCATGATGCCGTATTCGTCATGGGTCAGGTTGACGACGCCGCCATCCTCGGCGACCTGCGTCACGATCAGATAGTTCACGCCGTCGCGCTTGTAGAGGTCGCCGTCCACCGTCACCCGATGGGACTGGATGTCGATGACGCGCGGATTGTCCACCGGGTCCTCATCCTCGATGCGGAGCACCATATAGACCGTCCCGTCATCGCCCTTGATGGAGACCGGAATGCCGCCGACCGCGCACCAGACCGCGCATTGGTGATGCGCCGTGCCTTCGGCGAACATGATCTCCGTGACATAGCACCAGGTGTCGATGACCTCACCCGCGATGCGAACGCGCTCCGGGGTCGCGGCCTGCGCCCCGGAAACGCAGGCGAGAGTGAGCAATCCCGCCAGCAATGTCCTCATTCAACCGCACTCCTCAGATAAGCGATGACGGCCGCGCGCTGCTCGGCCTTCCTGAAGCCCGGAAACGCCATGCGCGTGCCTTTCGCAAACGCCCGGGGCTTGGTGAGCCAGGCGTCCAGGTTTTCTTCGGTCCAGCTCTTGCCCGCATGCTTGCTGAGCCCCTTGGAATATTTGAAGCCGGGCGCCGAGGCGATGGGGCGGCCGACCACGCCCCAGAGATTGGGGCCGACCTTCTTTTTGCCGGTTTCGTCGAGGCGATGGCAGGTCGTGCATTTCTGCTTGAAGAGCTTTGCCCCGTCCGCGCCTTGCGCAGCCGCGGGCAGACCGATAACGGCAAGCAGAGCCACCGCAACGCCAATCTCCCGAAATCGCATCGCCTTGTCCCCCTCCTCCCGCGACGTTCGGCACCAGATTATAGCCCGAGGAGACCCGGCGCCAGCGGCCCGGCCGGCCCGGCCTTCACTTTTCCGTGTCCCTACGGCCGGTTTTATGCTAACAAGAGAACCCGGCTAACGGAACGATCACCTACAAGATGTTGTGGGTCATGGTCAAAGAACGCACACTGGTTGTGCATAGAGGCGGATGATGGATGGCGCAGGCGCATTGGGGCTTCGGGACCGCGCGGCGGACAGCGCCGCGCCGCTGCTGCGCGGCCTACATGGGGGTGGGGTCTATCAGAACGAGCGCGGCATCCGCGTCGCGCTCGACCGCGGCCGCGACGACCTGCTGACGAAATTCGGCAAGGAGACGCTGGAAGACCGCTACCTGATGCCGGGCGAATCCTACCAGGATCTGTTCGCCCGCGTCGCCGGCCATTTCGCCGATGACAGCGCGCATGCCCAGCGGCTTTACGACTACATCTCGAAGCTCTGGTTCATGCCGGCGACGCCCGTGCTCTCCAATGGCGGCACGAAGCGCGGCCTGCCGATCTCCTGCTTCCTGAACGAGGCCGACGACAGCCTGGAGGGCATCGTCGGGCTCTGGACCGAGAATGTATGGCTCGCGGCGCGCGGCGGCGGCATCGGCAGCTATTGGGGCAATCTGCGCTCCATCGGCGAGAAGGTCGGCCAGAACGGGCGCACCTCCGGCGTCATTCCCTTCGTGCGCGTCATGGATTCGCTGACCCTCGCCATCAGCCAGGGCAGCCTCCGGCGCGGCTCGGCGGCGGTCTATATGCAGGCCAGCCACCCGGAGATCGAGGAATTCGTCGAATTGCGCCGCCCGACCGGCGGCGACCCCAACCGCAAGGCGCTCAACCTGCATCACGGCGTGCTTGTGCCGGACGCCTTCATGCGCGCTGTCGAGGCGGACGGTGACTGGCCGCTCGTCAGCCCGCGCGACCACAGCGTGCAGCGCCGCATCCGCGCCCGCGACCTCTGGATCCGCATCCTGACAGCGCGGATCGAGACCGGCGAGCCCTATGTCATCTACATCGATCATGTGAACCGCGCCCGGCCCGAGCACCACAAGCTGGCGGGCCTGGAGGTGAAGACCTCGAATCTCTGCGCGGAAATCGTGCTGCCGACCGGCCCCGACCATCGCGGCGGCGAGCGCACGGCCGTGTGCTGCCTCTCCTCGCTCAATCTCGAGCGCTATCTGGAATGGGAAAGCGCGCCCGGCTTCGTCGAGGATGTGATGCGCTTCCTCGACAATGTGCTGGAGGACTTCATCGAGAACGCGCCGGAGTCCATGAGCACGGCCGCCTATGCGGCGATGCGCGAGCGCTCGGTGGGGCTCGGCGTCATGGGCTTCCACAGCTTCCTGCAAAGCCTGGGCGTGCCGTTCGAATCGGTCATGGCATCGGTCTGGAACCGGCGCATCTTCGGTCGCATCCGGGCGGATACCGACGCCGCGTCGAAGCGGCTGGCGGACGAGCGCGGCGCCTGCCCGGACGCCACCGATTTCGGCATGGCCGAGCGCTTCTCCAACAAGACCGCGATTGCGCCGACCGCGTCGATCTCGATCATCTGCGGCGGCGCCTCGCCCGGCATCGAGCCGGCCGCCGCCAACGCTTACACCCACAAGACGCTCTCCGGCTCCTTCGCCGTGCGCAACCGCTATCTGGAGGCGGTGCTGGAGGAAGCAGGCCGCAACGATGAGGACACCTGGTCCTCGATCACGGTCAATGAAGGCTCGGTGCAGCATCTCGACTTCCTGACCGATGACCAGAAGGCCGTGTTCAAGACGGCGTTTGAGCTGGACCAGCGCTGGATCGTGGACCTCGCCGCCGAGCGCGCGCCGATGGTGGACCAGTCCCAGTCGGTCAATCTCTTCCTGCCGGCCGACATCCATAAGCGGGACCTGCACGGCCTGCACATGATGGCGTGGAAGCGCGGCCTGAAGAGCCTTTACTACTGCCGCTCGAAATCGCTCCAGCGCGCCGAGGCGGTGGGCGGCAAGCGGGTGGCGCGGCAGGCCGAAGCCCTGCTCCGGGTCGATTACGAAGAGTGTCTCGCATGCCAGTGAGCGGCGGGCCGCTTTCCGGAAAGACCGCCCTCGTCACCGGCGCCAGCCGCAATATCGGCCGCGAAATCTGCCTGCGGCTCGCGCGCGAGGGCGCGCATGTCTGCGTCAACACCCGCCAAGCGGAGGCAGCCGCGCGCTCGGTCGTGGCGGCGGTCGAGGCGGCGGGCGGCTCGGCCTCGCTGCACATGGCGGATGTGACCGATGAGGCCGCCGTCGCGGCTATGGCAGCAGCGGCGGGCCCGGTTGATATCCTGGTCAACAACGCCGCCATCCGCCGCCATGTCCCCTTCCTGCAATCGACGCTGGCCGACTGGCGCGAGGCGCAGGCGGTCGTGCTCGAAGGCGCCTATCTCTGCGCCCGCGCCGTGCTGCCTTCCATGCAGGCCAGGGGCTGGGGGCGGATCGTCAATATGGGCGGCGTCTCCGCGCATATGGGCATGGCGGAGCGCGCGCAGGTAACCGCCGCCAAGGCGGGGCTGGTGGGCTTTACCAAGGGGCTCGCCAAGGAGTTCGGGCCCGACGGCATCACCGTCAATTGCGTGGTGCCGGGCCTGATCGACACAGTGCGCGATCCGGGCGGGCTGCGCCCCGAACAGGCGAGCGCCGTGCCCATCGCCGTCGGCCGCCAGGGCCGCCCGGAGGAAGTGGCCGAGACGGTCGTGCATCTCTGCCAGCCGGAAAGCGCCTACATCACCGGCGCCACCATCCATGTGAACGGGGGCGCGTATCTGCCCTGACCGGGCCGGTGACGGCGGCGCATCGCAGGGGTAGCATGGCTGAAGGCCCGAGGGCGGGAGGCTGCGTCATGGCATATCTCTTCGAGACCAGCACCGGCAGGATGGGGTCACGCTTCATGAGCCTGCAGGTTCCTCCCGACTGCTTCCGGGACCTGGCGCGGATCGACTGGAGCGAGTGCTTCAAGCGGGTCTTTATCGACCCTGTGACGGGGTCGATTTCGTTCATGGCGCCCTCGGCGTCGCATGAGAACCGGTCATCCAGCTCGGACCTTGTCATGATGTCGCTCGGCCGCAAGGGCTTTCCCATCCAGGGCATGGGATCGACGCGCTTCCGCGGCCCCGGCGACAGGGAAGCCGAGCCTGACGCTTGCTATTACGTCGGCGTAAAGGTCCGGCATTATCTTGCTGCGGTCGAGGACGGCAATGAGGCGCTGGACCGGTTTGCGCGCGAAACGCCGCCCGATCTGGTGCTGGAAGTCGAGCGCAGCCATGCCGACCGCGGCAAGCCGTCCTTTTTACCGGGATCCGGGCGTCACCGAAATGTGGCGGCTCGACATGTCCGAACACGACCGTGACGAGGTGGCATTCCTGGATTTGCAGGCATCGGGCGGTCCCGTTCCGGCAGATGTCAGCGCCGTTCTTCCCGGCGCAACGCCGGCGCTCATCCTCGAAACGCTCGGGCTCGCGGCGCGGCGCCGCTATGAAGAACTGGACGCCCTGCTCGACCGGTTGCTGCTGGACATGAGGCAGGCACGGCCGGCGGACCGCCTTGTCGAGCTGTAAGGGCCGCGGCTCACAGAACGGATTGATGGCTGTGCCGGTGCCGAAGCGGCCAGACCTTCCTCCCCGCGAGTTCGTGCCGCTGATCGCGCTGCTGGTGGCGCTGGTGGCGCTGGCGACCGATGCGATGCTGCCGGCGCTGCCCGCCATCGGGC
>LXNI01002316.1_pt1 | contig 13555 bp, 9 predicted proteins | sample 809091 | NCBI WGS metagenome assembly LXNI01 (sample SAMN04870527, study PRJNA318959) | sponge metagenome | biome: 01000161; feature: marine sponge reef; material: water | host: Sarcotragus foetidus | place: Greece: Milos, Mediterranean Sea | collected 2013-05-29 | depth 5-7 m | reverse complement strand
GTTTGCTAACCCAAGTGCGTGTTGCCTGAAGTATGGCAACTCTGAGGACATTTGTTCGACTGGGTGCTCGACGCGGAGACCGGTTCGTCCTCAGTTGACGGGATTGTGGGCTCCCCAATCCGGTCGCCGGCCGTCCACATCATCGATCTCGTATACCTTGGCCAAATCCCAACTCGTCAGCGCCTGCCCGGCGTAGCGCTGCACCTGGGCGTCGGCCGCCAACGCTGCCACGACCCGACCCAAGAACCGGGGCGTCTCCGAGACGGCAAAGTCGACGTCCTGTTCAATCGCCTCGCGCCAGGTTTCGGCGGTGACCCCGAAATGGTCGAGCATCCACTCGGAACGCAGGTAGCCGGGCGTAATCGCCAGCGCGGTAATCCGGCTTTCCTCGTCGTGTGCGCGAAGTTCGTGGGCGAAGGCGAGCGCGAGACGCATCACCGTGGTCTTGACAAGGTCGTAGTAGAGCTGGCCGCGATAACGCAGGGTATTGCCGTCGGTGACCTCGACAATCAGACCGGTACCGCGCTCGATCATGAGCGGCAGGGCGTAGTGACTTGTGATGATGTGCGAATGGATGGCCTGTCGAAGCAGGAACAATCCATCCTCGAGCGATTGCTCCCAGAATCGGCGGCCCCAGACAATTAAGTCTTCGCCGCCCCAAATGTCATTGACCAGGATGTCCAGCCGGCCGTCCTGCTCCTGACGGATCCGGTCGACGAGGCGCTGGACCTGCGCGGGTTCGGTGTGATCGACCTGCACCGCGATACCTTGTCCGCCGGCGGCGTCAACCAGCTCCGCCGTTTCCTCGATGGTCTCCGGTCGGTTCATGGGCGACTGGTGGGTTCGGGTGGTGCGGCCAGTGCAGTAGACGGTGGCCCCCCTGGCGCCTAGCTCGATGGCGATGCCGCGCCCGCAGCCGCGGGTGGCGCCAGCGACGAGGGCGACCCGGCCGTGGAGAAACCCTAAAGGTGACGACGTCACTGGATTCTCGATGTTCGACAGCCTCGCCCATCAGCAAGGACTTCCGAAACTGACGTCATGATTCGAAGCTCGCGACCTAGTACCCGCTACATCAATCGTTCGCGTCTACACCCACGGGAAACCACTGAAGCTCGCCCACTCTTGTAACTCGGGGTGGATCGTAGGCTGCCTGACAATGATAGTACTGCCGGTGCCATTGCCGCATCTCCACGCCATCCGATCCCGTATTCCAGGTGGTCCACGGCGTCCATTCGGTGTGACCCCATCGGTCACCGGCAAATTGCTCTTTGCCTTCGTGAACACCACATGACTCTCGCGGTTTATTCGCATAGTAATCGGCTTGGCTTATCTCTGTCATACGAGTCCACGGGGGGGAACCGGAACTCGCGTCGAAAATGCACTTCAAGTATGTATCCGGCCTGTTGCCGTCAAAGTCGATTCGCGACTCTCCAATACCAATAGTACCGTTCATAACTTGACACGTTCCCCGCCCCACATTCTTTTCTTCGGCAGACCATGCTGGGTTTCCATCTTGGTCGACCGTACAAGTGTATGTAATCTCAATGATATCCTTTCCCACCAGTCGCGCACTGTAGCGACGGGTGTCGTAATAGTGCTGCGTGCCATCGTGTTCACAGTACACCTGGACATAAGAAGCGGCACCGGCGTCCGCAGTGGACCCTGGTCTGGCAGCAGACGAGCCAGCTTGACCGGCGAGCAGCTGCGCCAGGCGGTCACGATCCGCCTTGATTTCCGCATAAAGCGCGGCGTTGTGCTTGGCGACCCAAGCCCACTCGGCTGATTCGCCATACACGGCCTTGTGGCTCTTCTGGACATCTGAGGCTTGGTCGGACAACCGCTGCCCATCGACGGCAGTTGGTTCAGAGGGCTCAGCAGCAACGATGCCTACGATCACCAAGGCGATAACCAAGACAACGATTGTCAGCCACAGTTTCGTGAGGCGCATAGTATGCCAGTCCGTGCAGACTACCCGTTTACGTCATACAAGCTACGGACGCGCGGTCAAGTTTCCCGGCGACGGGCTATCTTCCCACCAGGTTGCCCCGGCAGTATTGTCGCTGCTGACGAACTTAACGACTGTGTTCGGGATGGGAACAGGTGTGGCCTCATCGCATAGGTCACCGGGAAACCTGACCGCGCGTCACGTAAAGCTGCACTTTTGCCGACCTAACAGCTACCAAGCCCTCGACCGTTAGTACGGCTCTGCTGAGCGGCTTACACCGCTTACACATACCGCCTATCAACCAGCTCATCTCGCTGGGGTCTTACCTGGTTAGTCCAGTGGGAGGCCTAGTTTTGAGGCTGGCTTCGCGCTTAGATGCTTTCAGCGCTTATCCAAACCGGACATAGCTACCGAGCGATGCCGCAGGCGCGACAACTCGTGCACTAGCGGTCCGTCCATCCGGCTCCTCTCGTACTTCGGACAGACCCTCTCAAGCCTCCTACACCTGCGGCGGATAGAGTCCGAACTGTCTCACGACGTTCTGAACCCAGCTCGCGTGCCACTTTAATGGGCGGACAGCCCAACCCTTGGGACCTTCTTCAGCCCCAGGATGTGACGAGCCGACATCGAGGTGCCGAACTGCGCCGTCTATGTGAACTATTGGGCGCAACTAGCCTGTTATCCCCGGGGTAACTTTTATCCGCTGACCACGGCCCTTCCACTCGGAACCGCAGGGTCGCTAAGCCCGACTTTCGTCTCTGCTCGACGTGTATGTCTCGCAGTCAAGCTCCCTTGTGCCTTTGCACTCTACGGCTGATTGCCATCCAGCCTGAGGGAACCTTTGGGCGCCTCCGTTACATTTTAGGAGGCGACCGCCCCAGTCAAACTGCCCACCTGAGACTGTTCCCGCGCCGGATCACGGACACGGGTTAGGGACGCAGCTGCACACGGGTGGTATCCCAAGGGCGACTCCACCGAAGCTAGCGCCCCGGATTCACCGTCTCCCACCTATCCTTCACATGTGCAGACGCGACTCAATCCCAAGATGCAGTAAAGCTCCACGGGGTCTTTTTGTCCTGCCGCAGGACGCCCGCATCTTCACGGGCATTGCAATTTCGCCGGGTGGTCTGCCGAGACAGTGCTCAATTCGTTACACCATTCGTGCGGGTCGGAAGTTACCCGACAAGGAATTTCGCTACCTTAGGACCGTTAGAGTTACGGCCGCCGTTCACCGGGGCTTCGGTTCCGGGCGTGAACCCGTTGCCTTAACCTTCCGGCACTGGGCAGGTGTCAGCCCCTATACATCACCTTTCGGTTTCGCAGGGACCTGTGTTTTTGATAAACAGTCGATTGAGCCTGTGCACTGCGACCTCCTCGAGCTCAGGTGCGCGAAGCACCATCACTCTACCGAGGCGCCCCTTCTCCCGAAGTTACGGGGCTAATTTGCCGAGTTCCTTAGCAGACCGTGTCCCGATCCCCTTCCGGTTCTCGCCGGTGTCTACCAGTGTCGGTTTGCGGTACGGACACCAGGCCAACTCGCTACGAGGCTTTTCTTGCCGGGTCGGGTTCATCGAGTTGCTCGCGGTTGCCCTTGAGCTTCCCATCACGCCTCGAAACTAGCACCGTGGATTTTCCTGCGGTGCCTTCCTACGCGCTTGGACGTGCATAGCCATCAGCACGCTCAACGTACCGTCCCGGGTCCCCCCTTCGCTGTTAACGTTGGCCAGATGGTACAGGAATATAAACCTGTTGTCCATCGCCTACGCCTTTCGGCCTCGGCTTAGGCCCGACTAACCCTGAGCGGAGTATCCTTCCTCAGGAAACCTTAGACATTCGGGGTGCAGGATTCCCACCTGCATTGACGCTACTCATACCGGCATTCGCACTTGTACACGCTCCAGCCATGCTCACGCTTGACCTTCGCGGCCTGTACAACGCTCCCCTACCACTCGCGCAGCGCGCGAGTCCGTGGCTTCGGTGTCCTGCTTGAGCCCCGTTACATCTTCGGCGCGGGGTTCCTAAACCAGTGAGCAGTTACGCACTCTTTCAATGATGGCTGCTTCTAAGCCAACATCCTGGCTGTCTCTGCAACCCCACTTCCTTTCCCACTTAGCAGGAACTTTGGGACCTTAGCCGACGGTCTGGGTTGTTTCCCTCTTGACCATGGAGATTAGCCCCCACAGTCTGACTGCCGGGCGCGTGCCGTGGCATTCGGAGTTTGACAGAAATTGGTATCCGTTGGGACCCGCATTCAACCAGTGCTCTACCTCCACGACACCAAAGCCCGACGCTAGCCCGAGAGCTATTTCGGGGAGAACCAGCTATCTCCAGGTTCGTTTAGCATTTCACCTCTACCCGCAACTCATCCCCCAGAATTGCAACTCTGGTGGGTTCGGACCTCCACGGAATGTTACTTACGCTTCATCCTGGCCACGGGTAGCTCACCTGGTTTCGGGTCTACTCCACGCGACTGTTCGCCCTGTTCAGACTCGGTTTCCCTACGGCTCCGGACCAAAGACCCTTAGCCTCGCCGCGTAGCGTAACTCGCCGGTTCATACTCCAAAAGGCACGCCATTACGCATTCCGTCATATTGAGACACGAGCTCACGCTTTGCTGCGCGGGCGGTGGTCCGAAGACCGCCATCCACGCCTCGCCACGCAAGCTGCATCTCTAGTCGGCATAGCGCTCTGACTGTCTGTAGGCGCTTGGTTTCAGGTTCTATTTCACTCCCCTTCCGGGGTGCTTTTCGCCTTTCCCTCACGGTACTTGTTCACTATCGGTCGCCAGAAATACTTAGCCTTGGAGGGTGGGCCCCCCAGGTTCCCACAGGGTTACACGTGTCCCGTGGTACTCAGGAACACCGGTCGCAGGTCGCTTCACTTTCGCCTACCGGGCTCTCACCGTCTGTGGCGGGGTGTTCCAACCCCTTCGGCTAGTGAGCGACTTGGTAACTGCGTGACACTCCCACAAGTGTCCACCGGGTCCTACAACCCCGTATTTGCAACGGCGTGGGCCTTACACAAAGACGGTTTGGGCTATTCCCCTTTCGCTCGCCACTACTCAGGGAATCTCGGTTGATTTCGTTTCCTCGGGGTACTTAGATGTTTCAGTTCCCCCGGTACCCTCCTGGGGCCTATTTTGGCTCGAAAGCCTTCAGCCCGAGGTGACGGGGCATTACCCCCGCCTGGTTTCCCAATTCGGGTATCCACGGATCAAAGCCTGCTCGCGGCTCCCCGTGGCTTATCGCAGCCTGCTGCGCCCTTCTTCGGTTTCTGACGCCAAGGCATCCGCCAAGCGCCCTTCATAACTTGATCTCCGTTAGGCCGGCAAAACTGCAGCTTTACGCATTCGCGTAAATCTTCACTTGTCAAGGTTCGCAGCCAAAACGCCTGAGCGCTTAGCTGAGGGCCTCGCGCGGATTGCTCCGCGGGGCAACGACCCATCATAGGCGAAGGCCAGCGGCCGGTCAACGGATCTTTTAGCGATGAGCCGCGACGCTGGCCGCCGACGTGGTTCCGGATACCACCGCCCGCCTGGCGCCCCTCGTCGAGGCATCCGGCTCACCGTGCGCTCTGGCGGCAGACGCACCGAGGCCCGGCGCGAATGCGCCGGGCCTCGGGAACTGCAACCGCACAGGCGGTCGCAAGCCATGATTCGCCTACAGTGCGGGGAAGCCGAACTTCTGGCGCGCCGCGTTGAGCTGGTCGCGCTGCGACTCCAGAGAGCTGGCAACCCACTTATCTGCCCCCGAGATTGCCTCGTCAACCGAGACGTCCCCCAGGTAGGCGGCGGAGATGAAGGCGTTGCGCCATTCATTCATTTCCCACCAGTTGGGCAGGGCCATCATGAGGTGACGGCTCTCCGGCGCGTCGGCGTAGCGCTGCAACCACTCCATGCCGTCCGGCGGCGGGTTGGTGGCGCTCGCGTCGTTGAACGCGGTCTTGATCATCGGCAGGTGCCCGCGGTCAATCGCCACGCGACCCTGGTAGACGTCACTGGCGAGGAAGACCGTCAGGTCAACAGCCTCTTCAATCGTGCCCAGGCGAATGGCGCCGTTGGTCACGAGGTTCGGCTGGTCGTTCCAGGAATGGACCTCGAATCCTTCCGGACCGATGGGCATGGGGCCCAAGGACCAGGAGAAGCGGTCCTTGATGCGCGGCACGTGGAAACCGGACGAGTAAACGCCGGACCCCAGCCACGACCAAACCTTGCCGGAAGCAAAGGGATTGCCGAATTCACCGGAGACGCGCTTGCTCTCCGCGTCCGGGAAGGACACGTTCGTGTCGTGAATCATCCCGACGGAGAACTTCAAGCCCCAGTCGCCGCCGTTGTCGAAGACAGCCAAGCCGGTCTCGTCCGCGTTGCGGTAGGCGAGACCACCAGAGCCGAAGCACATGGGCGCCCACTGGAACTCGTAGTCGTTACGTGCCCAGGATCCCCACTCGTCGGTGTCCGGGTCGGTCGCCTTCCGGGCCGATTCCAGATAGTCCTCGGCGTAGGTCCAGCCCTCGCTCGGGAACTCGATTCCGGCCTTCTCGCCCATGTCCACGTTCATCAGGATGCCGCCGGTCGCGCCCTGGAAGGGCATGCCGAACTGGTCACCCTCGATGACGGTCGGGACCGAACCACCCTCACCGTGGGAGTGGTCGAAGTTGACCGTGTAGAGGTCTGGAATGAAGTAGTAGTCCTCTACGTTGTAGTCATCACGCTTGGCCAACTCGTCATTGATCTGGGTGAAGCCGCCGTCGGCGACGAAGGCGCCCAGCATCCCGCCGTCAAGCATCGCGACTTCCGCCTGCGTCCCGGCCGCCATTTGCAACGGGAACGTCTCGCGGTAGTCGGCCGGCTGCGGCTCGAAGCGAACGTTGATGTTTGGGCGCGACTTGGCGTACTCGCGCAGACCCCACTGCATGGCTGCGCCACGCGGACCAGAGGTGTGGTCGCTGACGTAGCGAACCGTGACAGGCCCAGCCTGCGGAGTCATGGCCTCGGCCGCGGCCGGGGCCGGGGCCTCGGTCATGGCCGGCGCGGCCGTGGCTGCTGGCGCAGGCGCGGGCGGCGCGGGTTCCGGCTCCGATTCGCCACAGGCCGCCAGAACTGCCGCCGCGCCGATGCCCATCGCACCGGCACCTGCCGCGCGGAGCGCCGCGCGACGGCTCAAAGTCTTTTGCATCAATGCCTCCTCGCGCCCCAACTACACGATTCAACGACAAGACGGGGGGCGCTTTTCGATGCCGGAAGGATAGTCCTAACGGCCGTAGTCACGCAACGCTTTCAGGAGGAAGGCGGATTCCGGCGCCCGGGTGTCGCGATGCTGTCCAACAGGCGCACCATGGCGCGCCGGCGGCAGCTGTGAAACTGCTCATCGCGCTGGCAGCGCCAGCGGCGTGAGAGGCCGTCTGAATCCAAGCGTGGTCCAGCAGCCACCGAAGGTCCATTGTCTACAGGGCAGGCGAGGTTCGCCCTAGGACCACGATTCCAGTCGAGGACGCAGGGACAGTTGGTCGCAGAATCGTCGCGTCCAACGCTTGCCCGTAGACTGCCCGCGAAACTCGCGTCGTACCGCAGTTGAAGGGCACACGCCAATGCACCTGACCCAGTCCGAGGCGCTTCAAAAGCGCGACCAACTGGTGGATGCCGGCTATACCGTCATCCCCGGCGTCGTGGGCGAGCCAATGCTGGACGAATTGCGGGCGTGGACCGAGGACTACTTTGCCAATCACGAGGTCGATCCGAAGTACCGCTACCAGGGCAGCGACATCCAGGTGATCCCCCCGAACCGCTGGGACGAGCGGCCGCGTGAACTCTCGGAACGCGTGTTCCCGGACCCCATCGCCGAGCGTTTTCTGTCGCACCCGGACTTGCGGGCCGCCTGTGAAGCCATTCAGCTTGAGGATCTGACGGCCAGCGGCGGCATCATTATCCTTTCCAAGCCGCCCAAGGGTCCCCCGCTGTACTGGCACCAGGATTTTATGAACTGGGAGAGCCCGGTGGCCGCTACCCCCTGGCCGACCAAGGTCTTCCTCTCCGTGTACTTGACCGACACCACCCTGGCGAATGGCTGCCTGCAAGTGATTCCGGGAACGCACACGAAGCGAATCGAGTTGCACGACACGCTGCCGGACGCTCATGAGGCCGACATCCAGGCCGTCGACGATCACGAAGCTCACGCGGCCTTTGTCGAGCACCCGGACGCGGTTGACCTGCCCGTGAGCGCCGGAGACCTGATAATTGCCGACGCGAGGGTCATGCACGCGGCGCGGGCCAACACGACGGACGCTCGGCGCACGCTGGTGCTGGCCTGGCACGACGTGTTTCCGTTCCCGAACGCCCCCACCTGGTGGACGCGACCAATCCCGGAAGTGATCCGCAAGGCGGACCCAACCGCAACCTATGAGAGCCGGCGAAGACCGACGTCGTATATCCGCTAGGCAGGCGACGGCGCCTGGCGACCTGGGGCAGCAGCGCGGTGGCCGACTGGGACTTCAGCGACCGACCGGTCACTCGGGCTGACGTGCCAATGTCCCATCCCGGCCGCTCGCCGCCCGTAGCGTGACCGGAACTCAAATGCTCAGACGCACGGTCGACCTTGCGTCCGCACGGACCTCGAACTGGCTCTTGAAGCTCGGCGCGACCTTTGCGATCTATCTGATCGCCGCTCTCCGGGCGCTGCCGCTGCCAGCGGGCGATCAGATCCATTACGGCCACATAGACAACCTGCTGAATCTCTACACGCTGGAATGGATGCGCTACGCGATCGTGGCGGAGCCGCAGCGGCTGTTTACGGGACTGGCTTACCACGGCATGGGCGACTCGCTCTTCTATACCCATCTGCTGCTCGGCGGATTGCCCATTTACGCGCCGGTGGCCGCGGTGTTTGGTCCCGGCGCCGGGCTGAACGCCATGACCATTGCCAGCCCGATCCTGAACGGCCTCGCGACCGCTGTGGCGGCCTGGCTGTTGGTCGGGCGCTGGTGGCCAGCCGTGGCTGCCGGATTCGTCTTTGCCTTTGCGCCGATCCAGCAGGAGTTCTTTCAGTTTCACCACTTAATGATGTTCTGGTGGACGCCTCTGGCGCTGGCGCTCTGGCTCTGGTTCGTGCGGAGGCCGACGTGGTGGAAGTTCAGCCTGGTTTGGTTGTGCGTCTTCATTCAGTTCGCCAGCGGTGTGTATCTCGGCTTTATGGCCCTTGTGTTTTTGCTGCCGCTGGTCGTGGCCACCCTCCCGACCTGGTGGCGTCAACATCTCAACCGCCGGCTGATCGCTGAGGCCTCAGCCGGGACGCTGTTGGCCGCCCTGCCCTTCCTGCCGTTGCTGGTGGGCTATGTCGGTTTCTGGCTTGACCACCAGGAAGCGCGCACGATCAACGAAGCACACGTGCTGAGCGCCCGGCTTCCCAATTACCTTCCCTGGATCTCGCAATCGCTGAACTGGTTTCAGGCGATCTGGGCACGGATGCCAGGTCTGCAGCCCGTTTTTCCCATCGTGGTACCCACGGCCCTGGCAGCGCTGGGGCTGGCCGCTGGCCTGGCGCGACAACCACTCCGATCAGTCAGCCTGGCCCTTGGCTTTGCCGGACTGCTGCTTTTTCTGCTGTCATTGGGCCCTGAACTCTGGTGGCACGACGAGGCCACAGGGACTCTACTTCCGTTCGCGGCGGCACACGCGGTGATTCCGGGCTTTGCCTCCTTGAGAAACCCCACGTTCTTTGCCTCTGGCATGGTTCTGGCTATGGCACTGCTGACGGCCGTTGCCGTGGCACAGCCGTTTCGATTGCGGCGTACGAGGGGATGGCAGGCGCACGTATTGGCGGCGCTTGTATTGGTCGTGCTCGCGGTCGAGTTCTCGCGCCCGCCGGTTCCGGTGGCCCCGATTCCTTCGGAACCCGACTTGCAAGCCGCGCTGGCCGAGGCGCCGGACGGCGCCGTCGCTTTCATCCAGTCCGGCGCAGACTTCACGTCGCCGGAACCGTATGTCAGGCGGATGTGGTGGTCACTCAACGGCGGTCGGCAGCCGGTGGTGAGCGGATACTCAGGCTTCGAGCCCCGCGGCACCAAGTACCTGGCGAGAATGATCGACCGGGCAGGCGCCACGGCGAAGCCCAAGGTCCTGGATTCGCTGTTTGCGTTTGGCATCCGCACGCTGGTCTTGGACCGCAAGCATCTGGCGGACGCGGAGACCGAGGCGTGGTTGGCATCGGTCCGGTCGAGGAATCCGGACGCTGTGCCCTTCGTGGGCAAACGCTTCGTTGTGATTCCTCTCGGAGACGCGAGCACTCCCGTTGCGTCCGCATGGTCCGACGTGGAGCTTCAACTGGTTGTGCGTTCCGCACGGCCGAGCGCGGACGTTGCCATCCCCGTCACATTTCGCAACACCGCAGAGCTTCCGTGGCAGCCACCGACAGGACGCCGGACCCGGCCTGCCGAACTAACCTGGGAATCACTCAACTCTGACGACGAGTCCCGGGAGCACGTTCTCCTGCGGCCGCCACCAATCATTCCGGCCCGCGGAAACACCCAGGCACTTGGCCCGGTCCTGGGAACTGCGCCACCGTCGCCCGGGACGTACCGGGTTTCACTTTCGGTCGATGGGCACGAGCTCACGAGTACCAAAATCGAAATCCGGGCGCCGGTCGTCGGCAATACCGGCACCAATACAGCGGACCTTATGGTCCTTCCACCGCCGATCTGTCTTACTCGCGGTGATAGCGCCTTCCTGCGTGTCGCGGCCTTCAATACAGGTACGAATCACTGGCTCGATTCACACCGGCTGGGCACGCGCTGGTCGCTGCCGGACGACCGATTCATCGCGGACGATCTGACCACGCTTGAAGATCGACTGGTTGTCCCCTACGACTCGCGAACGACAACCTGGACCAGCATCGCGCCTGGATCTGCATTCGTATTTGAGGGCTCTGTCAAGGCCCCCGAGTCGCTTGGCGCCTACACCCTCACCATTGGAATGGTCGAAGAAGAAGTGTCCTGGTTCAGCGAAATTGAGGTCTCGGCCCTTGTGGTGGACGCCGACGACCGCGACGCATGCGCACAACTATCCCAGCCGAGCTAGACCAGATCGCGGTCGAGACCCGGCTGGCGCTGAGCGGCCGTCGCCATGGTCCACATCAGCACCTGTGAATGCTGGATTGGCCGTGCTTGGCGTTAGGTCGGGAGCCGACGGTCAGATTCGAACTGACGACCTGAGCTTTACGAAAGCCCTGCTCTACCAACTGAGCTACGTCGGCGCACTCGCTCGAATCGTAGCACCGGGTGACTTCCGCGCCGCAGGCGGCGAGCGACGCTCAATTGGTGTAAAAACCGATGGTCTAGCCGCAAGCGAACGACACGATTTCGTCGAATGCCGGACGGTATCCATCACTGGTATCGACGACCAGAACAGGGAGCTTCAGCCGAATCGGCTGAAAAGGCCGCGGTTCGTCCTGTGCCTGCTCGATGCTCGGTGACTGGTGCGGTTCGGGATCAGCGTGGAAGCGCCGACGCCAGGACTCGTTGCGCCAGCGCCGGCGTCGGCGATCGCGAATGACATCGTCCCTGGCCTCGCACGTGATGACCCGGATCGTGGCCGACTCAGTCAGCGCGTTGAGCCGCGGCGCCCACCGATGGTGCTGGAACGCCGCCTCCGCGACCAGGGTGACGCCGCGCTGGATCAGGAGGTCGACCACGTCGAAGAACGCCGTAGTGGCTACGAGGTTCGCCGCATCGCCCCTTTGAGGCACGAACGATTCGGTCGCCGCGCCACTGACCAGCCCTTCCTTTATCTCGTCGCGGCAAATGGCCGGACAGTGAAGCGCCTGCGCCAGGGCGTGGGCGAGCGTCGTCTTGCCGGACGCGGGGGGACCGCTGACAACCAGCAGGGTTGGAGGCATAGCCACCATCGTAAGTGGGTAACCGCCGGACGGCCGTCTCTTAGGCCCTAGACCCCGGACGCCCAGCTACGCGTGAAGAACATCGTCGAGCACGCGCCGCAGGCCGTGGCCGTCATTGGGGATGACACCGTCGGCCACGTTGAGCAGGGGTTGCGGCGAGCCCTTGACTGCCAGCCCGCGCCCCGCCCAGTCGAGCATCTCAAGATCGTTCAGATCGTCGCCCACGGCCAGTGCTTGCGCGGCCGGCACGCCCAGCCGGTCTGCAAGGCTTGCCACGATCGCGCCCTTGGTGACGCCCGCCGGCAACACCTCCAGGCCGACGGAGGCCAACCGCCGACTGCGCCATACGACGATTGCGGCACGGGCGCCCAGCGCCGACCGCAACTCCGCCTCAAGACCCGCCCCCAGCTCGCGCGGCGCAAGCCCAAAGATCTGGGCCGGTGGCGGCGCCAGTTCAGCATGCGACATGCGACACACGTGCGCCCCCTTGGGGTCCAAATAGCGAACGTATGGGTCGAGACTGCGCCAATCCCCGTCGACCAGATAACGGCTGCCCGACGTGGCGGATTCGATCCAAATGGCAGGTACACCGGCTGCACGAAAAACCAGCCGGGCCTGATTGGCTGTGGCGTGGGGAATCTCACGGGATTCCAGGAGTCGACCATCCGCCGTGCGCGTACTGGCGCCGTTATTGAGCACGAATAGAGCAGACGCTGGAAGCGCACGGGCCGCCTCCCGCATTGTCAGCCATCCGCGACCGGTTGCGATTACGACGTGCACACCGGCGTCAGCAATCTCGCGCAGCCTCGCCAGCAGGGCTGGTTCGATCGACGAGCCTGCCTGCGCGAGCGTGCCGTCGACGTCGAGGGCGACGAGGCGGATGCTAATCGTCGTCGGTGTCCGACGCGTCGCCGCCGTCGGCTTCAATGGCGTTGAATTCGTCGTCGGAGGGCATGTCGCCCGATTCCATACGGTTTAGTACGCCTTCGTATTCCTGGGGAATGTCCTCGCCCATCTCTTCAGACATGCGTCGCGTCATGCGAGCCAGGCTGCGCGGATCGCCGGACTCCAGTCCCGGCATCATTTCGGCCAGGTCGGCGTCGTCCATGCCAAAGTCATCGCCGCCAAAGTCGTTCGAGTCCACGTTCGTGCCGCGTAGCAGAGTGGGCCGGGAAAACTGCCGCTCCAGGGACGACGCACCACAGTGCGGGCAGTCGGGATGCACCACGGCAGCCAGGGTCTTGAAGAGGCGCGACGAGCGGCGGCCGCAATCCATGCAGCGATACTCGTATACGGGCATCCTGCGCATCCCCTGCGGTCGTGGCACGCGATTGTAGGCTCGCGCGGTCGATTCCACTGAAACCGAGGTGATTGAGCGGTGCCAGCGACGGAGTCCCGATCATACCGATGAACAGTCCCAGGTTCCGTCGGCGTGGTCCGTTTCGAAGCGACTGGCGGCGGCGCACCGGGCCACGCGCCGCCGGCATTACGGCCCTTTGCTGGCTCGCCCAATTGGGTGTTCGTCCCAGTCCGCCTGAAGGTCGCCGGCTCCCCCGGAATCCACGAATGTCCGTGCTGATGATTAAGCCGCTTGCGCTTGGGGACGTGCTACGCGCGACAGGCTTCACGGCGACGCTGCGGCAGGAACTACCGCAGGCACGCATCACATTTGCGGTTGGCGACTACGCCGCGCCCGCCCTGGCGAACAACCCGGACATCGACGAGA
>LXNI01002315.1_pt1 | contig 13561 bp, 9 predicted proteins | sample 809091 | NCBI WGS metagenome assembly LXNI01 (sample SAMN04870527, study PRJNA318959) | sponge metagenome | biome: 01000161; feature: marine sponge reef; material: water | host: Sarcotragus foetidus | place: Greece: Milos, Mediterranean Sea | collected 2013-05-29 | depth 5-7 m | reverse complement strand
AGCTCAAATACGCCGAGATCAAGCCACGACCCCCTCGAATTGATGTTTCTGACGTACGCAAACCATGGCCATGACGCCCCTAACTCGGCCAAAATAGGTATTTTTCTGGCAAACACTAACTAATGGCATAGTCCCGATACATTGTAGCGCGGGAATAATATTTTTCGGGTTTCTGTATGGTCACGAAAAGCAGATTGCAGTTCGTCAGTTTATCAAAATAAACTCCCTCTCGTGGAGGCACCAATTGTCCCTTTCTAACTAGGTTGAATGCAGCCGCAATTTCTAACATCGAATATCTGGCATGTAACTCCAGCGGAACATCAGGATTGACTGCATACTGAGGAGGTGCATGTGCAATATTTTCTTTCAGCAAATCTGTCAGAGATAAGAGTTCCTCGCAAATAGCAGGATGATTAAGGATTTTGTTGTAGCCCCCACTCAGATCGTTTGCAGCTTTGTTGCCCAGCAGTATGCATACCAGCATAAGGAGTCGACGCCGATCCTGTTCGGATAACTCGCTCACGTTCAGACTACCCTTGGCAGCCTGGCGTATGAACTTGAGTCGGGGAGCGTCGTCAGCATGAATCAACAGACGTAATCTGGGGGCGATTCCAACCTCGTCCGACCCCTCAGTGACCGTGGGAATCCCTGCCCTCCGGCACAGCAATGCAAAACTATGAGGTTTTTTGGAATAGAAATCTTCAGTCGACAAATCCGCTTCATCCAGGAAGGTCTTCAATGTTACTTGATCTCCTAAGTGACGAAGTAAGCGTTCTAGTTCGTTGAGTCTGTAACGAAGTTGTGACTTCAGGTTGTTCAGAATGACTTCATGGCTTTCCTGATCCAACTGGAGAGAACATCCAGATGGCAGAGCAGGGAAGTCATCCTCGACTGCCTCTTTAATGGATTTACGTGTACCTCCCCCGAGCATAGCCCGAAGTGCATGGTCGAATCGAAATTGTCTCGCACTATTACTGATAAAGTCCAGGACCGTTAGACAGTTTTTGCCCTCCGAGAAACGAAGTCCACGTCCCAATTGCTGGGTAAATACGGTAGCACTACTGGTTGGTCTCAGCATCAGGATGGTATCCACCGGAGGGATGTCTACACCTTCTCCGAGTACATCCACAGAGAAGAGTACGTTCACCTCGCACTTTCTTAGCAGGTTCTGAGCGTTTTTTCGTTCTTCTTTGGGGGTCTTCCCCGTAATGCAGGCGGCAGGAATTCCAGCATCGTTAAATTTTCGCGTCATGAATTCTGCATGAGATATACTGACGCAAAACCCTAGTGCACGCATCTTCAGCGGATCGGCAATGTGGTCGCGGACTGCTTTCAGAATCTTTCGTACACGAATGTCATCAGCGGTAAAGAGTCGGCTCAACTCAGCGTCGTCATATTTACCCCGAACCCATCGCACAGAAGATAAGTCTCCGCCGTCGTGTCGCCCAAAATAATGGAAAGGAACCAAGAGGCCACGATCAATGGCATCCCAGACTCGCAGTTCTGCGGCGATGCGGCCCCCAAACCAGGACAGAATATCTCTTCCATCCGCACGTTCTGGAGTGGCAGTGAGTCCAAGCAGATAACAGGGTTGAAAATGCTCAAGGAGTCTCTGATAAGTTTTCGCAGCGGCGTGATGAAATTCATCTACAATAATCATCCCAAAATGCTTTGGGCTGATCTCGCCGAGATCAAAGTTTGCAAGGGACTGAACGGAAGCAAATACATGGTCCCATCTTTTGGGCTGTAATCCGTCCACGTAGTATTCCCCGAAGCTATTGTGCTTCAAGGCATCTCGAAAAGTCGTGCGTGCCTGCTGCAGGATTTCCTTTCTGTGGGCGATAAACAGGAGACGAAGCGGACTCCCATGGTTGGCTAGTCGACGGTAATCCAGTGCGGCCATGACGGTTTTGCCCGTACCAGTAGCTGCAACAACAAGATTGCGTGTTCGACCGTGGACCCTGCGTTCCACATCCAATTTGTCCAAGATCTCCTGCTGGAACGGATAAGGATGAACATCCAGGCTAATAATGTGACCCGGCCGAAGCTCACCTTTGACGGCTTCATTAAATTGTTCTTGGGATTCTGGGCTGCCATCATAGGTTTCGAACTCAGTGTCTTCCCAGTAGCTGTTGAAGACAGTTTCGATTTTATTAATGATTCGACCGGCGTCCACTTTGGACAACCGGACATTCCATTCAAGTCCATCCAGCTGTGCCGCTGCGCTGAGGTTTGACGAACCAACGAAAGCAGTTGAAAAACCCGTATTACGGCGAATCAACCATGCTTTTGCGTGGAGTCGTGTCCGTCGGGTGTCATACGAGATTTTCACCTTAGCGCCTATCTGGATCAGTTCATCAATGGCCTGCTGCTCGGTTGCCTTCATATAGACCGTAGTGATCACCCGTAGGCATCCTCCCCTTGCGATAAAATCCTGCAATGCTTCGCGTACTAGACGAAGTCCCGACCACTTGATAAATGCTACCAGAACATCAATCTGGTCGGCAGACTCGATTTCCCGCTTCAGTTCATATCCAATGCGGTGGTCATTTGAAGCATTCGTTAATAGCTCTGAGTGCGAAAGGGGGATTTCCGGCCGCCGGGTCTGTGTCTTTGTGTGCGCTTGGATCCCTCGTACAAGCTCTTTCAACCGGGTGTTTGTCACAAAATCTGATTGCTGTACTACATCACCTCGCGGACTTTTTTCGATAATCCGAATCAGGTGATTGGTCAATTCAACTTGGGCCTCCGTGTGCTGACCAGTGAGTGCACGTTCGATAAGTTTGTTCAGATGCTGGGACAACAGTCTGACCCCAGTATGATTCTGCAGCTCCTCCGTGTAAGCCCGTAGTAATGGATCCTCTTCTACGACATAGTGATCCCCTTCCGTATAGACTTTGTCATACAGGCCGGCAGTCAGTTTCTTTGGCATTACCACTGAGCGGTAGTTATTACTTTATCCGCACCTGGTTCGCCAGCTGCCAGCTGTTGTTCCCGTTTTGCAGGAAATCACATGTTCACGCATAAAATCCCCAAATGTCGCTGTCATTCTAATTGACACTAGACAATGGACGCCGGTCTATCACACAGACCAGGAGCATCGGGGGATTTCAAAATCGCGGTGCAGCAGTATTCGGCCTTTTGGTGCGACTACCCAGTCTGAAAGCGCAATTCAAGATCAAGGACCACCAAGCGGGAGGGTGTGCGCATGACCAGTACCAAAGTCTTCAGCAAGATGTATCGTGACCGTGATCTCAATCAGCAGCCGACGAATATTCGGCAGAAGGTTTCTGACCAGAACGCGAAGAAGGTGCTTAGGAATCCTGGTCAGTGACACGCTCCAGCCGTAAAAGCCGAATATCAGCAACCGCTGTACCTGGGACACTGGTCGCGCGCAGCGATAGAGGTTTGCGTCCTGCTTCAAGGAAAATCTGCCCCAGTGGCAACGGACGAAAATCCTTTACATACGACTCAATCCGAAGTACACGGTCTTCATCCATTCCATATTCCGGTGGATCATGTGCCTCAGCAACCATTGCTTCCGCTGCACTATCACCAAAACTCAGAGTGATATGCGCCCCTTCATCCCCTGGTGCAGCCGTATAGTACAGCGTGGCCATATAATTCCCCGCCGTAAGGACCTCGGTGTCCCAGATAATAGCGTCATCCGCACTCGTCCAATTTGTAAGGAAGCTATCATTCGGGTACCTGTTGGAGCGAAGAATTCCGCCCGATCCCACTGCATCTCGGGCAGGTAACCAAGTTACCTCATAGTCCGCATGTCCCACCGTGAATGGCCTCTCCTCAAACGTTTCAGGTACCGCTTCGTCAATCCAGGCATCCCTCACTTGGCGAAGAGAGTCTGCCAACTCTGGATGTTCAGCTGCTATATCCTGTCGCTGCTCCGGATCATCAACCATGTTGAAGAGCTGTCCCGTATGACCCAACCGATGTGTTTGTGTACGTACACTGGTACGTCCATTCCAGTGCGAAAAAATCATACGCTCCGGGGCAACATCAGCATTGCCTGTAAGCAAAGGTGCAAAACTGACTCCATCCAACGGATATCGGGTATTGAGTTCAAGGCTGGTAAGCTCAGCCAATGTTGGCATTAAATCAATAGCAGCAGCGATATCAGTGATCACGGAGTTCGCAGCAATGGTACCCGTCCACTGCATCAGCAGAGGCGAACGGACCCCGCCTTCATCAGTCGATCCCTTCCTACCTGTCATCCCTGCATTCCAGCGTGCACCATTAGGACCATTATCCGAGAAATAAAGCACAATGGTATCCTCAGACAGCGACAATTCATCCAGCAAGGCCAACACACGCCCCACATTCCAATCGATGTTGAGGGTCATTGCAAGTGCTGCCCGAGTATGTACCGTGTACTCCCGTTCAGGGTCACGATGATGCTGAAGTAATCTTGGTACGCTGTCCCACCATTGGTCCGGCACCTGCATAGGAGAGTGAGGGGTGTTGTACGGCAAAAAAACCAGGAATGGAGATTCCCGATTTTCGCTGATGAACTCCATGGCTGCCTGTGTCAGGTCATCCGGCAGATATCCTTCTCCCTGAACGAGTTCATTATTCAATTCAAGAGGCGGCGAGAAATAATGCCCCCAGTGTCCAGAGGCAAATCCATAAAAATGATCAAATCCCCGACTGTTGGGGTGATATGGAGGCTGCTGCCCGTTGTGCCACTTCCCAAATACACCCGTCACATAGCCAGCTTTCTGGAATACCTCAGCAAGTGTTGTCTCGTCTGCATTCATGCGCTCTGAACCTGCACTGGTCCCATGCACCCCCGACCGTGTGTGATACCGCCCTGTCAAAAGTTCAGCACGGGTCGGAGAGCAAACAGGACTAACATAGAAGCGATCGAACCTGACCCCTGAGGTAGCCATTCGATCGAGGTTTGATGTGTTGATGCTGGTATTGCCATTTATAGACAAATCTCCCCATCCTTGATCATCAGCTAAAATAATAATTACATTGGGCTGACGCTCCGTGTTGCCACAGGCAGAAAAAAGGATTAAGACCAACAATAAGAGTACTATACGAGACATGAAAAAAATCAGCGGTGCGATTATTGGGAGCTGTAAGATCGCCAATTTACGACTTAGGCGGACCTTCACACCAAGTCGTGCAGCCACTTGCTGTGGCTTCTTTAGCGGCATCCTCCGCACACTTGTAGCTCTCAAACACGCCATAAACCCCTGAACCCGTCCCTGTAAGAGATGCGAAACGCGCGCCTGCACGAAGCAAATCAGATTTAGTCCTACGAAGTACAGGCCACTGCGAAAATACAGGCCCCTCAAAATCATTGGTCAATTCACGTCTCCAGCGATCTAAGTCATTGGAACGAACCACCTCGGCTAAATCTGCACGGTCAGTCTCGCGTACCTCAGCGTGCTGAAAAGCCCATGCCGTTGAAATACGAACAGGATTCACCACAACTGCCAGACTAAAGGGAAAACGATAACCTTCCAGAGGAGAAAGCAATTCGCCCCTGCCTCGCGCATATGCAGTACACCGTCGTAAAAAGAACGGCACATCTGATCCAAGGCCCAGCGCCAGCGACCCAAGTGGTATCGTCGTGCAATCTAGGCGCCAGAGCTTGCACAGGATTTGCAACACGGTTGCTGCATCGCTTGATCCGCCACCAAGCCCCGCGCCGTGTGGTAAAACCTTCGTCAGGTGCAGTGCTGCACCCAGATCAACCCCACCAGAGGCCTTAAGTAGTCTGGCCGCGCGTACAACCAGGTTATCCTCCCCACTGGACAGCGTCGTGTCCGTGCAGGTTAGGCTAATAGTATCGGCGTGATCTGCTGTGAGTGTGTCGGCCCAACCTATTGGATGAAACACCGTAGCTAGATCATGATATCCGTCTGTTCGCTTGCGTAATACATGCAATCCCAGATTGATCTTGGCCGGGGCAGTTGCAGATAACACGTGTGAGTTGGTAATAAATTGGAATATGCGGGTACCCGTGTTATTGTATGCCGTTCCATGTGTATACAACATTGGTATCACGACAAACTCAGTCAATCAGCCAGATCGTGTCCGCAATCCGCACTGATGATGTACATCAATTAACTGCTTTCATGCCGCAACCAGGAAATGCACAGAAAAAATCATGTACTTCGAAGTTCAATGCCGAAACATGCTCTGCCACGCATCGTTGTATGCTCCACTTTCCGCTCAGCTTCCGTCACCCACATCGCTGCATCGGCTACTCCGTTGTCCCTTTGTTCGTGAAATCTTCTTCGCCGATGCGCAAGCTCACCGTCTGCTGGGTTGCTGTCTTTTTTCTGGCACTAACTGTACCAGCCAGTGCTCAGATCACTCCTAACAGCGTGTCCTCTCTCAGTGTGACCCCGGATGACCCCCAGGAGGAGCTCAGAAGAGCCATGCTCACACAGATTGGGCAATCCGGCTTCCTCGCACTTGAGGGTGCCGTTGATCCCAATGAATATCTGGTTGGTCCCGGCGACGTCTTCCGTGTAATGATTGGAGGCCTGAACCCAGTCGAAATTCCACTGACCGTCTCAGTTTCCGGCATACTACCTCTTCCAGAGGTCGGCACCCTGGATGCCGGTGGCAAAACGTTGGCAGAGGTCGAACGTAGTGCAATAAAGCTGCTTGAATCCAGATATGCAAATGCCCCCATCAGCTTCTCCCTAGCGCAGGCCCGAAGCTTCTATGTTCATGTCACAGGCTCAGTTATCAAAACTGGTCGATACCTGATGTTTCCTGTTTCGCGTGTAAGTGATGTTGTATTCCAGGCTCTCTCCTCCGGTGTAATGACCACGAGACAAACCAGCGAAGATGTAGAAGTTGATTTTGTGGCTCCTGAACAACTGTTCCGACCAGAAACCAATGAGGCCTACAAGCCTGCACTGAGAAATATCCGGGTGCAGCATGCAGACGGAACAGAAGATTTGATTGATCTGCCCCGTTACCAAACGACAGGTAATACAGATTACAATCCGTTCCTGCAGGATGGCGATCGGATCAACGTTCCTGCTTATCACGAAAATCGTGAGGGGGTACGTGTTTCCGGTGATGTCGCATGGCCCGGCCTGTACGACTGGCGCCCTGATGATACGATTGGCAGCCTCCTTGACCTTGCAACGGGAGGACGCCCGCTTAATGGAGCAACTCAGTTCCGCCTTATACGATGGAGTGGTGGAGACTATTACACAGTACTTGATCAGAGTATTGAGGAGTTGGAACAGAACGCAATGAGAGAACAGCCACTCATGGCCGGCGACCACCTCACTGTCTATGAGCAGAAAACTGCCACAGCAAAAATCGAAGGGTGGGTTGAATACCCCGGCGAGTACCGCATAGAGGGGGGCATAACGACGCTAACCCAGTTGGTCGAACAGGCAGGTGGACTCAGAGACGGTGCCAGCACCAGTGCGGCCACACTGGAGCGTACAAGCCAAAATAATCTAGTAGATGCTCCTGAGGATCTTACGGAATCTCAGTTGATACCAACCCCCGACAGTGACCCGACCGGCCAATTGTTCGCTCAAGGCTTTCAGAGACCTTTTTCCGGTGAAGTCGGCAGCCATGTAGCAGCAGATATTGCCGGAGCACTGGCCGGCAGTAACAAAGATATTGTACTCTACGACGGAGACCGACTGATCTTTCCGCGTGACGAAGGTACAGTCCTGGTAACCGGACACGTTCCTCAGCCAGGTTATGTAACCTTTGTGTCGGGGATGACTGCCCAGCACTATATAGATCGTGCCGGGGGCCTAGGGCCAGAGGCCGAAAAAATTTATATCTATGACGGAAGCAGTTCCTCCGTGCGCCAGGGGTTGAATGAACCCGTACGCGCCGGGGATACTATTTTCGTTTATCGTCTAGTACAACTAACCGTGACTGCCCGCCAAGCACGCGCACAGCAATTTCAGATCCTCATTGCAGGCCTATCTGCCGCAGCAACCGTAACTCTCGTTATCTGGAACGTGCTTCAATGACTAGCTCCCCAACACCCCCAAACGAAGTATCCTTCTGGGCATTTTTTCGCGCTTTGCTGAAGCAGCGCTGGCTGATCATCGGGGTCACCGGGTTCGCCGGAGCAGCTGCGGTAGTTATCAGCTTATTTCTGTCGAACTGGTATATGGCCGAGACACGCCTCCTGATCCCCGGACAAACATCTTCCGGTTTACTTTCGGGGGTCATCAGTGGGCGTCTCGGAGGCGGCGCCTCATCACTACTTGGAGGATTGGTCAGCGATTACCAGCAGCAGCTTGCCATACTGGATAGCCGCACTGTAAAACAAAGTGCTGTGGAAGAGTTCGATCTCATAGAGGTGTATGATCTTGCCGACAGTGAAGCCCCTATGGAATACGCTATTGAGGAGCTGGAGGGGAATGTCGAATTTGTTGTGGATAATGAATACAACTACCTGTCCGTCCAGGCCTATGATAAAGACCCGCAGCGCGCGGCCGATATGGCTAACTTCTTTGTCTCGGAGTTGAACCGGATTGGAATAGATCTGTCAACGCAAACTGCCCGTGCGTATCGCCTTGCCGTAGAAAAACGCTATACATCGTTCGAAGACAGTCTGTCCGCAGTAATGCTGGCTACGCAAATACTCCAGGAAGAGACAGGTGTGTTGGATTTACCCACCCAGGGAGCCGCATTTGCGGAAGTACTTGCCGAATGGCGGACCCAAATCCTCGTGGCCAACTTCGAGCTCGATAACCTGCGCTTTCTGTACGGTGACAGTCACTCACAGACACGTGCAGCACAACGGGCAGTTGATCAGGCCTGGCAATCCTACAATCAGGCACTGGAGGGGCAGGAACGGATTATGCCGATAGCCCAGGACATCCTGCCGGAAGTTGCACACAAGTTCATCAAATTACAGACGGACACAGTTATCTTGGGCGCACTTCTTGAGTTTACACGGCCGGTACTGGAAGAAGCCAGGCTGGAAGAAGAGCGCGCATCGCAATCGGTCCAGGTTCTAGACCCCGCTATACCTCCTGTTGAGAAAGCACGCCCTTGGCGCGCAGCTATTTGCGTTGTCAGCACGTTCTCAGGCTTCCTGCTCTCCATACTCTACGTTCTGATCAGTACCTGGTGGAGAAAAAATCATACACTGATTGCCGAACATCTGAGTTCCAGATAACCGAGATGCTCTACTATTGAGGTAAACCCTCGATGCCCAAGAAAAACGCGACATGGGACAGGTTGGCGCCCTATCAACTCCTCTAAAACTGTACCGTATCGGTAATGCAGTGATCACTGTCGGGTTCATCCTGGGCTTGGCACTGGCACTTGCACTTGCCACCACTGGATCTGTGGTCTACGCAGTTGTACTACCTGTGGCAATACTCGGTGCAGTGGCCATGTGCTTTTTCTTTGCAAACCCCTTGATCAACCTAGTGGTAGCCATCGTTGGTTTCGTACTGATAGCCTCCAATGAGGCTGGCTTTCAGGTGATGGAGGTTGCCTATGCTGCTTACCTGTTTGCAGTACTTATTATGTGGTTCCTGCACCATGTTGTTTTGGGATCAGAAAATATTCTGACTGAAAAAGTAGATCGATCTCTGGCCATATTTCTGTGTTTGCTTCCGGCAACCCTGATCCTTACCGCAGTATTTCACGGGGATTTTAGGGTGGCGGCCAGCGAGCTGATTTCGCTGTCAATGTTGTTGATATACTTTCCTGTAAAGCATACTGTGGTCCATCACAAATTCGGACCAAGGATCATGCTTACTACTGTGGTGCTTATGAGTGCAGGAGTCGCATTGTTGAACACCTTCAACTATGCATCTGATCTGGCGGGGGCAACTGCGTTATGGCAGGTGGCCGGCTCACGGGTTGTCGTTAATGATTGTTTACTCATGGTTGGTGCACTCATGAGTCTAACATTACTGGTGTATGCCAAGGGCTTTTTCCCAGTTCTGCTTTCCGCGGTCGCTCTGGCGCTCACAGTCGCCGGCTTGATGATGACTCAGGCCCGTGGGTTCTGGCTTGCTTTTGCCTTCGGTGCAGCTGTCCTTGTTCTACTCGTTCGTACCCCCGAGCGCATCAAGATGCTGACGGTCGGGACCATTGTTTGCTTTGTAATTATGGGAGTGGGTTATGTGTTGATCGGGCCATTCCTAGGTGTGATCCTCGAAGGGATCACTGAACGCTTTGGCTCCATTGCCACAGCTTTTACGCAGGACCTGTCTCTCGTGAACCGATTCAGGGAAACTGGTGCCGTGCTTGAGAAAATTGCAACGAACCCACTCATTGGACATGGCCCCGGAGTATCCTACCTGTTTTTTGACATTGTTCATCAATCAACAGATACGGATTCGTTCGTGCATAATGGATACATCGGACTGTGGTACAAGTATGGGATCTGGGGGCTTGGGTTGGTACTGTATTTCTGGTATTCCGTGGTCAGGCTGGGCTTGCGAGCATTCCGGAGTGATTCTGCCGAACGCTGGACTCGCTTGGCAGGCCTGGCGGGCGCCGTGCCTCTGATTGCGTTGACAATTTCGACATTGACACAAAATCCGTTTTTTCTCAAAAATTATCTTTTCGTTATTGCCATCGCTGCCGGACTGGCTGCCGGTGCCGGGCAACGAATAATGCGAGACCGGTCGGATATTAACAGCACGCGCCCAGATAATCCAAAATCGAACAATCACAGTCAAGTTGAGTGACGCCTTCAACCTTTGGCGAGCCCTATCAATCACAGGTCAGGCTACCACCCGAATAGCTGACCGATACGCCCTCGTTTTGCCCGTTCTTCACTTTCAGCTTGAACATACGATTGGTTGATGCGAATTTTAATTCACGATTTCGGGGCCTACGCTTTCCCAATCACGCTCAGCCATGCTCTGCAAAACCGTGGACATGAGGTGGCACACGCGTACTGTGACAGTCTTGTTACAACCCCTCGCAATGTGTGTGAGAGTATATCAAATCTCACGCTTCTCCCCGTTCGGACAGCACAAACATTCAATAAATACAACCTCATCCGACGCTGGAGACAGGAACGTGAATATGGACGTTTAGCAGCGCATGTTATTTTGGAATTCAATCCAGACATTGTCATTTCCGCAAACGCACCACTGAGTGCACAGGACTGCATACTGCGGACGTGCAAACAACACGATATACAGTTCGTGTTCTGGCTACAGGATCTCATAGGATTGGCAGCATCGAAAGTACTGAAATCGAAACTGCCGCTGCTCGCTTCGGCTATCGGACGTTATTTTCAGTCTATTGAAGGTAGGCTCCTGCGTAAGAGTAATGCAGTTATCGCAATTACTGAAGACTTCCGCCCTGCCCTCCGGAAATTTGATGTTGCTCCTGATCGCTGTCACGTGATCGAGAATTGGGGGGTTCTGGAGAAACCTACCGATGAGCCTAAGACATGGGCGCGCCTACATGGGCTTGAGGATCGCCCTATCCTGCTCTACACAGGTACCTTAAGCATGAAGCACAACCCGGCTATACTCGTGCACCTCGCACAAAAGTTTGGGGAGCGTGCGCAGGTTGTGGTTGTTTCCCAGGGAGCAGGAGCGGCCTGGCTTACTCAGGCCATTGAAACACACAACCTTCTCAACCTAGTGGTGCTGCCCTATCAAAATCCAGATCAACTGCCGGCAATGTACGCCAGTGCCGAGGTACTCCTTGTTCTGCTCACGGAAGATGCGGGGCAATTTTCTGTGCCCTCCAAAGTGCTGACCTATCTCTGCGCAGGACGCCCGGTTCTTGCGGCTATACCCACGGAAAATCTTGCCGCACGCATCCTTGAAGAGTCAGGGGCCGGTTTTGTCACTGCACCCAACGATCACACAGGTTTTATACAAAAAACCAAGATGCTCCTTGATGCGCCTGAACTGCGCCAAACCATGGGGAAAAAAGCGAAAATTTGGGCAACAAAAAAGTTTGACATTGAGCAAATTACCAACCAGTTTGAGCACGTAATTCACCAGACGTGCGCATGAAGAAACAGATTGCCTACGTGGCTCGCTTTGTGCCGGAATATCGGCGACCTGTTCTTGAGGAACTCAATGATCGTCTAAATGGACGGCTCGTCGTATGTGCAGGTACCCCCCCGGGAATTTCCTTCAAAGCACTTTCCAGCGGACCTGCACCTACCTATAAGCGCATCCAGCTACGCAACACCTGGATCGGAGGACAAAGGGCTTTGATTCAAGATATACGCCCCGTTTTTGCCTGTAACTCGACCGTCCTGCTGGCAGAAGAATCCCCCCGTACGCTCTCGCTGCCCTGTCTGTTGGCTACGGCTAAAAGAAAAGGGATTGGCACATTGCTCTGGGGGCATTTTTCATCCAATAGACGTGCATTCTCTAAACTCCATCCATTCGATCTCTACCGCATAGCACTTGCAAAAAGAGTGGATGGCTGTGTCTGCTACACGGATGAAATCGCCGAACTAATACACTCATACGTACCTAGTAAACACTGCTTTGTCGCACGCAACACGCTGAATACTCCCAAACTGTTCGAACTGTACAGTGCATTAGCAGCAGAAGGTAAGGCACATGTTCGGAACCGCCTAGGCTTGCCTGAGCAGGGGAGAATCGTGGTTTTTATTGGACGTCTGGTAGCAGACAAGCGCCCGTCCATCCTCCTGGACCTGCACAAAGCTTTGGGAAATACCGAACAGACTGCTCTCATTCTCATTGGTGACGGACCAGAGCGTACCAAGCTACTGCATAGGATTGAAAATGAAGGCATAAACAACGTATTCCTCACAGGTGCGCTCCCGCACCTAGAGGATTCTTCTCCGTGGATGTATGCGGCAGACGTAATGGTTTGCCCGGGATATGTCGGACTGAATGTTAACCACGCATTTTGCCTGGGCCTTCCCGTTGTAACCTGCACAAGCCCTGATCCACAAATCCGCTACCACGGCCCGGAAATCGCCTACCTGCAATCTGATGTGAACAGCATGCAGGCCCGCCACGGCGACCTCAATGAGCTTGTTAATGCAGTCCTCGCCGTCTTGGATAACAGAAAATATTTCTCAGCTAATGCGCTTGCGTATGCAAAATCGAATCTGAGACTGGAAAATATGGTGGACGGATTGGTAGAGGCAATCCAGTATGCAGAAGAACGCACGCTGGCAAAAGGATGACTTCCCTAGGACCTTTACATAGTACCTGCCCAATAGCGGACCAGACAAACGGATTAGAGCTAGTATTTTCTGCGGGGGCTCTACATCCAGTTCACGGATCAACGAGGTGGCTAAAGCCACGCCCCAATCCTAGAGAGGTCATGCATGTACTTTATGGGAATTATTCCGAATCAGTCAACCGCCATGCAGAAATGGTGAAGTTGGGTCAATGTGGGGGTTATCTGTAAATGTGCCTTGTACCCAATGTTAGAGTTCATATTCCTGATCAACTTGATTTCGCACTGTTATCGTACGCCTATCCCTACACAGCAGTAGATATCTGAAAATTGGTTAGAACGTAATCGTAGTGGTCATTGAGATCGTCCGCGGTCCCCCAAGCCAAGCGGCATTCTCAGTAATGGCGGACAGATATGTTTCGTCGAACAG
>LXNI01002314.1_pt1 | contig 13562 bp, 13 predicted proteins | sample 809091 | NCBI WGS metagenome assembly LXNI01 (sample SAMN04870527, study PRJNA318959) | sponge metagenome | biome: 01000161; feature: marine sponge reef; material: water | host: Sarcotragus foetidus | place: Greece: Milos, Mediterranean Sea | collected 2013-05-29 | depth 5-7 m | reverse complement strand
GGCCGGCGAACAGGCGGCGGCGGATGATCTCGGCGAAGTCGCCGCCGCCCGAGACGGTGGTGGCCTCGCCGTTGCGGACCAGGAGGTCTTCCAGTTCGCCCCGGCAGCGCCGGCCGGTCTCGTTGAGGGCGATCCGGTCGCGGTCCGAGGCGATCATCACGACGACCGCCACGCAATTGTCCACGTCGTTGACGACGTCCAGCAGCGCTCGGAGGAACGCCATGTCGGCCAGCACCAGCTGCTCGTCCTTGTTCGACGCCCAGCGGATGTAGTCCATGATCTCGTCGATCAGGATCAGCACGGGGCGGCCCACGTCGTGAAGAGCCTCGGCGAGGGATTCCTTGTTGGCGACATGGTCCTTGTAGGTATCCCATTTCTTGTAGGCACCCTCGAAGAGCCGCCAGAGGAATCGCTCTCCCAGCGTCGCGGCCGGACCGTCGGCCTTCTCGCGGGGCTCGGGGTTGTCGCAGTCGAGGACAACGCAGCGCGGGCCGCCCAGGTCACTGGACACGGTGCCAGGCCCGACGACTCGGCCGACCTCACCGAACGCCGCCGCGCCGAGGTCGGTGGCCGCAAAGCGGTCGGTGTGCGTCGCGAGATGCCACAGCCCGATGAGGCCGTGCGACTTCCCGCCCCCCATCGCCTGATCGAGCCGCCAAACGGCCCGCGCCCTCACCGACGCTGGCCCGTCGGAGCCGAGCCGCACGGCGATCTGTGCATCAGCGCGACGAGACTCCCGGTGGGGTGGGTGATCTGCCCGTAGCGGTCGGCGTCACCGTAGAGGCCCGTCGCCCCGTCGGCGCGCCCGAACACGGCGTCGTGCAGGGACGCCTGCACGTCGTCGATGCGGCCCCCGCCGTCGATGATCTCGTCGCGCAGCCCGACGATCTCCCAACAGGGTGTCGGCGGTGAACTGTTCATGGTGATGCTCCAATCCCGCGGTTGAACAACGCCGGCGAACACCGGCAGGTGGCGAGGACCCCGAGACCGAGAACCCCGAGACCGGGGAATGCCCCGGCGGCGGACGCGTCGCAGGGCCCGCTGGAGTCCTTGCACGTGCGGGCAGGCGGCGACGTTCTCACGCCCCGAACCTGCGGTCGAAGAGTTCCCCTTGCTGCCGTTCGGCGGCGCGCTCGGTCCGCCGGGTGGCCTCCGCCGTCTCGACCGCGGCGGAACCGGAGGTGACCGCGGCGCGGTTCCGCACCACCCACGTCCACACCTCGCCGTCTACGTCGGCCTCACCGAGCAGGTCCGCCAACTCGGTCATGGCCGCCCACACGAAGCCGTCGTCGGCGCGCCCCGCGGCGGCGAGCAGTTCCGCCACGGCGCTCACCGACCTGCCCGCGACGGCGACCGCGAACACAATGTCGACGACCGGGGCGGTCTGGCCGCTCCGGCGGGCCGGGCTCCGGTGATCACCGCAGCGCCGGGCTCACCGCCGATCTGGCGGCCAGCGGTCAGCCGCGGGCGCGGTCGGCGGCGGCTCGGGCGGCGGCGGCTCGGGCGGCTCCGGCAGCGGCCCCGGCAGCGGCGGCGGCGCGGGCGTAGCCGGCCGCGCGGTCGGCGGCGCGGGCGGCGGCGCGGGCGGCGGGGCGGGCGGCGGCGGGGCGGATCGGCTCCGGCATCATCGCACCTCCATGTCCAGTGCCGCGATCCTACAGGCGCCGGCCGGATCGAGCGGGCGGCCGGCGCGCGGCGCAATTTCGGGCGGCCGGGATCGAGGCTCCGGCGCGGCGGTCCGGTCTGGCGGCCACCAGGCGGCCGGATCGAGCGGGCTCCGGCGCGGCCAGGGCTCACCGGCGGGCGGGCTCCACAACCGGATAGAACTCGTCCATGGCGGCCTCGTAGCGATCGCCGACGAACCGCAGCACGAAGCCGACGTCTCGCAGCAGGCGCGGCTCGGTGAAGTGCTCGGCGGCCCACTGCTCGTAGCCGTCGAACGGCAGCGGCGGCTCGGCGGACCAGTCGCGCAGCGGGTAGTCGGCCAGCAGCGTCCCCGCCAGGGTGGCGACCGGGGAGTAGTCGATGCCCCACGCCTTCACCCCCAGCCGGGCGGCCTCCAGCGGGATCATGGCGCGCCCCGAGAACGAGTCCAACAGCGAGGCGCCGTCGGGGTAGTGGCGCGCCAACTCCTCGACCGAGCTCACCGTGGGCGGCGTCGCGGCCCTCCATGGCCCGGCGCACCAGCCCGCAGAGGCGTTCCTGCTCGGCCTCCTCGTCGGGCCACGGCAGCAGCGAGCAGATCACCGCAGCCTTCGCCTGAACGAGCGGGCGCGCCGCGAACCACGTGAACAGGGTCTTCTCCGACCGCCCCGACCCCCACCCGCACTTGGCGTTCGCCGTCACCTCCGCACAAGGGAACCAGCGCTCGATCAGCCGCGTCACCGCCCGCGCCCACCGTGTTCAGACTCGCCAGCCACGCCCGCAGCGTAGATGCCGGCTGTTGCAACGCCCCAACCCGGACAGGCTCGGCGGCGCTACCGCACCATGCGCCTCCGCTCGGCCGGTCCCGCAATCATCGCCACCCAGGCAGCGTTCACCTGTTCGGGTGCCGCGAGGCGCGCTCGATCAAGATGCTCAATCCCGGTACGCGCCTCCCGAACTGCCTCCCACGCCTCATCCTCGGTAACGTCGTAGTCGCCGGCGTAGTCGGCATCCTCTCGTGCGTCAATGAGTTCCACGAAGCGCTGCGCGAATCCCAGCAGGTCGGCGTGGCAGACCGGTCTGTCCTTCAACCAGACGACCCTCTTCTGCTCCTTCAGGAGCGAGCAAACGTCTCGAGCGGCGTGGTGACGGAGCAGGCGCCTTGCCGCGACCCAGGCCTCACCTTCCCAGCGGCGGGCGACCTCGTCGCAGGCGGCAGAATACATCGCGTAGTACGCCGTCGAGACGGCACGGCGCAGCGATTCTTCGGAGATTGGACCGGGGCCGGGTTTCAGCAGAGTCTCCGCGGCGTGGAGCAGGCCCCCGCTGGACGGCGCCGTCACGGACCGGCCTCTGAGATGTGCTCGGCGGATTCCGGCACTCGAACGCCGCGACGCGGTGGCGAGGCGGCCAACTGCTCAGCGGTGCGGAAATGGTGTGACACCGAGAAGTCGTGATCGGAAAAGAAGTCGTTGAGCAATTCTCTGTACTTCATGTGGGTCTCATGTAGCCAGCAGTTCGGCTTCTCGGGATCATCGGGCGGGGGCATCTCCAGCGTGAGCCGCAATACCACGTACCAGCGGGGCGCCCGTCCGGGATCCACGTACACGTAGCGTGCTCTCGCCGGATCGCCCGTCTCCCGGAAGTGTTCATTGAGCCGGAGAATGTCATCCTCAAGTCGCTCCAGATCCACTCGGCCTCCGAGCAACAGGTATTCGGCAAGGTTCATGGGTTCAACATAACATCAAGTATACTAAAAGCAAGTCTAGGGGCATCATTCGGCTGAGTGTCGCTCACTTGTCTGGTTCGCCGCCACCGGTTTCGCGGGCGGCGGCCAAGTCCGAGCCGTTGATCCGCACCACGGTCTGGTCCTTCGCGACCTCGGCGAAGAGCGCAGCGGGGTTGCGGTAGGCGGCGAACAACCGGCCTCCGCTGCGGCATTCGTCGACGACGTACAGCCAGTAATCGTCGGCGAGCAGCCCGGCCTTGACGATCTCGTTGCCGGTCAGTGTGACGCCCCGGCTCGAAGCGCTCTCCCAGACGCCCTTGACCTCCACGCAGCGTTGCGCGGGGCCGCGCCGGGCCAGCAGGTCGAACCCGTCGCCGGCGGTGTGCACGTCGGTCACGCCCCAGCCGTCGCCGTTGAGCAGGTCGCGCACGAAAGCCATGGAGAGGGCTTCACTGTCCTTCTCTGTGGGCTCGGGCGGCACGCCCGCGCCGGTGACGCGGCACCAGCCGACGTGGCGCAGCGGACCGGACGTTGCGCTGGTCGTGGTTGCGAGTTCGCCAATCCGGAGGTCGACGGCCTCCTGCAGATGTTTGCGGCGGGCCTGCCGCTCCTCGGCGTCGGTGATGTCGCGGGTGAGGCTGTGGGGCAGACGCTCCAAGTGGTGGCGCGCCCTGGCGCCCCAAGCAGCGAGCTCGCTGTTCAGTTGATCGACGTCGTTCTCAAGAGCCCGTTCGGCGGCCACCCTGGAGTCCTCGACCGACGCCGGGTGCTGCCTGTTCGCGGTTCCCACTGCTGTTTCCAGGCAGGAAAGCGTCGCCCAGGAGACCGGGCGCGCCCCTGCCTCGTCGCGCCGGACGAGGCAGCCCCAATCCGTGAGCCGCCCGCCCGTCTCGGTAGCGGAGGCATAGACGTGCAGGTCGTAGTCCGTGACCGAGGTCGTGTCACGCAGCAGCCCACCTCGGTACAGCGCCGGATGGCAACTCGCCGCGACAGCGTCCGCCAACGCTCGGAACGCCGGCTCGCTGGGACCCAGGGCGACGGCGGCCCCGGCCCGCCCCTGCCCGGCGTCCTGCGCCTTCTTCCGAGCCTCGCCGCTCGTGACCACCAGAGCGCGACCCTCGCCGTCGGGTTCCAGGGCCGGCGGCAGAGCGAGGCTTCGAGCGGTGACGTACCAGAAACCCTCATCGGCCAGGGCGGTCTGCTCGGCGCCAAGGAGGCCGGCCGAACAGACGCGGCGCAGGAACCGGTCCACGACATGCGGGTTGATTCGCTCGAGCTCTTGATCGTTCAGCGTGGCCAGCGCGGTCTCGGCGTCGACCGCGGTCGTGAGGTGGGACTCCGCCCGGTGCTGTTCCTCGTGGACCTGGCGGAGGCGTTCGGCCGTCACCTGACGGATCGCCTCCAGGGCCGGATCAGCGGCGCCGCCGGTGTCGAACGTGCGCTGCAGCAACTGCTCGAGGCTGTCGACGCCGGCTTCCGCCAAGGCCGCTTCGGTGACGAGCTGCAGGCTGTCGAAGATCTTGCCGTCCAGTTCGTTGGCGACCGCCACGAGATTCTCGAGGAGCCGGGCGTGGGCCTCGCCCTCGCGGGTGTCGGTCGCCACCAAGTTGTAGAGCCACACCTTGTGGCGCTGGCCGATGCGGTGGATGCGCCCCATGCGCTGCTCGAGGCGTACCAGCGAGCAGGGAATGTCCCAGTTGACCAGCACCGCGGCGGTCTGCAGGTCGATGCCCTCGTTGCCGGCGTCGGTGGAGACGATCACACCGAACTCACCCGCCGCGAATTCCGCCCGAATGGCGTCGCGCTCGGCGTGCGTGTCACGGCCCGAGTAGCGCTTGGCACTGAAGCCGGCCCGGTGGAACCCCGCCAGCAGCCAGTCCGCCGTGTCGGCGTACTCCGTGAACACCACCAACTGCCGGTCGCCACCGGGTGTGATGGCGTTCGGCGCCAGGCACTCGTCGATCAGCCGGGGCCACTTCGAGACCGCGGCATCCGGATTGCCGAGGACCCGGTCGAGGCGAGCGAGCATCTCGCCGATGGCCTTGCGCTCCTCCCGGGCCGACCTCGACCCCTCGGCCACGACGCGGGCCTCGTCGCCGGCGGCCTCGTCCTCGCCGTCCGGGTCGATCCCGTGGGCGGCGTCAGCCGGATTCTCGGTCCCCATTCTCTCGCGTCGCCGGCGCAGCGTCTCCGCCAGCGCGTGCAGCGACGAGGACGCCCGCTTGCCGTAGACCATCTTGGCCAGCGTCACAGCGACGGGCGGGAAGAACCGATCCACGAGATCGAGAGCCTCGTCGTAGAAGGCCCGCTCGGTGGCGTTCAGCGGTATCGGGACGTTCCGGGCCTCCCGGGGCTTGAACAGCTTCGTGGCGCCGTCGAGGTCGACGATCTCCTCTTTCATGCGCCGCAGGAAATGCAGTGGCCCCGGCCGCAGCCGATACGACGACTCGCCGTCGGCGTCGCCGGGCTCGGGGAACACCTCGGGATCGGTGAGATGCATCAGCGACCGGAACAGCCGCTCATTGCCCCGGTGCGGCGTGGCGGTCATCAGCAGTGCTCGCTTCGCGTGGCGGGCGAGCATCCTGCCCACCCGGTGGTACTGCACCGCGGTGGGTGTCAGCCGGTGGGCCTCGTCGAAGACCACCGTGTCGAACCCGGACCGGTCCGGGTGGACGGCCTCGTAGACCGCCTGGTTCACCGCCGCCAACTCCAGCGACACGATCCAAGTGTCATGGGAGGTGGCAAGGGCGTCCTGGCGGATCGTCTCGCCGGTGATGCGGCGCAGACCGCCGCCGAAGAACCGCTCGAAGTCGGCCTGCCACTTCGTCACGAGATGCGCCGGCGACACGACGATCGCCCGGCGGACCAGCCCCAAGCGCTGAGCCTCACGCAGCCACAGGCCGGCCATGATCGTCTTGCCCGTTCCCGGCTCGTCGGCTAGCAGGAACCGCAGGCCAATCTGCGGCAGCATCGCCTCGTACACGGCCGCCACCTGATGCGAATACGGCTGCAAGGGCACCGTCGCCAGCGCCGACCCCCGGGACGTCGCCGCGGCCCGGCGCATCCACTCGGCCCACAGCCCGGCCAGCACCATCGCCGGCTCGGCCCCGCCGTCGGTTTCGAGAACCTCAGCGCCGGCCGCGGCAGCCGCGCTCAAAGCCACTTCCTGCAGACCCGCAGGGCCGTTGACGAACAGGGTCCACGAACCGTCGCCCGCCGGGATCGCCCCGGCGACCTCCCGGTAGTCGTCCCCGCCCGGCAGCCGGACACGCTGCCCCGCGACGAAGGTCCTGGGGTGGGGCTGCTCCCCGGCGTGTTGCTCTGTCATCCCGCCCACAGGGTAGGTGCAGGCGAAACCCCGGGTCTTCAGTCGCCCGCGGATTCCCCTCGGTCAGCGGCTCCCTTGTTTCCCCGACACATCCACCCAGCGAGACAGCGTGTCTGACGCGGCGCCGCTGTCCAGGGCGTCGGCCGCCAGCCGCAGGCCCTCGGGGAGGTCGGCGGCCAGGTCACCCACGACCAGCCCGGCGGCTGCATTGAGGCACACGACGCCGCGCCACGGCACCGGCTCGCCGGCCAGCAGCGCGTGGGTCGCCGCGACGCCCGCGGCCACGTCCGCGCCGGCGAGGTCGGACAGCTCGACGGTCGGCAAGCCGAAGTCGGCCGGCGAGACCACATAGCGCTCGATCCGGCCCCCGCGCAGCTCGATCACCCTCGTCGGCCCGATCGTGGACAGCTCGTCGAGGCGCGGATAGCCGTGCACCACCATGGCGCGCTGCGTGCCGGTGACCGCCAGAACCTCGGCCATGCGCTCGGCCATGGCCGGGTCGTTCACACCGATCACCTGGCGTCGCACCCCGGCGGGATTCGCCATCGGGCCGAGGTAGTTGAACGCCGTCGGCACGCCCAGGCTGCGCCGGGTGGGGCCGGCGTGGCGCAGCGCCGGATGGAACAGCGGCGCCAGGCAGAAGGCGATGCCCGCCTGCTCGAGGCAGACCGCCACACCTTCGGGCCCCAGGTCCACCACCACGCCGAGCGCCTCCAACAGGTCGGCGGAGCCGCAGGCCGACGACACCGCACGGTTGCCGTGCTTGCAGACGCGGGCGCCGGCGCCGGCCGCCACGAGCGCCGCCATGGTGGAGATGTTCAGCGAGCCGCTGCCGTCGCCGCCGGTGCCGGCCGTGTCGATCAGTCTCATCGCCTCGGCGTCCACGCCGACCTCCAGGGCCGCTGCCCGCAACCCCTCGAGCAGCCCCGCCAGCTCGACAGCCGTCTCCCCCTTGGTACGCAGGCCGATCAGCAGCCCAGCCATCTGTGCCTCGGAGGCACGGCCCGCCAGCATGGCGTCGGCCGCGGCCCGGGCCTGGACCCCCGACAGGTGCTCGCCCGCCACCAGCGTCTTGAACAGCTCAGCGAAGTCCACGTGGCTGTCGTCGGCGGTGGCCGCAGAGCCGGCGTCGCCGGTGCGTGTCGTCATGGCAGCCTCGATCCTTCCATGTCGGCGGGGGCCGGTTGCGGCGGGGCTCGGGAGACCCGCCCGCCAGCGGGCCCACCTCTAGCATGCCAATCGTGTCCACCGGTGACGAGCGCGGCGCCCGGCGACCGCCGGCAACGGCCGCCACGGCGTCGGCTCGGGATCTACCGAACCCGCCGCCGCCATGAGCATCCTCGTGATCGACGTGGGGAGCACGAGCGTCCGGGCTGGCGTCGTGGACGGCGCCGGGCGCCTCCATCACGAGCATCGAGTCCCCACGCCGCGGGAGTCTCCGGCGCCGGGGCTAGTGGAGTTCGATCCGGTCGCCCTCGCTGCCGCGGCACGGGATGCCGCCGAGTCCTGCCTGGCCGCAACCTCCGGAGGCGTGGAGGCCGTCGGCATCGCCAACCAGCGGGCCTCGACGGTGCTGTGGGACCGCCGCAGCGGCGAGCCGCTCGGCCCCGGACTCGGCTGGCAGGACCTGCGCACCGCCCTGCACTGCCTGGAATTGCAGAGCGAGGGGCTGCGCCTCGCCCCCAACCAGCCGGCCACCAAGGCCGCGCACCTCATCGCCGCAGCCGGCGACGTGCCCGCGGGCCGGCTCTGCGTCGGCACGCTGGACTCCTGGCTCGTCTGGACACTCACCGGCGGCGCCCAGCACGTCACCGACGCCACGAACGCGGCGGTCACCGGGCTGCTCCAGCATGACCGCGTGGCCTGGGATCCGCAGGTGACCGAGCGCCTGGGCATACCGCCCGAGAGCCTGCCCGAGATCACCGACAGCAGCGGGACGGTGGCCCCCGAGAGTCTGCTGCCGGGGTGGCCGCCGATCACCGGCCTGGCGGGCGACCAGCAGGCGGCCCTCGTGGGCGCAGGCAGGGTCCGCCCCGGCGACGTGAAGATCACCTTCGGGACCGGCGGCATGCTGGACGTGTGCCTGGGCCCGGAGGCCGGTGCGCCGCCCTTCGCGCCGCGGGGCCCGAACGGCACGTTCCCCATCGTGGCCTGGCAGGAGGCCGGCCGGCCAGTGTGGGGCATTGAGGCCATGATGCTGAGCGCCGGCAGTTCGGTGGACTGGCTGTGCGAGCTGGGGCTGCTGGAGCACCCGGCCGCCTCCGGGCCGGTGGCCGCCGGCTGCGACGACACCGGCGGTGTGATGTTCGTGCCCGCCCCCCTGGGGCTGGGGACGCCGCGCTGGGACTTCGGGGCGCGCAGCGCCTTCGTCGGGATGACCACCGCCACGACGCGGGCCCAACTGGTGCGCGCCGTGCTGGAGGGCGTCGCCCACCGCGGCGCCGACCTGCTGGAGGCCGCGCAGGCCGACAGCGGCCACGACTTAGCCGAGCCGGTCATCGACGGCGGCATGAGCGACAACCCCACCTTCGGCCAGGCGCTGGCCGACGCCGCCGGGCGCCCCGTGCGGGTGGCCGCCGAGACCGAGTGCACGGCCCTGGGGGCCGCCTACCTGGCCGGACTGGCCACCGGCGCCTGGCGGGACTGGCCCGAGGTGGCGTCGCTACGGCCGCCGCGGGCGACCTACCACCCTCGCCGCGAGCCCGACCGGGAGCGCTGGCGCGAGGCCGCCGAGCGCGCCGCCGCCTGGCATCCCGACCTCAGCAGCGTGTCGTTCTGAAGCCCAGTGCTGCGGCCCGGCCGGCCGCCGCACAGCTCAAACCGCCGGATGTGCCGAAGCCGAGCCTGCTGCAAACCGGTCCTGGCCAACCTGGCCCGTCGCGGCCGGGCGCGCGGTCCGGCCTCTGCCCTGGCAGAATGGCAGGGACGGCGAGCCGGCTGGGTGACCGCGGCGCCGCGCCGGCAACGGCGTCGGCGTCGAGGAAGGTCGGGGCTCCGCAGGGCAACGGTGCTGGCTAACGGCCAGTCGAGGCGACTCGCAGGAAAGTGCCACAGAGAACAGACCGCCGACGGCCCGGATTCCGGGCCGGGCAAGGGTGAAACGGTGCGGTAAGAGCGCACCAGTGTCCCGGGCGACCGGGGCAGCTCGGCAAACCCCACCGGGAGCAAGGTCAAGCAGGGGGCGGCGGCCCGCCGGCGCTCATCGGAGCGCAGCCCCCGGGTAGGCCGCTGAGATGGATGGTCACCCAGGGCCCTCGGGCCTGGACAGAACCCCGCCTACAGGCCGGCTCGCCGTCACCGCTCGCCGTCACCGCGCCCGGGGCGCGCGCGGCGCGGCCGCCAGCCTCCCGGCGCGCAGGAAATCCCGCCGGCGCGCCGGGTCGGTCAACCCGAAGCGCCGCCACGACCACCACAACGCCGCCGCGCCGATCAGTTCCATGAGGACCAGCAACCAGATCGGCCGCAGACCTCTTCCGGCCACCTCGCCGGCGCCCAGCGGCCACCAGAACGTCTCGGTGCGCAGCCAGGCGCCGTCCAGCACGAGATGGCAGAAGAGCCCGATCGGCACACCCAGCCAGCGGCGCTGCACCAGACGCCTGCCCCACCCTCCGAGCATGACCGCGGTCATCGCCGCGATCGGCAGCAGCAGCGAGTCCATGATCCACAGCGCCTCGACGACGAGAGCCAGGGATGGCGCTGCGGCGCCCGCCAGCACGAAGCGATAGTCCAGCCCGCGGCTCGAGAACACCGCCGCCACAGCCGGGGCGGCCAGCCCGGCGAACCAGAGCAGCACCGACTCAGATGACCAGGATGCGCCCGCAGGAGGAGCAGGTGGCCGTCCCCTTGTCGTCCTCTCCGGGGGGAGCCTCCCCCACCTCGGGAAGCCTTCGCAGCCGATCCACCTCCATGAGAGGCAGCGTCAGGTGGCAACCCATGCAGCTCGTCGCCTCGAGACGCGCCACGGCCACGCCGCCGATCTGGGAACGGAGGCTCTCGTAGCGTTCCAGCAGGCCCGAGTCCACGTCTTCGCCGAGGCCGGCGCGGGCGAGGCGCACCTGATCGAGTTCGGCGTCGATCTCGGCGGCCGCGGCCCCGAGTTGCACGTTGACCGAATCCATCCTCGCCCCCAGCTCCCGATGGCTCTGGCTCAGCGTCGCCAGTTCGGTGGCCGCGGCCTCCAGGTCCTCCATGACCTCCAGCAACTTGTCCTCGACGACGCGCTGACGCCGGCCGAGGGCGGCCACCTCCTCCTCGAGGCTCTGCAGCTCGCGGATTGCGGTGACCTCGCCGGAGTAGAGCAGGTTTCTCTCGCGGTCCCGTTTGGCCAGAACCATCGCCAGATCGTCGTCGTAGCGTCGCTGCAGCCGCTCCAGCTCCGCGTGCTGCTGTCCGGCCGCCTCGATGCGCTCGGCGAGCTCCCCGCTCCGGCTCTCGAGCTCCCGCAGCTCGGCCCGCTCGGGCAATTGCGCGTGGCGGTGCTCGAGTTGCGCGATCCGGGTGTCGTGTGCTTGGAGTTCCAGGAGGCGTTCCAGAGAGTTCACGTCTCGCCGCTCGGTTCTCGCCTGTGCCTTGCCATTGCCGCCCGCGACCCTAAACGAGACCAGCGGTGCCGCTCAACAGCACCTGCCGAACCCCCGTCCCGAAGAGATGACGCCCCGCCGAGGGGGGGACATCGACGGGGCGTCCATTCACCGTCGCGGCAGACTCTGCCGGGGGTGAATACCTGTGCCGCTGGCACGGCGAACCGCGACGGGCAGGCTAACGAGCCCGCGCCGCGCCCTCGCCGCCGAGGCTGTGACATCAGCCACAGAAGACGACCCGCCGGCGAGCCCGCGGCGCCAGGCGGCGGGGCGATTGGCCAAAAGGGCCGCGAGGGGTGTACACTGGGCACCGCGACCAAGTCGTCCATCGGCCAAGTCGTCCATCGGAGGGGATGGCGGGTCTGGAGAGAATCTCGCTGATCCCGGCTGCTCCAACAGTCCCAGACCCGCACCCTCCACCCCCAGCCCTCTCGCCGGGGACCCACTCGCCGGAGACCCAGTGGGCGCTGACGGACTCGAACCGCCGACCTCTTCCTTGTAAGGGAAGCGCTCTGGACCAACTGAGCTAAGCGCCCGGAACCGCAGACTATCCACCGCACGCCTCACGCAAGTCGGCCAGCAGGCGCCCGGTGGCAGCCGCCAGCAACCTCCGGCGGGCCGTGGCGTCGGTCGTCGTGAGTTCTCGGCCCGCGGCGTCGACGACCTGTGCCCCTGCCTCCCGGCACACCAGCATCGCCCCGAGGTAATCCCACGGTCCGTGCGAGTGGCAGTCCACGAAACCGTCGAGGCGGCCGTCGGCCACCGCGCACAGATCCAGTGCAGCCGCGCCGAGTGCCCGGTACTGGCGCCAGCGCAGGTGCCGGGGCGGGTAGCCGGAGAGACCGATGAGCGCCTCGGGCAGACTGCCGACCGGCGAGGGCCGGACCGGCCGGCCGTCCCGGTGGGCCCCGCCGCCGCGGACCGCGCTGTAGCGCTCACCGGAGGCGAGGTTCACCACCAGCGCAGCAAGGGCCCCCCGGTCGTCCACCGCGCAGAAGCTCGTGGCATACCAGGGGATGCCCTGCGCCGCGTTGGTGGATCCGTCGAGGGGGTCGAGCACCACGATCACGGGACGATCCTCGCCCTGCAGCCCGGACTCCTCGCTGCAGACCCCCAGTCCGGCCTCCAGCAGCGCGCCGGTCGCCACCTCGTCGGCGAGGATGTCCGAGCGGTGCTGACCGGGCCGGGTTCCCGCCGGTCCCCAGTCCGCCAACGACTCCAAGGCGCCGCGCACGGCGCGGGCGGTCTCCCCGAACAGCGACAGCAGATCCTCCGGCGCGATGGCTGCCACGCTAGGCCGACTCCGGGCACTCGGGTACCCGGCAGCGACAGGTAGGGTGGTCCCGCCCCAACACCAACGATCCCACACGCCGAGGAGCCTCCATTGTCCGTCGTCGACTTTCCCGGGTTCGTCACCGACCTCAAGTTCCATGCAGCCGACGGGGGGTTCCACTACCACGAGGATCACCACTGCATCGACATCACGACAGGGCGTCAGTGGTGGGAGATCCACCTCCATCCGGACTACGACTGCGACGGGCCCTTGGAGCTGCACATCGTCGCCGACCTGGACCCGCGGGTTCAGATCGCCTTCGAGGACGAGGTAAACAAGCTGCCCGAGGACGCGGAGTGGCCCGAGGAAGGGTTCGACCTGATCCTGCGCTTCCACTGGCGGCTGCCGCCGCTGCCCAACAGCCCCAACCTGCTGGAGCTGGCCACCGAGCTCTCCGCCATCGGCGGCACGGCGCTTCCCCTGCACGTCTGGGCGGCGGACACCATCGCCACGGTCACCGACGACGTCGCCCGGTCGGTGCATGTGGAATCGGAGCGGGCGGTGCCGCTGGCACATCTGCTCGGCGAGCACGACTTCCTCGACGAGACGTTCGGCCTGATCGGGACAGTCGCCCGCTATCTCCACGACCGGGTGCCCGCCTGGTTGGGCGAGTGACCCGCCGCGGCGCGGTCGCGGTGCCCCGAACCGCACCTCGGGCCGTGGGCTCGGTGGGGATCGAACCCACGACCAAACGATTATGAGTCGTCTGCTCTGACCACTGAGCTACGAGCCCGGCGACAACCTAGCCCCCCTGTCGCCGAACGCCCTGCCGCCGAACGCTCTGCCGCCATCGCGGGGCGCCCCGGCTGGCGCGCTGGGAGGAGATCGACCGCGACGTCGAAACGTGGACCATCCCCGACGAGCGCACCGAGCGCACCAAGACTCAGCGGCCCCACGTCGTGCCACTGTCGAAGTTGAATCGCCCTGGGTTTGGTGGAGGCTCGGTTT
>LXNI01002313.1_pt1 | contig 13583 bp, 10 predicted proteins | sample 809091 | NCBI WGS metagenome assembly LXNI01 (sample SAMN04870527, study PRJNA318959) | sponge metagenome | biome: 01000161; feature: marine sponge reef; material: water | host: Sarcotragus foetidus | place: Greece: Milos, Mediterranean Sea | collected 2013-05-29 | depth 5-7 m | reverse complement strand
GATATTGATGAACCCGCGCGCGGCGAACTCCTGCAACAGCTCGGCCATGTATTCCGGCGTCTCGTCATACTCCCCGAACTCATTCGGCAGTCCGGCGTTGGGGTGCAGGCTGGTATACGTGTCCGCTATATTAGAAAGTTCTTCAATATATTGTCGTAAATCTTTGGCTCCCATAGCACAATTAAGTCCAATTGCAAGCGGATTCGCATGCCGCACCGAATACCAGAAGGCGGCCGTGGTCTGGCCGCTGAGGGTACGGCCCGAGGCGTCGGTAATGGTGCCGGAGATGATCAGCGGCAGCCGTTGTCCATGTTGCTCGAAGTACGTCTCGATGGCGTAGATGGCGGCTTTGGCATTCAGCGTGTCGAAGATGGTTTCCAGCAGCAACAGGTCTGCGCCCCCCGCTACCAGTCCCTGCACGGCAGTGGTATAGGCCTGCGCCAGTTCCGCGAAGCTGACGTTGCGGAAACCGGGACGCTCCACGTCCGGCGAGAGGGAGGCGGTGCGGTTGGTGGGGCCGAGCACGCCGGCGACGAAGCGTGGCTTGCCGGCGCCGGATGTTGCCGCGGCAACCTCCCGCGCCAGTTCCGCGCCGCTGCGGTTCAGCTCAAAGGCATGGTCCTGCAATTGGTAATCGGCCATGGCGATGGCCGTGGAATTGAAGGTATTGGTGCAGATGACGTCCGCGCCGGCATCCAGGAACGCCGTGTGGATGTCCCGGATAATGCCGGGCTGCGTGAGTGTCAGCAGGTCGTTGTTGCCCTTCAGGTCGCAACCGTGTCCGGCAAAGCGCTCCCCGCGAAAATCACTCTCGCGCAGGTCATAAGACTGGATCATGGTGCCCATGGCCCCGTCCAGCAGCAGGATGCGCTCCTGCAACAGTATACGCAACCGTTGTTCGGTCTCGCCCTGGCGCGCGGGCGTTGGGGGTTGCTGACCGGGAAGGCTCATTGACCGCCACCCGGAGGCGCTGAGATACAAAAGAGGGACTGTCTCACTTATTTTTTCTCCAACAATAAGTGAGCGTCGTTCGGTTATGGATACTCCGCAAGGAACCGGAGTGCGCATACCGTGTTACCTGAGCCTGGCAGGCAGGGGCCTGTCGCAACGCTCCTCAGGTAAAGGAGATGTACTGCACAAACGGCATTATAGTACAATCAGTTTGTAAATGTATACTCCGAGTGTTTTCCAATCAGGGCAATCCTAAAGTGATCTGTTGCGTGAAGTGTATGATGCTGGGCCAAGGTAGAGGACGGATGGTTTGTATTTTGAGGTGTTCTGTGGGGGTTGTGCGGTGTGCGTGGGCGCCGGTTTGAGGGGTTTTTAAGGGTCTGGGCCGTCTGCTACAGGTGGTTTGGGCGTCGGGTGCCGGCCGGTTGCGCTCCGGTTCGGCAGGGGGCGGGAGGGGGTCAGGTATCAGAGCGGGGTGAGGACATCGCGCAGGGCCTCGCCCTGTCGGGCGGCGTAGTGCCGATGTGCCTGGGGCTGGTATTGGAAGCGGCCGCGCAGGCGCACGATGGAGATGGCGGCGTTGGACAGGCAGGCGAGGTTGCGCGGCAGTAGTCCGGTGCGCACGCGGCTGCGGTCTTCGTCGACGCTGGCGTCGCGCACGTAGTGCAAGCGGTTTTCGATTTCCCAGTGGCCCCGTCTCAGGGCGAGTAGTTCGGCGGGGCCGGTGCCTGCGGGGGCAAGGGAGGTCAGGCCGTAGGTGGTTTCCACGGTGTGTTTGCCGGTGCGTTGCACGGTGCGTTCGCGCGCGATACGGAAGGCCTGGCGGCGGCCGGGCAGGTGGGCGTAGGCGTCGGGCAGGGTCTTGAGGTCAAGCAGGGCGCAGGTGCGGGTCCAGCCGGGCCGCGAACTCAGCCATGGCGGTCGGGCCTTGCGCCCCGGCCAGCTTGGCCGCCACGGCGATAGCCAGCACGCTGGACAAGGAATGACGCACCCCGCGGGCGCGGCGGTATTCCGGCACCTCGCGCAAATACTCAAACAGGCTGCGCAAACGCGTTGCGGACGGTAACGCCGGCACGGTGGACTGACACCCCTAGGACTCCGGTTCCGCCAGGCCACTGAGTGCAGACTGGGCCTCGGGGTGCAACGGATACACCAGCACCTGTTTCGGCTGGCCGTGCGCCACCCAGCCGCCCGCAGACCGGGCATAGCCCCGGGTCTCCCCCAACAACCGCCAGTTGGCCGCCCGGTAACAACTCCTCTTGAACCGGGACGGGTCCACAAAGGTCTCCGCCAACAACACCGGGTGACCGAAGCTCGCCTCCATGTCCTTGGATAACCGGCGCAACGACAACGATAACACCCTGGAGGCCAGGTTCGGCATACGTCCCTGCGGTAACACCAGAAACCGGCAGTTGTTCGCCACCAGGTGCAGGCGCCGGAACTGCACCTCCCGCGCCCAGCCTATCCACTTGTCCCGCGCCGTCACCTTGAACGCCCCGGCGCACCAGCCCAGCAACGCCACCCACACCCCGTCCGGAGTCTCGGCCACGTGCCGTAACCCGCCGCCTACCATGCCTCGAAACCCCAGGTAATGGTGCGAGTCCATCAGCCGGTCCCACTCCGCCTGCTCCGCCGCATCCCGAACCGGACGCACACTCAACGCGGCCAAGTCTACCTGCTTCCATACAAGTGCTGTATCACCAGCCCCTTGAACATCAGCACCTCGTCCCGGCGCGGGGCGCCCGCATTGCTCTTGCGCACGGCGGGACGAATACGTGCCAATAACGGACGGAATGCCGCCCAGTCCACCACCTCGCCCAACTGCACCAACGGGTCCTTCAGCTTCGTCAAACGGGCGTCCTGCAAGTCAAAAAAGGAACCGAACAGGTCTGGAGTCGTCTTCATGACAGTACCCTCAAACAGGAAAGTATGGGTTGAAATCAGTACCCCGTATTATATCATTGTGATGGATTAATAGAGGTTCCTTACAGTATTACTGAATGCACTCTATACCTGTTTACTTACATGGCCCAGCTGAAGGTCTGGTCGAATTCGGGGAGGTAGATGGGCTCTGTCAAGACGAGGCTATCAGGCATGCTTTGGATGACCAGGATACTGCAGGTATACTTAAAATAGAATGATGTTCCAAGTTTCCAGTGTTAAAATTACAGTTCCACTTATTTTATAGATGACCAACAAATGGAATTCGCCAATATTATTCCTTTCCGCTCTATTGAGCCGAGACTATTTTGAATATTGATTTGAATATTGAATGTAATCTTGTTTGATTAAAACGTAACAGAAACTCATTATGATGGATTTGATTGATCCTCGCCTTATAGTTAATACTGCTATAGGAACAACTATAGGTGGACTGATTGTTGCATTCCTGTTTTTGCCGTCAGTAATGGCATGGCTTGATAAAGTAAAAAACTGGACGGGTTGGAAAAAAACGGTATGGGTTATTGGTCCTATCACCCTTCTATTTATCTTGTTTGCACTATTATGGTCATTATCCCTCTGGATTGACTATTCTGAATCGAAAAAGCCTGGGTTTGCATTTTCCTGCCAAGGTGAATGCACTCGATACGTAAGAAATGATATATATGAATGCAGTCACGTGGGGAATCTTTATGGGAATGAGGATACCAGAATTGACGTATACAAAGATGACATACTTCGATCTATGTTGCCCGACTACCCGCCAGAACCTATAGAAATATATCCTGGTCGTAAAAAAGGCAGAATGACATCATTTGACGCGGTAACCGCAAAAGATTTGGCTAGACGAATATTTTTCGGCTGCATGCATAAGCTTGGTTATTCTATTGGAAATTGTGTGTCCGGTGCGCCATGTTATCAATTTAGGTCAATAACCTTTTATGACCCCAAGAAAGACAAATTTTCACAGACAGACAAATTGATGAACGGAATAAGGGTTATATTGAAGGAACCTCTAGCAGAAAATGATCAGTCTGAATAACTTTTTTTATCTCCTTTAAGAAATTGAGGTTTTTGTGTCCTTCTAACAGCATTATTTCTATGGGATTGGATAGGCGCCAAAAGTCCAATAATTTGCGAGTATGTAATACTACCTCTGTGGTCCTGGAACATCCTTATGAACCATGGTTTCTCGAATTGTTTGTGGCAGTTATTGCACATCGGCTGTAGATCATAATCATATATCGTCTCTCGCCATCTATTATGAGCATGAATTGCGTAATCCGGCTGATCGTGAACACCTGTTCCGGTTATTTCCGGAATCGGTGTTCACGTTCCCGGAATCACCGTTCACAATCAACCGGAATCACTCTCAACGCATTGAACTTGTAACCCTTTGATAGGCTCTCTCCTTTTTGGAGGAACCCACCATGCCAGGCAAGAGGACAACAATGCGTAAACTACGAGACGTACTCCGACTCCGGCACGCTGCCGGTCTGTCTATCCGCGACATCAGCCGCAGCACCAAGCTGAGTGTGGGCGGGATCCAGAAGCTGCTGAGCCGGGCCGAGGGCCTGCAAATGAGTTGGCCGCTCCCCACCGACCTGGATGACACCCGGCTGGCCCAGTTGTTTTATCCCGGCGCCGATACCGGCAATAGCCGGCGCCACCAAGTTCCGGACTGGCCGGCGGTGCACCAGCAACTGAAACGCCCCCACGTTACGAAACGGCTGCTGTGGGAGGAATATACCCAGCATTACCCGAACCGGTGTTACAGTTATTTCCAGTTCTGTGACCGTTACCGGCACTGGCGCGGCCAACAGCGCCACACCCTGCGGTAATCCCACCAGGCCCAGCTCTTCGTGGCGGTGCTGGGCGCCTCCAACTATACCTTTGCCGAAGCGACCTGGACCCAGTCACTGCCCGACTGTCTGGGCAGTCACAGCCGGGTGCTGGCCTTCTTCGGCGGCTGTCCCGCCCTCATCGTTCCCGATAACCTGCGCGGTGGTGTCAGTGCCGCGCGTCGTTACGACCCGGACCTCAATCCCAGCTACCAGCAATGGGCCGAGCACTACCAGGTGGCCGTCCTGCCGGCACACCTACCGCTACGTCACCATCAAACCGGTGACCGTCCACATTGACTACCATGTCCAATACCAGACGCATTATTACTCTGTGCCGCGCCAGTACGTGGGCGAGCGGCTGGACCTGCACGCCGGCGAGACGCTGGTCGAACTCTACTACCGGCAACAACGCATCGCCACCCACCCGCGCCGGGACCGGCCCGGGTTCACCACCAACTCGAGCGCCGCGCCCATCCGGAACAGGCTTACCGCGTCTGCCTGGGCCTGTTGAACCTCAGCAAACGCTACCCCGCAGCCGCCTCAACGGCGCCTGTCGCCTCGCCAACCAGGCCGGACTGGCCCGGCTTAAACAGGTCAAACACATCCTGGAGAACAACCGGGACCAATGCCCCGACTCACCACGATACGACCACCGAACTGCCCCAGGACTACGAGAACAGGCGGGGATTGAAAACCTTCCTTCTCCTGCTCCTTGGAGGAGACGCTCGCGTACACAACCCCTTCTCGTCTCTGTGAGCCGTTGGTCGTTTCAATTGTTCTATCGCGTTCCAACATATTGCCTCAGAGCCCTTCACGAATCCTCTGTCACGGATTCGTGATCGCATAGACCATGTCTCCGACAAAGCGCTTGAACGACTCATTCTCGACGAATTGCTTGTACACCTGCGTGTCGTCCTTCAGGAGAAGTTGCATCACCTTGCCGAGCGCCTGGTCGTGCGCCATCCGCGCAGTGTGCGGCGTATTTTCCTTGGCGTTCTGATAAGCGGCGTCGGCCGCGACCTTTGGGGCGATGTCGTCACGAATACGCTGCGCGACGCGGTCCGTATCGGTGAACAAGGTGCCGAATTGCTCGTTGAACGTCTTCAGGATGTTGCTCAAGCGGTCGAGTTCAGGCTCGCCTTTGCGCCCCGCGGCATCTGTCGGAACGGGCTCGATCTCCGCGTCCTCGTCTGCCAGCGCGATCTTCATGGCGGCGTTCTTCTCCACGCGGTAACTGTCCATGTCGATGGCTTCGAGGATTCCCTTGGCAAGGTCTTCATCCTTAGGTGCCGGCAACTTGGGTGTGAGCAGATCCAGCAAGATCGAGAGCTTTTCCCATTCCGCGTTGCTGTACGGAATCACCGACGAGAGAAAGCTGTAGGTGCGGCAGAACACCTTGGCCTTGCTCTTGAACTCCACCTGGGCGTCCTCGTCGAGACGGTCTACATAGACAGCCACGCACAGGTTGAGGATCGGGTCGAGCTGGTCGCGATCCGCACCGCCGAGGAATAACTCCACCACCTGCCGCACCTGTTCGGGCAAGTACACCTGTGCGGCATCCAGCGCCGCCTTCAGGTCGTGCAGCTTGTTAGGATCGGTCTCTTCCGCAAGCAGGGTTGTCCGGTAGTAGTCTTGAAAGGCATAGGTGATCGCTTCGCTGTTGTTCTGGAAGTCGAGCACGAAACAGTCGTGTTTCTTTGGGTGGGCGCGGTTGAGCCGCGACAGAGTCTGCACCGCCTTGATGCCGGAGAGCGGCTTGTCCACATACATCGTGTGCAAGAGCGGCTCGTCGTAACCGGTCTGAAACTTGTCGGCGCAGATGAGGAAGCGGTACGGGTCGGTCTGGATCTTGCCGGCGATGTCGTTACTCGGGAAGCCGTTGATCGACGCCTCACTCACTTTCGAGCCGCCATACTCATGCTCACCCGAGAAAGCGACGATTGCCTGGTACGGACTCTTGCGATCCACCAGATATGCCTTGAAGGTGTGGAAGTACTGGATCGCCCGCTCAATGCCGCTGGTAATCACCATCGAACGCGCCTGGCCGCCGATCTTTCCGGCAGCCATCACCTGCTCGTGGAAGTGGTCCACCATGATCTCGGCCTTGAGCCGGATAGCGTGTTCGTGGCCCTCCACGTAGCGGCGCAATTTCTTCTTCGCCTTCTTGGTGTCGAACTCAGGGTCGTCCTCGGTTTTCTTGACCAGCTTGTAGTAGCTATCCACCGGGGTGTAGGCCTTGAGCACATCGAGAATGAATCCCTCCTCGACTGCTTGCTTCATGGTGTAGCTGTGGAAGGGCCGGTGCTTCACCTTACCCTCTGCGTCCGGCGGCAACGGCTCGCCGAACATCTCGAGCGTCTTATTCTTGGGCGTGGCGGTGAAGGCGAAGTAGCTGGCGTTGGTCAGCATCTTGCGCGCCGCCATGCGCTTTTCGATGGCAGCGTTCACCGTATCCTCGGGGTCAGGCCCCGCGTCTTCATCCTCCGCAGGTGCACCAAGTGCCTCACTCATCGCCGTCGATGTCTTGCCACCCTGGCTCGAGTGGGCCTCGTCGATGACGATGGCGAAATGCTTTCCGCCCTCGGTGGCGATCTCGTCGAGGATGAAGGGGAACTTCTGCACCGTCGAGACGATGATCTTCTTGCCCTGCTCAATGAAACGGCGCAGGTCGCCGGACCGCTCCGCGTGGCCAACGGTCGCACCCACCTGCATGAACTGCTTGATGGTGGCCTGAATCTGGCTGTCGAGGATGCGCCGGTCGGTCACCACGATGACCGAGTCAAAAATCTCCCTCTCGTCGCGCTTCAGGCCGATGAGCTGGTGCGCCAGCCAGGCAATGGAGTTGGACTTGCCACTGCCCGCCGAGTGCTGGATCAGGTAGCGCCGACCTACACCCTGGGCGCTCACGTCGACCAGTGCCTGCCGCACCACACCGAGCTGATGGTAGCGCGGCCACACCTGTTTGCGTTTCTTCCTGCCGGTGCGCGGGTCCTTCTCCTCGACGATCTGGGCATAGTTCTCGAGAATGTTGGTCAGCCCAGCCGGGGTCAGCACTTCCTTCCAGAGGTAGTCGGTCTTAAGCCCGTGCGGATTCGGCGGATTGCCCGCGCCGTCATTGTGGCCCCTGTTGAAGGGCAAGAACCACGAGCCCTTGCCTTTGAGATGGGTGCACATCTGCACCTCGCTGTCGTCCACTGCGAAATGCACTGCACAGCGGCCAAACTCGAACAGCCGCTCGCGCGGGTCGCGGTCGCGCTTGTACTGCTGAACCGCGTCCGCGACGGTCTGCTTAGTGAGCCTGTTCTTCAGCTCGAATGTGGCGATGGGCAGGCCGTTAATGAACAGGCCCAGGTCGAGCGCGCGGCGTGTCTCGTCCATGCTGTAGGCGAGCTGGCGCGTGATCGAGAAGCGGTTCTCCGCGTGCAGTGCCTCCGCCTTGGCGTTCCCGGGCGACGGAGTGCCATAGAACAGCTCGAAGTGTCCGGCGGGATGGTGCTCGATCCCCTTGCGCAGCACGTCAATCACGCCGCGTTTGCCGATTTCGCCCGAAAGACGCTTGAGGAATTTCAGGCGGTTGATGCCCTTTGCGTCATCCGCATCCGACATCGCGAGCTTCTCGAAAGCATCGGGCTGGGTCGCGCGCAGGAAGGCGAAGATCTGGGACACATCAAGCGCGTGGGCGCGGTCGTAATCCTGCGCGCTGCCGGCGATGTAGCCGGTGCCGCCGTAGGGCGTAGGAGGCTTCGCGATTGTGTTCGGTGCAACGGCGAGACCATCCGTACCCGTCATGTGCCGCACGATGATCGTTTCGAGGCCCTTCTCGCTGGTGTCCGTCGTCATAAGGCGACCACCTCATCAGCGGTTTCAAACTCTTCGGCCAAGACGAGGTCGTCCTCGACGGGCTGAAGTGGTGCTTCATCGGGCAATCGGGCCGCCGCTTCGCGAACATCCAGCTTTCCGGTCACCACGTCGGCGACGAGGCGGGTGCGGTACTCGCGAATAAGGTCAATCTCTCGTTCGAGGCGGGATATCGCGGTCTCCAAGCTGATAGTTTCGGACTCAAGGTGCTCCAGAATCTTCTGCTGTTCCTCCAATGGCGGGAGTGGGACTCTGAAGTGCTTGATCTGCTGGGGACTAAGGTGGGGAACACTTACACCGGTAAAAATCGGTGTGATGTAGTCATTAAACAGCCGCCCCCGAATTAGATGTAGCAGGAACTTGGCATCGAGTGCTCCGGTTGGACGGATGCGGGCCACGCGTTGAAGCAGAAGTGAAGGCGTGTCGCTCTCTCGAATAGCCGCAGCACGAACCCCCGAACCGATGATCGGTCGGTCCATGCCAAGCACAATATCGCCTACCTCCAGCGCGAACTCGTCGAAACCATCGCTCGGCTTGCGCTGCCACCTCACGACTTCATCCCAACGTATTCCAGAGGGCGTAACGTTGATACCCCGAAGCAAGCGAGTGCCACTCTCCCCTTGGACGAATCCGTCACTCGCAAACGGAAAACCAGTCTTCAGTCGAATCGCATATCCAAGCCTCCGCACTTCCCAATGTTCGGGGATGTCGCCGAGCCAGGGGATGCCGGAGGGTTTGAGGGGGACGGAGGGATCGAGGCCGCGGGTGACGGCGTGGTGGATGATGGCCTGCTTTTGCTCGTTGAGCAGCGCGATCGTCTTCCGCTTCGCCCGGATCACCCGCTCCAGTCGCCCGTTCGCCCAATCCAAAAACCGAACAATAGCCGCCTGCTCGTCGGGTGGCGGAACCGGTACTGGCATTCTTTTGAAGTGTGAGAAGTCCAGGTTCTGCCGAAGCCCTGAGCCATATCCATAGAGCGCCTTGCTCGTATCCCAGACGTTCAGGAATTGAAAACCAAATTCTGGACTGACTCCTGCGTTTACGTGCAAAGCCAGATATGCCGAGGTGATAATCCCGCGGTCTCGCACCATCCCGACACGCAAGCTCGTGTGGTCGTTTTGAAGATCGGTGGTCCGAAGAACGATATCGCCGGGATTGACGATTTGGTAGGTCTCGAAAGACTCCGGAACAAGCCCGTGGAGTTTCTCGAGTGGCTTAATGACGATGCGTCCATAGCTGAGGGAGAGCACAGTCTTCTCCTTCAGCCCCTCGTTAAGTTCACGGTTTGGCACGAAAGCGCCAAATGCCGGTCGAATCTCCCAGTGGCCAGGCACCTGACCAAGCCACGGCAATCCCGACTCCTTGTATTCCGAATACGGCTCCATGTCGGCGATCCGCACACCACTGTCTTTCACACCGGGATTCGTTTGCAGAGGGGCTCCCGTTGCCACCGGTTCATCGAACAGCGACTGCTGAACCACCGCGGGGCCATCGACGTCTCCACGAGGCGTCTGAACGCCAGCCAATGTCTTCACCCGAACTATCTCGATCTCGGCAACCAGCGCGGCAACAACCTCTATAGGCTCGCCTCCGAGAAGGAAATCCGGGATAGCAAGCGGTTGCACGCAAGACAGCGATTCGCGACTTTCCGCTTTAACCGTTTCTCGTAGCTCCATTAGTAACCGCCCAAGAACGTTCATACCAACCAAGGTGTCGTCGTCAACAGGCTTTGCGCCCCAGAAGTCATCCTTGCAGGATTGCTCAACGATAGGTCGGTCGTCCGTCTCGAGCAAAATCTCACTGAACTTTCGCCAGTTCTGCGCCAGCTTCACACGCAAACACCAGCGCATGATCTTCACGCGGACCTGGTCCCAGTCAGCGCGTGAATTTTTACGATGCGGCTTGCTCTTCATCTTTGCTGTCATCGGGCTTCGCTGCTCGATGATCAAGCGTTGAACGTCCGGAAGACGGGGAAAGCGGCAAGCCTGGTAGAGCGCCTCGGACGTGAGGATGCGCACTCCATTCACGCGCAGCGGAAATCCGCCGGCCATGTTGGAGAGACCACCAAAGGCCTCGTTGGTCTTCAGGAAGACAACACTCTCGGCGCGCTGATAGGTCCGCGTCTGCCCCGAACTCACGGGCTTTCATCCTTCGTCAAATCCGCAAACATACGCATGATCTCGGTCTGGGCGTTAGTTGTACGCGGAAACAATGGATACCAGGGATCGCCGACCCAAAGTGCCAAAGGTGCATTGTTCGGACAGTTGCGGAAGGTGACGATGAGCGACCCGAAGCCAAGCGTGTCGAGCGTCATGTGACCGAGCGGGCGTTGCGTGTCGCCCAGATGAGGGCAAAGCTGGCGAATTCTCGCCCCTGCCTTCAAGAACTCCTGCTCAAGCAGGTTCTTTCCCTGATCACTTGAAAACAACCCTTTCCCCCCGACATTTCCTGGGCGCCGGAGCGTTGGTTCGTACTTCATCGCCTGCACATAAGTCTGCACGGCAGGATCTTCTGGAATCGCCGTAGGTCGCAGCACGTCAGCCGTGTCACTGTAATACCTTCGGTCTTCCAGCTTTATTGCGTACCACCAATGTACTTCTACTGACTTCCCCGCCGCTGCGATCGCGTCTCGGATTCGCCCATCGGCGTAGTACTGACCGCCGCTATGCTGCGCGATCGATATGATGTGAACGACCGAGCCGTTCGGTGCTTCGTCCCTGATCCACGCCTCGATATCACGGCGAACCCGATTACCCGTGAAGATGCCGTCGTCAAGATATAGGTACACGGCGCTACCGCCGCCGCAGTCCTCGATCCCGAATCCGCATTTATCCCGAAGTATTGCCTCGAAGAGGGCCAACATGTCGGTCTGACTGTTTCCGCCGCCCTGGATGTCTAGGAAATGGACACCGCGCCAAAATGTGCAGGGGTCATTGCCAGCCAGCTTCTCGGTCTGAATCAGCCCTCTCAGGAATCCCGTCACGTCCTCGAGCGAGAAGTAGGTCCGCTTAAGGACATGGTCCATTTCCCGAAGCATCGGTATTTGAACGGCTTCGTCAAACTGCTGTACCCAGCGGTCGATATGCTCAGGCGTGGGTGTGGGTAGATCACCGGCCCGGTAGTCCCGGATCGTATTCGCGATCGAACTCAGTAGGTCTTCCCTTTCGCTCATGGTGTGCTTTCCCCAAGTACGTCGTCCAGCAGTCCCTCGGCTTCCTTCTCGATGGCGAGGATGTCGGCGCGGATCTCCTCAAGCGTCCGCAGCGGCTGTGGCTTGTAAAAGTGCCGCGTGAAGCTCACCTCGTAGCCGATCTTGGTGGCATCTTCCTTGATCCAGGCGTCGGGCGTGTACGGCAGCACCTCGCGCCGGAAGAAAGCCTCGATCCCGCCTTCTTCCAGCAGCGGCACCTGCTCGGTGTCGCGCAGCTCGGAATCCGGCTCGTATGCAACGACCGCCGGCTTGTCGCCCACCGTGGTCTCGAATAGCCCGTGCAGCGGGTCGGCTTGTGCCTTGCCCGGTTTGTGGACCTTGGCAATGACGGGTGGCGCGGTTTCAACGCGCCAGCTCACGGCCTTGAGGATCAGCTTTAGCTCGGCGGCTGGCAGCTCGAGCCCCAGATTTTTGAGCGTAGCGCTCACGCGCTCGCGGAAGATGTTGTGGTCCTCGAAGAGCGCATCGCCCAGCTCGGCACGCAGCTTCGTGGCGACCTCGACCAGTCGGCCGTCGCGCGCCCAGGTCTTGGGTTCGAGCAGCTTCTTGCGCTTCTTTTCGGGCAGACCCTTCTTTGTGGTGGCACCCTCGTCTTCGTCACCGTCGTCCTCGTCGCTGCCCCAGTCCGCCAGGCGTTTCTCCAGCGCGTTCACAACTCTCGGGAAATTGGCAAACAGATCCTCGCCAAACTCATCGAAGAGCATGGCGCGTAGCTCTTCGTCACCGGAGGCGAAGCGCAGCGTCTCGATGGCCTTGCGGGAGAGCTGGCTGTGCAGACGCAGCGGACATTCGACCGTCACCTTCCAGTAGCCGAAGGCGGCGTTGGGAAAGATCTTGGACTCGGGCGTTTCCTTGAAGTCGAGGAAGATGCGGCTGATGCGCTCGATGTCCTCGGTTGAGAGTTCACAGTTTTTCTTGCCGAGATTCTTGCGCAGCGGCTTGAACCACCGACTGGCGTCGATGAGCTGCACCTGTCCCTTGCGGTGCGCGGGCTTCTTGTTGGACAGCACCCAGACGTAGGTGGCGATGCCGGTGTTGTAGAAGAGGTTGAGAGGCAGGGCGACAATGGCTTCAAGCCAGTCGTTCTCGATCAGCCAGCGGCGGATGTTGCTTTCGCCCTGGCCCGCATCGCCGGTAAAGAGCGATGAGCCGTTGTGCACTTCGGCGATGCGGCTGCCGAGGGTCGACTTATCGTTCATCTTCGACGCCATGTTGGCGAGAAACAGCATCTGGCCGTCGCTGGAACGAGTAACGAGTGAAAGCTCCTCGCCGTTGTGCATGACCTTGAAGCGTGGGTCCCGCATGCCGTTCTTGCCACCCATCGCCTCCAGGTCTTTCTTCCAGCTCTTTCCGTAGGGCGGGTTGGCCAGCATGAAGTCGAACTCTTGCGCCGGGTAGGCGTCGTGGGACAGCGTTGACCATTCTGCGCCGCCGACGATGTGGTCAGCGCTCTCGCCTTCACCCTTCAGCAGCATGTCCGACTTGCAGACGGCATAGGTCTCCGGGTTGATCTCTTGGCCATAGAGCAGAGTCGTGACCTGCTGGCCACGCTTCGACGCGATGGCGGCGAGCGTCTCCTCCGCCACGGTGAGCATTCCCCCTGTGCCGCAGGCGCAGTCGTAAAGCAGGTAGGTGCCAGACTTGATCTCGGACTCGATCGGCAGGAAGACGAGGTTCGCCATGAGCCGCACCGCGTCTCGGGGAGTCCAGTGCTCGCCTGCCTCCTCGTTATTCTCCTCGTTGAACTTGCGCACCAGCTCCTCGAAGACCGTGCCCAT
>LXNI01002312.1_pt1 | contig 13586 bp, 13 predicted proteins | sample 809091 | NCBI WGS metagenome assembly LXNI01 (sample SAMN04870527, study PRJNA318959) | sponge metagenome | biome: 01000161; feature: marine sponge reef; material: water | host: Sarcotragus foetidus | place: Greece: Milos, Mediterranean Sea | collected 2013-05-29 | depth 5-7 m | reverse complement strand
CCGCTTCCTTTGGGATTTTCCGCCCGACATTCACGCTTCCTTCGCGGCTGCCCGCCTCGTGATCATCAAAGGTGACGCCAACTATCGCCGAACGGTTGGCGACGCCCTGTGGCCGGCGCATACGCCAGTTGCCGATGTTCTGGATTATCTTGAGGCGCCTGCGCTTTGCCTGCGCACGCTAAAGAGTGATCCGGTCGTGGGGCTGCCCACTGCGGATACAGCGGCGGCGCTGGACCAAGTCGATCCCCAATGGCGCGTCAACGGCCAACGCGGCCTAATCCAGTTCAAAGCTCAATCGTCGAAGAGCCAGTAAGTGGCCGTCGCCGGGTAATCCTCTTCCAGCCACGCCATGACCTTGCTCGGGCTGAGACAGAGCAGCAAGCTATCTGTCTCCGCCAACTCCGGGTCGAGTTTATACTTCTCGACGTAGCGCTCGCCGATTCGCTGTATCTGTTCCGCTGAGACTTGCGCTTCCGCTGCCGTGCCCTCGAAGATTACCGTTTCGTCGCCGCTGTCCAGATGCACGACTACGCGGCTGTCGCGCGCGATATTACGCGCTTTCAGCGCCGCTCTGTCCGTGCCGAAGTACAAGACGCCGTCGACCCAGGCGCCCCAGACGGGAACGCTGTGCGGGCGGCCGTCAGCGCAGACGCTGCAAACCCAATAGTTGCGCGCTACATGCATGCGCTCATCGACCCAATCCCAACTCAGCATGGCGTCTGCCTGGTCGGGCATGACGCCGTAATGGGGCATGTTCGGGCGGACGCGGCGGGCGTTCAGCGGCTGGATCATGCTGTGGTCGCGTTCAATCGGACGACTACTTGCTCATGGGCATGATGACGTGAGTGAAGTCGTCGCGGTTTTCCGGCTTGAGCACGCCGGGATTCTCCGCGCCATTGCTCTGGAAAACGACCCGTTCTTCCTTGATGACGCGCAGCACGTCGATCAGGTAGCGGATATTGAAGGAGATATCAAGCGGCTCGCCTTCGGCAGTGGCGTCCAGCATGCCTTCGCTGTCGCCGCGTTCGGCGCTCTTGCCGACTATCAGCACTTCGGCCGGCTCGCCCGGGTTCTGCGCCGGCTTGACGCTCAGATTAGCGCTGTTGGCATTGTCGCGGGCGAAGATCTCGGCGCGCTGACATACGACAAGCAGGTCATTGGTATAGAGCACGGTCGATGTAACAAAGGCGCGCGGAATAATGGAGGCGAAATCTGGGAAGCGGCCTTCGAGCAGCTGTGAGGAAATCTGTATATTGGGCGCGAACACCGTGATGCTGTTTCGCTGGGCCGGCAGGGCAATGCCGATCTCTTGGTCGTCTTCGATGATGCGGGCGATCTCGTTCATGGTGCGCGCGGGAACGACCATGTCCTGCTTTTCGTCGAAAGTTTCGCTGATCTCAGACGTTCGCACCGCCAGACGATAGCCGTCGGCCGCGGCCATGGTCATCGTCTGCCCCTCGAGCTGCAGGTAGACACCGGTCAGGATGGGGCGGTTCTGCTCGCGGGCGGCGGCGAAGGCGGTCTGCAAAATCATCTCGCGCAGCGTCTCGCCATCGAGCTGCAGGTCAGCGCTTTCGTTGTGATTAACAGGCGGGTACTCGTCCGAGTCGATGCCGCGGATATTCGAGGTCTGCACGCCGCAGCGCAGATGCACCGTATGCGTAGCGGCATCCAGGCGCAAGTCCACCCGTTCGCGCGACAGGCTGCTGACCAATTCGCCGAAGGTTTTGGCGGGCAGAGTGATGCTGCCGCTCTGTTCGACTTTGGCGCCGATCCACATGGTGATGCTGAGCTCGAGGTTGGTGGCGGAAATCTTGAGGCGCGAGTCCTCAGTTTCCAGCAGCACATTGGCCAGCACCGGCAGGGGCGGGTTGCTGTCGACAGCTTTGGTGACGATGTTCAGGCTCTTGGCCAGGTTCTCTTGCAGGACGCTAACAATCATGATTTACCTCGTGGTGTGGCTGGGCCGCTTTGATGGAGCAGCCAGCCGAATCTACGTATTTGCACTATCGCAATAGTATAGCCCAAGATTTCGCCGTCGTCATTCGGGAAAGCGTGTGGGGCGTGATGCAATTTACAGACTTTGTTCGCATGGCAAGATTGATGCGTCATGTGAGCCGCATTCGTCGCTCTCGCGCGCAAGGCTGAGCGGCGGCATATCAGCGCGGCGAATGTCTGCGGGGTTGGCGGAGCGGCCGGCTCAACGGTTCTTACTCGTCCGGCGTAATATTGGTGACATCATCGCCTGAAATCTCGATTGTGTCGGCGTCATCGTCGATGGTCTCGACGCGCACAATCTCAATCTTGAGGCGGGCGATCAAGGCAGCCAGCCCGCCCAGCGCCGCCAGCACCGGATTGACGACAGCGGCTACGGCAACGACCACCACCGCCGGCGTCAATGGCAACTCAATCAACGCGTCGCCCTTGGCGTTGCGGATGATGAGACGGCGGACATTGCCCTCGGCCACCAGGCTCTTGACGCGGTCGACCAATTCATGTCCGGCGACTTCCATGTCTTCGACCCAATCGCGTTGGTTCTTGGGCTTTTCCGGCTCGATACTCATGCCGAGATCTCCACTATATGCTCTTGTCAATTAATACGTTGCAGTTGAATTGTGGTTGCGTATTCGGCCGGCGCTCAGCGCAACAATTGATAGAGGAGGTCTTTCCAGCGTCCGGCATCCAGCTCCCAGCAGATCAGCGGTTTCTGCGGGTTTGCGGTCACCTCGCGCCAGATCGGGGCGTTGCGCGCATCGTCGCTCAGGTCAAGCTTGTCCACTACAGTCATGCCGCGCGTCAATTCGCTGTCGCATTCGACATCGACGTAGTGATGGCTGCTGGCGGTGCAGATTGAGGGGTCGATGGCCGCGGCCATAGCCACGCCATCGGGCAGCGAGATGCCGATTTCGCCGGTTTGTATCTCGTAACCCTTCATGCCTTTGATATTCGAGTCGATAGTAAAGTCGGCGTAAGGCGTGCCGATGCCGCGCACCGCCTCGATGTCAGCGAGCGAGAGCACAAAGTCGCCCTGGCTGAATTCCCAGCCAACCATCTCGATCGGCAGGCCGGAGCGAAAGACGATGCGCGCCGCTTCCGGGTCGCACCAGATATTGTATTCGGCGGCGGGGGTGACATTGCCGTTGGTGCAGGCGGCCCCGCCCATGATCACGCAGCGCGAAACGAGGCCCGCGATGTCGGGCGCTTTGCGCAGCGCCAGCGCTATATTCGTCAGCGGACCCAGGGTGACGAGCGCGATGCCGGGCCTGGCGCGTACGGTCTCGACGATGGCGTCAACCGCGTGTTTCTCGCTGGCTGCAGTATGCCTGGGCAGATAGCGGTCGCCCCAATCGCCCAGGCCGTCGACGCCGTGGAACCAGTCAGCCGAGACGTATTCGCGCAGCAGCGGGCGATCGGCGCCTGCGAATACCGGCACATCGGCGTCACATAGCTCGGCGAAATAGAGCGAATTGACCACGCCTTGCTCCAGCGGGACGTTGCCGGCGACTACGGTTATGGCGCGCACATCGACATCGCTGTGCCGCAGCGCCATCACCAGGGCCACGGCGTCATCAGAGCCGGCGTCGGTATCGATCAGAAAGGGACGCGCCATGCGGTTTCTCCCTGCGCTAAGCGGTCACCGCCAGCTGATCCACCGCCGCGCGCAGCCGCTTCAGCCCCTGCTTCAGCGTCGAGCGCGGGCAGCCGAAATTCAGCCGTACGAAACCCTGGCCGGCCTCGCCAAAGAAGTCGCCCGGGCTGGGCGCCACGCCGGCGGTTTCGCGGCAGAAGGCCGAGACGTCGCCCTCGATTGGCAGGTCGCGCATATCCATCCAGAGCAGGTAGGTCGATTGCGGCACAGTGGTTTTGATTTGCGGCATGTGCCGGCGGATGTAGTCGAGCGCGTAATCACGATTGTCCTTGAGATATACCAGGGCTTGCCGCAGCCATTCCTCGCCGCCGGTATAGGCGCCGTAAGCGGCTTCATAACCCATGATGTTGACGTGCGCGCTGATGCTCTGCAGGGCGGCCGCCGCCGTCTCACGGATGTCTTTGTTCTGGGCGATCAAGACCGAGCAAGCCAGGCCGGCCAGGTTGAAGGTCTTGCTGGGCGCGATCATAGTCAGGGTATTCTGGGCGATCTCGTCGGAGAGTGTGGCGATGGGAATGTGCTCGCCCTCCAGGATCAGATCGGAGTGGATTTCGTCGGCGACGATCAAGACATTGTGTTTCAGGCAAATCTCGCCGATGCGCTCCAGCTCGGCGCGGGAATAGAGAAAACCGGCCGGGTTCTGCGGATTGCACTGCAGGTGAATTGAAGTCTGCGGTTGGCTCGCGGCTTCGGCAAAGGCATCGTAATCATTTTCGTAGTGAAAGGTATGGGCGTCATCGGCGACATATTGCATGTCGATTGAATAAGCGTATTTCTGATTGCCAGCGGCGACTTTGTAAAAGGGCCCGTAAACCGGCGTCTGAATCAGCACAGCGTCGCCCGGCTGCCCGAAGCCGCGGCAGGTCGCGCCCAGTGTCAGGACCAGCCCAGGCGAAAACAGCATGTCCTCCGGACTGATGCGCCAATCGTAGAGCTGCTCCATGCGCTCGACGATGACTTCCTTGAGCTGCGGCGGGTCCATGGTGTAGCCGAAGACGCCGTGGCGGGCGCGCTCAATCATGGCGTCGATGGCGGATGGGGGCGATCGGAAATCCATATCCGCCACCCACATGGGCAGGCAGTCGCTCTCGAATGCGCCCCATTTTGCGCTGTGATGCTGCGTCCGGTCGATAACTTCGTCGAAGTTGAATGCGGTCATAGGCGGGCTCTCTACCGTCTGCGGGAAGGACGCCTAGAAATATAACCGATGACCGGTGGCGATGCACGGGCGGCTTTGTTCCCTGGCTACCAGAATTGGGTCCAGAAGTCGCGCTGCTTTTCCTGGCGGAAGCGCTGCACCCACGCTTCGGTCAGGGCGTTGCTGAGGCGCTGATATCGCGGCGCGGGAACCTTGAAGTCCGTCGGCCGCTCGATGTCGAGGCAGTCGAGGACGGCGCGAACGGTTGCGGCAGGATGCGCGACGAAGTCTTCGTAGATGATGCCGTAGGGCTGGATGCTATTTTCAGCGAAGTACTCGGCCCAGACCGCCTCGCGAATCATGATCTCTTGCAGCAGATGGTCGATGGCGGCGAAGTCATAGCGCGGCGTCGAGTTTTCGACGGCGTCTAGGGAACTCCAGCGGCCGGTTTGAATCGCCATCCAGTGGGAGACGGCCTGACGCACTTTGCTGCGGCGCGTCAAATGCAGGTAGCGCAGGTCGGGGAATATGCGATCCAGCGCGGCTTTCAGCGGCAGGCTGTCAAAGCCCTCGATCGAGCGCAGCCGCCGGGCAAAGTCCCGCCAGTAGCCGCCGCCGACCTTGCTGCCGAATACGCCATTGGCGCTGGTATCGGCGGCCAGTACTTGTTCGAGGTAAGCGCGGTAGTCGGGGATGGCATCGCCGCGTGGATTGTCCGGCGAGATATTGTGATAGAAGTGTTCTTTGGGCCGGCCGGCGAGGCCCGTGTCCGCCAGCAACTGCGACAGGAGCGTGCTGCCGCTGCGGACGGTGAAGCAGATGAAATAGGCTTTGCCGGCGTGCATCGGCGCTTAGGCGGGCTTTCGACTGTCGCTCAGGCGGCGCGCGATGTCGTCCAGATCAAAATTACCTGCCGAAACCGTAGCCCGAACGGCGAAGAGGCGCCGCGGGTCGTCGTTGACGCGCGAAACTTCTACGGGCGCGCCGTAAATCTCGCCGACGATTTCAGCGATTTCCGCGCGGACGGCGTCGAAAACTTCCGGCTGGTTGCGATAATTCATGCGGTCGAGGAAGCTGATCTTGGCCAAGCTGTAATCGAAGATCAGGTCGCCCGGGGCTTCGGCTTCCAGCGCCTTGGCCGCATGCAGGGCATGGTGGAACGACAGCCGCAACGCAGCGGACAAGTTATCCGGCAGATCGCGCTTGCGTATGTAATTCAATCCGGCTTGACCTTCGCCCAGGTCGTAGGCGTAGTCCGCTTCGTCGGCGACCAAAATGACGCCCGGACCCTCGACCACATGCTTGTAGTCGATGACATCGATCAGCATGCCGGGGACGGCGTGCTCCTGGATCCAGCGCTGGAAGATGGGCAGGATGTCGGCTGGCTGCAATTTGGGCTTTTGCTTCAGACTGAATTTGACGCCAAGACGATTGGGTACGGTAATCATGGATGCCTCACATTGTGTTTTGTGTTGGGCGAGCCAAGGCTCGCCCCTACAGATAGTCAGTCGGTCAGCCGACGATGACGCCGTTGATGCGCTGCTCGGCGCTATGGACATTCTCGATGAAGAGCTGCGTCTCATCAATGATCTGATGGGCGTAGTCTTCGTTGATGCGCGCGGGCGCCTCGGCATGTCGCTTGAAGAGGTAGCGGGCGAATTTGCCTTTGGCGAAGCGATCATAAATCAGCTCGGTATCGTAGAAGCGCGAGCGGAACTCCTGCACGATGACGTTGTAATCGTCGCCCACGTCCAGGTATTTGGTGCGCACCAGCGCGCGCGCCGCCAGCACCATCGCTTTGTAGGCGTTTTGATCGGCGGCAGCGAAGTCGCCCTCGTCCAGCGCCAGCAGCGCCTCGAAGTGGGTCGATTCGGCCCGCGATATCTCCATCGAGAAGAGCGAGACAACTTCGCCGGCGCATTCGCCGACGCCGATATCGTCGATGGTGTAAACGCGCGAATCGCCCCAGTCGCTGAAGAATGCCGGATTCTCCTCAAAGCTGGGCAGCTTGGTGAAGGGCTGCAGCATGGCTTTGATCTCCTTGCGTCCCAGCTCCTTGACCCAAGTCTGGAAGTTCTCGTCTTCCGCTCGCTCAGCCACGTAGCGCTCGGTTAAGGCCTCCAGCACATCCGGCACGCTCTTGGCCGGCACCGCGCCGCAAGCCAGGCCGTAACTGCCGGCGTTCTGCTGCCACTGTCCGCCGAGCACCACCTGGAAATGCGGCATCTTGTGGTTGCCGGAGCGGCGGCTGTTGCCGAAGAAGCCGATATCGGCCACGTGATGCTGGCCGCAAGAATTGAAGCAGCCGCTCACCTTAATCTTGAGATCGCGCACGGCGTCTGGCAGCAGGTTGATCTTTTCGACGAGCCGCGTGCGCAGCTCGGCAGTCAGGCCGCGCGACGAAGCGATGCCGAGCTTGCAGGTATCGGTGCCGGGGCAGGAGGTGATGTCGACGATGGTGCCGGCGCCGGAATCCGCCAGTCCGATGGCGTCAAGGTCGCGGTAGATTGCCGGCAGGTCGGCATCGGCCACCCAACGCAGCACAAAATTCTGCTCCACCGTAAGCCGGATGTTGTCGCCGACGTAGCGCCGGGCGATATCGGCCAGTTGGAAGCCCTGCTCGGCCGTGAAGTCGCCCAGGGGCGTATGCAGCGTGATGGTGCTGTATCCGCTTTGCGCCTGCCGATACACATTCGTTCGATACCACTCGGCGAAGCCATCGGGCAGCGCAGCGCCATTCAGGGCCATGCCCGCTTTGGCCGGCTCGTATACGAAGTCGCCCAGGCTGTCCATGTAAGCGGTATGGCGCTCGTCGGGCGGCACAATCTTCAATTCCTCCTCAACCAAACCCCGGAATTCGTCGATGCCCAATTTCGCCACCAGGAATTTCAGGCGCGCGCGGTTGCGGTTCTTCTTTTCCCCGAGGCGGGCGAAGACACGGGCCACCGCCTGCGTAAGCGGCAGCAGCTCTTCTTCGCTGACGAATTCGGCCAGGATTTTGGCTTGGTGGGGCACTGTGCCCAGGCCGCCGCCGACAAAGACGGTGAAGCCGCGCACGGTCTCGCCCTCGATCTCGCGCGATTGCGCCAGCAAACCCAGATCGTGCATCTTGACCAGGCCGCAAGCGTGGCCCGCGCAGCCGGAGAAAGCCACTTTGAACTTGCGCCCGAAGTCTTGCACGTCGTCGTGGCCGAGTAGGAATTGCGTCATGGCATCGGCGTAGGGGCTGACGTCGAAGACCTCGTCATGGCAGACGCCGGCCAGCGAGCAAGCGGTGATGTTGCGCACGGAATTGCCGCAGGCTTCCTGGGTGGTGATGCCGACGGCCGCCAGCCTCCGCATCAGATCGGGCGTATCGTCGATGTGCACGTAATGCAGCTGAATGTCCTGGCGCGTGGTGATATGCAGAATGCCGCCCGAATACTCGTCCGCCAACTCGGACAGGACCTCCAGCTGTTCGGCCGTCAAGCCGCCGTAGGGAATCTTGATGCGCTGCATGCCCGGCGCGTCCCAGAGCGTATCCGGTCCCTTGACGATGTCGTCCGAGGGGAAGGTCAGCTCGCGCGTTTGCACGCCATCATGCCGCTGGCCGTTGTCATAGCGCTGGCCGTAGACGCCTTTGCGCAAGCGGGATTCGGCGAAGACCTTCTCATCCAGCTTGCCTTGCTTGCGCAATTCCATTTGCGCCTCGTAAATGTCGATGAGATTGCCCATTTCGGCTGGTATCTCATCTTGTAGCAACTCTTTCCAGCTAGTCATTTCACCCCTGTCCTTTCCGTAGTTTTCCGCTGCGATCTCTTCATTTCTCGTACTTGCGCCCGCATCAGGCCGGCGCCGGATTCATTTCGCGGTCGATGACTTCCGTCGGCAGCAGATCAAACCAGGCCACGCCCGCTTCTCGCAGGCGCACGACATCGCCGATGACCGTGATGGCCGGCGGCATAATCTCAGTCTGCCTGGCGATTGCGGCGATGTGCTCGGCGGTACCGATGAAGGCGCGCTGATGCGCCGTCGCGCCCCATTCGATGACGGCCGCCGGCGTGTTGGCATCCAAGCCCTGCTCAATCAGTTGCTGCGTGATGGCGGGCAAGTTTTTGACCCCCATCAGTATGACGATGGCGCCGCCGATATTCGCCACCGCTTCATAGTTGATGCCGCTGACTGATTTGGCCGGGTCTTCGTAGCCGGCGATGACGGTGAAGGCGCTGCTGATGCCCCGTTGCGTAAGTGGGATGCCGGCGTAAGCGGGAACGGCGAAGGCGCTGGAAACGCCCGGCACAACTTCGAAGGGGATGCCGAATTCGCGGCAAGCCAGCGCCTCTTCTCCGCCGCGCCCGAATATAAAGGGATCGCCGCCTTTGAGCCGCAGGACGTCCTTGCCCGCGAGCGCGCGCTCGATGAGCAGCACATTGATATCGGCCTGGGCCAGTCGATGACGCGTCGGCTGCTTGCCGGCGTTGATCAACTCGGCATCGGGCCGCGCTTCCTCCAGCAGCTCAAAGGGAATCAGCCGGTCGTAGACGACGACATCAGCTTGCCGCAGCAGGCGCGCGCCCTTGCGCGTGATCAGATCCGGATCGCCCGGGCCGGCGCCAACCAGATAAACGGTACCTGTCTTCATGCCACGGCCTCTCTTATCTTTTGCGCCTTTGACAGCCATAAGTTGCATGCGGAGCGGCAGGGCAGCGCCGCGCTGGCTGATTTGCGCGCCTGCCACCAGGTCGGCTGGCAGACGCAACCGGCGCAGACCTGCTCGACTGTTTGCTTCAGCAGGGACCGCGGCAGCAGGTGGATGTCCTTGAACATACCGACTTGACGCTGGCTGGCGGTCTGCAGCGACTCGGTAGCGAATTGCCCGCTCTGCCGCGCCGCCCAGTCAGCTGCCAGGCCGGGGTACACCGTCTCCAGTACCGCGTGGGCTTGTTCCGGCGCGGCCAAATCTACGCGCCAGCCGCCGGGCAAGTCTGCGCTGGTCGACAATGGCCGGAAGGGCGTGTCGCGCAGATGCGCCCGCAATTCCCCCGGCGTCGACATGGCGCGGCCCGGCGCGGAATCGCCGCTGCGCCAGGCCTGGTCTGCGCTGAGCATCACCTGGCCGAAGCGCATGATGCCCTCGCGCTTCAGGGCGCCAATGAGCGTATTCTTGCCGGCAGCGGGAAAAGCGGACCAGTCGCCCCTGTGCGGACGGCTGTCAAAAGCGAGACCGCTTTCCCGCGCCAGCTCCAGGATGACTTGGCAGATTGACTCGTCCACCCCGACCGGCTCGCAATAGAAGACCTTGCGTCCGTTTACTGACTCGGCTGCTCGCCCGCCCGAAATGCCCAGCGCCCGCGGGACATCCCCCGTGACGTGGGAGCCTTCGGCCAGGAAATAGGGCAGGGCGATGATGTTGGGCGAGCTTGTATTGTGGTAAACGCTGGCAATGGCGGGCTCGTCATCGAGGTAGACGGCGACCACTTCTCGGAGCCAGCCCAGCGCGCGCAGGCGGTCGGCTTGCGCTTTGGCAGCGGCGCGACTGTTGCGGTTGCGTGGCGTGCCGTGCCCGATGATGGCTGCTGCCGTCTGGTCCGGCTGCAGCCCGAACCTGTCGACCGTGTCGCGCAGGCGCGCGTTCACGATGGAATCCAGCAGCTTGTGCTCGCCCACCGTAGGCGTCAGGTGAATGCGGCGTTTGCCGCGCCGGGTCAGCGGGCCGTCCAGTCCCATCTCGGCCGGCAATACGTCTCGCGTAAAGTAGCCTTGCGCGGTGAAGACCGGCACGACGACGACTTCATCAGCGGCGACGCTGTCCAAGACGCGCGAGAAGGCCGGCGGCTCCTTCCAGAAGCAAGCGGTGATTTCGTCGGCTACGCCCATGCTGCGCAGGCGATCGACATAGCGCCAGACGACGCCGGCGGTCTCAGCGCTGATATGCGAGCCATGCCCGGCCAGTACCAGAGCGACGCCGCTCATTCCGGCGCCCCTTCCAGCAGAATCTGTTGAAAGACGCGCTGCGCCTTTTCTCGGTCGTCGGCCCGCAGCAGCGCCAGCACTTCCGAGGTGACGATATCTTCGTAAAGCGTTTGCCTGTTCGCTTGCGACGGGGAGTTTTCCGGCAGCGACGCGCGCAGCGCCCCCAGCCAGTCGGCCAGGATGGCGTATTCCTCGCCCAGGTCCTGCGTCAACTGGCGTTTGAGTTGGCGGACCAGCGCGGGTGACTGGCCGTTGCTGCTGAGCGCGATGGTGAGCGGCGGCTTTTCGATCAGCGCCATATTGCTGAAGTCGCTGTCGTCGCTGCTGCCGTTGGCCACATTGCAGAGCGCGCGGATGCGGTGGGCGTCTTGCGCTACCGTCTGGTTCACCCGCGGATCGGGCGTCGTGGCGATGACCAGAATCGGCATGTTGTCGTTGAGCATATCGCGCTGGTATGGCTCGGCGATCCACTCGATGGCGCCCTCAGACGCGAGCGCCTTTAGATCCGGGCTGGCCTCGGGGCTGACGAGCAGGACGCGCGCGCCGGTACTTAAGAGGTGTCGAACCTTACGCGTGCCCACGCGGCCGCCGCCGATGACGGCCACCTGCCGGTCCTGCAAATGGAGCAGGATGGGATACCCGCCGCCGGTCTCAGGCACGCATCACCTCCGAGGCCCGTTCCTCGATCAGCGGAATATGGATGCCGCATTCGGTTTTGGATCGGTTGGCCCAGCGTCCGCTGCGTCCGTCGCCGTTTGAAACGCGGGCCTTAGTGCAGGGCCAGCAGCCGATGCTGGGATAACCGGCGCGGTGCAATTTGTTAAAGGGCAAGTTGTGCTCGTGGATGTAAGCCCAGACGCGATCCTCGCTCCAGTTGGCGAAAGGCGCGATCTTGACCAGACCGCTGCGGCTGTCGTGGCTGAGCACGGGTGTATTGGCGCGGCCGGCCGTCTGATCGCGTCGCAAACCCGCCACCCAAGCCCCGAAGCCGGCCAGCGCATCGCGCAGCGGAATGGTCTTGCGGATATGGCAGCAGCGGTCGGGATTGCGCTCCCAGAGCCGGTCGCCGTAATCGCGCGCCTGCTGCCGGGGCGTCTGCCGCGGCTTGACGCGCCGCAAATCGAGTTGGAAGCGCTGCTCAAGGTCCTTGATCAGGTCCTGCGTTTCCGGGAAGAGCAGCCCCGTATCCAGGGTCAGCACGGGCGTACGCGGCGCGATGCGCTGCATCATGTGCAAGGTAACGATGCCGGTGATTTGAAAGCTGGTGACGATGGCGAGCCGCTCGCCATAAGTTTCGCCCGCCCAATTCAATATCTCGTAGGGGCCGGCATTTTCAAATTGTTCCGCTAGTGTCTTGATACGCTTGTGTTGCATCTCGTCTCCCCAAGTGAGTGTTCATCTCGATAAAGCAAAGAGCGCCTCGGATTATCCGAAGCGCCCCAATCTTTCTGAACGTCTCACTGGCTACATCGATCAGCCAGCCCCGGATAACCCCGCCGAATCGGCGCGGCGCGACAACAACATACGCCGGGACAGGACTGGATTCTGATGATTGACTTGATTCTCATGCTTCGCCTCGAAACAAAAAACCCCGTGTCGTCACGGGGCATGTAAGTCTGGCTCGCGTTTTGTCAATTCTGACTCAGCAAGGCGCCACCGTAGGACTATCGGCTGATAGCGTCTGACAACAACAGGGGGCGCAACAAACAAAAATCATTGACCTGATATCCTTCGTTTTTGCAACTGACAGGGATGCTAGCGCAACAGTAATCATTTGTCAACCGATTGATTGAAAATGCGCGCAACTTGACACTACGCGTCTAGGTGCTGCCCATGCGTAGCGCGCCGTCCAAGCGGATGGTCTCGCCGTTGAGCATGGGGTTTTCCACGATCTGCTGCGCCAACTGCGCATATTCCGCCGGCAAGCCCAGGCGCTGCGGGAAGGGGACTTGCGCTCCCAGCGAGGCGCGGACTTGGTCTGGCAGGCTGCCGAGCAGCGGCGTATCGAAGATGCCCGGCGCGATCGCGCAGACGCGGATGCCGTTGCGGGCCAAGTCGCGGGCGATGGGCAGGGTCATGCCCACGATGCCGCCCTTGGAAGCGGAGTAAGCCGCTTGCCCAATTTGGCCCTCGAAGGCCGCCACGGACGCCGAATTGATGATGACGCCGCGCTCGCCCGCTTCATTGGGCGCAGTGCCCGCCATTAGCGCAGCCGCCAGCCTGATGCAATTGAAGCTGCCGATGAGATTGACGCGAATCACGGTCTCGAAATGGTCCAGCGGATGCGGGCCGCGACTGCTGATGGTGCGCGTGGCCAGGCCGATGCCGGCGCAATTCACCAGCACATTTAGCCCGCCGAATTCCGCCTGCGTCAGCTTAAGCGCCGCTTGCACATCCGCCTCGCTGCTGACATCGGCCCGGACGAAGCGCGCGCAGTCGCCCAGATCGTCCGCCAGGCTCGCGCCTTTATCCTCATCGCGGTCCAGGATGACGACGCGAGCGCCCTGCTCGATAAAGCGTGCAGCCGTGCCGGCGCCCAAGCCGGACGCGCCTCCCGTGATTAGCGCGATGGCATCTTGCATTTGCATATTGTCGGCTCCTGCTTCTGGCGCGGCTTTTACATACTTACCACCGAGTACACAGAAGTAAATCTAGCAAAGTAATGCGACATAAAATTGGACGTTTTAAGGCTTGATTGGCATTAGCGATGAATTTGCCGGAATTTTACCCCACCCCCCGGCCCCCTCCCCGACGAGTCAGCTGAGGACAGGACAGGTTTAACATAGTCTCTGGTCATAGAAAAAGCACAATGGTGGAGACTTGTCTTGATGTAAGACATGCTTGTTT
>LXNI01002311.1_pt1 | contig 13594 bp, 12 predicted proteins | sample 809091 | NCBI WGS metagenome assembly LXNI01 (sample SAMN04870527, study PRJNA318959) | sponge metagenome | biome: 01000161; feature: marine sponge reef; material: water | host: Sarcotragus foetidus | place: Greece: Milos, Mediterranean Sea | collected 2013-05-29 | depth 5-7 m | reverse complement strand
GCTGAACAGACCCTCGCCGCGTTCGTCCTCGCCCCGCATCACAACCTCCAGCACCGATCAACCCAGGGGCAGAGAATCACGATACCGGGAATCGCGCCAGTGGGTTTTTCAGCAGCCTGCTAGCCTGTCCCTCCCGGCCGGCATGGTTCGGAATTCCGGGACCTATTCCCTCTCCAGATCGGCGGGACGAACAAAAGCCTCCAGGGTTCCGGTGCCGGGCCCGACATCGCGCCACCTGCCGGCGCCGAATGAAATGACCGACAATGCCGCGGTCGGGTATTTGGCCTGGAGCTTGGACAGTGTGTCCGGCGCGGCATCACCGATCATCAAGTGCGCCATCGATTCCAGTCCCGGATTGTGGCCGAGCAGCATGACCGCGGCGGCTGTATCCGGGAGCCCCCGTAGACGATTGAGCATCACAAACGACGATGCCCCGTAGAGATCATCTTCGAATTGAGTGTCATGGGTCCACGACCCGTGCCGTTCGAGGATAGTCAGCGTCTCCCGCGTCCTGGCCGAGGGCGAGGATACGATCAGTTGCGGGTGACAGCCGTTCTTTTCCATGAATTCGCCCATCAGCGCGGCGGCGCGCCGGCCGCGCTTATTCAGGGGACGGTCAAAATCGCTCAAGCCTTGATTGGCCCAGCTCGATTTGGCGTGTCGGAGCAGATAAAGGCGCTTCAAAAGGACTTCCCGGACCGTTTCCGGCAGAGAATGACCGATTTCACCCGCTGTCTCCAACACTTTGCATGCTTTCGGACACTCGGCGATCGGGGTAAAATCCGTTCCGGGAGAGAGAGATGATTGCGTCACCTGAGCGAGATCACGATACCTTGGCGCCGGGACCGGACGACCGGTTTCTGAATCGCGAGCTGTCCTGGCTGTCGTTCAACAATCGGGTGCTCCAGGAAGCCGGCAATCAAGCGCATCCACTGCTTGAGCGGGTCCGCTTCCTGTCCATTTCCGCCTCCAACCTCGACGAGTTCTATATGGTTCGCGTCGCCGGGGTGAAGGGCCAGCTCGACGCCGACGTGGTGACCCTCTCGGAAGACGGCCTCACCCCGCATGAGCAGATGATCGCCATTCGCGGCGCCGCCAACCACCTGATGGCCGATCAGCAACGCTGCTGGCATGATCTGAAATCAGAGCTTCGCGGCGAAAGCATCGACGTCGTCGACACGGAAGCGTTGACGGGTGAGGACCGGTCCCGGCTCGAACGCCATTTCATGGATCAGGTGTTTCCGCTTTTGACGCCGCTGGCCATCGATCCGGCCCACCCGTTTCCGTTCATCCGCAACCTCGGCTTGTCAATGGCGCTGAACATCGGCCGCCCGCGGGAAGGCCAGAACCTGCAGGCGCTGATCACCCTGCCGCAGATGCTGGAGCGGTTTGTGCGGCTACCCGGCGATCACCCGCGCTTCGTGCTCCAGGACGATGTGATTTCGCTCTTTCTCGACCGGATTTTTCCCGACTTCGAGATCGGTGAATTCGCCTGGTTCCGGGTCGTCCGTGACTCCGAGTTCGAGATCGACGAAGAGGCCGAGGATCTGGTGCGCAGCTTCCAGTCGGCGCTGAAGCAGCGGCGCCGGGGCGTCACCATCCGCCTCGCGGTCAACTCCGGCGTCTCCGACGATCTCCGGACGATGATCGTCAACGGCCTGGCGGTCGATCCGGAAGACGTGGTGCTTCACGACGGTATGCTGGGCCTAAGCGATTTGGAACAAATCACCCGCGTCGAGCGCTCGGATCTCAAGTTCCGGCCCTATGACGCCCGGTTTCCGGAGAGGGTCCGGGAACTGGGCGGGGATTGCTTCACCGCGATCCGAACCAAGGATTTCATCGTCCACCATCCCTATGAGAGCTTCGAAGTGGTGGCCCAGTTCCTCCGCCAGGCCGCCCAGGACCCGGACGTCGTCGCCATCAAGCAGACTCTCTACCGGACCAGCAACGACTCGGCGATCGTGGCGGCGCTGATCGAGGCGGCGGAAGCCGGCAAGTCGGTGACCGCAATGGTGGAACTCAAGGCCCGCTTCGACGAGGAAGCCAATATTCGCTGGGCGCGGGATTTGGAGCGCGCCGGCGCACAAGTGGTGTTCGGCTTCGTCGACAAGAAGACACACGCCAAAATCAGTTTGGTGGTGCGGCGGGAGAGCAGCGAGTTGATCTCCTACGCCCACTTCGGTACCGGCAACTACCACCCCCAGACCGCCAAGGTCTATACGGACCTGTCCTACTTCACCACCGATCCCGGCTTGTGCCAGGACGCGGCTCAGGTGTTCAATTTCATGACCGGGTACACCGAGCCCCACAACCTGACCAAGCTTGCGGTTTCTCCGCTGAGCCTCCGCGAGCGCCTGACCGAACTGATCGACGCGGAGATCGGGCATGCCCGCGCCGGGCGTCCGGCGACCATATGGGCGAAAATGAACTCCCTGGTGGATCCGGGAATTATCGACCACCTCTATGAGGCCTCGCAGGCCGGGGTGCAGGTCGATCTGGTCATCCGCGGGATTTGCTGCTTGCGTCCCGGGGTGCCCGGTCTGTCCGAGAACATCCGGGTCAAATCGATCATCGGAAGATTTCTTGAACATTCGCGAATCGTGGTATTCGGGAACGGTCAGAAGCTGCCGTCACCGAAGGCCAAGGTGTACATGTCATCTGCCGACTGGATGCCCCGAAATCTCAACTGGCGTGTCGAAGCGCTGGTGCCGATCGAGAACCCGACGGTCCACCAACAGGTCGTCGAGCAGGTCATGGTCGCCAACTTGAACGATGTCCAGCAAAGCTGGTCCATGGGTCCGGACGGGACCTATACGAGGCTCGAGGCGGCGCCGGACGATTTCAGCGCACACACCTATTTTATGACAAATCCGAGCCTGTCGGGCCGCGGCAGCGCTCTCGAAAAGCATCGGCCGCAGATGCCGAGGCTGATCTCGACCCGGGATTGAGGCGCGGATCACAAACCATATGACCGCAGAGATCTACTCTCTCGCAGACAACGCCCGGACCAATCAGCTGTCGTCGGAAAACGGCGCCGGGCGTATCGCCATCGTCGATATCGGGTCCAATACCGTTCGTCTCGTGGTTTACGACTCTCTCAGCCGCCTGCCGGTTCCGATCTTCAACGAGCGGGTCACCTGCGCGTTGGGCCGCGGCCTGAGCAAATCGGGAAAGCTCAACGCCGATGGCGTCAAGCTCGCCATGTCGGCGCTGACCCGGTTCATCAACCTCACCGAGGAGATGGAAGTCAGCCAAATGGAACTGCTGGCGACCGCCGCCGTTCGAGAGGCGGAAGACGGCCCGGCGTTCGCGGCACGGGTCGAGAAACGCTTCGGGCGCGCGGTCCATGTCTTGAGCGGTGATGAGGAAGCAAGGCTCGGGGCAACCGGCGTTCTCAGCGGGGTGCCCAACGCCGATGGTCTGGTCGGCGACATGGGCGGCGGCAGTTTGGATCTGGTCTCGCTCAACCAGGGAGATTTCGGCGAGAGTTGCTCGCTTCCCCTCGGGCACCTCCGGATTGCCGAGGATTCCGAGGGCGACGTGATCAAATCCCGCAATTTGGTCGACGAGGCACTCGACCGGCTGCCCTGGCTCACCGACTACCGCGGGCGCCCGGTCTATGCCACCGGTGGCGCTTGGCGGGCGCTTGCCCGGGTCTCGATCACCCAGAAGGATTATCCTCTGCATGTGCTCGACGGCTATTGCGTGCCCGTCGACACGGCGATTGAAATGACCCGGGTTCTGTCGGGCCTCGGCCGCAAATCCCTGGAACGGATTACCGGCGTCTCCCGGCGCCGGGCCGAGGCCTTGCCCTTCGCCGCCATGGCCATGAACCGCCTGCTGGAGCGTGCCCAACCGGAACGGCTGGTGTTCTCGGGCTACGGCATGCGGGAAGGGAAGCTGTTCGAGATGCTGAGCGATGAAACCCGCCGCGAGGATCCGCTGATCAGTGCGTGCGAGGGATTCGCCCGGCGCGGCGGCCGGTTTTCGGTCCATGGCGAGGAGGTGGTGTCATGGCTCAAACCCTTGTTCCCCGATGCCTCCGCCGATGACAAGCGGTTGTGCCTGGCCGCCGCGCTTTTGAGCGATATCGGGTGGGCGGACCATCCTGATTATCGGGCCCTCCACTCGTTCCTGAGGGTATTGCGGCTGCCGATTGCCGGATTGACCCACGGCGATCGTGCGTTCCTGGCCTTGGCGGTTTTCGTCCGCTACGACGGCAACCGCCGCCGCCAGTATGAAGTTAATCAGATCCGGCCTCTGCTGACCGAGGACCAAGAACACGCCGCGGCGGTCCTCGGCTTGGCGCTGAGGTTGGCCCACGTCATTTCGGGCGGCGTGCCGGGTTTGCTGGAAAAGACCAGCTTGTCGCTTACCAAATCGAACCTGACGCTGGGATTGGCGGCGAACCGGAAACTGTTTTACAGCGAGGCGGTGGAACGGCTGTTCCGTGACCTTACCAAAACCCTCGAAGTGAAACCGAAGATCAGTTAACCCGCATTTCTCACCAGGGTCATGGTCTGCGCGGCGCTGTCGGGTCGACAGAGCAGGAGAGGCGTGCCGCGCGATGCGGTGACATCGGGCAAGCGCCTCGACGCACGCTGTCGACCCGACAGCGCCGCCCTTCGGGTCGCGCCCCGGCGCCCGCCCGCGGCGTCGCGGCCCTCAACCGTAGTCGCCGCTACGCTTTTCGGGCCGCTCCTGGCGGATCGACCGCCTGGACGCGACGCAGGCCGTGACCCTGGTGAGAAGTGCGGGCTAATCGGCCTCGGTCTCCAGTTCGACGATCTCGAGCTTCCGTCCGGCGACGAGGACGGCAATATCGCCGCGCTTCAGGGCGAGCGCGTCATCTCCGAAGATCTTCCGCCGCCATCCGGCGAGCGCCGGTACATCGGCCTTGTCGCCGAAGGCCGCCAGCCTCTCGATATCGTCGCTGTTGGCGACCAGGCGCTGCGCCACGTGATGCTCCTCGCACTTCATCTTGAGCAGCACTTTCATCAGGTCCGACACCGGGCCCAATCCGCGGGGCAGCGGCTCCTTCTTTTCGGGCCGGGGACATTCCTCGATGGGGACGGCGAGGCCCCGTTCGACGGCCTCCAGAATGGCGGCGCCGGCCCCTCCCTCGGCCATCCGCTTGCCGAGGCCGCGGGTGCGGGCAAGATCGCCGGGCGACCGGGGTGCGTGGTGGGCGATTTCGACCAAGGCTTCGTCCCTCAGGACCCTGTTGCGGGGCATATCCCGGGCTTGGGCCTCTAACTCGCGCCAGCCGGCCAACTCCCGGAGGAGGGCGAGAAAACGAGGTTTGGCGGATTTGCTTTTGACCCGTTTCCATGCCTGATCCGGTTCGGTCACATAGGTGCCGTGGGTGGTCAGGGTGCCGATTTCCTCATCCAGCCATTCCCGGCGTCCGTTGTCGCCGAGCTTGTTGGACAGCTTGCGATAGACGGTTCGCAGGTGGGTGACATCGGCCAGGGCGTAGTTGATTTGCTTATCGGTCAGCGGCCGGTGCGACCAGTCTGTAAAGCGGGAGGACTTGTCGATTTCGGCCTTGGCCAGTTTTCGGACCAAGGTCTCGTAGCCGACGGAATCGCCGAATCCGCAAACCATTGCGGCGACCTGGGTGTCGAACATGGGCGCCGGCAGTTCCCCCGTCAGGTGGTAGAATATCTCCAGATCCTGACGCGCCGCATGGAACACCTTTTGCACACCCGGATCGCGCATTAGCTCGAAGACCGGCGTCAGGTCCATGCCCTCCGCCAGCGCATCGATGGCGGCGGCTTCGTCATCTCCAGCCATCTGAATGACGCAAAGCTGCGGCCAATAGGTGCTCTCGCGCATGAACTCGGTGTCGACGGTGACGAATTCTTCGTTTGCCAACCGGTCGCAGAGCCCGGCCAACGCGGTATTGTCGGCGATCAGGGACATTGCCGCCGTTCTACACGGATTCGGGGGGCGTCAAAAGCACGGATAGCGCGTCTCGCCGCGATTGCGGCCGGTACCGGGATGTCGGCCGCCTTGGCGGTCCGGCCCGATGTCACGGGCGAGCGGGTGTCCGGGAGCTTCAATACCCGGACGGCCCGCCCCGCGGAACGGATTGTTTTGGTTGCGGTTATGCTTTCAACCGTTGTACCAATTGCCGGTCGATCCGAAGGGGCGGAAATAGAGAGCAGTTCACGTCACTGCGGCTTTGCGGCGCTCCGGCGCCGAAGGGGATACGCATGATCGAATTATTCCCTTAAGGTTGCCGGCTGCCGCCAAGCGGATTGATCGAAACGCGCATCATGGGAGACATTCATGTCAAAATTCATTTCCAAGCATCTGCTGCTGTCGGCTGGCGCCGCTGCGATGATGGCGGCCTCGTTCGCCTCGTCCCCGGCCGGCGCCGAGACCGAGATCCTGTTCAACCGCTTTGTCCCGGCGAAGCATCCGTTTAACGTCGGCATGTTCATTCCGTGGGCCAAGGATGTCGAGCGGGTGACCAATGGCAGCGTCAAGGTCAAATTCACCGAGAAGTCGCTGGCCCCGCCGCCCAAGCAGTGGAACATGGTGTCCAAGGGCATCGCGGACGCCGCTATGTTGGCCAACAATTTTGAGTCTGGCCGACTGCAGCTTCCCAATATCGCCCAGATTCCGTTCGGTGCCTCCTCGGCGGAAAAACGCGGCCTCGCCATGTGGCGCACCCATGTGAAATTCCTCGACAAGGCCAATGAATACAAGGGAATGAAACTCCTGGGGCAGTGGACGGTGTCCGCCGCCAGCTTCCTGGCCGACAAGCCCATTCTCAAAATGGAAGACCTCAAGAACTATAAAGTCTGGGCGATCAACGGAATTCCCAACAGGATGATGAAGGAGTTGGGCGCGGTCGTCGTTTCGGTTCCGGGCGTCAAGATGTTCAACGTCGTTTCCAAGGGCATCGTCAAGGGCTCGGTGACATCCCACTATCCTCTGATGACCTTCAAGCTGATGCCGTACATCACCGACATCACCGATATCCCCGGCGGTTTCCAATCGAACAATTTCTCCTTCCTCTTCAGCGAGAAGAAGTGGAATGGCCTTACCACCGGCGAACGCAAGGCCATCAGCGGCATTTCCGGCGATACCATTGCGATCAACGCCGGCAAGCGCGTCGATTTCCTGAATGACCGGGCGAAGGAAGCTGCCATTAAGAAAGGGATCAAGTTCCACAAGGCCAGCCCGGATTTCGTCAAGGAAATCCGGGCCAGAACGCAATTCGTTGTCGATGACTGGCTGGCTGTCGCCAATTCCAAGGGTGTTGACGGCAAGGCCGCTTTGGAATTCTTCAAGTCGCAGTTCTAAATTCCAAGCGGTGAAATACCGTGTCTGAAGTTGAAATGCCGGGCGCTGATGAAGGCGCCCGGCAATCCAACTGGGTGTTTACGGCGCTGAAGCTGGTCGCGGCGGTGATGATATTCGCCATGGCCGCGCTGACTTTCGCCGATGTGATCGGCAGGTATGTGTTCAGCGCGCCGATCCAGGGCACGTTCGAGATTGTCGGTCTGCTGCTTGGGGTGGTGACTTTTGCCGCGCTTCCCCTGATTACCTTGGCGCGGTCTCACATAACCGTAGACCTGTTCGACAGTTTCATCCGCGGAAGGTTCCGCTGGATTCAGCAATTTTCCATTTTGGTTGGCAGCGCCTGCGTCATCGCCTTTGTCGCCGAACGCCTCATCGCGGCGGGGATCGACGAAGCCGAGGCTAATTTTGTCACCGAGGATCTGGGTCTTTCCCGGGCGCCACTGCTCTACGGCCTGTCCTTCCTTTCGATGATCACGGTCGTCATTCTGATCATCATGATGTGGCAGATGGCCACCGGTCGGCTGGCGGTCAAACCACCGGATATCGACCGGCTGAAGACCGGTCCCGACGACCATCCGGTCCACTGACAAGTTGCACGAATAACAACTCATGACCGTATCCCTCATCGGCTTCGCCATTCTGTTTGTTATTGCCTTTCTGGGCTTTCCGCTGGGCTTCGCCATGCTGGCGGTGGGCGGCATCGGGTTCGGGATATTGCGGGGCACCGGCCCGGCCCTGGAGATGGTCGTCCAGCAGATCATGGACGTCGTGCTCAATACCAATTTCGCCGTCCTGCCCATGTTCCTCTTGATGGGCGCCTTCGTCTTTCGCGCCGGCTTGTCGGACGATCTCTACGAGGCGGCGGACGCCTGGCTCGGCCATCACAAGGGCGGGTTGGCGATGGCGACCATTGCCGCCTGTGGCGGCTTCGCGGCCGTCTCGGGGAGTTCCCTTGCCACTGTCGCCACCATGGCCAAGGTCGCCATTCCGTCCATGCGCAAGTACAAATATGCCGATAGCCTGGCGGCGGGGACGGTCGCCGCGGGCGGAACGCTCGGCATTCTCATTCCGCCCAGCGCGGCTTTGATTATCTACGGCATCCTCACCGAGGAGGGCATTGCCGAGCTGTTCGTCGCCGGCATCATCCCGGGCCTTATAACGGTGGTTCTCTATATTTCCGTAATCATGATTATCACCCATTTCAGGCCCGAGATGGGACCTAGAGGAGAGCGCACCGATTGGGCGGTGCGGTGGCGGAAACTCTATCGGGTTTGGGGTATCGTGTTGCTGTTTTTCCTTATCCTCGGCGGCATTACGTTCGGTGTCTTCACGCCGAACGAGGCCGGCGGCATCGGCGCCATCGGGGCGCTTCTGTTCGCCATGCTCCGCCGCAAGATGACCTGGCCGGTCTTTTTTGAATCGCTCGTCGAAGCGGCGCAGACCACGGCCATGGTGTTCATGATCGCCATCGGCGCCCTGATCCTGAACAATTTCATCGCACTCGCCGGAATTTCCTCGGGGGTGATCAATTGGATCGAGTCGCTCAATCTCGAGCCGTTCATGGTCCTTCTGGTCATCCTGGCATTTTTTGTTGCGCTAGGCACCGTGGTCGAAGGACTGGCGATGATCTTCCTGACCGTACCGATCTTCGTCCCGGTGATCGAATCCCTGGGCTACGATCTGATCTGGTTCGGCATCGTGTTGGTGATGATGACGGAAATCAGCCTGATTACGCCGCCCATCGGCCTGAACGTCTTCGTCATGAAAACCATGATGCCCGAGGTGCCGCTCAACGTGATTTTCCGGGGGATCGGCCCGTTCTTCTGCGCCGATCTGGTTCGGCTGTCTATCGTGGTCGCCTTTCCGCCCGTCGCCCTGTGGCTGCCAAGTATGGTCTACGGACACTTCTGACCAGGCCGCGCGGCTTCGATCCTGACCGAGGTGACGAATGAGAACGGCCGATGATCGGTAATCGTCACCGCTGCAAATCCCGCCTCTGACAGGTGAGCCGCCAGCCGTTCCTCGCTCTCGACGCCGCCCAGGGAGGCTGCATCCGAGAGGGGGTCTTCGATCACTTCCCGCGGCAGCGCGCCGTCCGAAACCAGATCCCGGGCCCATAAGCGGCCGCCGGGGCGCAGGACGCGAAACGCCTCGGCGAGCGCCGACCGCTTATCGACGCACAGATTGAGCGAGGCGTTGGCGATGATCAGGTCGGCGCGGGCATTCGGGACCGGCAGCGTCTCCATGTCGCCGGCGACGGCATTGGGGACGCCGGCCAGCATGGCCGGGGTGAGGTCCAGGCCCAAAACCAGAACATCCGATTTCAGCCTATCTACTAGTAGGTAACCGTCGATCCCGGCGCCGCAGCCGAGATCGAGCACGGTCGCGGGGTTGAGCGCCTCCAGGACATCGCCGTCGGGAAACGGATAACCGCAGCCGGTGTAGCGTCCGGCAAGCTCGGCGGGCAACCGGTCGACGGCGCCGGCCGGATAGCCGGCCTCCAATAAGCGGCGCGCCCCGCCGGCGGGGAAACTCTCTCCCTCGGCGAGGCGCGTGTAGCGATGGCGGATCCGATCCTTGATCTGGTCGGCCCAGCTCCGGATGCCGGACCCGCCGGTATTTGCCGCCACAGGTTAGTGAGGCATATGTTCCGGGTTCCAGAACGTGCCGGAGCGGATCATGCCGCCGATCCGCTCGCCGTGCTCGATCCAGCTGTTCTCGTTGAACGTGGCCTGCTCTTCGCTGTCGAACTCGACCCGCTCCACCCGGCAGTCCCATTTGCCGTTGCCGGCATCCCAGGCGCCTTCGGACGTGTACTCGACGACCGCGTAAGACGGACGCGGGTCGCCGTCCCAACTCATGCCGACGGCCGCGGCGCAGACCAAAATCTGGGGCTTGCCGTTCGTCTTCGGGATGTGGCGGACGGACGGACCATGAATGTGGCCGTGGGCGCCGACGTCGAAATCGAATTCGTCGAGCTTCTCGCCGATCTCGTCGTCGGTGAGCCGGAACGGGAAGGCGTCGCTATCGCCGATGTCATAGGGCGTACCGTGGAAGACGTGGAAGTTGCGGTTGATCTCCGGGGTGTAGGTGATGGAGAAGGGACGCTTGTCGAGCCACTCGATCTGATCGTCGTTCATCCGCGCGCGGGTCATTTCCATCATCCGGAACATCCATTCCTGATGCGGGCTCTTCGGCGTGCCGGTTTCCCAGATTTTGCGGGTCACCCACAGGTCGACGTTGCCGATAATCACATCGAGCCACGGACGATCCATCATCCGCTGAACGATCTCGGCCGGTTCCGGACCCAAGCCGACGAGATCGCCGATGACAATAATTTTGTCGGGGTTCTCTTTCTCGACCGCGGCCTCCACGGCCTCCAACTGCGGGATCTGGCCGTGAATGTCGGAGTACAGGCAGTATTTGAATTTCATGCTCTCAACCTTCCTTTTCGATGCATTCTTCTTCCGGCGGGCGTGCCCGGTGCGGGGTTTGAAGAACTTCGTGGCGGCCTCATCCGCCGCCCAATCAATTAACGAATTCACGCGTACCCAATTCAAGGCCCCTGGCGTCCGGGCGCCACACCTATCATGGCTCCAGTATAGGGGCTCCGGTAGGGCGGCTCCAGTATAGGCTCAAACAACGGGTTGCGCATCTATAGCAAAACGGCCTCACCCCATGCCATATGTTTCCCCGGAAATCTCAATTTCGCATCACATGGACATACAATTCGGCCGCCTGATCGCACCTGATCGGGGCTGGCGCCGGGCGCGCGGTCGGGTATGTTGGGGACGGTGTCCAGAGGAGGTTGCCGCCCATGAGCGATCAAGATCCGAACAAGCAGGCCCAAGAGGAATTCGCCGCCATGAGGGCGGCGATCGGCGGTATCGGCGAAAGCGCCATGCGGTTGTTGTTCACCGAGGCGCGGACGGTCAACGGATGGCTCGACCGCGAAGTGTCGGACGGCCAAATCCGCGAGGTTTTCGATCTGATGAAGATGGCGCCGACCAGCGCGAACGTCTCCCCGGCGCGCCTCACCGTGGTGCGCAGCCCCGAGGGCAAGGAGCGGCTCCGCCCCGCGCTGTCGGGCGGCAATCTGGAGAAAACCATGGCGGCGCCCGCGACCTTCATCGTCGCCTACGATCTGGATTTCGCCCAACGGCTCGATTTCCTGTTCCCCCACGATGCGGGTGCGGCCGGCTGGTTCGCGGGCGAGGAGATAACCCTCGAGACCGCATTCCGCAACGGCACCCTGCAAGGGGCCTATTTGATCATGGCGGCACGGGCCGTCGGCCTCGATTGCGGGCCCATGTCCGGGTTCGATAACGCCGTGGTCGATGAGGCGTTCTACGCCGGCACCCGGGTCAAATCGAACTTCCTTTGCAATGTGGGGTATGGCGACCCGGCGAGCATCTTCGCCAGGAGCCCCCGTTTCGCGTTCGACGACGTGTGCGAAATCGTATAGCCGGACCGTCCGGCAAGGAATTTGTTCTTGGTGTCAGGCCCGTGTCGCGTCATGCGCACCGGCCGGAAGAAGTCGAGGCAGCGGCGCACGAGGGGACTTGCGGCGTCCGCTGGTAGGGACGCGGTTCACCCTCTCCCCGTTCTTCAGGGGGAGAGGGATGCGGAGGCTTGGCGAAGCGGCAGCGGAGCATAGCCGCAGCTGGGTGAGGGGGGCTCGCGCCCGCGTTGCGGACAGTCAATCCGCTCGAATGCTTGCACACCGGGCAAAGCTCGGCCAGAACGGGACACATGGCGGGAACGAACAAGAAACTGGCGGCGACGGTCGAGGGGTACTTCACCGACCTTGGACGGGTGCGGGCCTCGGACGGCGATCCGGCCGCCGGGCTAGATGAAGTGACGATTGCCGGAGCGCCTCGGTCTGATCGGCTTGTAGCCATCCTTGTTTTTCCGCAACCGGAACGCCGCGGCGTGGACATCCGGCCGGAATTGAGCTACGTTGTAGCCCAATCTGGAGGATCGACATATGCGCACCGTCGTTCGGGCCCGTATCGACGAAAAAACCAAGCAGGAGGCCGCCGCCGTACTCGACGCGATCGGCCTCACCGTGTCCGATGCCTTCCGCCTGATGATGGTGCGGATCGCGGCCGAGAAACGCCTGCCGTTCGAGCCCCTGGTGCCGAACGTGGAGACCGTTGCGGCCATGGAGGCCGCGCGGCGGGGCGACCTGGTCACGGTCGGCGATGTCGACGGCCTGATGGCCGACCTCCATGCGGAGGATTAGACGGACCGCGGCCTTCAAGCGGGATTACAAGCGCGAGAAGAAGGGCCGCTTCGCCAGGACCGTCGATGCCGAGCTCGCGAATGTCGTGGCCGAGCTGGCGGAGGACCGGCCGCTCCCCAATTCCCCCCTTGCCCCCGCACCCCCCCGGGCTAAATGAATAGGCAAGTGCCGCTCCCTCACCGGGGCGGCGTTTTGCGTATGGAGGGGGAGCTATGCAGATTTGTACGAACTATTCGGGGGGTACCTCCCAAATGGGTGTCAATAAATGTCCATTAATGTCCATGAATGTCCATGTCGCCGAAAAGGCGGGAATTGGAAATTGGATATAAATTATGCTTTTTCAACATCTTACCGATATGCGCCTAGTGCATGGCTGGCGCCGGCGGGGCGGCGGGCAGCCCGAAGCCCCTTCACGGCCCCTCCTCATACGAAGGATCGCAGGGGCTTGAAATCCATGAATTCATATCGAGCCGGACTTCTGGACGGTCCAATAGCCGGGATATGGGAGACCGGCCCCGGCGATGACGAGTGCCGTCTTGACAAAACCCGGCCCGGCGGTGTCTATGCGCCGGGCTTCCAACCCGTGGAATTTGAGACATGACCGGCGATCCCCTGACGCATCCTTATCGCAGCCACACCTGCGGCGATCTTCGGCCCGGGCACGAAGGCCGGACCGTCCGGCTGTCCGGCTGGGTGCACCGAAAACGCGACCACGGCAACCTGCTGTTCGTCGACGTCCGGGACTATTTCGGCCTTACCCAGTGCGTGATCGAATCCTCGAGCGACCTCTTCGAAGCCGTCGAAACGGCGCGTCCGGAAAGCGTCGTGACGGTGAGCGGAAACGTGGTCCGGCGCTCCGACGACACCATCAATCCCAACCTGCCCACCGGGCGCGTCGAGGTGCGAATCCAGGAATTTACGGTCGAATCCCCGGCAGACGTGCTGCCCCTCCAGGTGGCCGGCGAGGAGGAATTTCCGGAAGAACTCAGGCTTAAATACCGATTTATCGATCTCCGCCGGGAAGAGGTGCGG